>Ga0209370_1002922_pt1 | contig 11516 bp, 13 predicted proteins | sample AgamicAtPrz_FD_187164 | JGI IMG/M metagenome (GOLD analysis project Ga0209370, IMG submission 187164) | Agave microbial communities from Guanajuato, Mexico - At.P.rz (SPAdes) (version 2) | ecosystem: Host-associated > Plants > Phyllosphere > Phylloplane/Leaf | place: Guanajuato, Mexico... | reverse complement strand
ACGGTATCGGTCTGAACATGGGCAAGAGCCTGGCTCAGGAAGGTATGGACGACCTGGATTCGAAAGCCGTTGCCCAGGGCATCGAAGACGCCATCGGCAAGAAAGAGCAGCGCCTGAAGGACGACGAGCTGATCGAGGCCTTCGCCTCTCTGCAGAAGCGTGCCGAAGAGCGCATGACCAAGATGAACGAAGAAGCCGCTGCCGCCGGCAAGAAATTCCTCGAAGAGAACGGCAAGCGTGACGGCGTCACCACCACCGCTTCGGGCCTGCAGTACGAAATCGTCAAGAAGGCCGATGGCCCACAGCCCAAGGCTGACGATGTGGTTACCGTTCACTACGAAGGCAAGCTCACCGACGGCACCGTATTCGACAGCTCCATCGAGCGTGGCACCCCGATCGACCTGCCGGTTGGCGGCGTGATCCCGGGTTGGGTCGAAGGCCTGCAGCTGATGCACGTAGGCGAGAAGATCAAGCTGTACATCCCGGCCGAACTGGCCTACGGCGCCCAGAGCCCGAGCCCGGCCATTCCGGCTAACTCGGTACTGGTGTTCGATCTCGAGCTGCTGGGCATCAAAGATCAGAACGCTCAGGAGCAAGCCGCTCCGCAAGCACCTGAGGCCGCTCCGGCCAAGTAAGCGTCAGCTGCTTGAAAACAACGCCCCGCCTGTCGGGGCGTTGTCGTTTCTGCAGTCTGCTAAACGCAAAATGTGCGCCAATGCAAGTCTTGACATGCCGGGTTATGCACATTGCGACAAGGCTTCTTATTCAGTTGGTCAGGTTTTTAACGAAATCTTTTGATTTTTTTAACTGATTGATTTAGCAAGGTTTTATCGGCTGGATAAAAAATGTCCGATCTGTGGCGAGGCCGCATGACAGGGGGCTTTGGTAAGCTAATCCCATAACTGTTCACAAGGTTATCCACAGCTATGGTGGATAACCACAGACAGCCCAGCAGCGATGCGGGCTGACGAGGAGTGACCATGAAAGCACCGTGGAATTTCGCCCGCTATCTGCCTATCGCCCAGCGCTTTCTCAAGCGTGGTCGGTTGCCGGCATTGTTGCTGGCGGTCACCCGCAAAAGCGGCGGTGGCGCCCGCAGCCTGGCGTCGATCAGGGGCGACCTGAGCCTTTTGCAGGAACTGTGCGTGGCCTGGTGGCGCGGCAGCTACCGGGCGATCAACCCGCAGGCGCTGGTAGCCATCGTGGCGGGACTGATCTATTTCGTCTCGCCCGTGGATGCCATTCCCGACTTCATTCCCGGCCTGGGCCTGGTCGACGACCTGGCGGTGCTGGCCTGGGTGATGAAGACCTGGGGCGGTGAACTTGCAGCGTTTCGCACCTGGCGCGATGCCCAGGATCGGGAAACCCGCGAGGCCATCGCCAAATTGCCGGTGGCCGAGCGGGTAAGCTGAGGTGTTTGCAGGCGACCGTCAGGCGGCGAAGCCGCCGTCGATGGTCAGCGCCGCGCCGGTGACCAGCCCGGCTTCGCTGCCCGCCAGCCAGGCCACCATGCCGGCGATTTCCTCGCTGCGGGCATGGCGCTTGATCGCCATGAAGCTGTGCATCACTTCGTTCAGCGGCCCATCGGCTGGGTTCATGTCGGTGTCGGTCGGGCCCGGCTGTACCACGTTCACGGTGATGCCGCGCGGGCCGAAGTCCCGCGCCAACCCCTTGACCATCCCGCTCAGCGCCGCCTTGCTGGCGCCATAGGCGGCCATGCCTTGCATCGGTACGCGATCGGCATTGGTCGAGCCGATCAGAATGATCCGCCCACCTTCACGCATTTGCCGTGCTGCGCTGACCGCCGCGTGGTAGGGCGCATTGATATTGATGGTGAAGAGCCGGTCGATGGCGTCGGCATCCAGCTTCAGCGGATCGCCGGCGATGAAGATACCGGCATTGATCACCAGCAAATCGAGGACGCCCAGGCTTTCGATGGCTGCTGTCAGGGCTTGGCGGTCGGCGCTGTCCAGCTGCATGGCGGTGCTGCCCGTTTCCTCGGCAAGCTTGAGCGCTGGTGCGGCCGAGCTGGCGTAGGTGAAGGTGACCTGGGCGCCATCACCGGCGAAGCGGCGCACGATGGCGGCGCCGATGCCACGGCTGCCGCCAAGCACGAGAACGGATGGGCGATTGGAATGGGGCATAGGGCTATCTCCTGTTTGCACAAGGTTGAGGTCAGTGGCCGGCGACCAGCACATCACTGCGTCGCTGGCCTGAGGGGAAACCGTGCTGGCTGGCCGCCGAGGCGATCCACAGGGCGACCAGCAGCAGTGCCAGCATGGCCCAGGGGAATACGCCTGCGCCGAACTGGCCGAGCAGCAGGCCACCGATAAGTCCGGCGGCAGCAATGGCGCTGTTCCAGATCACCACGTTCATCGACATCGCCACGTCGGCGCCTGGGCCGGCGGCATCGGCCAGGGCGGTCTGCAGCAGCGTCGCGGCACCGCCGAAGGTCAGCCCCCAGACGAACACGCCAAGGTACAAAACGGTGGCCGACTCGGCGTGCAGGCCGAACACCAGGGCGACCAGTGCGAAGGTGGCGAGGCTGGTGATCACCGCCTGGCGCAGATGGCGGTCGACCAGCCGGCCGGTGATCCAGATGCCGATCAGCGCAGCAATGCCGAATGCCAGCAGCACCCTATCGACCTGGCTGCCCAGCCCGGCTGGGGCGATGAAGGGCGCGATATAGGTGTAGAGCATGTTGTGGGCGAGCATCCAGGTCAGTACCACGGCCAGCACCGGACGCACGCCTGGCGTCAGCCATACGCTGCGCAGGGGCAGGCGTTGGGCGCTGGCCTGGCCGGGATAGTCCGGCACCTTGGCCAGCACCCAGACGATCAGCCCGATGCTCAGCAGCGACATCAAACCGAACGCGGTGCGCCAGCCCACCACGCCACCGAGCCAGGTACCGATGGGCACGCCCAGGGACAGCGCGATGGGCGTGCCAACCATGGCCAACGCCAGAGCCCGGCCTTGCTGGTGCGGGGCGACCATGCGCCGGGCGTAGCCGGCAATCAGGCTCCAGGCCAGGCCCGCTGCCATGCCGGCGAAGAAACGTGCGACCAGGGTCAGCACATAATTCGACGACCATGCGGTAATCGAGTTGAACAGCAGAAAGCCAACGATTGCCAGCAGCAGTACGTTGCGGCGCCGCCAGACCTGGGTGGCGATGGTCAGCGGGATGGCCGCCAGCAGCGAGCCCAGGGCATAAAGGGTCACCAACTGACCGGCCAGGGCGGGCGATACGCCAAGGCCGGCGCTGATCTGCGGCAGCAGGCCCGCGGGCAGGGTTTCGGTGAGGATGCAGATGAAGCCGGTCATCGCCAGAGCGAGCAACGCGGACACGGGAAGGGCGTCGGGTTTGGTGGTGTCTGTCATGAATAAACTCATTTATGTACCATTCGGTATAAATGTAGGTCGACTGACTCCCGATGGTCAATGACTTTTGTATCGACTAGTATTTATGTCGTCAGGCAGGAGGATTCACATGGCACAGATGGGGCGACCACGCACATTCGATCGGCAGGCAGCACTGGAGCAGGCCATGCACCTGTTCTGGGAGCACGGCTACGAAGCCACGTCCCTGAGTCAGCTGAAGGCCGGCATTGCTGGCGGCATTTCCGCGCCCAGCTTCTACGCCGCCTTCGGCTCCAAGGAGGCGCTCTACAACGAGGTAATGGCGCTGTATCTGCAGACCCATGGCCGGGTCACCGAAAGCCTGTTCGATGACACGCTGCCGCCGCGCGAGGCCATCGAGCTGGCGCTGCGCCGGTCGGCCAGAATGCAGTGCGAAGCGGGCCATCCGCGCGGCTGCATGGTGGCCCTTGGGGTGATTGGTGTGTGCACGCCTCAGGACGGCGCGACGCTGCCGAGCGAGAATCGCCAGCGCACGCGAGAAGGTATCCGTGCCTGTATCGAGCGGGCCATCGCCGATGGCGAGTTGGCCAGCGATACAGATGTTCAGGCACTCACATCGGCTTACGACAGTTTTCTTCTGGGGCTTTCCACCCTGGCCCGCGACGGCATCGAGCATTCGGCGCTGGACGCTGCGGTGACACAGGTCATGAAACTGTGGGACGGCTGCCGTCGCTAGCGCCGCTACATAGCCGCTGCCGTTATTCGATACTGCGATCGATACGGGCTATTTCCCGGACGGAAAGTGGCCGCCAGTCATCTTCGCCAATGCCGTAATCCTCAAAGGTGCCGTCGAGCGCTTCTTCGAGCGACAGCCACAGGTGGTCGCCTTCAAACTGACCGCTGGCGAAGTCGGTGTAGCGCAGTTCCAGGTAGACCACTTCGTCGTCCTCGCTAAGCAGCGCGAACAGCACGATGGCCGTAACGTCCGGGCGCTCGGGGCAGGGTTTGCGGCATTCGGCGAACAGGTAGTGCAGCGTTGGGAGGTCGCTCATGGGCAGCTTCATCGGGAGGGAACCTGATCGTATCGCGAGTCAGGTCTGAAGGGCAGGCCCAGCCTTTGGCCGGGCCGTACTGTTTTCAATCGCGCTCGAGCAGTAGCGCCACGCCCTGGCCGCCGCCGATGCACAGGGTCGCCAGGCCTTTCTTCGCGTCACGCTTGAGCATTTCGTGGAGCAGGGTGACCAGCACTCGGCAGCCCGACGCGCCAATCGGGTGGCCAAGGGCGATGGCGCCGCCGTTGACGTTGACCTTGTCGGCATCCCAGCCCAGCTCCTTGCCGACCGACAGCGCCTGGGCGGCGAAGGCTTCGTTGGCTTCGATCAGGTCCAGCTGATCCAGCGTCCAGCCGGCTTTCTCCAGGCTGCGGCGGGTGGCCGATACCGGGCCGATGCCCATGATCGCCGGGTCGACGCCGGCGTTGGCGTAGGCCTTGATCTTCGCCAGTACCGGCAGGCCCAGCGCCTGGGCCTTGGCCGCGCTCATCAGCAGTACCGCAGCTGCGCCATCGTTGAGGCTCGAGGCGTTGCCGGCGGTCACGCTGCCGTCCTTCTTGAATGCGGGCTTGAGCTTGGCCAGGGTGTCGGCCGTGGTGCCGGCGCGCGGCTGTTCGTCGGTGGCGAAGGCCAGGGGTTCGCCCTTGCGCTGGGGAATCAGGATCGGGGTGATCTCGTCGGCGAAGCGCCCGGCTTCGATGGCGGCAATGGCCTTCTGCTGTGAAGCGGCGGCGAAGGCGTCTTGCTCCTCACGGCTGATGGCGTATTTGTCCACCAGGTTCTCGGCGGTGATGCCCATGTGGTAGTCGTTGAAGGCATCCCACAGGCCGTCGCTGATCATGGTGTCGACCAGTTGCCCGTGACCCATGCGCAACCCGGTGCGGGCCTTGGGCAGCACGTAGGGCGCCAGGCTCATGTTCTCCATGCCGCCGGCGATGATCACCTCGGCGTCGCCGCAGCGGATCGCCTGGGCGCCCAGGTGCAGGGCCTTGAGGCCCGAGCCGCAGACCTTGTTGAGGGTCAGCGCCGGCACCGCGGGGGGCAGGCCGGCCTTGATCGCGGCTTGGCGGGCGGTGTTCTGCCCGGCGCCGGCCGTCAGCACATGGCCAAGAATCACCTCGTCGACCTGCGCGCCATCCAGGCCGGTCTGCTCGAGCAGGCGACGGATCACCGCGGCGCCCAGCTCGGTGGCCGGCACGTCCGCCAGGGCCCCCTGGAAGCTGCCGATGGCGGTACGGGTGGCGGCGACGATGACGACTTCTTGCATGGAGTTCTCCTGGCCGTGAGGACGAATATTGTTATTGACGGGCTACGATCCTGACGCTGCCACAGCCACCATGCAAGTCCAGGTGTTTCGATAGGTTGCATCGGTAATGACGCATGCCGGGTACGGAAATGGCGTGCTAGATTCCGGGCGTCATCAACCCATCAGGAGCATTCCCATGCCTGAATCCCGTGCAACCGTCACCACCGAACAGGGGCTGCGCTGCCTGACCCGCCTGTGCCGGCACTGGAGCCACAAGTTCCAGGTGAGCTTCGACGAACAGCGCGGCGAGATCGTCTTCGACCCGGCGCGCCCTACCCTGACCCGTTTCGAGGGTGGTCTGACGGCGGTCATCGAGGCGCCGGATACCGACACGCTTGATCGTCTCCACCCGGTGGTGGCCGACCATATGCAGCGCATGGTGGCCGACGAAACCCTGCAGATCGACTGGCAGCGCTGAGCGTTCTTGGATGCATTCCCGAGAGCGGCTGACGTGCTGGTAGACTAGGCGGCTTTGAACGCCATCCAGGATCGTCAATGGATCGTCCCGTCTTTCGTCGCACCTTCCTTCACCCGCGCTTCTGGCCGCTGTGGGCTGGGCTTGGGTTGCTGTGGCTGACCGTGCAATTACCCTACGGCGCGCTGCTGCGCCTGGGCCGTGGTCTGGGCTGGCTGATGTATCACACGGCCGGCTCGCGTCGGCGTATCGCCACGCGCAACCTGGAACTGTGTTTCCCGCACATGCCGGCAGACAAGCGCGAGCGTCTGCTCAAGGAGAATTTCGCTTCCACCGGCATCGCCTTCTTCGAGATGGCCATGAGCTGGTGGTGGCCGCGCCACAAGCTGGCGCGCCTGGCCCACATCGAGGGCATCGAGCACCTGCAGCAGGCCCAGGCACAAGGGCAGGGCGTGATTCTCATGGCCGTGCATTTCACCACCCTGGAAATCGGCGCCGCCTTGCTCGGCCAGGTGCACACCATCGACGGCATGTACCGTGAGCACGGCAACCCGGTGTTCGATTTCGTGCAGCGTCGCGGCCGCGAACGCCACAACCTGGACGCCACCGCCATCGAGCGCGAGGACGTGCGGGCGATGATCAAGGTGCTGCGTGCCGGCCGGGCGATCTGGTACGCACCGGATCAGGACTATGGCCGCAAGCAGAGCCTGTTCGCGCCGCTGTTCGGCATCCAGGCGGCAACCGTCACGGCCACCACCAAGTTCGCGCGCCTCGGCCGCGCTATCGTGTTGCCGTTCACCCAGATGCGCCTGCCCGATGGCGGCGGCTATCGTTTGACCATCCACCCGCCGCTGAGCGATTTTCCCGGTGAGAGCGAAGAGGCCGATTGCCTGCGGGTCAACCAGTGGGTCGAGCAGGCCATCGTCACGTGCCCCGAGCAGTATCTGTGGGCGCACCGGCGCTTCAAGACCCGTCCAGAAGGCGAGCCCAAGCTCTACTGACCACCCGAAGCGGAATCGACGCAATGAAGCAGGACGCTAGTGGCAACCCGGCCACCACCGGGCTCATCCTTTCCGGCGGTGGCGCGCGCGCCGCCTACCAGGTCGGAGTGCTCTCGGCGATCGCCGAGCTGCTGCCCGAGGAGTCGTCGCACAATCCCTTTCCGGTCATCGTCGGCACCTCGGCGGGGGCCATCAACGCCGTCAGCCTGGCCTGCGGGGCGCTGCATTTTCGCGAGGCGGTCAAGCGCCTTAGCAGCGTGTGGCGCAGCTTTCATACCGATCAGGTGTACCGCAGTGACTGGCCCGGCGTGCTGCGCCAGGCCAGCCGCTTCATCGGCCACAGCATGCTCGGCCTCGGCAAGCAGGTGCCGGTGGCGCTGCTCGACAGCTCGCCGCTGGCCAAGCTGCTCGAGCGGGAACTGGATTTCTCCGGCATCGCCGCTGCGGTTCGCCATCGCCAGTTGCGCGCCGTGGCGGTGACCGCGTTCGGTTACGAGTCGGCCCAGGCGGTGACCTTCTATCAGGGCCGTGCGGCCATCGACCCCTGGTTCCGCCATCGTCGGGTCGGCGTGCCAACGCGCCTGGCGTTGCCGCACCTCTTAGCCAGCACGGCGATTCCGCTGATTTTCGAGCCGGTGAAGATCAACCGTGAATACTTTGGCGACGGAGCCGTGCGGCAGATGGCGCCGATCAGCCCGGCTCTGCACCTGGGCGCGACCAAGGTGCTGGTGGTGGGCGTCAGCGGCAACCCGGTCGGCAATCAGGCCGGCGGCGCGCCGGTGCCAACGCCCGGCGGTGTGCAGCCGAGCCTGGCGCAGATTGCCGGGCATATGCTCAACAGCACCTTCATCGATAACGTGGAAAGCGACATCGAATTGCTCGAGCGCCTCAACCAGCTGGGCCGCCTGGTGCCCGCCGAGCAGCGCAGTCGCACCTATGGGCTCACTCCAGTGGAAGTGCTGGTGATTTCGCCGAGCCAGCCGCTGGACGTGATCGCCGCGCGCCACCGCCGCGAAATGCCGGCGGCGCTGCGCCTGTTCCTGCGCGGCCCTGGGGCGACCCGCGATGGCGGCGGCGGGGTGCTCAGCTACCTGCTGTTCGAGCCGGGTTACTGCAGCGAGCTAATCGAACTGGGTTACCAGGATGCCATTGCTAAGAAGGCACAGATTCAGGCGTTTCTGGGGCTGACGCCTGCTGCTGTGGGCTGAACCGTCGATCCTGGGTATCGCTGCGCTCAACCCAGGCTACCTAATGGCTTGCGCCTCTTTAGCCGAAGCGCTCCAGCTGCATCTCCTGTAGGCGGCTGAGGGTGCGGCGGAAGGCGAAGGCCAGGTAACCCTCGGTATACAGCTCCTCCAGCGGCACGGCGGCTTCCAGGTACAGCGGCACGCGACGGTCGTAGCATTCATCCACCAGGGCGATAAAGCGGCGCACGGCATTGTCGTGGATCGACAGGGCCGGCAGCTGGCGGTCGCCGGCTGCCACCCGCTCGGCGGCGTCTTCGGTGCCGCGGGCGATCTTCGCCGGGCGCTGCTGCGCGCTGAGGGCCGGTACGTCGCCCAGCACGATGGCCTTGAAGCGATCACAGAGCAGGATGAAGTCCCCGGTCGCCAGCGGTTGCTCGCAAAGCTGGTCGAAGCCGCCGTGCAGCACCCGTTCGCTGTGGTCGTGCACGGTGATCCGACGATGGCCGACCTGCAGCGGCTCGTGGCTGACCGGCTCGCCCTGGCGCAGTGCCGCCAGTAGCGCGGGCAGGGCGCTCGGCTGGCCGGCTTGGCGAACCCAATAGCGCTGGTGGCGCTGGCCGGGGTGCTGGCGATGATCCTGGCTGCCGTCCACCGCCACCACCTGCATGTGCTGCAGCAGGGCGTCGATGGCCGGCAGGAAGCGCTCGCGGTTATGGCCGCCAGCGTACAGCTGCTCCGGCGGCTGGTTGGAAGTGGCGACCAGCACCACACCCTCGTCGAACAGGGAACGAAACAGCCGCCCCAGCAGCATGGCGTCGCCGATGTCGCTGACGAACAGTTCGTCGAAGCACAGCACGCGGATCTCCGCCGCCAGTTCCCAGGCCAGCACCTGCAGGGGCTCGGCGGTGCCGGTCAGCTCGAACAGGCGGCGGTGCACCCAGCCCATGAAGTGATGGAAGTGCTGACGCCGGGCGGGCACCTGCAGTGCTCCATGAAAGCTGTCCATCAGCCAGGTCTTGCCACGCCCCACCGGGCCCCAGAGATAGACGCCCTGGGGGAAGTCACCGCGCTGCAGGGCTTCGTAGCAGCGCTGCAATTGTTCGACGGCGTGCTGCTGGGCGGCATCACTGACGAAGCCCTGCTGTTCGACGGCCAGGCGGTACGCCTCGAGCGGCGTGCGGGTGTGGATGTTCATGCGTCGGGCGCCTGGAAGATGGTTTCGATAGGGCGTTCGAACAGCCGGGCGATCTTGAAGGCCAGGGGCAGGCTGGGGTCATAGCGGCCGGTTTCGATGGCATTCACCGTCTGCCGGGAGACGCCCAGGCGTTCGCCCAGCTCAGCCTGGGACCAGCCCTGGCCATTGCGCAATTCGCGCACATGGTTGATCACCGGTAACGCCTCCAGCCCAGCCACGCACCAAAGCCCCACAGAGCGGCGAGCAGCGGCCATACGAAGAACATCGACAGGCGCGGGAAACCGGCGGTTTCCAGAAAGCCGTAGCTGAAGGTGATCAGTGCCGTGCCGACGAACGCCAGCGCCAGCGCCTCCAGGTGAATCGCCCGGGCCAGTTCGTCTAGCTGGCGGATCTGGCGAATCACCGTGATGGCCACCACGATCATCGGAGCGATGGGGAGCAGGGCGCATAGTGTGCGTGCGATACCTTCGGAGAGCATCACCTGGGTCAGGCTGCTCACCGCTACGGCGATGACGTAGGCAGTTATCGCCAGGCTGAAGTGAATGACGAAGCGTTTGGAATCGGTCATGGCATCGCACCGCATATGGAAAGTTCGCTTTACACTAGCCGTGGTGATATCGGGTAGTCAAGCAAGCTTTACATTCGGTGTGGTCTACGCCGGCATTGCCGAGTCGCCTGGCAGGCAAGTAGGCTGCGGCCCTTTCTTAGCGGAGCCTCATCATGCCCATTCGCTCACGCCAACCAGCCGATCACGCTGTGTTGCTCGATATCTGGCACCGCGCCGTGCTGGCCACCCACGATTTTCTCAGTGCCGAGGATGTACAAAGCCTCTATCACCAAGTGGACGAGCTGTACCTGCCTGCGGTGACGGTGCAGGTGTGGACGGATGAGGTAGAGCAGGTGCGCGGCTTTATCGGCCTCGGCGACCGCCATGTGGAGATGCTCTTCGTCGATCCCGACTACCGCGGTCAGGGCGTGGGCTCGCAGTTGCTGGACGATGCCCGGCGCCGGCTCGGGCCACTGACCGTGGACGTCAACGAGCAGAATCCTGCGGCTCACGGCTTTTATCGCCATTACGGTTTTCAGGACACCGGGCGTAGCGAAACCGATGGGGAAGGGCGGCCGTTTCCGCTGATCCATATGGCCTACCGGGGCGCGTCGAACTGAACATCGCAGAGCCGGCGAATACTCAAGCTATATAACTGTTATAAGCAAATTCTTACTCGGTATATGTCCTTTCGCTCCAAGTGGTTATCCTGCGCGCCTGACAAATGAGCCGACAACGGCAATTGGGGCAGGTATGGATTTTGGCGGTATGGGCTTCGTCGTGGCGGGGCTGGTGGTCGGCTTCATCGTGGGCATGACCGGCGTGGGCGGCGGTTCGCTGATGACGCCGATCCTGCTGTGGTTCGGCATCAACCCGGCGGCGGCCGTGGGCACCGATCTGCTGTACGCGGCGATCACCAAGGCGGGCGGCGTGTTCGTCCACCAGCGCAACCGCAATATCGACTGGAAGGTGACCGGTTGGCTGGCCGCCGGTAGCGTACCTGCGTCGTTGCTTACGCTGCTGGCGCTGACCCTACTGCCGGGCGATCAGCACGCCACCAACGCCCTGATCAAGAACGCCCTGGGTATCGTGCTGTTGCTGACCGCCACGGCGATTCTGTTCAAGAAACAGCTGTTTGCCTTCGCCAGCCGCCATGCCGGTGATGGCTTCCACTTCAGCCCGGCCCGCCTCAACGCGCTGACCGTGCTGGTAGGCGCGGTTCTCGGTTTCATGGTCACCCTGACCTCCATCGGCGCTGGCGCTCTGGGCACCGTGGCGCTGTTCCTGCTCTATCCGCTGATGGCCACGCGCCGCCTGGTCGGCACCGAAATCGCCCACGCCGTACCGCTGACCCTGGTAGCCGGCCTCGGTCACGCCGGGCTCGGCAACCTGGACTGGGGCGTGCTGGGCTACCTGCTACTGGGCTCGCTGCCCGGCATCTTCTTCGGCAGCCACC
>Ga0209370_1002919_pt1 | contig 11522 bp, 6 predicted proteins | sample AgamicAtPrz_FD_187164 | JGI IMG/M metagenome (GOLD analysis project Ga0209370, IMG submission 187164) | Agave microbial communities from Guanajuato, Mexico - At.P.rz (SPAdes) (version 2) | ecosystem: Host-associated > Plants > Phyllosphere > Phylloplane/Leaf | place: Guanajuato, Mexico... | reverse complement strand
TTGCCACATTAGACGTTGTCATGGCGGCTTACCTAGGTTGAGTCAAGAGGGGCGGTCAGCCGGAGAGCAGGCTGTCGGATGCTTATTGCAGGGTGGCGCAGCGATACATGGTGTGACCTTCTTCGTCGCCTTGGTGCCATCTACCAATAAGAAATTGGTCAGCAGGGCAGTAGAACTCGCCCATGTGTTCATTCGATGATTGTGCCCATTGGGTAGGTGTAACCATCAGGTTTCTGCCCGCATGGGTGGCTGTTGCGCACTCGTACGTAGTGCGCCCATTTTCGTCGCCGGTGTGGCTGCGGCCGGTCATGATTTTGTTATTGGGACAGACGAAATAAATGCCGGCAGATTCCTTTATGCCAGAGGACTTTACTTTGTCCTGTATGACGACGATCGCTCCGGACTGAATGGCATTGGCACATTCATAACGAGTCGGTCCATTTTCGTCACCCGTGTGTTTGCGACCAGTCATGATCGTGTTGGGAGGACAGCTGAAATCATGGGAGTTTTCTGTGTAGGCGGTGGACCATGATCGATCACGATCAGTCGCCGCCGGTGGTAATGGAACATCGAATGCTCTTGAAGCCACCAGTTTGATACAGGCCAGGTTGTCGCGAACCTCGGCGTCTGCAGTTTTGTACTTGTCTTCCAGCAGAAGACCGGGGCCGATAATGACGCCTTGATTGTAATCGAATAACGAAGTGACTTGTGTTATGCCGACTGTCGTTGATTTCCTTGTGGTTTTTAGTCTTAACCAAAAATTTTGGAATAACCTGCCGCCTTCGGCGCACCAGGGATCACCGCTCAATAAAATTCTAAGGGCCGATGGGAGTTCAATAAACTCAATAGTACGTGTCTTGAACCCCTCGCATTTTGTTTCAAATGCTTCTAGTTCATATCGATAAGTTAAGCCGCTACCTTCAGCAGGAATTTCCAACGAGCAGGTAGCGTCATCTTTATCGCGAAGAATGATGATAGCACCAGTAGCAGGAGGCTCTGAAGTGGCCATCGCTACAGGAAGCAGGGTTAGGCCGAACAATAGGGCGAAGCCGTAGGCGTGGAAAGTAGTGCGGATCATTTTATTTACCCGATGTCAAATGGAAAGACACGGCAGCAGGCTGTCGAGTGGATATTGCTGACCTAGTAAAGTGTTGCACATTGATATTGGGTCCATCCGTTTTCATCGCCTCGGTGGCCACGCCCCGTCATGACGGTATTTGCAGGGCAGGTGTAACTGCTGTTGGACTCCTTTATATCGTCTGTCCAGGTGCGATTACCCACTTGCATGGGATCGCCCCAGGCATCAATGACTTTTCCACAGAAGTACCAAGTCGGGCCATTTTCATCATGATAGTGACCGCGGCCGGTCATGACTTCGTTAGTGGGACAGGCAAACTTATATTCCCTGGATTCGTTATCATATTTTGCCGTGTATTCTAACTTTGTATTGACGGTCAGCGGCGTATCATTTTGTTTAAGACTCGCACATTTATGACGGGTGTTGCCGTTTTCATCGCCATCGTGCTCACGTCCCACCATGACTTTGTTGGCCTCGCATTTTATATACCCCTGTCCATCTACGCCTTCTTCGTACGACTTGCTCTCCGATCTTGAGTTCGACCAGCTGCTGTCAGGGGTTACAATAGTTACGGCTTTAGTGTTCGCAGCACTTCCATGAGCGCTGAACAAAAGCGTTATAACCAGCACGGTCATGGGGAAATGATGGTCGTAGAATATTGAACCTATCCCAGCTGATAAACGATTCATGATGTTTGTTCTCAAGTGAGTATCGCGTTGAGGGAGCGGGCTGAAGAGACGGTAAACGTAAAAGCGCAATTTGCCTACCTAGCAGAACTGTTAGGCAGTAGGGAAGAAAAAGAGAGGCGACGTGGCCTGGGCCCCCGTCCAAAACCATCGAAACCTAGCAGTTCTGTTAGTGTTCATTGTTGCGACGCGGGGGTATAACACAGTTGTCTGATTTACGCGGTTCCATGACGGTGACTTGAACCTGTTATCAGGTCGGATCATGGCCGTTTTGATGTTATTAACATCTCATGAAGGTCCGATCATGCCTCAAGAATCAGTGGCCGCGTTCGTCTCCTGGCTGGAAGGGAAACCTCGAACCATGGGGTGGGATGCCATTCTGGCGTATGACCAAAGTAAAACCAATACACTATTGCTTCAAGAATACTTTCAACGATTTGACAGTGACCAGTACTTCAAGCCACTTACGTTTCTTGTCGAGTATTCATCAAGTCAGTGGGACTATTTATACGACTACCTTCTCGATGCGCCACGCTTGTCGTTCGAAACATCCAGCATAACGTCATCTGAAGCGACCCTGACCATGCGTATTATTGGCGGGACGCAACTTACCCTTAATCAGGAAGCCGGTGAGCGTGTCAAATCCGTGACCCGCATAGGGTTGGCGGATGCGCTAAATGGTCCTCTCCTGCGCATGGGCATTCAATTGCTGGGTAAGCCAGGCACGTTAGACACACTCGGCCGTGTGACGCTGGACCTTTCAAAAGGCACTCACTTGTACGTCACCGTCGGCGACAGCATGGAGCAGGATCTGATTGCGGGTCGAAAATTCCAGGAAAAATTCGACGCATGGTGCGACGAACAGAAAGTATTCGAATTGAATACCTTGATACGTGAGCCCTCGGATCTGCTCCAGCCCGAGGAGTTTTTCATTCGAACCCATCCAGCGCCGGGCGGGGATGAGCGTAATGCGCCCAATTTTGGCGAAGGCGAGGTATTGATATTTATCCTGATGAAAGGGGGCGGCCCAGAAGAAGAAGCCGCTATTCCACCGTCGAACACTGGGATGCATTATTTGATTCCCTTGGGCGGCGGGGACGAGCCGTTGTCGGCGACGCTCCTGTTGGGTAACCATTTCTTGCTCAAGCACATTGTTGCCGATGGGTTCCAGCGGATTAACGAAGCCCCCATCGAGGTGGTTTCAGAAGGGGTGGCAGGGGAGCATATCCAGTCGTTGAGCCCGGCGGATGGGGCACGCAGGGCATCCGTGGCTACCCAAACCGGCGTGCCCAATATCAAGAGCCTTGCTTTGCCATCCGGATTCACATTGCCGTTCTCTAAAAAAGAAGGGACTACGGCGGTCTGCGAGTTCTTCGCCAGAATAACCAAGGACCTACTGGTGTTGCGCTGGGAAGGAAAACAACCGACACCAGTTAATGTAGTGACCAATAATAATGAACCGATCGCGGGTTCAATGACCGTGAAGTGGCGTTGGCAGCAAAATTTCAAGTTTTCCACGGCGGCAGATGGCCAATTGTCGTTGAAACCGGAGACCGCCCAGGAGAATTTGAAAATATGCAAGGTATCGCCCGACACCTTCATCGGTAAACCCCAGGTCGAACCGCACCTGGGACCGATTATTGAGCGCATCGAGTCGTTACTTAGAGGAGTGTTGGACGACAGCTTCGAGCGTTTTACCTCTACGGTCCCGGAGATTGATCTCTTTCGACTCAATGGCCTGTTATTTCGCACGCAGAATGCAGTGCAACCGAGTTCCGGCTACTTCACCGGTGATCTAGCGTTGTTAGGCAAGGTGGCGCCGAGCCTGACTAATTTTGTCATCAGCCCGATCGAACCTGTTGTCGGACCTCGGGGAAGGGTTTCATTCGAGACGGAGCCTGCCGCGACCGGGTTGGTCTGGAGTGTCATGAACTTGCCTGGTGAAACCGGCGACACCGGTATTATCGATAGCGGCACTGGCGTTTATGTCGCTCCCAACGATGCCAATATCACGGGCTACCAGAAGCGTGTGCTGGTTACGGCCCGGGCGGGCAACGGCAATAGCAACCGGGCACTGGTAAGTATCGTCAAACGCGACATAAGCATCGATCCACTGGTGTTCATGGTAACGGCGAGGTCCGAGGGGGATCAGGTCTCGGGCTACAGAATGTCAGGCGCTGCTTTGGACGGTGCCGAACTTGTTTACAGGCTGGCTAACGGGTCGACCGCCAAAATCGAAGATGAGCCTGAGCCGACACCGGGGCTTGTCAATCAGAGGCGCTTTATTCCGCCTGTTCGTCAAGGCGGTGTTGCCGTTACGCTTGAAGAAATTGAGATGACCCGGGAATCCGGTGGCACGTTACAAAAGTCAATCGCAGTGGTGATGCATCAATCTTCTGATTATTTTTTAAGAACGGAAATAGTCAGCCATTCGCTGCTGTTGAAGTTTTTTTACCGGAACAAGGACGGTGACGAAGTTCAAGTGCCCCTTCATGAAACCACGTTCACAAAACTGTATGGCGAAGGTTTGCTCTCGCATGACGGCCGTTATGACCCTTCTGCCACTCCATTTGGGAAGTTTGCGATCCTGATGGCTGAAAGAGAAGACGATGAAGAGTGGAAGTTTGCCTGTCTTATTGTGCCGTTGCCGCTTATGGATGTGCAGAATCTTAGGCCGTAGCGCATATCGGATATCGATAATGTAGCACTATGAGCGGATCGCCAGAACCTATCAGTTCTGCTAGTAGGCACCGTTTCGGATAAGGAGTAAAAAATAGCTATAGCTTAATGGAGTAAATAGAGATGGTGTCCTCGGAAAGTCTGCTGCCCGTCGCGCATATCAAGGAGTCCCATGATCTTCACTTGAACCCGCGCACGATCGGGCCAACCGTGACAGCTTTGATTGCACCGTATCGGGCGATGCACGAAGGCGACGTAGTCACATTCAAGTTTGAAGGATATGACGACAGGGGCGATTTGGATGAGGTGTGGGAAACACCGAAAACCTTGACGGTCAGTGACATAGAACGACCGCTGGCCTTTAATATTCCCCGGAACCAAATTGACTTTATCGAGGGTGGTCACGCGTTAATCAGTTACACTGTGAAATATTTCGGAACTAATATCCTTGGGCCGTCTGCTGTGCAGGCAGTACGTATCGTTGCGCCGACCACGCCCCTGCAACCGGTCATTCATATTGAACAATTGCTGGGCGACACACTTGATCCTTCGCAGTTCCCTGATGGTGTCACGCTGCGAGTAGCCCCTTATGTGGATGCCCATATCGGTGATTACGTATTGCTGTATTGGTGGACTTCCGACTTGGGTAAACGTGTTTTTCAGTCCCTATTGCTCGATTCGTCGAATGTTCAGAGCCAGGTCCTGCTGTTTCGGCTGCCTGCCCAAGTATTGCTGGACAGTATCGGGCAGGAAGTCCAGGTGTTCTATCAGTTCGCGCGGGAAGGGGCGGCGCAGACTTCACAAGTGCTGGAGCTGAAGGTACGTGGAGCGTTGGACCTAAAGGCACCATCGGTCGAAGGCGCTACCGCCGAAGGGATGCCCGGTGATAACGAGGCCTATCTGACCGCCACTGCCACGACGCAAAACGGTGCTTTCGTCACGCTTCCACAATCGCTGGTGATTGGAGCGGGGGACCGGGTTGCGGTGCATTGGCAGGGAGATCCAGCGGGAGGTCAGCATATCGCCCCAGAACCCTATGACCATGCAAATCCCCGGCGCTTCCAAGTGCCGATCAGTGCTATCGCCGCGAATATGGAAGCAAACGATAACGAAGAAGCCAAGCGCTTTCCCGTGTTTTATCGGTTTACTCCCTCTGGTGAGCCTTATCAGGATTCTGACCCATTGCAATTGCGTATCCAGCCTTTACCGCGGGATGAATACCCAAAAGTTCAATGCACCGACCTGGTGGGTAATACTCTTTCATTGAAATCTGTCTCAGATGAAAAGGGTGCGAATCTTACGCTAGGGAAATGGGTTTTTATTGCACAGGGGCAGCTGTTAACTATCCGTGTTTGGGGGGTCGATGTTTCTACCACTTCGATTTATGTCGATGTGCGTACTCCTGCCGTACCTGTAACGGCCACAGAAGCCTCGAACGGCATTATCGATCAAAAGTTACCGAAGTCTTTTTTACGGCAGTTGAAGATGAGGTCCAACTTCAGACTGACGGCCACCGTGAGTTTCGATGGAGGGAAAAGCTTCTTCAATTTCCCAACGCTGGACAATCTTGTGTTGATTGAATAAGGCGTAGATCTCGTTGCCGAAAGAAGCAGCGGGGCCACGTAGTGGTCGGCTTGCTGAAATACTGTTCATTGGCCCATTACTGGATGAGGCAACTATCATGGCGCGCGAAACGGTAGAGCAGTTCGTTACCTGGCTGGAGACGAAACCGAGAACTTACGGGTTTGATGCGATTCTGGCTTATGATCAAAGCAAGACCAATATGCTATTGATGCAGGAGTATATACAGCGGTTTACCGGTGACTCCTATTTTGACCCTATCAGTTTCGATACCGAGTACGGTTCGGATACTATTTGGAGTTATATCTATGACTATATTCTCGACGCGCCGCGATTGTCGTTCGAAACAGCAGAGATAGCGGCTTCTGAAGCGACCCTGACCATGCATATTGTTGGCGGCACAGAACTCTCCGTGAGTAAAGGAGTGGGGGAAAGGGTTAGAAAGATTACACGGTTGCGGCTGGCGGATGCGGTGAACGGTCCTTTGCTGCGCATGAGTATTCAATTAGTAGGTAAACCAGGCACGGTGGATACACTCGGCCGCGTTACGCTGGATCTTTCAAAAGGTACCCAATTGTATGTCACTGTCGGCGACAGCATGGAGCAGAATATTGAAGCCGGTCTGAAATTTAAAAAAGAATTCGATGCCTGGGAGGAGGATCAAAAAGTATTCGAATTGAATACCTTGATACGTGAGCCCTCGGATCTGCTCCAGCCCGAGGAGTTTTTCATTCGAACCCATCCGGCGCCGGGCGGCAATGTTCTGAATTCGCTCAACTTTGGTGAGGGTGAGGTCTTGGTATTTATCCTGATGAAAGGGAGAGACGAGGAGCAGGAGTATTCTATTCCGCCCTCGAATACCGGGATGCATTACTTGATTCCCGTGGGAGGCGGGGACGAGCCGTTGTCGGCGACGCTCCTGCTGGGTAACCATTTCTTGCTCAAGCACATTGTTGCCGATGGGTTCAAACGGATTGATGGAACCGCCATCGAGGTGATTTCGGAAGGTGTGGCTGGCGAGCATATCCAATCATTGACCCCGGCGAGCGGATCGCGCAGGGCGGACGTGGGCGTCCAAACCGGCGTGCCCAATATCAAAAGCCTTGCCTTGCCATCCGGCTTCACATTGCCATTCTCTAAAAAAGAAGGGACTACGGTGGTGTGCGAGTTCTTCGCCAGAATAGACAAGAACATACTGACATTGCGCTGGGAAGGGAAACAAGCGACGCCAGTCAGTGTGGTGACTAATGCGAATGTAACGGTCCCCGGCTCAATGACTGCGAAGTGGCGTTGGCAGCAAAATTTCAAGTTCTCCACAGCGGCGGATGGCCAACTGTCGTTGAAGCCGGAGGCCGCCCCGGAGAATCTGAAAATATGCAAGGTGTCGCCCGACGGTTTCATCGGCAAGCCGACGGTCGAACCGTACATCGGCCCGATTCTCGAACGCATCGAGTCGTTACTCAGGGGGCAGTTGGACGATAGTTTCGATCGTTTCACCTCTACAGTCCCGGAGATCAATCTCTTTCGACTCAATGGCCTGTTATTCCGCACGCAGAATGCGGTGCAACCGAGTTCTGGCTATTTCACCGGAGACCTGGCGTTGCTGGGCAGGGTTGCCCCGAGCCTGACCAATTTTGTCATTGATCCGGTCGAACCTGTCATTGGGCCTGAAGGTGAGATTTTATTCGGCACCGAGCCCGCCGCGACCGGATTGACCTGGAGTGTCGCTAATTTGCCAGGGGAAACCGGCAATCCCGGCACGATCGTTAGCGGTACAGGTTTTTACACAGCTCCCCCCGACGCTGACATCACCGGTTACCAGAAGCGTGTGCTGGTCACGGCACGGGCAGGAAACGGCAATAGCAGCAGAGCGTTGGTGAGTATTGTCAAGCGCGACATAGGCGTCGATCCGTTGGTGTTCGTGGCGACGGCAAGATCCCAGGGGGAGCAGGTATCGGGCCACAAAATGTCAGCCGCTGCTTTGGATGGCTCCGAACTTATCTATCGACTGGCGGACGGGTCGACGGCCGACATCCGGGACGAGCCTGATCCAATAGAGGGGCTTGAGCACCAAAAGCGCTTCATTCCGCCTCTATTCCAAGGTTCCGCAGACTCACCCATTAGCATCGAAGAGATCGACGTGCTGCGCAAATCAGGCGAAGGGCCGGTACAGAAGTCAATCGCGGTCGTGGTACATGATAGCTCCAACTATTTCATCAAAACGGTGCCCGGTGCTGATGAGCGAACGCTGACGGTGAAGCTGTTTTACATCGACAAGAATTCGAATGAAAAAGAGGTCCCCACTGACGAAATCGAGTTCACGAAACTCTACGGTGACGGCACATTTTCAAACACTGGGGTGTATGAATTACCGGCCGCCCCCAGCGCCAAGTTCGCGGTGCTTCTGGCCGTAAGAGAGGACGATGAAGTATGGAAATATGATTTCCTGATCGTGCCCAACCCCATTGTTGATGTGCAGTCATATACCCCACCTGCAAAACGGCGAGGAAATTACCATGTCTCTGAATAACTCCGCAGACAGTCCAAGGGTAGGGCATTCCAAAGCCGAGTTGCTTGAGATACTTGCGCGAGGCAACGTGACTCGGAAATGGGGGGCAATCGCGGCCTTCGACCGTGCCCATATCAATCAGATACTGCAAAAACAGTATCTTTCCCACATGAACGACTTAAGTTTTCTGGTGCCTTTCAACCGCCGTTTCTTTACCGACGCGGATGAATTCGAAGAGATCGAGCTGGAGCGTCTGGTACTGGGTGAACCGCGCCTGTCTTTCGAGTCTGCGACCTTGGCAGACTCCCGGGTGACCCTGACGATGAACATTATCAGTGGTGCCTATACCTCAACCAGCCTGGTACCGGCGAAACCGCCTATCGTCCGCGAAAGTTTCCACTTCCGCGAAGACATGGGCTATCAGGTGCAAATGACCGTCGACCTGACGATGGCGCACGGAACAGTTGATGACCGTGGTCGGGTCTTGCTCGATTTATCCGAGGGCTTCGACGTTACATGTAACCTGGGTTCCGGTTGGTATTCCCAGCATCGTATCGGTGATGCGATTAAAGTTTATCTGGAGGAGCATCCGGCTTATCGCAAGACCTTCGTGCTGGGCATCATTGATTACAACGATTACAGCCCGCTGGCGCCTCGTTCATTCTACCTACGCACACAGGCCGCCCCAGGGGGGGCGGATAGCCGGTCGGCGAACTACGGGGATGGCGCCTTGGTGATGTTTATACAACTCACCTCCAACCCCGAGGAAGGGGATCTGCCTCTGGACGATCGCAGTTTTACTTATTTGATCCCCAACGATCTGGAGAATGGGCAGCCCATGTACTCAGGTGTCGTGGTGGTGGAGAAACGGCTCATTCCGTTTGTCGATGAGGGAGCGCTGGATTTGCTCAAGCACCTGCTGTTTCCCAACAGCTATGTCTTTACTAACAGCGAGCCACCCCACACCCCCCATGACCTGGTGGTATTTGGCACTATTTCGCTGACGTCGGATGCACGGATTATCGAGCCTGCGCGCGTCGCGGTGAAGGGCGGAGTGCCGACCCGTTTCAATGTCTTCAGTGGTACCGGTGGTGCTCCAACGCCGGCCCGCTGGAGCGCCAGTAGCCTTGATAGCCCATTGCTGGTCGGCTCCATGGTGGGAAACACTTATACACCGCTGGCTCCAGCATTGATGGGACACAGCCAACAAGTGTCGGTGGTGACGGCCCATTACACCGATGGCCAAGGTGAGCGCAGCTATTCCGGGCTGGTGGTGGAGTCCTACCAAAGCATTGTGATCTCTCCGCGAATTTACACCTGGGGAGAGGGAATGGGCCCTGTCCACCTGAAGGCCTCCAGCCTGGGAACCAATCGATTGGTGTGGGCGCCGGTAGGCGATGAGAAGGGGGATTTGACGCAAATCGACAGTTACAACGCTGTTTTCACCCCTCGCAATGAGCCAGGCCAACCGGTATGGATTCAAACCATTGAGGTGAAAGACACTGGCACGGGGGAATTTGCTCGGGCGGCGGTCATCATCATCGGGGCGCCGCAAAGTCTGCGGATCCTGCCGTATCATGTGCCCACCGTGACCGCATCGAGTTCGATCCAATTCAATATTGCGAATCTGGCCGACCCGAGCCGTGCGGATTGGGAGGTTTATGGCGAAGGCACTATTTCCTCGGATGGGGTATTCACACCGCCTGTCTCGAGCTCGACGCCGATGAGTGTCGTGCTCGGTGAAACCAGTGATGACGCCTGGGGTTATGCCATCGTGCAGTTGGTCGAGCGCCAGCGGGAAACGCCGCGATGGACAGAGTTGAAAGCATTCGCAATCGAAGCCTTGGGCACGAGGCAGTGCTACATCAATGGCATGCAGCAAATTCCAATTCGAATCAAGATTGAAACCCAGCAAACTGCTTCTGGGGACGATATTCCCTTGAGCGATGTCGAGTTGTCGACTTTGAAGCTTGTTTATCTGGGCGGTGCAGAAGTCCCTTTTATTGAGGCGGACCAGGAGGGAATCGAGGATAACGAATGGGATTGGGCGGTGAATGTCCAGCGCAACCGCTTCAGGTTGAACTCCTCGGGCGCCGTCAAGAGCATCGACCCTGACTTCCCTTTGGAACTCCGAAATGACCGGACACGCTATCGGTACCTGTATGTACAGTCGACATTGGAGGGGACCATGGAGTTTTATGCTTGGTTCAAGGGCGATGATAACCGGGAATGGCCCTCTACCAAGAGCAACTGGGACGACAACACGATTCAATTGCGCGGCGTCGTACCTCCAAGGCCGGTCACGAGCGGACCCAATACCCACTATGACTTCGTCCGGGTGCGCGCGCATACAGGTGCGGGTGAGGAAACCTCCGATGATCCATTCTCTTATGTGTTGGATTCAATCGACTATTGGAAATTTGGTTATCGACGCCAGGGCATAGAGCCCATAGGAATGGCAACGCTGAAGATTCTGGATAATGCGTCGACCTTGCAATATGAATCGGAGCAGTTGGATGAAACCTTCGCCAGTTTCACCGGCTATGGTTTTTATCCTCAACCTTTTGGACGAGAGGACAACCCGCCCACTGGGTTAGTGTTCGATGCTTACTTCAGAGCCATGTGTCATACCCTGAACTACAAACAGCCCTCTACTGATTTTGTAGAGCAATATCGTCCCGGGCGGGGCGAGCTTCTTGTCAGCTTGCATCGGGTCCCGGATATGCCCTACTGGCATGACAGCATGGCGGAGGATCCGCTCATGCACTATCGCGAGCGACTGGATGGGGCCGTACGGTGTTTGCTGCGGGACGAAGAGGGGAATACGCACCGGTTCGATGTGAGTTTTGACGTTCCGAGCCGCGTAGACAGCCGTAACAGGCTGCTGATCAACTTCCAATAAGCGAAGGCGACACATGGAAGAGTCGCCTGCTTGTTTCTGCAACCTGTTCGGGAAGCGAAACCACCATGACCACTTCGACAGTTGTTC
>Ga0209370_1002912_pt1 | contig 11551 bp, 7 predicted proteins | sample AgamicAtPrz_FD_187164 | JGI IMG/M metagenome (GOLD analysis project Ga0209370, IMG submission 187164) | Agave microbial communities from Guanajuato, Mexico - At.P.rz (SPAdes) (version 2) | ecosystem: Host-associated > Plants > Phyllosphere > Phylloplane/Leaf | place: Guanajuato, Mexico... | reverse complement strand
GGTGCGCTGTGCGTGCGTGGCCAGGAAGATCTGCGACAGCGGCACGTAGATCAGCTGCAGCGCGAACAACGGCATCAGGCTGTAATAGAAGCCGACCGAGCCGCGCCAGCTTGCGCCGAAGAACAGATCGACGAGCGGCGCGAACAGCAGCAGCCCGCCGGCCATGTACGCGACGGCGAGGCCCGCGAGTGCACGCGCGTAGGTGCGATACACCCGATGCACCGCCGAGCCGCCATCCGGTCGCGCCATCGCGCCGATTGCGTCGCGCCGAAACACGCCGCCCACGCTCTGCGCGATCAGCGAAACCGGAAAGAAACCGAGCCGGTAAGCCGCGGCGAAGTAGCCGGCACTCTGCGCATCGAACCAGTGCGGAATGGCGATCGCCAGCGCGTAGGTCAGCACCGACGCGCACAGCGTCGACGGCAGGATGTACAGCGCGAACCGGCGATTCCTGACGAAGAAACCCGGCGACAACCTGAACGCATACCCTGCGCGATAGCCGCTCAGCACGATCGCACCGGCCATCACGACCGACACTGCGGCGGTCACCCACGCGTACAACGCGAATACGTCGACCTTGCCGCATGCGGAGCAGGCGAGCGACAGCACGAGACCGATCAGGAACGCACCGTTGACGACCATGCGCGACAGCGCGATCCATCCGTAGCGCCTGAGGCTGTTCAGGTAGGCACCGGCAGCCAGCTGGATGAACGATGCCAGCGCATAGACGGCGACAGGATAGAGATCCGCCCGGCCGGCGATCGCGATCAGCATCCCGCCCGCGGCGGCGACCATCAGGCCCAACGCCGTCACGTTGACCAGCGCATTGAACGATTCGCGCGGCGAATCGTCGACGCACGCGAGCTCGTAGCGCAATGCGAGCAGCGTGCCGACGAAAGACGCCAGCGCGAGCAGATAGTTGAAGTGGCCCAGCGACTCAGGCCCGAACCGACGTCCGATCACGAAGATGCTGACGAACAGCGCGATCTGTCCCATCACGACGCCGGCCAGTGAAACGATCGAATCCCGCGGATTGATCATCGCGCCTCCGTGCGCCGCGCGCGACCGGATTCGCATGCCGGGACGCCGGCTGCGCTGGACGTATCACGCATCCTGCGCTCCGTACTCGTAGGCGACGTAGCGATAACCGCCGTACTTCGAACCGTAGCCGTACTGTCCGAGCCGCGGGTTGACGCCGTTGAAGATGACGCCGTTCAGGCGAACGCCGTTTTGCGCGAAGCGCTTCGCTGATTCGTCGATCTCGCCGAGCTTTGTCTTGCCCGCCATCGTGACGAGCAGCGCGGTACCGGCGAATGCACCGAGAATACCGGTATCGGGCACGGCGAGCACCGGCGCCGAGTCGATCACGACGATGTCGTAACCCGACGACAGGCCGTCGACCAGCGCCGCGAGATTGCGGTTCAACAGCAGTTCCGCGGGATTTTTCGGCATCGTGCCGGTCGAGATGAAGTCGAGACCCTCGACCACCTCTCGGTGAATCACGTCCTCCACGCGTGCGCTGCCGGCGATCAGCTCCGTGAAGCCGCGGCCGCGCGGAAAGCCGAGATAGTCATGCATCCGCCCCTTGCGAATGTCGCCGTCGATCAGCAGCACACGCTTCCCGGCGCTGGCCATCACGACCGCGAGGTTCGACGAGATGAAGGTCTTGCCGACGCCCGGCGCGGGACCGGCGATCAGCACGATGTTATTCTTCGCCTCGAGCATCGCGAACTGCAGGGCGGTGCGCAGGCTCCGCAGGCACTCGACGGCCGGCTCGTTCGGGAAATCGATCGACAGGATCGACTTGTGGCCGCTCTTGCGCGCGGCTTCTTCGGCCAGGTCGCGCTGATGGTCGCTGATCGGGACCGTCGCGTACACCGCGAGGCCGACGCGGCGCTCGATCTCGTTGTGATCCGAGATGCCGTGGAACAGCATCGAGCGGACGATCGCGGTGCCGCAGCCGGCGAGCAGCCCGAGCAGCAGCGACGCCAGCGCGACGAGCACCTTCTTCGGCCGCACCGCCACTTCCGGCACCGCGGCCGTGTCGACGAGACGCACGTTGCCGACCTTGCCGGCCTGCACGAGTTGCAGTTGCTGCATGTTGTTCAGCAATGCCGTGTAGAGGTCGGTGTTGACCTTCACGTCGAGCATCAGCCGCACGGCTTCCTGCTGCAGGTCCGGCAGGCGCCTGATCTGCAGCTCGGCGGCGTTCCGATAGCCGTTCAGCGCGGCGATCTGCTCGTCGATCACGGCCACGCTCGGGTGCCGTTCGGTGAAACGGGACATCAACTCCTGCCGCTTCTGCTGCAACTCGAGCAGGCGCGTCTTCGCGTCCGCGGTCTGGGCCAGCGCGAGCTTCGCCTCCTCGGTGAGGTCGACCGTGCCATGCTCGTCTCGCAGTTTGGTCAGACGCGCTTCGGAATCGGCCAGTTGCTGCTTGAGCTGCGGCAATTGCGCGGTCAGGAATTCAAGCGACTGCGCGGCCTCCGCCGATTTCCGCTCGATGTTCTGCCGCACGTACTGACGGCCGATTTCGTTCATCGTGTCGCTGACCCATTTCGGATCGGTATCCTGAAGACTGGCGACGACGACGTCCGATTGCTTCACGCGCTCCTGCACGTTGAGGCGGTCGCGGATGTCCTCGATCGTCTTCAGCCGCGAGTGGCGAACCAGCACGAATGCGGCGCCGGGCTTCGCGGCGATCGACGCGACCTGCAGCACGATCGGGCCGCGCGGCGAGTCGAAGCGCTCAAGCGCGCCGACGGTGCCCTCGACCGGCGCATCGAGATCGCCGCCGTCGAGCCGATAGCGCTTGCCCCCGAGGCTCGTCAGCGTGAACGCGTCGCCTTCGTTCTTGCGCGGCACGTCGAAACGCCGCACGTCGATGCGTTCGCGGCCCCACGCGTAGCCGCCCAGGCCGGCGAGGCCGGGTTCGGACAAGCCATCGCGATGGCGCGCGATCCAGTCGCCAATCAGCGGAAATCGCTTCGGCTCCGCGTCGATGAACAGGTTGAGCTTGTCGACCGCACGTTCGACGACGAGGCGCGACGCGAGGATCTGCTGTTCGGCGGCGGCCGACGACTTGACGTCGAACAGCGCCGATACGTCGCCGAGCAACGACTTGGCGGCCGACGTGTCGGGGCTGTCCTCGACCTGGACCATGATGTTGGCTTCGAACACGGGCTTGCCGAGCATCGCGTACGCGAGGCCGGCCGCCAGCAGCACGCACGTGATGGACGCGATCAGCCAGCGGCTTTCCAGCAGAATGTCGAGCACCGCGACGAAATCGGTCTCGCTGCCGTCTTCGGCGGCTTGCTGCGGCGGGGCGGAGGGTTGGGTCATGGCAACGATATGAGGCGTAGGGGTTCCAGTGGAGCGTCGGCCGACGGCGGCGTCAGACGATACGAAGGCGCTTCGACCACTCGGACACGCCGAGTTCGATCAGTCGCGCGCAGCGTTCGAATACGAACCTGGGCTGCCGGTAAGGGTCGTGCACGTCGAAGTCCGTGTATTCGCCGAGACGGAACACGCGTCCCCGCACGAACGGAAACCGGTTCTCGAGCGACGTGCGCTGTCGACGGTCCATCACGAGGATCAGGTCGGCGTCGGTACACAGCGCGCGGTCGACCTGCCGGGCGCGATGCGGCGACACGTCGAACCCGCGCAGGCGCATGACGTCCAGCGCATACGGCGCGGCCGGCATGCCGACCAGTGCGTTCAGGCCGGCGGACGTGACGCGGCGCCCCGGCATCGACTGACGCAGCATCGCTTCGGCCATCGGGCTGCGGCAAATGTTGCCTTCGCAGACGATCAGGATGGACTCCATCATTTGGTCGCGATCGCCGCGGTCAGGCCGGCATTGATGGCCGGCAGCAACAGGCTGAGCACGCGGCTGAAGCGGACGAGCCCGTTGCCGTCGACGTAGACGACGTCCTTCGGCTTCAACTGGAATTGGTTGGCGAGCACCATCGCGACCGGCGAGCGGGCATCGAGGTGATAGACCTGCGGTTGCGCGTCCTGCATCCCGCGCACCACGTAGAGCTGCGCGGCGTCGGCCGTGTTCGCGTTCAGGCTGCCTGCCTGCGCGATCGCCTCGCTCAACGTCAGCCGGCCATTGCGCATCGGCAACGCCGTGACGGGCTTGTTGACCTCGCCCATCACGAATACGCCGCTCTCGTCGCGTGCCAGCACGCGCACGAGGTCGCCGTTGCGCAGCACGATCTTCGACGGATTGCGTCCTTGTTCGGCCATCCCGGTCAGATCGATCCTGCGCTCGACGCCGTCGCGCACCAGCACGATGCGACTCTGGTCGGCCGCCGCCGAGAATCCCCCTGCCCGCCCTATCGCGTCATACAGCGTCATCGGGATGTCGTTCACCGGCTGCGAGCCCGGCGTATGCACCTCGCCCTCGATATACACCTGCTTCGCACGGAACGATGCGATCCGCACCGTGACCTGCGGATTCCTGAACGTCTTGTCAAGACGCCGCGCAAGCTGCGTTTGTACCTGCTCGGCCGTCAGCCCGGCGACCGGCAACCGGCCCGCGTAAGGAAACTGCAGCGTACCGTCCTGATCGACGACGAAACCCGGCGGCGCATCCGCGGCACGCGGCGCGGACTGTGCCGGCGCGCCGAGCGCCGCCGCCAGTTCGGGGTGATCCCACACGGTGATCTGCAACACGTCGCCGCGGCCGAGGGTGTATGCGTCCGGCGACGAGGCGATATCGCGGAGCTCGCCGGGCACACTGCGTTCCGTATCGCGCATGCGCCGGATCAGCGACAGGTCGATATTCGTCACCGGAACCGGCAGCGTGGCGTTGTCACCGGGCGTCGTGCCGCTTTGCAGCGGAATCGACGCCGGCTGCTGCATGCGCATGCCCGGCGCGATACCGCACGCGCCCAGCAACGCACACAGCGGCAGGATCATCACGAGTCGACCGACACGCGATCGTCGGCGCGGCGCGCGCGCCGGCTCCATTTGACGCAACCTCTGCATTACAACCTCGCTCTTTTTTAGTCTGAAATTGCTTCGGTCGCCTCGCGTCGTGTCGACCGCGAGTACAGCACCCCTGTCGAGACCGGACATGCCTGCTGCCACACCGTACCGTTGCGCCGCCTTCCGCCACGCGCGATCGCACCGCCTTCACATGCGGGAGGAAGCGACTAGTACGCGCCCGAGCCGCGCACCACCACGGTGATCGTCCTGAACAGAATGCCGATGTCGCGGCGCAGCGACCAGTCGCGCACGTAGGACACGTCGAGCGACACGCGCGTCGAATAGTCGGTGTCGTTGCGGCCGCTGACCTGCCAAAGGCCGGTCATGCCGGGCTTGGCCATCAGGTAGTAGCGCACGTCGGCGCCGTAGCGTTCGAGCTCGGCCTCGACGATCGGGCGCGGCCCGACCAGGCTCATGTCGCCCTTCAGCACGTTCAGCAACTGCGGCAGTTCGTCGAGGCTCGTCTTGCGGAGCAGGCGGCCGATCGGCGTGATGCGGACATCGTTCTTCAGCTTGAATTCGCGCGCCCATTCCGCCCGGGCGTCGGCGTCGCGCTCCAGCAGCGCCTTGAGCACCACATCGGCGTTCGTCACCATCGAGCGAAATTTCAGGCACTTGAAGCGCCGGCCGTTTCGGCCGACACGCTCATGCCCGAAGATCGCCGGACCGCCGTCGCGCCTCACGGCCCATGCGATGCCCAGCAATGCCGGCGCGAGTACGACGAGCAGCACCGACGCGCCCACCAGGTCGAAGCTCCGCTTGACCGTCCGTTTGACGCGTCCGACCGTCCGGTGGCCGATCTCGAACTGGCCGCGCCGGTCCGCGTGCGCGATCGCCGCCGCGCGCACCTGACCGCCCGCACGCTCGATCACACCAAAGATCGCGAGCGTCAGCGCGCGGAATGCGATCAGGCCGATCCCGCTGGCGAGCGTCCAGCACACGAACCACTCGCTCGACAGCACATGCGCACGATGCAGCACGTAAAGCAGCGCGGTGCTCATGCCCTGCACGACGATCCATGCCAGCACCGTGCGCCCGAGCAGGTGCAGCGCCGATTGCGTCCGCACCTTCTCGTAGATGCCACATGCGGGAAATACCGACAACGCCAGCGCGGCGGCAAACGCGACGAGGGCACCGTCGAACAGGGTGCCGCGCGCACCGCCGGTCGCACCGATCAACGCGGGGATGAACGCGCCCAGCACGATCATTCCGATATCGGTCGCTCGATTGATCAACGAATTCATTGATATGAACTCCTAAGTCATCACCCAATATCCATTCACGACGCAGCGCGGCATCACATCACGCGGAACGCTGGTTGCGGCGCCTCTGCTTCAACGTTTCCGCAGTGCATCATATTCGCCTCGACTTGCGCCTTTATCGATTGCGTCCGAATCCGCCTTGTTGATGGCGGAACAAATCAAGGCCGATTTCCCGAGCGAATTATTCGATCCATTTCTCGAATCGAGCGATGCACGAATAACGTGCGTTCGCACCCATTCATGCCCGGATTCGGATCGGATGTACGACATGAATTTCATGTCGATTTGCAATTCTTCGCGGCCGCCGTGCGCGCGCGGGGCATGCGCATGCATCGCCTGGTGCGTCCTGGCCTACGAGCGAGCATCGGCCGAACGACGGCACTCGATGCTCGCCCAACGAATAAAAAGGCCTGCACGGTGCGCTCACGACGACACGGCAGGCAAAATTCCGAGGAGTACCGGGGTGCCGACTCCTCGAAAGGCCAGTCGATAACTTAATCAGTGGAAATACGCGCGGGTTGATCGATGTCCGACCGCGCCACGATTGTGGCCGAATCCGCCTTCGTCAAATCAGAATTACCGATACCACTGATTTGCATTCCAAATCATAAAACCGTCATGCTGACTGAACATCGATATCCAGGCATGGATTTGAATTCGGGTAAAGCGACTTCGCCGATGGGCGTCCGATGGCGAATTGCGATCGCCCGCTCTAGGACGATGCGCCGCTCATCCAGTCGCCCAAATCCGACGCGTACAGCGTGTCCGTCGACGCGTCACTGTCTTTTCGTGCAGCCGCCCGAAATTCGGTCGGCGATGTCTGCAAGTGCTGGCGAAACAGTTTTGCCATCCGGTCGCCGCTGCCGAGGCCGGTGCGCCGCGCGACCTTGTCCGCCGGAAGATCCGTCTCGATCAGCATGCGGCATGCCTTTTCGAGGCGTATCCTCAGCACGAACTCGGTAGGCGTGACACCGATTTCGTTCTTGAAGCGCCGCAAGAAATTGCGCTCGCTCATCGCGGCGGCCTGCGCGGCATCGGCGATCGAAATGCGGTTCTCGCTATTGACCCGCAGATGATGCGCAGCCATCCGGATCAGCGTGCTCGCACGGGCGACGCGTGCACCGAACAACACGTCGGTCAGTTTGCGGTTCGCGCCGGACACCATGCACATCACGATTTCCTGCGCGATTTCGTAACCCATGTCCACCCGGACGATCGACAACGCATCGGAGAAAGGCCCGTCGTCTTCGTCGCCGGCGGCTTCATCGTCCGACGCGCCGCCGTCCGTTCCCGACGCTGCCTTCTCTATCTCCTTCTGCCCCAGGCGAATCTGCGTCAGCAATCTCCGGCCGCCATGGCTGCCGCGCACGACCCGCGCCCGCTGATGGACATGCCGGACCCACGCAATAAACTGTTCGTCGAGCTCGTCGGTCCCGCCTTGACCGCTCAACACGAACATCGCGTGCACCCTGCTGGCTTCGAGTGTGCGCGCCGCTTCCGTCCAGATGCCGACGCCCGACGACGAACGAACCGGGCCGCCATGCACGGAATACAGGCGCAATTCGTAACGGTCGACGAATGCGCCATCGACCCGTCCGAGCTGATTCGCCAGTTCGAAAACGGCGGCCAGCTTGCCCATCTGCATAATCGAAAAACCCTCGAGCAACAGGACGATTACGCTTGCCCGTTGATGTTCGTTGCCGGCGCCTCTTCCCCGATTCACGCTTGACCCCGTCGATGAATGATTCGGCACTGTTTGCATCCTGCGGCCCTTTAACAATTTCTTACATTTGTTGTTTTCTGCGCCGCATCATAAGGGGCGCTCCTCGCCCGCCGATTTGTCAATGTCTGTTTTCGCCGTGTTGTTGTCGGATTCAATCAAGCCAATGATATGGACCTATTTATTGAAATTCATCAATTTTGGTGGAAATACGATCACGCCATTTCATTGAAAATTGACGTGCATCAATGCCAGGAAATATAAATCGCGATAACGCAGGCGGGGGAAATCACCGGTAATGAAGAGAAACCGAAATCGATCGAATGAGCCGTCTTTTTCGAGTGCCGCCGCCGCAATGGGCGAACGGGCCGCATCGCGGCGACCCCGCGTGGGCGCTGGTGAGAGCCGTTCAGGCAGCATGGTCGAATGTCGCTCAGGGCGGGTGAAACCGGCGATTTCGCGCAAACGTCATCCCGGGATTTTGGCCAGGCATTTAAGGAAAATTCAGATCGTGCGTGACCTCGGATCGGTAATGAAATACCGGCTCCATCGTCGAATCTTTCGGTATAGCGGCACGCAAACGTTTGTCGTTGAAGAGACCGAAACCTATGGGCGATACACGGGATCACACGGTATGACCAAGGATTACATGCGATTACGATCAATTACACGGGACGATTCGTTCGCGTGCCGGATCCTATGCCGTTTGTCGGACTTGTCGGTATCGATCCGTCATAGGGCAGTTCGTCCGGCGCGCGCTCATCGAATTCGGATCGACTCGTTTTGATGGGCGTTCGCGTCGGTCGAATGCGGCGCGTGCGATATGCGCGTTGCCCTGCCCGCACCGCCGGCCCGGGTCAGGAAAGGAGGAAACGGTTGCGGGCGACCCCGCCCGATGCGTTTTCAAACTTTCGTTCGTACTGCAGATTTTCGTGTGTCGACAGGCAACCTCAATGTCCAACCGAATCGGTAGTATTCCGGAAGATCGGTGGTCGATCGCAACCATTCGGCCGCGCGACCCGAGGGCGGCGCTCACGCCCACGCCCACGCAATCAGGATCGCTAGAAACCCGGCAGCCGCCCATGCCCGTCCGACCGCTGCGCTGCGGCGGCTCGCCACCGGAAAAACCGATCTGCGCGGCGCCGGGCACGCGGGCGTCGCCGTTCGCGCGATCGTCAGTTCGACGGCAGTGACTGCGCGTCGAACCAGTCGAGCAGCGTGCGCGTGACGAACGCCGGATTTTCCAGGTTCGAGATATGGCCGGCGTCGGGCACCAGCGCATGCGCGCAACCGATCACGCTTGCCATCTTCACGGTTTCCGACGGCGGGCGCGCCATGTCGCCCGCGCCGCACATCAGCAGCGTGCGTGCGGCATCGAGGTCGGCGAGTGTCGCGAGTGTGTCGGGCCGGCCGAAAATCAGCCGGCCGAGCGGCGCGATCGATTGCCGCAGCCGGTCGGCCGGCAGGTTCGCGAGCGCATCGCGAAACGCCGTCGGCACCGGGTCGTCGAGATTGACGTCCGGCCGGAAGAACAGCGGCACGATCGCGTCGAGCAGCGGCGGCGCGACGCGGCCCGCTGTCTCGATCGCGTCGAGCATCCCGAAGTAGCGGGCGCGCGTCGCATCGGGTTCGGCCTCGAGCGACGCATCCATGATCACGAGCGAGCGCACGCGCTGCGGCTCGCGCAACGCGAGCCGCGCGCCCCACATGCCGCCGACGCTGAGCCCGACGATCGCGCACTGTTCGATCTCCAGCGCGTCGAGCAGCGCGCTGGCGTGCGCGGCGAGATCGTCGAGCGTGTGCGTGCCGTCCGGCAGCGCGCCCGATTCGCCATGCCCCCACAGATCCGGCACGATCACGCGATACCGGCGCGACAGTGCGTCGATTTGCGGCGCCCACATCGTCGCGTCCCACAGATAGCTGTGCCCGAGCAGCACCGGAAAACCGGCGCCGTGATCGAGGTAGTGCAGGGTACTGCCATGAATAGTGTGTGCGGGCATGCTGTCTCCGGATGTGAGGACGCGGCGATGGCCCGGAAACGGGTGCCGCAGTCGGCGGCGTTCTGCGACGAACGCGAAGCGGCGCATCATCGCACAGGTTGCAGGCGTCGTGCATGACGCCGCGCACGACGTATTCGCCGCGCTATCCGACGCGGTACATCGGCAGCACGTTGCTGCCGGCGATGCCCGGCTCCTCCTCGAGCGAATGACACGCTTGTTCGAGCAACCAGTTGGTCAGCACCGCGATATCGAATTCGTTGCACGCATCGGGGTTCTGCACGAGCACGTAGCTGCCCGATGCAACGGTGCAGTGCGGGAACAGCTCGACGAGCCGCCCCTGCTTCAACAGCCCGTCGACGAGGGGCCGCCTGCCGATCGCGATACCGTGGCCGTCGACCGCGGCCTGGACCAGTTGATCGTACTGGCTGAAGTGCAGCGCGCCGACCGGCCGCAGCCGCGGCACGCCGAGCGCCTTCAGCAAATGGCTCCAGCCGTGCCACGGCCATTCGCCGCGCGGGTCGTCGAGATGCAGCAGCACGTGCTTGTCGAGGTCGGCCGGCTTCATCGATGCGGCGTCGCCCGCCGCCACCAGGCTCGGGCTGCACACCGCGACGACACGCTCGCGAAACAGCACGTCCGTATCGTCGGTCGACGTATACGGGCCTGCATAGCGCACGGCCAGGTGCAAACGTTTGCGTTTGAGATCTTCGATTTCGCTCGTGGCCGACACGCGCACGTCGATGTCCGGATAGCTGGCGCGAAACGAACCGAGGCGTGGAATCAGCCACAGCGCGGCGAACGAGACGGTGGTCGACAACGAGATGGCGCGCTGGCCGACACTCGACGACAGCTTACCGACCACCGATTCCAGGTCGGACAACGCGAACGAGATCGCGTCGTACAGCTCGCGCCCCTTGTCGGTCAGCGTCAACGAACGAATGTGCCGATGGAACAGCTCGATCCGGAGCTGCTCTTCGAGCGCCTTGACCTGCCGACTCACGGCCGATTGCGTGACGTTCAGTTCCTGCCCCGCCCGCGTGAAGCTTAAATGGCGCGCCGCGCATTCGAAGCCTCTCAGGAAATCCAGCGAAGGCAGACTTCTCAATCGCTTTGCCAATCTCACATTAGCCATACCGCCGCCTCAAAGTTGCACCCATCGACCGATAAGTCGCCGTTCGTCTCCCTGAATCGTCTCTCCCATTTGGATTCGGAAACGATTTTATATTGAAGCATGGATGCACATCATTCTTATTTTCAATCGTGACACTTGTATTTATCTATCGATTTTGATCGCAATGATATCCTTACATGAACATTATCCAGGTAGTGATTTTGTAAATTAATATGAGAACGAATCCAGCACTTCAAATAGTCGACAAACTCCTTAAAAAACAGAGGATTACCGCCAGAATTCGACGCTATCACGTCGATCTCGTCGCACAATCAGATGCATCATCCGATTCCTACAATTCAATTTCAATCGGCCAACTTTTAAATTTATTTTCCCGGACTGCGAAAGACAACCGGTCGGTAACATACACGAAAATGCCATCTAAATCCGGAATTCCGTGTTT
>Ga0209370_1002908_pt1 | contig 11580 bp, 10 predicted proteins | sample AgamicAtPrz_FD_187164 | JGI IMG/M metagenome (GOLD analysis project Ga0209370, IMG submission 187164) | Agave microbial communities from Guanajuato, Mexico - At.P.rz (SPAdes) (version 2) | ecosystem: Host-associated > Plants > Phyllosphere > Phylloplane/Leaf | place: Guanajuato, Mexico... | reverse complement strand
AAAAGCTGGGACCACCAACCCTGGGTGGACGCCAGCCAACAGTACATGCGCAACCACATCGATCTCGACGACCTCGAGCGCAAGGCACGTTATCCACAGCCCGCACCCTTGGAATGAGTAAAGAGAGACCGCCATGCATAAGTTCTCCGCCGCCGTGTTCGCCCTGGCCATGAGCCTGGGCGTGGGCACCGCTTACGCCGCCGACAGCGACAAGCAATGCACTACCGTTAAATTGGCCGACCCGGGCTGGAGCGACATCGCCTCGACCAACGCCGTGGCCCGCCTGCTGCTGGAAAGCCTGGGTTACCAGGTCAAGATCGACAGCCTGGCTGTACCGATCATCTATGGCGGCCTCAAAGATGGCCGCATCGATGCCTTCCTCGGTAACTGGATGCCTGCGCAACAGGGCTTTCATGACAAGTTCATCGCCAATGGCGACGTAAAGCAGCTGTCGCGCAACCTGGAAGGAACCGAGTTCACCCTGGCAGTGCCCGATTATGTGTGGAATGCCGGAGTGAAGGACTTTGCCGACCTGCAGAAACACGCCGACCAGTTCGACAAGAAGCTTTACGGGATTGGCTCCGGGGCGCCGGCCAACCTGTCGCTGAAGGAAATCATCGACAAGAATGAATTCAACCTTGGCCAGTGGAAACTGGTGGAGTCCAGCGAACAGGCAATGCTGGCGCAGGTCGACCGGGCGGTGAAAAAACAGCAGTTCATCACCTTCCTTGGCTGGACCCCGCACCCGATGAACGTGAAGCTGAAAATGCATTACCTGACCGGCGGGGAACAGTGGTTCGGCAGCAAAGGCGACGTCTATACCTTGACCCGCAAGGGTTATCCACAAGCCTGCCCGAATGCGGCGAAGCTGCTGGAGAACCTGACGTTCACCCTGGATATGGAGAACACCATCATGGCTGAGGTTGTGGACAAGAAGATCAGCGTCGACGAAGCGGCCAAGGCTTGGGTGAAGGCACATCCCGAAGTGCTGGATCAGTGGTTGGCCGGGGTCAGCAGCAAAAGTGGCGAGGAGGCTGGCAAAGCAGTAAAAACCAAGCTCTAAACCGATCCTGTGGGAGCGGGTTCACCCACGGATGCGTCAGAGCATGCGCGGGTGAACCCGCCCCTACGGGGGACAGTGCATCTTCGAAAACCTGGATATCGCATGCATCGCCTCGCTCACCTGCTGCCCTTCCTCACCTGGTTGCCGCGCCAATCGGGCCGCAGCCTGCGTCAGGACCTGCTGGTGGGCCTGAGCGGTGCCATCCTCGCCCTGCCACAATCCATCGCCTATGCCCTGATCGCCGGCCTGCCTGCCGAATACGGCCTGTACGCCGCCATCGTGCCGGTGCTGATCGCCTGCCTGTGGGGCTCGTCCTGGCACCTGATCTGTGGCCCGACCGCCGCCATTTCCATCGTGCTCTACGCCAGCATCAGCCCGCTGGCCGTGGCCGGCAGCGCCGACTACGTAACCCTGGTGCTACTGCTGACCTTCCTTGGCGGCCTCTTCCAGTTGCTGCTCGGGCTCTTGCGCTTCGGCGCGCTGGTCAACTTCGTCTCCCATTCCGTGGTGCTTGGCTTCACTCTGGGCGCTGCCATCGTCATTGCCCTGGGCCAATTGCCCAACCTGCTGGGCATGCACCTGCCCAGTCAGGCCACGGCGCTGAAGACCGTGCAGGACCTGGCCAACCACGCCGGTGAGGTAGACTTGCCTTCCTTGGTGCTGGGCCTGGCCACCGTGGTGATCGGCGTGGTGTTCAAGCTCTGGCGCCCACGCTGGCCGAGCCTGTTGCTCAGCCTGATGCTGGTCAGCCTGCTGGCCTGGTTGCTGCCCGGCGTGTTTGGCCATGTGCCGCGCGTGCCAGCGTTCACCGGCCAGCTACCGCCGTTCAGCCCGCTGCCCTTGCTGGATGTCGAACTGATCCTGCGCCTGCTGCCCAGTGCCGTGGCGGTGGGCATGCTCGGGTTGGTTACCAGCCTGTCGATCGCCCGCTCGTTGTCAGCACGTTCGGAGCAGTTGGTCGATGCAGACCAGGAAATACGCGCACAGGGCCTGTCGAACATCGTCGGTGCGTTTTTCTCCGGTTACCTGTCTTCCGGCTCCTTCACCCGCTCCGGGCTGAGTTATGACGCTGGCGCCCGCTCGCCCCTGGCCGGGGTGTTTTCGGCGCTGTGGGTGGCGCTGTTCGCCGTTGCCGGGGCCGGGCTGATTGCGCATCTGCCGATTCCGGCCATGGCCGGCAGCATTCTGCTGATCTGCTGGGGCTTGGTGGACCACCGGGGCATTCGTGCGCTGTTTCGCGTCAGCCGCTCGGAGTTCCTGGTGATGGCGCTGACAGCGGCAGCGACGTTGTTGCTGGAGCTGCAGACGGCGATCTATGCAGGGGTGCTGGCGTCGCTGTTCTTCTATCTGAAGCGTACCTCGCGGCCACGGGTTCAGCAGAGCCGTGAAGGCGAGGCGGATGTGCTGCGAGTCGGCGGGTCGATATTCTTTGGTGCCGCGCATTACCTGCAGGTGCGCTTGCAGCGCTGCCAGGGGCCGCATGTGGTGATCGACGCGCGGCAAGTGAACTTCATCGATTACTCGGGTGTGGATATGTTGCACCGCGAGGCGCGGCGGCTGCGCCGGGCAGGGGGGAGCCTGACACTGCATCGGGCCAGGCCGCAGGTGATCGAGGAATTGCAGAAGCTGGAAGGGGCGGAGCTGTGTCCGATCCGGTTTGAGGAGTGAGCTTGGGTTGATATTTTGGGGCTGCTACGCAGCCCCGTGATTTCAGCCCCGAGCGAGCTGTCGGCGCAGTTCAGCCAAAACCGGCGCCGTATCCGGACGCACCCCACGCCAGACGAAGAATGCCTCAGCCGCCTGCTCAGCCAGCATCCCCAGCCCATCCAGCACTTTTGCCGCCCCCAGCTTCTGCGCCCACTGACAAAACGGTGTCGGCTCTTTGCCATACATCATGTCGTAGCAAACCGTGCGACCCGCTTCGACCAAGCTGTCGGCAATCGGCGGCAGCTCGCCGGCCAGGCTCGCCGAGGTGGCATTGATGATCACATCCACCGGCTCCTGCAACCAGGCGAAACCGCTGGCCACCACCGGCCCTAGCGCATCGAACTCCCGCGCCAACTGCTCGGCCTTTTCCACGGTGCGGTTGGCAATGACCAGCGACTGCGGCTTGTGCGCCAGGAGCGGCTCCAGCACGCCACGCACGGCGCCGCCAGCGCCGAGGATCAGGATGCGCTTGCCTGCCAACTCGACCCCGGCATTCACCGTCAGGTCACGCACCAGGCCAGCGCCATCGGTGTTGTCGCCCTGCAAGGTACCGTCGGCCAGCTTGCTCAACGTGTTCACCGCGCCGGCGCGCTGGGCGCGCGGGGTCAGGCTGTCACACAGGCGGTAGGCCTCTTCCTTGAATGGCACGGTGACGTTGGCGCCGTTGCCTTGCTTGAAAAAGCCACGCGCACAGTCACTGAACTCGTCCAGCGGCGCCAGCAGGGTCGCGTATTCCAGGTCCTCACCGGTCTGCTCGGCAAACAGGCGGTGGATCAGCGGCGACTTGCTGTGGCCGATGGGGTTACCGAAAACGACGTACTGGTCCATGGCGGTTCCTTCGTTGTGCACAGGCTTACTGGCCGAGCCAGTCACGGTCCTGCAGGAAATATTCGGTCAGGCGTGCTTCCTCGCTGCCGGGCGCGGCCTTCCAGTCGTAGCCCCAGCGGACCTGCGGCGGCAGCGACATGAGAATGGACTCGGTACGCCCGCCCGATTGCAGGCCGAACAGGGTGCCACGGTCGTAGACCAGGTTGAACTCCACATAGCGGCCACGGCGGTATTCCTGGAACTCGCGCTGTTGCGGGGTGTAGGGCGTGTTCTTGCGACGCTGGACGATCGGCAGGTAGGCGTTGATGTAGGCATCGCCAATGGCGCGCATGAAGGCAAAGCAGGTATCGAAGTCCCATTCGTTCAGGTCATCGAAGAACAGCCCGCCAATACCGCGCGGCTCGCCACGGTGCTTGAGATGGAAGTAACGGTCGCACCAGGCCTTGTAGCGCGGGTACACCTCGGCACCGAACGGCGCGCAGGCCTGCTCGGCCACGCGGTGCCAGTGGATACAGTCTTCCTCGTTGCCGTAATAGGGGGTCAGGTCGAAACCACCGCCGAACCACCACACGGCTTCTTCACCTTCCTTTTCGGCAATGAAGAAGCGCACGTTGGCGTGGGAGGTAGGCACATGCGGGTTGTGCGGGTGGATCACCAGCGACACGCCCAGGGCCTCGAAGCCACGCCCCGCCAGTTCGGGGCGGTGGGCGCTGGCCGACGGCGGCAGGCCGGCACCGAATACGTGAGAGAAGTTGACCCCGCCTTTCTCGATCACCTTGCCGTCACCGATCACCCGTGTACGGCCGCCACCACCGGCCTCGCGCACCCAGGCGTCCTCGACGAAGCAGGCACCGCCGTCTTCTGTTTCGAGGGCAGAGCAGATGCGGTCTTGCAGGTCGAGCAGATAGGCTTTCACGGCCTCGGTGCGGCTAGTCATCGGGTCACCAGGAACGGGCAGGAAACAATTCGCCGCGTAGCATACCACCGCCAGCGCGCGTGCCGCAGTTGACGGCGATCAAGCAAAGGCGTCCGATAGAAGGCCTTTCCCGATCCCGACTACAGGAGTGCGAGATGGCCAAGCGTATCCAGTTCAGCCAGCATGGCGGCCCGGAAGTGCTGCAGTTTGTGGAATTCGAACCCGCTCCGCCCGGGCCGCAGCAGGTGCGTGTGCGTAACCATGCGATCGGCCTGAACTTCATCGACACCTACTACCGCAGCGGGCTGTATGCACCGCCATCGCTGCCCTCCGGGCTGGGTACCGAGGCGGCGGGTGTGGTCGAGGCGGTGGGCGAGGGCGTGACCCGCCTGAAGGTCGGCGACCGCGTCGCCCATGCCGGTGGCCCGCTGGGTGCGTACAGCGAAGTGCATACACTGCCGGAGGCCAACCTGGTCAAACTGCCTGACAACATCAGCTTCGAGCAGGCGGCGGCGGTGATGCTCAAGGGTTTGACCGTACAGTACCTGTTGAAGCAGACCTACGCGGTGAAGCCAGGCGACGTGATCCTGTTCCATGCAGCGGCCGGCGGCGTGGGTTCGTTGGCGTGCCAGTGGGCCAAGGCGCTGGGGGCCAAGCTGATCGGCACCGTCAGTTCTGCCGAGAAAGCCGCACGGGCCAAGACGCTGGGGGCGTGGGCGACCATCGACTACAGCCATGAGGATGTGGCCAAGCGGGTGCTGGAGCTGACTGACGGCAAGAAATGCCCGGTGGTGTATGACGGGGTGGGCGCCGACACCTGGCTGACCTCGCTGGACTGCCTGCAGCCGCGTGGCTTGATGGTAAGTTTCGGCAATGCCTCGGGCGCGGTGAGCGGGGTGAACCTGGGCATCCTGGCGCAGAAGGGTTCGCTGTACGTGACCCGGCCGACCCTGGCGAGCTATGCCAACAATGCCGAGAACACCCAGGCCATGGCTGATGATCTGTTTGCGATGATTGGCAGTGGCAAGCTGGTTGTGGATATCCAGCAGCGGTACCCGCTGAGCGAGGCGGCCAAGGCACAGGCGGAGCTGTCGGCGCGCAGGACGGTGGGGTCTACGGTTTTGTTGCCTTGATTGGTTGGGAATGCGTTAGGGCGACGATGTGCACGCCTTGGAGTTTGCAGCGCCTGTGAGACCGACCGCCGCGCGGACGGCGCTCGATCTCACAGGCGCTGCAAATCCAAAGGCAAGCCCTGGCCAGCGCTATCAGCCCGGACGCACAACCTCGCCAGTTGCCAGGTTACGAATCACGCTCGGGTTCTTCCGCCCACCCAACGCCCCACCCAGCACCAGGTCCAGCTGGCCATGGAAGTACTGCTCCACCCGCAACCGGGTCTTGGCCGCCGGGCGGCCGCCGGGGTTGCATGAGGTGGAAATCAATGGCCCCACCAATGCACACAGCTCCCGCACCAACGGGTGGTCGCTGACCCGCAGCGCCACCGTGTCATGCTGCCCGGTCACCCACTCTGGCAACAGGTCCTGGTGCGGCACCAACCACGTGTTCGGCCCCGGCCAGGTGCTGCCCATGCGGTCGATCCAGTCTTCGGGGAAATCCTCGAACAGGAAGTCGAACTGGCGGATATTGTCGGCTACCAGGATCAACCCTTTATCCACAGGCCGCGACTTCAGCGCCAGCAGGCGATACACCGCGTCCTCGTTCCACGGGTCGCAGCCCAGGCCCCAGACCGCTTCCGTCGGGTAGGCGATCACCGCGCCCGCCCGGATTTCACGTGCGGCTTGTTGCACTCGAAAACTGCTCACCATTTCTGTCACTCCACCTGTCAAACTTGCTTGCGAGCAGTGTACTTAGCCCGCGCGGGCAAACCAACGTCCGGCTTCATTGCTGACCCGGCCTTCCAGCTCGAGTTCGGTAAGCTGCGCCAGCACATCGGCCAGCGGCTGCTCGCTGCAATGCGCCAGGCTTTCGCTGGTCTGTGGTGCAGCATGCAACAGGGCAAGCAGCGGATGGTCGAACTTGTCCACAACCGCTGGCGGCAGATTTTGCCAGCCCTGCAGGCTCTCCAGAATCTGTTCCACACTTTCCACCAACAGTGCGCCGTCACGGATCAACTGGTGGCAACCCCTGGCCCCTGGGTGGTGAATGGAGCCGGGGATGGCATACACCTCGCGCCCTTGCTCGGCCGCCAGGCGTGCAGTGATCAACGAACCACTGGCCAGGCTTGCCTCGACAACCAGCACCCCCAGCGACAGGCCGCTGATGATGCGATTGCGCCGCGGGAAGTTTCCCGGCAAGGGTTCGGCATCCAGCGGGTACTCGGAGACCAGCGTGCTGCCATTTTCGATCATCGCCTGCGCAAGTGCCTTGTGGCGCTGTGGATAAAGTTTTTGCAGCCCCGTACCGAGCACGCCGATCGTACGTCCTCCGGCCTGCAATGCGGCCCGATGAGCGGCACCATCGATACCCACGGCCAGCCCGCTGGTGATGGTAAAACCGGCTTGCGCCAGGTAGCGGGAAAACGCACCAGCGTTGTCGATTGCCGGGGGTGAAGCACGCCTGCTACCCACGATCGCCAACTGCGGGCGCTCGAGCAAGGCCGGCTCACCAGCGACGAAAAGCAACGGCGGAGCATCATCGATCTCGGCCAGTAACGGCGGGTAGCCAGGGCCGTCCCACATCAACAAATGCTGGCCAGGGCCCTCTAGCCAGGCCATTGCGGCCAATGCGCCGTCCCGTACTTCGGCGCTGCGCCGGGCATCGATGGTGGCCTGCGGTATGCCCAGTGCACGCCAGGCACCGGCCGGCGCGCATAGAGCTGACGAGGCACTGCCAAAGGTTTCCAACAGGCTGCGAAAACGTCGCAATCCGGTCTCCGGCAGGCGGTGCAGGCGCAATCGGGCCTCCAGTTCTGCAGGTGGAATAGGCGACGAATGGTAATTAGGCATGGGGATCATCCTTGATCGAAACGGGGCCATCGACGTGGCACAAGCTGTGGATAACTTTGTTGATAACACTTTGACAACCTGTCCATCGAACCGGCTATAAGCGGGCCTTGAAAACCCTAGTCGAGCTTTGCCAGGTGCTGAAATCCCCGTTTCCCTTTATTATGTGTGCTCAGTTTTCAACCGAACGCACAGTGACCGCCTGACCTTATGGCCATCTTGAACATTCTCGAATTCCCGGACCCGCGCCTGCGCACCATCGCCAAACCGGTGACGGAGTTCGACGACGCTCTGCACCAGCTGATCGACGACATGTTTGAAACCATGTACGAAGCCCCCGGCATCGGCCTCGCCGCCACCCAGGTGAATGTGCACAAGCAGGTGGTGGTCATGGACCTCAGCGAAGACCGCAGCGAGCCGCGGGTCTTCATCAACCCCACGGTCGAAGAGCTGACCCATGACATGGGCCAGTACCAGGAAGGCTGCCTGTCGGTACCGGGTTTCTATGAGAACGTCGATCGTCCGCTGCGTGTGCGGGTCAAGGCCCAGGACCGCGACGGCAAGCCCTACGAGCTGGAATGCGAAGGCCTGCTGGCGGTGTGCGTGCAGCACGAATTCGATCACCTCAACGGCAAGCTGTTCGTCGATTACCTGTCGCAGCTCAAGCGCGACCGGATCAAGAAGAAGCTGGAAAAGCAGCACCGCCAGCAAGCCTGATCCCGACCTTCCAGAAGGCTTGCTCCGGCAAGCCTTTTTCTTTTTTGAAGCGAGAACTCCATGCGCATCGTCTTTGCAGGCACTCCAGAGTTTGCCGCCGAACACCTCAAGGCCCTGCTCGACAGCCCGTACGAGATCGTGGCCGTCTACACCCAGCCCGACCGCCCCGCTGGCCGTGGCCAGAAGCTCATGCCGAGCGCAGTCAAGGCGCTCGCCGTGGCCCATGATATTCCGGTGTTGCAGCCGCCGACGCTGCGCAATGCCGAGGCCCAGGCCGAGCTGGCCGCGCTGAAGCCAGACCTGATGGTAGTGGTGGCCTATGGCCTGATCCTGCCGCAGGCAGTGCTGGATATTCCGCGCCTGGGTTGCATCAACAGCCACGCCTCGCTGTTGCCACGCTGGCGCGGTGCCGCACCAATCCAGCGCGCCGTGGAAGCCGGCGACGCCGAGAGCGGTGTGACTGTGATGCGCATGGAAGCAGGCCTCGACACCGGCCCGATGCTGCTCAAGGTGGTCACCCCGATCAGTGCCGAAGACACCGGCGGTAGCCTGCATGACCGCCTCGCCGAAATGGGCCCGCCCGCCGTGGTGCAGGCCATCGCCGGCCTGGCCGACGGCTCGCTGCCGGGAGAAGTGCAGGACGATAGCCTGGCCACCTACGCGCACAAGCTGAACAAGGACGAAGCCCGCATTGACTGGAGCCGCCCGGCGGTCGAGCTGGAGCGCCTGATCCGTGCTTTCAACCCATGGCCGGTTTGCCACAGCACCCTTGATGGCGAGAGCGTGAAAGTACTGGCCGCCAGCCTAGCCGCCGGCCAAGGTGCGCCGGGCGAGATCCTGTCGGCCAGCAAGGACGGCCTGGTGGTCGCCTGCGGTGACCAGGCGCTGAGCCTCACCCGCCTGCAGCTGCCCGGCGGCAAGGCCTTGAACTTCAGCGACCTGTTCAACAGCCGCCGTGAGAAATTCGCCAGTGGCAAGGTGCTGGGCCAATGAACCCACGCCTCGCTGCCGCCCGCGCCCTGGCCGCCGTACTCAGCGGCAAGGCCTCGCTGAACAGCTCGCTGCCGGCGCAGCTGGACAAGGTCGATGAGCGCGACCGTGGCCTCACCCAGGACCTCGCCTTTGGCACCGCACGTTGGCAACCGCGCCTCGATCTGCTGGCCGCGCAGCTGCTGCAGAAGCCGTTCAAAGCCGCTGACGCCGATGTCCAGGCGCTGTTGCTGGTCGGTTTGTATCAGCTGTTCTACAGCCGTATTCCGGCGCATGCCGCCATCGGCGAAACCGTGGGTTGTGCCGACAAGCTGAAGAAGCCTTGGGCCAAGGGTTTGCTCAATGCCGTGCTGCGTCGCGCCCAACGCGAGGGCGAGGAACTGCTGGCGGGAATGAAGCGTGACCCGGTGGTGCGCACCGCCCATCCACGCTGGCTGCAAAAATCGCTGAAAGCCTTCTGGCCGGAGCAGTGGGAAGCCATCTGCGCCGCCAATAACGCCCACCCGCCGATGATCCTGCGGGTCAACCGTCGACACCACAGCCGCGACGCCTACCTGGCGCTGCTGGCCGAGGCGGGCATTGGCGCCAGCGCCTGCCAGTACAGCCGTGACGGCATCGTGCTGGCCGAAGCCTGCGATGTGCGTGGCCTGCCGGGCTTTGCAGAAGGCTGGGTGAGCGTGCAGGACGAAGCCGCGCAGCTGTCCGCCGACCTGCTGGAGCTGGCCCCCGGCCAGCGCGTGCTGGATGCCTGCTGCGCACCCGGCGGCAAGACCTGCCACTTGCTGGAGGCCGAAGCTGGGCTGGCCCAGGTGGTGGCCATCGACCTCGAAGCCAAGCGCCTGAGCCGGGTGCGCGAGAACCTCGACCGCCTCCAGCTCGACGCCGAGCTGATCGCCTGCGACGCCCGCGACACCGCCAGCTGGTGGGATGGCAAGCCGTTCCAGCGCATCCTGCTCGACGCACCGTGCTCGGCCACCGGCGTGATCCGCCGGCACCCGGACATCAAGCTGACCCGTCAGGCCGAAGACATTCCGGCCTTGGCCACGCTGCAGGGCGAGCTCCTCGACGCCCTGTGGCCGACCCTGGAAGTCGGCGGCACGCTGCTGTATGCCACTTGCTCCAGCCTGCCTACCGAGAACACCGAAGTGATCGATGCGTTCCTCGCCCGCACGCCTGGCGCCCGCGAGCTGGACCTGGCCACCACGGCCGGCCTGCGTCAGCCCCATGGCCGCCAGCTGCTGGCCCAGGAGGGCGGCCACGACGGCTTCTACTATGCCAAGCTGATCAAGATCGCCGCTTCGCGCGGATAGGAAACCAAGGTAGGGAGTAGCGGATGAAGATCATCATCCTCGGTGCAGGGCAGGTAGGCGGGACGCTGGCAGAGCACCTGGCGAGCGAAGCCAACGACATTACCGTGGTCGACACCGACGGCGACCGCCTGCGCGACCTGGGCGACCGCCTGGATATCCGCACCGTGCAGGGCCGCGGCTCGCTGCCCACGGTGCTGCGCCAGGCTGGCGCCGACGACGCCGACATGCTGGTGGCGGTGACCAACAGCGACGAGACCAACATGGTCGCCTGCCAGGTGGCCTATTCGCTGTTCCACACCCCGACCAAGATCGCCCGGGTGCGCGAATCGGCCTACCTTACCCGCGAAGAGCTGTTCGACAACGACCATATCCCGGTCGACGTGCTGATCAGCCCGGAACAGGTCGTGACCAACTACATCAAGCGCCTGATCGAACACCCTGGCTCGCTGCAGGTGATCGACTTTGCCGAAGGCAAGGCCCAGCTGGTGGCGGTAAAGGCCTACTACGGCGGCCCACTGGTAGGCCAGCAACTGCGCCAGATCCGTGCCCACATGCCCAATGTCGATACCCGCGTGGCGGCCATCTTCCGCCGCGACCGCCCCATCACGCCACGGGGTGACACGCTGATCGAGGCCGACGACGAAGTGTTTTTCATCGCCGCGAAGAAGGACATCCGCGCGGTCATGGGCGAACTGCGCCGCATCGACGAGACCAACAAGCGCGTGGTCATCGCCGGCGGCGGGCAGATCGGCGAGCGTCTGGCCGAAGCCATCGAAAGCCGTTACCAGGTGAAGATCATCGAGATGAGCCCGGCCCGTTGCCGGCACCTTTCCGACACCCTGGAAAGCACCGTGGTGCTGCAGGGCAGCGCCTCGGACAAGGACCTGATGCTCGAGGAGAACATCGCCGACGCCGACATCTTCCTGGCCCTGACCAACGATGACGAAGCCAACATCATGTCGTCGCTGCTGGCCAAGCGCCTGGGTGCGCGCAAGGTGATGACCATCATCAACAACCCGGCCTACGTCGACCTGGTGCAGGGCGGCGAGATCGACATCGCCATCAGCCCGCAGCTGGCCACCATCGGCA
>Ga0209370_1002906_pt1 | contig 11588 bp, 10 predicted proteins | sample AgamicAtPrz_FD_187164 | JGI IMG/M metagenome (GOLD analysis project Ga0209370, IMG submission 187164) | Agave microbial communities from Guanajuato, Mexico - At.P.rz (SPAdes) (version 2) | ecosystem: Host-associated > Plants > Phyllosphere > Phylloplane/Leaf | place: Guanajuato, Mexico... | reverse complement strand
ATCCAGCAACCCTTTAGACATTTTCGTTGGAAAAAATCCTGGGGCGATCGCATTTACATAAATACCACTTGGCCCCCATTTGACTGCCAAATCCTTCGTAAAAGTAATCACTGCCCCTTTGCTAGAGTTATAACCGATAGCATTCATATACTTGGGATTACTGCCTTTTAAACCAGCTACTGAAGCAATATTAATTATTTTTCCAGATTTTTGTTGAAGCATGACCTTACCAACCGCCTGAGACATTAAGAAAGTTCCTGTTACATTGACATCCATCACCTTTTTCCACGCTTCGAGCGGCATTTCTTCGACCGGTGCCCCCCAGGATGCACCACTATTATTAACGAGAATATCGATTCGCCCAAAACGTTCCACTGTTTGCTCGACGACATTTTTAATATCCTCTGGATTTGTGACATCACATTTTAATGCAATACTCTCTACACCCATTCTTTTTAGCCCTTCACTAATTTCTACACAGGCTTCCAATCTTCTTGAACAAACCACAACATTAGCACCCGCTTCCGCGAAGCCCTCAGCGATCTGCTGTCCTAGTCCTCTGCCTCCGCCAGTAACAATAGCTACTTTTCCTGTTAAATCAAACAACTCTTTTACATTCATTGGTGGTTCCTCCCCCTAATATAATAGCTTCTTTTTTAATGAACCCTTTTTCAGCCAAAACTGGTGAACTGCCTAAAACGAAACCCTCGAATTTTCAATCAGCGACTAAATACTAACCAGTTGGTATGTGGATAATCACTATGATATCAAAATTTTCACAATATTCAACATCCATTTATTCGTCAATTTTTTCATTGATATACTAGAAACATTTATCCAAACAATAGTGCATGGCCCATACTTTCCTTATTTGTGTCAGTTGAAGTTGTAAGACAAAATAATATAGATAGAAATAAACCCAGCACCATAAAGAGAGGTCCTCTTGGTGCTGGGTCAAAATTCATTCATGCTTAATATTGTTGATACAAAACTTCCCCTTTTAACACTTCATTACCCTGTTGATTCACAGCCTGGACCGTAAAGCGCAGGTTTTTATCCTGCCTTTCTTTCAATGTAGCCTTTAACGTGATTACGTCATTTAAAAATACCATCCCTTTGAAGCGGATTGAGTAATCTTTCATAAAGCCTTCTTCATAATAGGCAGTAAAAAGCTTGGCAAGATTCCCCATCGTCCACATTCCATGAGCAATGATTCCTGGTAATCCCGCATTTTTTGCCTCATCATCAATTGTATGGATCGGGTTAAAGTCTCCAGATGCACCTGAATATTTAATAAGGTCCATCCTTGAGACAGGATCCAGTTGAATTTCTTTTACAGACTCGCCGACTTGTAACTGTGTGAGTGTACTCATTTAACCAACACCTTCCTCACAGCTTCTGATATGACAACCGTAGAAGTTGAACTAAATATCAAACCACCCTCCGCATCCTCTCCAAAGCTTTCAAGAATCAAAAACCCCATCTCACCGAAGTTTCCTTTTTTCTCAAAATAATTCTTCACTTTGGAATAGCAGAATATCTCTTCTCCTACTCTTAAAGGACGTTCGTAATGAAACGTTTGTTCACCATGGATTAAGCCTTTATTTGGCAGGTTTAATCCTTCAATGTCACCATAATCAAATGTTCTTGGAAAGGTTGGCGGGGCAATATTTGTTTGATATCTAGACTTTCTTCCCGTTTCCTCATCAAAATAAATCGGATGAAGGTCCCCAATTGCTTCTGCAAATTTCTTAACGGCTCCTCTTTCAACTACATTTTTAACTTTGTTCGATTGTTTACCTATCAGTTCTTTAAACAATTCACCTTCACCTCATCTATTTAGCATTTTGGTCCGCCAGCAACATAAATCACTTGACCATTAACAAACGATGATTTTTCATCAGCAAAGAAGGCAACTGCATTGGCAATATCTTCTGGCTTCCCACTTCTGCCGACAGGAATACCTGCGACACTTGCTTGAATAAGCTGTTCAAATGGAATCCCGATTCTCGCAGCAGTTTCTTTAGTCATCTCTGTTTCAATAAATCCAGGGGCTACCGAGTTCGCGGTAATCCCATATCTCCCCAACTCAATTGCAAGTGTTTTTGTAAAGCCCTGCAACCCCGCCTTAGCAGTAGCATAATTGGCCTGACCGCGATTGCCAAGTGCAGAAGTCGATGAAATATTGATAATACGCCCGTATTTATTTTCGACCATATATTTTTGGGCAGCACGGGCCGCATTGAATGATCCTTTTAAGTGTACATCCATGACCATTTGCCAGTCTGAATCTGTCATTTTAAAAAGCAGATTATCGCGAATCACTCCTGCATTATTAACAAGAATATCAATGGACCCGAATGCCTCATAAACCTCTTGCATCGCGGTTTCAACCTGCTCCGCATCCACGACATTTGCAACTTTCGAATACACGTCTACACCTTTTTCTTTCAATTCACTGGTTGTTTCACTTAACGCCTCTTCATTCAAATCAATTAAAGCAACCTTCGCCCCTTCTTGGGCAAAAAGCTCAACGATTCCTTTTCCGATTCCACGGCTTCCACCCGTTACAAAAGCTACTTTTCCTGCAAATCTTCCTGCCATTTCTATTCTCCTCCGGTTTAATAAATTTGTTGATTGCGCTTACATTTTTTATACATATTGACCGATCTTAACATGGCCTTTAATCAGGTTCCGCGCGATAATCATGCGTTGAATTTCATCTGTGCCATCGTAAATTCTCCATAGTCGCGCTTCACGGTACCATCGCTCAATTGGTAATTCTCTTGTATAACCCATCCCGCCGTGAATCTGAAGGACACGGTCGACGACATTGTTTCCCATATTTGCACCATATAATTTTGCCATCGATGCTAAGTGCCGGTTATCTTCCCCATTATCTAAGGTGAAAGCAGCGTTCAAGACGAGCCACTTTGCTGCTTCAATTTCAACTGCTGAATCAGCAATTTGCCATTGGATTGCTTGTCTTTCGGCAATTGGTTTACCAAAAGTGACCCGTTCCTTCGCATAATCAATCGCCATTTGCAGCAAACGTTCGGCAGTTCCGACTGCTCTTGCCCCTACGACCCAGCGCGCAAAACCGATCCACTCCAGACCGAGATTATAGCCTTTGTGTAACTCACCAAGGATATTTTCCTCTGGTACACGGACATTTTCGAATACAAGGCCGGCTGGTCCCCATTCTCCCATTGTATGTATATACTCTGATTTCCAGCCCATATCTCGGTCGACAATAAAGCATGTTACTCCTTCACGTCCATATGTGGATTGATGAAGTTCTTTGTCAGTAATCGCTATTGCCATCACAAAATCGGCTTCATTTCCGCCAGTAATAAATGTTTTTTCACCATTTAGGACCCATTCATTTCCGTCTTTTACAGCCGTCATTTTAATATTTCTTGTATCGGAACCAGCACCAGGCTCTGTCATGGCAAAACAAGACTTTTTATCTCCGTTAATTGTTGGGATTAAATATTTTTTCTTTTGTTCTTCATTCCCATAATATAGGATATTATCAGCACTGCCGCCAAACTGAAACGGTACAAATGTTTTTGAAACCTCCATTAACACAATCGCCATCATCATTTGGCCCAGGTCTGCCCCGCCGTACTCTTCGGGAGTATTAATTCCCCAAAATCCAGCTTCCTTAGCTTTTAATTGCAATTCCTTAAGTTTACCGGCAGGAAGACTTGGTTTACCTTCACGTTCATTTCTAAGTACTTCGTTTTCAAGTGGAAAGAGTTCTTTTTCTACGAATCTCCTAATTGTTTTTTGAACCATTTTTTGTTCATCAGTCAAACGTAAATACATATCATTCACTCCATTCTTATTCTAAGATTAATTGATCATGCCGTTAAATAATCATATGCTAAACCATTATTAAGCATACCTACCGGTTGGTATGTAATTTTATTTTATTCCGAACTTTCAGATAATACAAGTGTTTATTTAGATTTAATTATTTCTGTTTTAATGACTATTTTCCTGTTTTTTGACAAATGCTAACTATGATATTCAGTAGAATATCTTCGTTTCAAATCCTTTGATGAGGTGATTTGATGAGCTATAAAGATCAATTAGATCCGCACTCTGAGCTATTTCATTATGGTACAACGAGAGCGAAGCATACCAAAGCACAGGTTAATGGGCAAACGAAAATGTCACAAAACCAGATCATTTTAAGGAGTAATGCCAAGGCCCACCGCTGGTAAGGTTTTGGCAAAAGAAACGAGTAATGGCAGTTATAGATATACTGTCATTAGAAGAAAAGGCCTTTTCTCGGAAAACAATTTCGAGAAAAGGTTTTTCTTTTTTCACAAAAATTATGTTATGACAATATTGCTAATGTTTCTCCCAAAAGATAATATAAAATCTATTAGATAAAAAAATCTGGAGTGGTGAATGACATGATTGAAGACTTTACGATTAGGGATGCAAAAATTAGTGATTTGACGGCAATTGTTGATATTTACAATACAACCATAGCAAGCAGGATGGTTACAGCTGATTTGGAACCAATTACTGTGGAGAACCGGATCCAATGGTTTCATGAACATTCACCCGCTTTTCGTCCATTATGGGTTGTTGAAGATCAAGGTGTAATTTGCGCATGGGTAAGCTTCCAATCCTTTTACGGCCGCCCGGCTTATAATGCAACAGCAGAAATCAGTATTTATATTCATCCAGACTTTCGTGGGAGAAAACTGGGTAAATTTTTAATTCAAAAAGCAATGGATGCTTGTCCAGGTTTGAACATCAAAACCCTGCTTGGTTTTATTTTTGGTCATAACGAACCTAGTATCAGGCTTTTTAAAGCCTTTGGTTTTGAAAAATGGGCCCATCTTCCAAATATAGCTGAATTAGATGGTGTCGAGAGAGATTTACTTATTCTTGGAAAAAGAATTCAATAATTATTGGATTTCTACTATTTCTACAATTGTATTATTCCAAAATAATGGATTTTCTAGTACTATAGACTATGTACCATATTTATTGAAAAGAACTGGAGATTTCCATGGATAAAAAAAAGCTGATCCTGTTTTACTTAATTACAAGTATTATCTGGATCTATGGGTCTAATTATTTAATAGAAAAATTTATTCCCTCTTCAATAGTTGATGTGGTTGAGAGGGCAAAAGAGATGTTATATATATGTGTTACTGGAGGATTTCTTTATTTTTTTATCAGTAAAAAAGAGGAATTATCTGTTTCTAAGGAAGATCAAAAACGTCTATCGACATTAATTAATTCAATGGTTGATTTTGTTAACTTTAAGGATGGCGAAGGCCGATGGATTGAAGCCAATGAATTTGGGTTACAATTGTTTCAACTTGAGAATGTGGATTATCGAGGGAAAAAGGACTCTGAATTAGCAAATTATACTGACTTTTATGGTGATGCTCTTAGATATTGTGAAATTTCTGATGAAGAGGCATGGAATAATCGGGGCATTACCCGTATTGAAGAAGTCCTCCCTGTCCCAGATGGATCAGCAAGAATATTTGACACGATTAAAGTGCCTTTATTTAATAGTGATGGCACCCGGGAAGGCTTGGTAATCATCGGACGGGACATTACAGAGAAAAAAGAAATGGCGTTAAAATTAGCAGAAAGTCAGCAACAATATAAATCACTGTTTGAATACAGTCCAGATATTGTTTATATGATGGATCTCAGTGGAACGGTTACCAATTTAAATTCACAATATGATGTCATTACCGGCTTCAAACGAGAAGAAATAATTGGAAAAAATCTTAAAAATTTATTACCGAAAAAGTATATCAGATTTCTTCCTAAATTTATTTCCACGGTTGTTGAAGAAATTAAACCTGTCTTGTATGAGATAAACATTCCACATGCAAACGGGAATCGAATCATATTACAATGTACCTCCCTCCCAATCATTATTAATGGGAAGATTGCTGGAATTATTGGCTATGGCAGTGATGTCACCAAATTAAGAGAAACTGAAGAGCGCCTTCGAAGGACGGAAAAGTTATCGATTGTGGGTGAATTATCTGCAAGTGTAGCTCATGAAATTAGGAATCCACTGACATCTTTAAAAGGGTTTGTACAGCTTCTACAAATGGAAGATGGAAAGCACGAAAACTATTATCAAATTATGTTAGACGAATTAAACCGAATAAATCATATTGTTGGAGAACTATTGTTGTTAGCCAAACCGCAAATATTAAAATATACCCGTGCAGACCTTCAAAAGTTATTGAAGGATGTCATCTCGCTATTAAGCACAGAAGCCAGTTTATATAATGTTCAAATCGAATCCTCCTTTCCGGAAAATGAAATCGTTATTGAGTGTGAACCCAACCAACTTAAGCAATTATTCATCAATCTTATTAAAAATTCAATTGAAGCTTCACCAAATGGTGGAACTGTTTCAATTGATTTAAAAAAGACAGAAGAAAACAAGGTAGTAATTAATATTGATGATAATGGATGCGGTATTTCAAAAGAAAGATTAGAGAGAATCGGCGAACCATTTTACTCCTCAAAAGAAAAAGGGACTGGGCTAGGATTAACGGTAAGTTTCAAGATTGTTCAATCGCACCAAGGCACGATTCATTTCGACAGTCAAAAGAATCAAGGGACATCTGTCCAGATAGCCCTGCCTGTTAAACAAAATACTCTGAAAAATACCCACAGATTGGCCAATGAAAAAGTATAACAAATAGTTTAGGCCCGCGCGATCATGCCGGGCTTTTCTTTTTCTTCCTATTCCGGATAAAAGCAATAGCCAGTAACGAAGACGGGATGATAATTTGGAATGGCCAATGCAAATATAGCGGAACTAAAACTAAACCTTCCTTTATATGTTCTGCATAATTGGAAGCAATAGTAACAGATGCAAATAAGACAATCAGTCCTAAAGGAAAGCCAATTTTGCGTTGATTCGGAATTTGAAAAATATCTGCTGCACCAGCTACTGCTGCATAAAAGTAAATCGCAATTTTGAAGAAACCTCCAATAATTAGATATAGCATAAATAATACGTCTAAACGCTCAATAAAATCAGCAATTTGAATTCGGCCCACGGTGGTTAAAAGTGGGAAAGTGGAGCGATGAAAGAGAGCCACTCCTAAAACAGAGATATTTACTACCACAGTAATGGTAATATTTATTCCGCTTAGGATCATCCCGCTTAAACAAACAATCTTAGCCTTCTTTTTATCCCTTAAGAAAGGAAGCAGCATAGTAAAAACGACCATTTCCCCAAAGGGAAAGTTAATGGTTTGTGTTAGAAATGTTTTTATGACAGGTTTTAACCCATTTTCTAAAATTGGTTTTAAGTTTTCTAAATGGATCAAACCAGAAAAGACAATTAACAGCATACCTAATATCGCTGTCACATAGACAACTCCAAAGAAAATTTCTCCAACCCTTGATATTACTTCAAATCCTTTATGGATAGCATAAATTATCGTAATGATCATTAAGGAATTGATCACAAATAAAGGTGTACTGTTATAAATGGTTGAAGATAATAACTCTCCAAAATCGCGTAAAACCCTCGATGCACAATATAAAAAGTAGACTACATATAATACCCCAATAAACCGTCCAAGCCATTTTCCAATAATTTCTTGAAGATAACTAGTTAAGGGTAGGTCAGGATAGTACACAAATAATCGATAATAAACATAGAAGATCATTAATCCACCGGTTAAACCCAACAATACAGCTATCCATGCATCCTGTTTGGCACCTGATGCAATTCCAACCAGAATAGCACTACCCATTTCAAATAATACAACTAGGACAAATAATTGGGTTGTACTTATTTTTACTTTTTCCATGTACGTATGTTCCCCCCTTAAAAAGGGCTATATATTACTTCTGAGCAATACCAATTTTTCCTAAACCACTTCTGTTTATGCCGGGCTTGTTTTTTTCTTTCGATTACGAAAAAAAGCAATAATTAGTAAGATGGAGGGAATGATGATTTGAAAGGGCCACGACAGAAAAATCGTAACAAAAACAGTACCCTCTCTTATAAATTCTGCAAAATTAGAGGCAATAGTTATCGAACCAAATAAAATGATCATCCCAATTGGAAACACAAGCTTGCGTTGATTTTTAAACTGAAAGATATCAGCAGCACCGGCCACCGCAGCATAATAAAAAATAGTAATTTTAAAGAAACCGCCAATAATTAAATAGAGCATAAATAATACATCTAATCGTTCGAGAAAATCGGCAATTTGGATTCTCCCTATTGTGGATAATAAGGGAAAAGTAGACCGCTGAAAAAGACCCACGCCCAAAACAGAAATATTTACTATAGTTGTAATGGTGATATTAATACCCGCTAATATCATCCCGCCTAAACAAACGATTTTAGCCTTTTTCTTATCATTTAAAAACGGGAGCAGCATCGTAAAGACAACCATTTCTCCAAAGGGAAAGGTGAGGGTTGTTTTAAAAAATGTTTTAATAACAGGTTTCAATCCGTCCTCTAAGATTGGGGTTAGATTCCCCAAATGAATTAAACCAGAAAAGGTAATTAAAAACATGCCGAATATCGCTGTAATGTAGACAACTCCAAAATAAATTTCACAAACTCGCGCTAATACTTCAAACCCTTTATGGATTCCATAGATAATAGTTACAACCATTAAGGTATTGATAACAAATAGGGGTGTACTATTATATATCGTTGTGGTTAATAACTCTCCAAAATCTCGTAAAACTCTTGATGCGATATAAATAAAATAGACTATATATAAAAAACCAATAAACTTTCCAAACCATTTTCCTATTATTTTTTGAAGATAACTAGTTAAGGGCAGGTCAGGATAGTACATATATAGTCGATAATAAATAAAAAAGACAATGATTCCCCCAGCTAAGCCGAACAATATAGCGATCCAGGCGTCCTGTTTCGCTTCTGATCCGGGACTAAGGAGAAGTGCGCTGCCCATTTCGAACAATACAATAAGCACGAACAATTGGAATCCACTTATTTTTGCCTTTTCCATGTACGAGCGCCCCCCTCATTCCATATCTATCATTATTTATTAATATCTGACCAAAACGGATTCGTCCGAACCCCTTCCCTCCGGACGTAAGAATCCACCTTAACATTCACTTCAAGGTCTGCAAAATAATTATTGTTCCAATCTCCCTTTAGCTTTTTCCATAGTTCAGGATTGGCTTTATGAACAACATCACCGAACCCAAAGATATCGCACTTAAGCCGCTTTACTTCCTTCACTGTCGACTGTACTTCCTTCTTAATTGCTTTCTCCGTCAACTTTTCAATTTTTTCAATCGTTTTTGGATCCATCAATTCAATAGGTGTATTTGCTTCACTCACCCAGCCCTCGTTCTCAATCTTTATATTGATAACGGGTTTTCCGTTTTTAAATACTGGTGAAACCTTGGTTTTTGACCGAATAGGGACGATACTAAGGGCATTTTTCTTTCCATTCCATTTAAGCGTAATATCGGTACTCTTGGCTTTGTTTAAAATCCATATGACCCCACGAGACTTTTTACTTTCAATCCAATCAATCATTGCCCCATCTTTAATGACCGCTAGTCCATCTGCTGAGAGAAAAGCATCGGTTGTTGTTTTTTGCAAATTGGTTGCCTTGTTGGCTTCTTCTTTCATACCAATTAGTTGGTAACCATTTAAAATCGGATCTTTCCCATTTCCAACAATCCCGTCAATCAACTCATCGATACTTATACTCATATTCTCGCCTTTCATTGCTTCTGTAAATTTTAACTCTTTAGTAACTTTGGTAACAGGCAGTTTATCAAGAATAGTCAGAGTAGTAACGATTTCCTCTGCGCTAGAATCTCTTGCAATAACGATTTCTGTAGTAGTTCTAAACTCTGGGTCCCTTGCAAAGGCATCCAACATGTTAAGCATTAAAGTTCTATCCCTAGCTACCTCTTCACTTACAACCACTAAATTGGTATGTGCATAATATAACCGTCGTGAAACTTCTTTTGTTGCATTTCTCGCTGCTTCAGTTATCGTCCTACCATTACTTTTATATACCGCAATCGGCAGACCCTGACCTCCTCCGGTTGTACCTGTTGAAACGTTCCCGGGATTAACAAGCTGAAACGAGACATGATATAAATCGTCTTCACCCTTATCAATACCAAGTGCCATCACAAAGGCCAAATCTGTGAGCTCTTTCTGATTCCAACATGCACTTAGTATTGGCATAGACATTATTAATACCAAGATAACTAGTAACCATTTTTTCATTGCTCTTCACCATTTTTAGATTGACTTTCCGATTGTTTAGGGGGTTCAGGCTTTTGATTTTCCCCGGTTCTTTTAATATTGCCTTTGCTTATAAACATGGGTCTATTTTTCATAGCCCAGACAGGAAAACGAACAAATGCATCTTGTTGATTGTGAAGATTAAAAGGTGCGAGCGGCATCATGTACGGAATTCCAAATGAACGGAGTGAACATAAATGGATCGTCATGAACATAAGACCCAACATGATTCCATAAAAGCCTAATACTGTCGCTAATCCCATTAGGACAAAGCGGATTAACCTTGCTGCAATCGCCATAGCAAAAACCGGGGTGGAGAAATTTGCGATTGCTGTGATGGAAACGACAATAACCATAACAGGCGAAACAAACCCCGCCTGTACGGCCGCCTGGCCAATTACGAGCGCCCCTACAATTGATACAGCTTGACCAACTGCTCTTGGAAGCCTTAGTCCAGCTTCCCTTAATATTTCAAACGTTACCTCCATGATTAATGCTTCGACAAAGGCTGGAAATGGAACACTTTCACGTTGGGCAGCAATTGCAATGGCCATGGTGGTTGGAATCATTTCTTGATGGAAAGTAGTCGCAGCAATATAAACAGAGGGTCCAATAACTGCGATAAGAAATGCCAAAATTCTTAACAATCGTATTCCTGTTGAGATGTCAAACCGTGAATAGTAATCATCTGGTGCTTGGAAAAATTGAACAAAAATAGCTGGAACTGTTACAACAAATGGAGTTCCATCGACTACTATGGCGATTCTCCCTTCAAGTAAATGGGATGTTACTACATCAGGTCTTTCGGAATGGTAGGTTGTTGGAAATGTTGTCCACGTCTGATCTTCAATCAATTGCTCTATATAACCAGAAGCAAGGATAGAATCAATATTGATCCGTTGAAGCCTTTCTTTAACTTCTCCAACAATTTTGTCATTGGCAATTCCATCAATATATATGATGGCGATATCAGTTTGGGAAACAGTACCTATTTTCATGGGATCTACCCGTAAATTAGGACTTTTTATACGACGGCGGATCAAAGCCGTATTTGTCCGGAGTGTCTCTGTAAACGAATCTTTTGGACCTCGTATCGACAATTGGGTTGATGGTTCTGAAATAGCCCGCTTTTCCCATCCTTTGGTTTCGCCGCTAATTGCTTTGTTGCATCCTTGCAAAAAGATAACTGTATTTCCAGACAATAATGAATCAAATACCTGATTCCAATTTTCTATGGTCTTTACATTTCCCAGTGCCATCGTTTCATTGATCATGATTTGAAAAATATCTATCGGTCCTTCGGGTA
>Ga0209370_1002905_pt1 | contig 11591 bp, 16 predicted proteins | sample AgamicAtPrz_FD_187164 | JGI IMG/M metagenome (GOLD analysis project Ga0209370, IMG submission 187164) | Agave microbial communities from Guanajuato, Mexico - At.P.rz (SPAdes) (version 2) | ecosystem: Host-associated > Plants > Phyllosphere > Phylloplane/Leaf | place: Guanajuato, Mexico... | reverse complement strand
TCCGCGTGAGGACGCACGGGGGATGGCCTCACCGGGGGAACAGGATGCACACACCCGACATGGCGGAACGGCGTGGCGCCATTAAAGCGACGGCATCAGCCGGCGCGGTGAAGGCGTTCCGGACGGCGCGGCCGGAGAAGCCGCAGCCCTTGACCTTAGCCATCAGACCCTAGCGTCAGCCCGCAACCCGAAAGGGTTCGGCGGAGCCCGGCGGGTGCGCAGCAGCCGCCCTGGCGGAGTGGGGCTCGACGACCGGACAGCAACGCTGGCCGGGAGCCGAAGGGGGCCATAAGCGGGATAATTAAGATAATTTCTGAGGATTTGCTGATCGGGTTTCAGAGCCGCCACGCCACGCCACGCCACGCCACGCCACGCCACGCCACGCCACGCCACGCAGGACCGTGTCTGAGTCAAATTTCCCTCGCAACTTTTTCAGGGCCGAGCTTTGTGCATACAGGGGCGGAGTGAGGCAGCGCCGCAGGCGCTGTCCTTTCCACCCGTCAGCCCGAAGGGATGACAGGGTTTTCGCGCGCGAACAGGCGGCGCATATGCCCCGCCCGTCCTATTACTGACCGTCTCCCTTCCCGCCCTGAAGGATGAAGTGGCCGCAGAGGTACACTGCGCACTGGCGGGTCGCCGATTCGCAGATCTCTTCCATCACTTTTGCCGTGGTTACGGGGCTGAGTCCGGATTCACGACGTCGCTCGTTGATGAGCGTTTTATACTGGCGCAATATGGAACGGGTTTCTGTTGAAAGCTGCATGGTGTTCTCCTTTAATCGGGCGGCATCGCCGCCCGTGGTCAGTCAGTCAAGGGCACACCAGATGGTGGCGCTTTCCGGATGGGTATCAGCAAATGCCATAAGCTGCTCATAACGGCGGCAGAAGTGGCGGCACAGCTCCTCATGGTCATGGCTACTGTGGTGCCAGCTCCGGTTATTCAGTACCAACACCGTGAGGATGATCCCCGCCACTTCCCCGCTGACAGTCTGCTCAAACCAGTTCTCCGGATTGCACAGGGTCAGGCTATCTACGTCAGGCGCCATATATCCGCCCCCGTCCGGCAGCCGGTAAAACTGCCAGAATCCCCCAGATACTCCGGGCAGTAACGCTGGGCGTAGGCGTACACGGATGCCTCGGACGTCATAAAATCGCCACCAAACAAATCAGGCAGGAAAGTCAGGCGTTGCGCCCCCTCAAGACGAACGGCATCACAACAGATCACGGTCTGGTTCATAGATCCTCCACGGTTAACATATTCTCGGTTCCGGCATCGCCGTGACGACACGACAGACCGGTGAAAAGCGGAGGACACAGGGGCGACGCCGCAAGCAGCAGCGCAAAGCCTTCACGGGCTGAATGCTCCGTGAAGGGTGCGAACGGGTGAGCAGTTGTGTTTACTGTCAATAGATGAATAAAAAAACAGCATTGATCTAGTGGTTATTAAGTTGTATATTTAAACATGCTGGATATTAAAACAGTTAACTCCTCGTAAAGGCGGGCTAATGGCTGAAGATTCAGAGTATTTTTCTAGTTTCATTGATATTGATAAGCGTCCTTCCTTCTCATCAGAGCATGAGATCAGTCCTGAAAACTTCCAAAAAATAATAGGTGAATACAAATTCACCGAAGATGTTATTTGTCAGGTAAAAGCTTTAAATGGCGTGTGCCATCAAAAACATAAAAGTGGTTGGTTAGGCGTGACCGCGGATGGTTTTGAAGTCCTGATCGGCGGACATTGTGCGAGAAAATACTTTAAAGCTGATAAATCCTTTACCAATGAAAGAAAGCGGGTTCGCAAAGAGATCGACAGAAAGAAAGCCCTTCATAAGCTAAAGGATTTTCGTGATAACGCTCTGATTATCAATGAAGAACTATCCCGTCTTCGTTCTACGATCATTAATACAAGAGTCATTTTAGATCAGATACTTAAATCATTTCCAAATGCGGTATTGTCATTCATTACTGATGCGCAGAAGACTCGCAACTGGGATATCAATATTGATGTCCTGCACAAATTTAATGATGACAATAAACCCATATGGGTTACCAGTTCATTAGGCAATTTGAAGTCGCTACCGTATATGTATGAGGTCATTAGTTTAATGGCCCGGACAAAATCGCTCGCAGAAAAATTCTCCGAGGCCTGCAGCCTGAATCCAGAAGATGTATCGACACCAAAACTGAAACGGATCATAGAGACCCTGAACGACAAGGACGATCTAATCAAATCAGCCGCATCTTTAAGTCAGCAAGTCGCGCGATTCATTGATACAAGAAACCTAGAGCTACTTATCTTCGTTTGCGACAACTACGAAGAGGAGTTCCTCGCAACCAGAGCAATTATGGCTATATCAGGAGCAAAAGTCTCAACTGATGGACATGTAAACCTGCGGTTACGTCGAATTAAGGACAAAACCACAAAACTCTTTGACGGAAAACTGATTAGAAAGAATCAGATAGTCGAGAAATTCCAGCGTAGCAAGGCATTTACCAGTTAGCTACTCCTTTCACCAATGACGGGAGCCATTCGGCATCCGTTATGATTTTAGCTGTGCCCACATCCGCTCATCACGAAACATTACATCGAGTGTACGGGCCGGATTTAGCCTATAGGTGCAGCACCTGCAATGTCACAATAACCAGTGTGCGTTCGTCTCCGACAGTTCTTCAAGCTTCATACCGTTTCCTTCATGTTAATGTTCATATTCATCCCCGCCCCTTTGGTTTTTTCTCGTCAAACGCTAGGAGAACCCCGAGGCCGATCAGCGAGGCGTAGCAGACCTGCATCGCAATTGTCACCGGCAGGGAGATATTATCAACCAGGACACCGGGAACCACGACGGCCACGCCTGCCAGTATCATTCCCCTGCCAGTCTTTTTGACCAGTTCCGGCCACTGAGTTTCAGGCACGTCCTGGGTGCGCAGAAAATTATGAATGCACTGCTCTGCCTTCTGTTTAATCACTGACATGTTTTATTCTCCGAATACCCCTCGCATATTTTTCTTTATCCTGGTCGCTTCACCGGCATACTGGCCAGCAGACACGGCAGCTCCTGTGCGGTCGTGTGCAGGGCCAGACCAGTGATAATCAGGTTTCTGAGCTGATCTCCACGCAGACGGGATGACACACCCGTCTGCACACGCTCAACCCGTGCACTGCTCCGGTCATCCTGAAGCGTCAGGGAGTAACGCCGGCGCTGGTATTCCGTCTCCGGTGACATGGCCAGAGCCGCCACGCCACCATCGGACTCATCAGGAAGTCCTGCGAGTGAAGACCAGGTGCCAGATACCAGCGCCATCACGGCGCAAAGCCGGTATAATGCTGAATGACTTCACCGGCTCCGGCGTTTCACAGCTGCAGCTGTTCGACGAACGTCCGCCACGTCCTCATAACGCTGAACTGATGAAGGTTCTCGATGGCATTAATCATTCCGGTCTGGGACAGGTATGTTTTTCCGGACGAGGGATTGCGTCTGCATGGCAAATGAAACGCGAGATGATCTCCCCTGCGTACACCACCCGCAGGAAAGTATATCTCCATTGCGAGGATCAGTTAAACTTCGCTTTTCAGAATGAGTCAGTAGTGCTAGGCGCAGCCGAACGACAGGGCGAAGCCCGCGAGTGAGTGAGGATGCACCAGGCAACAAAACGAACATAATCTCCTTACGCACCGTATATAGGAATTACATTCTCAGATTTTGATTATAAAAGTAATAGCAGAATAGTGTGGGACCGTGGTCCCAGTTAGCTCCGGAGTGTGGTGTCGACTATCCGGGCCGGGTGGCCGGGTGAGTTTTGACTCTCAGGACGCAAGTGGGACCGTGGTCCCAGTTAACTCCGGAATGTGGTTTAAACATTCTAGGCCGGGTTGCGGGTGAGTTTTGACTCTCAGGAAGGAAGTGGGACCGTGGTCCCAGTTAACTCCGGAGTGTGGTGTCAACATTCCGGGCCGAGTTACCGGGTGAGATCTGGTACGTATGTAATAAGTGGTTCCGTGGCGCCTGATAGGAAAAAGTAACCGGAACCGGAACTTGAGATTGTGATAGCAATCAGGCAGAGAGAAGTAAACAGACCTGTTTAACAAAACTGAGGCTATAGTGCAGTGAATCGCTGCTCCGGAATAAATGTGTTCCGAAGCAGCAAGATAATAGAAATATCAGAAATTTAAGATGAGCTTACTAGCACCACTAGGTAGGATAACCATGTTGTAAGTCGCGAAGTATGCTTTCTATCTTCTCGATACACTCGGCAGGCAAGCGTGATTTGTCGAGATTAAAAATGACCCTATCGCCTTTGTAAAGAGCTGTAGCTCCAGGTACAAACTGATGACGGGTACTGAGATTAACTTTTTTACCGGATGGCTCTTTAAGTACATCTGTTAGTAAACCGATAACTTCCTCGGGTTCAAATATAACCCCCGCTGTCTTTTGCTCATGAAGCTGCTGTGTCTGTTGCAATAGTAAAGCTTCTTTTCCTGAGAATGCCTTGTACAGCGCCTCACCAGAGCGGGCAGAAAGTTCACCGGGATGAGTAAAGAGGGCAACCACGGATCTTGGTAACAGGGCCGTGTTTATGCAACGCGTGATAATTTTACGGGAAATATTCTCGGCTTCTGCCAGGGCGGAGACATTGCCGCTAAATTCATTTTCCAGCCGTAGTGCATAGCGCTTGCCGCGTTCATAAGCACTGACTGGGCGGTAATCATTACCCAACCTAGATAACGACATCATCTGTTCGTCATCGAGATCGCCCACGAGAACGCGATAATCCGATGATGTCATTATGGCGGCTTTACGGCGACGACTGCCATCTGCAATCTCAATTACACCTTCTACCCGTCGTCCGAACGCAGGCGTCTGCTGACCACTCAGAAGAAAAGAGGGGATCAGATCATCAAGCGCGTCTTCGGTCAGTAGTTCCTGATCACGTTCATTACCTGACCAGACTCTTGATGCCGTTTCAACACTCTCGCCCGGGATGGCTTCTAGAACAAATTTCACTTCCCGGCCACAAACCGGAAGCAGAATGGTATTCCCGCGGGCCATAGCTCCCACCCGTGCAATTAATGAATCAACCATCGGTGCAGCGGGTGCCGCTGACGGTACAGTTTCGGGGCGGATATCTTTTACGGTATGTTTTGGAATGACTGGTGCACGTTTCATTATCTGATCTCCCAGCGAGGTTTAATCAGACGATCAAAAATTTCATTACAGACAGGTTCCCAGATAGACAGCGCATTTCGCCAGGCTCCTGTAGATGAGCGCTGATCGATAGCCTGCTCAAACACCGTTCTCATACGGATCTGACCTTTACCGACTTCGTCGGTCTCGCGAACAACGTTTTTCAGTACCATGCTTCCCCAGGCATCGCGGATCTGTTCTTCCATCCAGGGTGACTGTGAGCCATTGTTATTGCTGTACTTGGTCAGAAGAATTCTGACGTCAGGTTCAAAACCCTGCAGGTCCACGTTTTTTAACAGATCGCGCAGCATGTCAAAAAACTGAAGGGCAGAGGTGTAATCAAATAACTCTGCTGGCGTTGGCACGATGAGTACATCAGCAGCACAAACGACATTGATGGTACCAATACCGAGGTTCGGTGCACTGTCGATAACAATGACATCATAATCATGAGCCACCGTTTCGATGGCCAGACGAAGCATCATATGAGGTTCTGTCGGCAGTTTCCCGTTGTCAAACCTTCCCATGAGCTCTGTCTCAATGCGATGCAGGGCCAGGCATGACGGAATGATGTCGAGGCCCGGCCAGCAGGTGGGTTTGACGGCATAGGCTGCATCATCGCGCTCACCAAGATAAAATGGTAGCAGTGTGTGTTCGGCATGGATATGCAAATCAGGGACCCAGCCGTGGTACATGGAGGCTGTGCCCTGTGGATCGTTCCCTTCGACAAGCAGTACCCGCAGCCCTTTCAGCGCCAGATCCTGTGCCAGGTGGACAGATACCGATGTCTTATAGACACCCCCTTTATGTGCTGCCACCGCGATGACGGGCGGAACGCTGTCATCAGGACGACGCAGACGGGTGCCAAATACATCCCGCATATGGTTTATTTGTTCAATGGTGTAGCCCACCCGTTGCTCCACACGTCCACGCATTTCCATATCAGGATGGGGAAGGCGTCCTGCTTTTTCTGCATCACGGATTGCCTGAGAAGAAACGCCAATCAGATCGGCGGCCTCACCCACACGCCAGCGACGGGTAATTTTCCTGGCTTCCGGGCTATCATCGTTAAACTGTGCAATCGCGATAGCTTTCGTCATTTCATGACCGGCCGTAATGCACTGGTCAAGCGTTTCCATCAGTCCCATTTTCTGTTCCTTGTTATCAACTTTGCATTAATCTATTAAATCTTGATGAAAAGCGCAAAGCAACATTAAAATTGCAAACTATCTTAAAAATTGCAAAGCTGATCAAAATGTAGTCGCATTCAGTTTAGCATCCGCCTGAAGGTTGCCGCATGCTTCAGTCAATATCATCCGCTCGCCGCAGAAAGCGTGCGCACGCATGCGCATGCGTCGAGGAAGCGGAATTACTGCGTACTAACAGGGTGTGGCTGACGCTCTGAAGCAAACGAAGATCCACCGGATGGATCTGAATGGTGAGGAATTGACTACAGTATGTAGATTATTGACTGCGGTATGAAGCAGAACAGGAATAGAGAAGGGTAATGAAATATATTTTTCTGCATATCACAGTCAAGATTATTACCTTTCTGGGTGTTGTATTACCGGGTTGTTGTACCAGGGTTCATATTGTGTCACGTCAGTCGTCCATATGTACGGGATGCTGGCAGTTATTCCATATTTCGATCCAATAATTGATCCTTAAGGAGATCATGGTGAGATCAAAAAGAGATCCCCGGATCGTGCAGCGCCCCGCTACGCCTGAGCCCGGAGACTGTCTTCATTAACTGTGGTGTGTGGTATGTTGACTGTTGTGTGCAGAATCACCTATTGCGGTATGCAATTGCATTAACTGGGGTATGTATTTCCGTTGACTGTGATATGCGTATATACTTTCCTTTGTGGATAACCGCGGGTTAATAAAATGGCTATGGAAAATAATGAGTTACCCCTGAATCTTCAGGAGGTCAACAAGACAACGGGCGAAGTTGTTAAGCTGGATGTCAACAGCGCCAGTACTGTTCAGCCTGTTGCACTCATGAGGCTTGGTCTGTTCGTTCCTACACTGAAATCGACCTCCAGGAGTAAGACGAACCGCAAAAACGTCACGGATGCGACTGAGGAGCTCGTACAGCTGTCCATTGCCCGGAGTGAAGGGTATACCGATGTCAGGATCACCGGATCGCGCCTCGATATGGATACGGACTTCAAAGTCTGGCTTGGGATCATCCGTTCAATGTATGATTTTGGTGTCAAGGATGACACGCTCAAGCTGTCTTTTGTTGAGTTCGTTAAAATGTGTGGCTTTGACTCCCGGCGCTCTAACAAGAAAATGCGCGACAGGATCAGCAACTCCCTATTCAAGCTAGCATCCGTAACTCTCAAGTTTCAGAGTGAAACGAAAGGGTGGACAACGCACCTAGTTCAGTCTGCCTATTACGACATCACTGCTGATGTCGTGGAGATCAGGGCAGAGCCCAAGCTATTTGAGCTTTATCAGATGGATAGACGGGTCTTGTTGCGTTTGAAGGCCATCGATGCCCTGCAGCGCAAGGAGTCCGCACAGGCACTCTATACCTACATCGAAAGCCTGCCGCAGAATCCGGCCCCAATCTCCATGAAGCGTATGCGAGACAGACTCAACCTGACGTCTAACATCTACACGCAGAACCACACGGTGCGCAAAGCTATGGCGCAGTTGAAGGATATCGGCTATCTGGATTACACCGAATTCAAACGCGGCCGGGCCACCTACTTCAGCGTGCATTACCGTAATCCGAAACTCATCAGTAGCAAGGTCGTTGCTCCCCGTGAGCCGGAAGAGGAAGTACCTGAGCAGAACTATGACGAAGTGATTAAAGCCCTGAAGGCTGCAGGTATTGATCCTCAGAAATTGGCAAAAGCGCTCGGCAGCGTGAAACCGGAAAATGACTGAGGTATGCCGTTTTAAGGTTTGTTGACTGTAGTATGCGTTCTGCATACCACAGTCAATTTATACTGATTCATCATCCCATCTAGGTTTTGCCTGCCTTGACTGCGATATGCGGATACGCCTACCGGGATATTGATATTGACTGCGGTGTGTGGAAGAGCGGGCAGTCTGCTGAACATCTTCACTGTGATATGTTTCCCTTCATCACTCAGTCAATATTGTGCGTCAGGCCGGATGTCCTGAGCCCGGTAATTTCACAAAGGGTCTTAACCCGTCGAGATCAAAGGATTCCGGGGTCAGCGTCCGGGATTCACCGATCCGCACACCGGTGTTCCAGAAAGTGGAGAACAGCATGTAATGGCGCAGATCCGGCATATAGAAGAGCAGAGCTTTCACTTCGGATGCGAGGAGGTACGCCAGGGGGGCACCGGTTAAGGTGGCCATCTTTCTGAGTGCGACCGCGGTCGCAAAGTCGACCCCATGGGCTATCGGCAACAGTGATATGCGTTCTGGTGAAATGGGGTAATGCTAGGATGAACAGGCTCGGAACTAAAAGGTGAGTTGTAGAGGAAGAGAGAGGAGATGCGCTACGTGAATTCTGACCTGGTACACCTTGTAACCCTGTCAGTTTTCACGTATCGCAAAATTAATTTATTATCGATCAAGTGGGTTTCGTTACTACTGGCTGTAAATGCTATAAAAATACAGTTATCTGATTTTCAGCATTGCAACTGCATCAGCCCCTGCCATTGAAAATTGCACTCGATGCCGTGCCGCCACATCAAGGGCAAAAACCTTCGTGTAGACCTCCGTCGAACTGACTGACTTGTGTCCCATTAAGCTCTGCAGCACCTTCAGCGGAATACCGGCGTACAGCATATGCATGGCGTAGGAATGGCGGAAGGTATGCGGTGTCACCGGCACGGAGAACATCACCCCGTCGGCCGCTGCCGCTTCAACCGCTTCGCTGAGCCAGGTGCGGACGGTCCGATCGGTAATCTCCCAGATACGCGCCTTCTCGGTTCTGCCGCTTCGCTTGTTGCGTCGTTCAAGAGGTATTTTCAGTGTCGCCACCATCATCTCCAGCTGGCTGACATAGTTCGCATCGGAAAGCGGTACCAGGCGATGCGCCTGACTGCCGGCGGGCGGGCGGCCGGCTGTTCTGGCTGCTTTTTCCGCTCTCTGTTTCAGCGTGGCCAGTTGCACAAACGGATAGGGTGGCGCAAGAGAAAAATCACTCCGGGTCAGCGCCAGCGCCTCGTTAATGCGTGCGCCGGTGTTCCAGAGAGTGGCCAGCAGCATCTTGCGGTGCAGATCGGGAACATAGTGGAGCAGGGCGCTAACTTCCGGAGCCAGCAGGTATTTCGGCAGTTCATCCTGAACGAGAGCCATCTGGCGCAGGGCCAGCGCAGCCGGGTAGTCGATGGCCACCGGCAGTTGCGCGGCAGAGAAAGAAACGCCCTGGCCTGGTATTGTCGGCATCATTGCTTGTTGTCCCTGCCGTCCTTTTCAGACTGCAATTGCTGACACAGTTTCAGTAGGGAAATAATGTCATTGGCGGCTTCGTTTGCGCACTGTCCGTTCATATATCTTGGTATCACCCTAATTTCCTTACAAATCATAGTCAGGAACCTCACGAGCTTGTCGTGCTCTGGACTTTCGTTGTTTTCGCCACTCAGCCCATAAGACGTTCTGTACTGACCAGGGGCTGTTATTATCAAGGTGTGATGAAGGCATGGCATTAAGTCGCCTCAGTCGCCTCAGTCGCCTGGCCAGTATCATGGCACGCAGACCCAGACGCGAATACTGATAACGGCGTTCTTTAAAGGTCATCTGCCAGTCGGGAGGATTATCATAGTCACTGACAATACTGATATAACGGCTGGCTTCTGGGATCAGCACTGACAGTTCACGAATATGGTAAAGAATCCTGCTGGGTAGTACCCGCCAGTCGCCGTCAATATCCTCTGTTGAGAATGGCTCAGCGCTAATACCAGTACGTGTGTACCCTTTATCATCTTCAAACCCTTCATCATTAACCACCTCCGCGCATCCTTGGGCAAATCGTTCGAGGCGAAATACCAGCTGAGTGAAAATAAAATAAAGCTCAGATTCTCGCTTTGTCGCTGCTGCTTCCTTCTCCCGTTGGGTTATCAGCCGCTGCCCGTACCACACACCACCGAATGCAGCACCTGCAGATGAAACCGCCGTAATGATCTGCGGCCACAGGCTGGCGCTGTCCTTCACCACCTTCACGCCTTCGGTCGCAATAAACCAGTCAGCCATATTTGCTGCCTTACTGAAAAATCCCGTCAGGCCTGGTCCGGTATAAAACGGTCTGGCTCAAACGGCCAGCGCTTGTCGCCTTGGGAATACACCTCGATCCACGACAGTGTCCCCTGCTCAAAATACAGGTGATAACCGTCACCGGCACTGAGGGTCAGCATCCCGTTAAAACAGGTATCGGTTCGCGTACCGTCACCCATCCAGCGAAGCAGGCGGCCTTCAGCGGAAATCTCGTAAAATTCACACTCGCAGTCCAGGTCGTCGGTCTGAAAGTCCGTCCCGGTGACTCCGTCCGGCATCCGGTACCGGAATCTGACCGTATCAAACATTCCCATACTTTTACTTCCTTAAATAGTTGAGAAATCCCGCCTACTATTATGTTCACTTCTCTCTGCAGCTATGAGATATGGACTCCGGAAGCATGGACCCCTTTTCTCCCAGAAGGAACCTGGTTGACACCAGATGCAAATTCATTTTCGCAGATCCTTCTGGCAGCCCCCCAAAATCTCTCGCGTGCCACGAATCAATTCGCCAGCCATTATCTGGCGTTTCCGGGACATCAATGCGACGGGCCAGTTCCTTTCCGTTCAGATCGACAATAACCTGAATGTCAGGAGAGTTACCGTCCGGATAGTTGACGCCTGGCTCACGGAGATACCAGACAAATTTGTGACCACTCTCCATCAGCTCACGAAAAAGTTCCTTCTCGTCCATTTCTGCCCTACGCAATCCTTTCCAACAAAATAGTCACTCAAAGTAACTATGACGCTCGGCACAATGTTCTGAGAACAACCCTGCGTCTGTCACCCGGATGATTTTCTCCTGCCGTTATCATTTTCAGGATGATAGTAAGCAGGCATATAGACACAGTATTAAATTACCGGATGGCCGTTTCATGGTGATCCGACTTTTCCATTATTCTGCAGTTTCCGGAAGTGTACCACGGCGGAGAAATAAGCAAAGCGGCGTTTTCCGGTGTTGAGCATGTGAGGGGGAGCATAAAAGCCAGAAACAATATATGGTGTGTCACATCGACAAGAAAGCGGTGGTGACCACAAGATATGGTATGCAGTGCCCGCCGCGCACCGGAGGGGCTGAAGCAGATCCGGAACTTGGGGTTTCCGGATCTCCTGATGAAGAACTCAGCATTGTTGCTTTGAAAGCAATAATATCAATGAGATAAATCAAAAGAATGAATAATGTGCTCTTGTGCCCTGTTTGCGGCGAA
>Ga0209370_1002904_pt1 | contig 11593 bp, 8 predicted proteins | sample AgamicAtPrz_FD_187164 | JGI IMG/M metagenome (GOLD analysis project Ga0209370, IMG submission 187164) | Agave microbial communities from Guanajuato, Mexico - At.P.rz (SPAdes) (version 2) | ecosystem: Host-associated > Plants > Phyllosphere > Phylloplane/Leaf | place: Guanajuato, Mexico... | reverse complement strand
CTGTCAGTTCCATGATCTTCACGTTCAAACAAAGGATCTGAACGGTATCGTCGATGCGCTTTTGCCGATAGATACAGACCGCTTCAGGTTCGATCATACAGCGCATCACCAGAGCCCATTCAGGCATTCAGTGGCGAGCACCTTCAGAAAACAATCCAGTTGAGATACCGGTGGGCGCACCACATGTTCATGAACGGACTGTACTAAGGAGGTTAGTGCAACCGACAGCGTGTCCAATTTCACATACCTCCGTTCACCACTCAGCTCCTTGAAATTGCGCCATTTTTTCAAATTTCATCACTAGGTTCTGTACGAAATCCCGAGAAACTGAATCGACGCCCCTCGGAAGCTGAAATTCTGTAGGGTTCTCCGCCATCTACGGAAAGGAATTCTGTGATGGCAAAGCGGTACGAACTCTCGGACGAGGCCTGGGATGTGGTCACCGATCTCTTCGTCGAAACCCATGGCCGGGGGCGACCGCGTCTGAGCGACCGCCTGATGCTTGATGGCGTGCTGTGGGTGCTCTGTTCGGGTGCTGCTTGGCGAGATATGCCGGATCGATTTGGCCCGTGGTCAACGGTGTATCAACGATTTCGGGGCTGGCGAAATCAGGGGACATTCAATCAGATGCTCAAACGGTTGCACCTGAGACTGAATGAGCAAGGCTTGATCGATCTGCAAACCTGGATGATCGACTCGACCGCAGTACATGCAACCCGAGCCTCATCTGGCGCCGGGAAAAAAAGGGGCCTGACGAGCCTGCCGATCACGCTCTAGGCCGCAGTCGCGGCGGCCTGACAACCAAAATCTACATGCTCTGCGACGCCAACGGGACACCGTTGCGCTTCCTTCTCTCTGGCGGTCAAGCCAGCGACATTAGCTACGCCCAGCCACTGCTGGACGACGTCAGCATTCCATCAAGCCAACCTGGCCGCCCGCGCAAACGCTGTAAATGGTTGCTTGCCGACAAGGGCTACGACGCCGAAGCGCTACGCCGCTACTGCGATCAGTATCGAATGCAACCCGTCATCCCTCTGCGCTCAATGAAGCGTAAGCCTAAGCCCGGTTTACCCAGGCTCTTTGATCGACCCAAGTACCGACAGCGCAACATCATCGAGCGCATGTTTGGCTGGCTGAAAGAGAACCGCCGGCTCGTAACGCGCTTCGACAAACTCGCGAAAAGCTACGCCGCCATGGTCTCACTGGCTTGCACCATGCGGTGTTTGCGACATCTCTTTTCGTACAGAGCCTAGCGCCAAGCTCTTACCAGGTGAACAAAGGGTTCGCAGGCGAAGATGGCCGTGAGCTATCATTCCAGCCCTCGTATCAGGCTCACCGGAAGTTCACCTTCCCGCTCAGTCCCAAGATCGATCATTAAATCTTCGGCATGAATGCCTGGTAGCCGCCAGCCTGCTTGGAGACACGGATGTTCATTCGCCTGCGCGCCTTCTATAACCGGGCATTAGATGCCTCTAACGCCTGGACTAATAAGACCCGCAGTAAGCTAGCCGCTTTGAAGCGGTACACACGTGCGGCCGTCAGCGCCTATCAGGCCGCACGTGCGTTCTTGGCCGCGCCCTCTCATGAGAATCTGTTCCAGCCGCTAACCCCAGTACTCATCGAGCCAGGGAAGATCCAGCGGTATGAGCGTGAGTTACTGAATGGGCTGAGGAACGATCAAGTCAGGAACATCGCGATCACGGGGGAGTACGGGGCAGGGAAGAGCAGCGTGCTTCGAACCTTCGTCCATCGCCACCCCGAGTTCGTCTACGCGTTCGTTTCGCTAGCCACATTCGGCAAGGACACCGAGATCTCTGGGGCGTATGAGCTTGTTACCGATACCGACGCGGCCTCGGAGTCACCGCGCTCATCCGAGCCCTCAGCAAAGGCAGGGCAGGATTCTATATCCGAGGAAAACAAGGCTGAATCTGATCTCGTTGCCCGGATCGAGGAGACGATCGTCCAGCAGCTCCTGTACGCCGTTCCTGCAAAGACACTTCCCAAGACCCGCCTTAAGAGGATCGACCAAGCCTCGGGCCTGAAAATCTGGTGGAAAACGCTCTGCTATGGCCTCCTTATTCTGGCGGCGCTAAGACTGTACGTTCCTGTGGCAGAGAAGCTGCCCAAGATTGAACCGGCCTGGCTCCTGGAATGGCTGCTGTGGATCCCGAGCTCGCTCGCCGTCGGAATCGCTGCGTTAGGGTGCATACACCTGCTACACACGTGCCTGCGACTGAGTTCGCTGTTCAGTATTGATGGTTTGACTCTCAAAGGTGGCAAGCTGGAGACCACCCACCATGGCTCCGTCCTGCACAAAAATATCGATGAGATCATTTACTGCTTTGAGCGAAGCAGCATTGACGTGGTGATCATTGAGGATCTCGACCGATTCGGCATACATGACGTGTTCACCCGATTGCGGGAAATCAATTTCATCATCAAGCAATCACCTCAGGTGAAACGACCTGTCTATTTCGTCTACGCGCTGCGCGATGAAATGTTCGTCGTGGGCGAGAAAACCAAGTTTTTTGACCTCATCGTCCCTGTGATCCCCGTCATCAACTCGGAAAACTCCCAGGAAAAGATGATGGAGCTTCTGAATCTTCGAACCTTCAAATCGAAACCCTTGGGCGAACACCTCGACCGTCGACTGGTGGAGACGGTCTGCTACTACATCGATGACCTCCGGCTGGTGAAAAATATCGTCAATGAATTCGATATGTTTTCAAATATTCTTGCCAGCGGCCTACGCCTGGAGCCAGACAAGCTGTTTGCGATTGTCGCCATTCGAAATCTCCATCCCGGCGCTTATGCCGATCTGGTCAAACGGCGGGGGGCGATCTATGGGGTCATCAAGGGCCTCGATACCTGGAAAATCCAGCAGAACAGCGCCAATGCCAGACGGCTTGACGAATTGCAACGTGAGCGGGATGAGCGGGTCGCCGAACTGGCCAACAATGTCACTGAGCTGAGGGCCTACGTTTGGTTCACGCTTCTTCGATTGACCGAATCCAGCATCGCGACTCATGTGCGAGGCGGTGGTACCCGGTACACGCCGCAGGAATTCGTAACCGACGAAGTATTCGACTTACTAAAGGCTAATGCCACGATCCTCACAACGGATGCCGTGCAGCAATATGGGCAGGCGACTAGTTACGCCTCTCGGAACGTCTCAATGACTGAGCTGCTCACCGCTACATTCTATGAGCGGCGCCATGCTTTGCTTGGGCGGCGACTTAGCACAATCGCAGATGAAATCGCGTCGGTGCAGAGGCAATCGGATCAGGTCATCAGGATGTCGTTCACGACCGCCGTCAAGAAAGGGTATGGCGAGGTCGTAAGGAGCAATCTTCCAGGCTTGGATGTCGTGAGCTATCTGATGCAGCATGGTTTTCTCGATGCCGACTACACCGACTACCTAGGTTATTTCTATCAGGGATCGCTGACGCCTGGTGACAAAGATCTGATCCTTTCATTGAGACGTGGTGTGCTGCCTGAAGTCTCCGCGCCTGTCGACAACCCGAGTACCGTGCTGGAGAAGCTTAAGAGCGACGAGCTCGACGAGGGTAGGGGGATCATCGTCGATTTGATCGCCTGTCTCAGCGCTCGACCAACCTCGCTCGCGGCTGGCTTAGCAGACACACAGCTAAGCCATATACTGAGGAGCGGCCTGGACGAGCACACCGAACGAATGGCCATCGCAGTGCGCGAGCTTTTGAGTCGAACAGACGCGGCTGGATTTATTCGCGCCGTGTACCGCCTCGAACCCAAACTGTTTAATAGCCTTTTCAACGCTAGGGACAAGGGGGGCACTGGTGGCGTTTTTGAAGGAAGCGAGGCCCGTCAGTCCTTCGTCAAAGCAATCGTCGACAACCTGCCGGAATCCGACTTCAAGACCCTGGCCGCTGATTCCTCGACGGATCTGGTGCCGACAATCGATGGGCTGGAAGATGCTTCACGACTGATGCCAGGGTTAGAGAGCAAAGTGGGAGCCTGGGCGTGGCTTAGGGCACACCCAGTCCAGTTTGCCTCACTGGGCCATACGATGAGTCTCGCAGACCTCGAAAGGCTGATCGACTGGGGCTGCATCAAGATCAACCTGCCTATGCTATCGCTGATATGCGCGAAGTCAGAAGCTGGACAGGATTCTAAAGACGCCAAATCCGAACCTGCAGATGTGGGCATCGTCTCCTTGCGTAGGCTGCAGGCTTTGGGCATCAATGGGCTCGGTAAGTATCTGCTCTCTCACGCCGATGAGCTCGCTAGCGCATTGCTAGATCAGTCTGCTGTCCTGGATGAATCAAGCGACTCCTTGACCAGCTTAATAGCAGAATTGGACGCAGATCACGACCTGACAAATAGACTCTTCGATCACACGACCTGTGACCTACACACACTCACTGATGCCCCGAGATATCTTTGGGCAAGGGCACTTGAGAGTGATCGCCTGGTGGCCAAAGCTGACGCAGTGTGGATTTTTTTTGAGAAAGTCGTTGGGCCAGACGGCAACGTCTCGGACGAAGAAATCGGATCGGAACCCACAGCGGTATTCACCGGCTTCATCGCTCGGAATGCTTCGTCTCTCAAGGGCACGCTGTGGCAGTCAACGAGCGCAGACTGGTCGCTGCAACAGTATCTTCTGAGCTCCACCGGTATTAGTAATGACGTGCTCCAGGTATTGCTCGATGGCGTCGTGCTTCAAGACCTAGCAATGATAAAAACAGCGCTACCTGAGGGTCGCTGGGGCATGCTGGTAGCCTCATCATTTTTGCCATACAGCTCGGAAGTCAGGGAGATCGTACTGAATACTTGCCCACACCTCGAAGGCAAGTACTTGGTTGAACGCTGGGATCTAGCAAAAGCAGAGATCGATATCAGCTCGCTCCAGCTCGATACGATGCTCACGCTGAGCAAAAGCAAAGCGCTGTCACTCACACAGAAAATTCAGATGTGGTCAGGGCTTAGTCTGGAGACGATTGAAAGCAAACCGGAAGCGGTTCCAGAGTTCGGCCGTGTATCTATGCAGGCCAATCAAGCCGGCGCAAGGTTTGCTGATTCACTAATGCCTGTACTGCGACATCTGGTTTGCAACGCGAGCCTCACCCCGGAGCAGCGCTCTGAAATGCTGACACAATGTCTTCCCGGGATGAAGTGGCCGGACATTGCTGCAGCTCTAGGGTTGCTCGACGATGAGGACTTCAAAACCGTGAGCGCGAAGGTCAAGAAGATCAAGGTGAGAAACACCGAGTCAAATCGGAGGTTGGTCAACGCGATGAAATCTGAAGGGTATTTGGCAACGGTGACCACTGACGACGACGTCATCATCGCAACCACCAGGCCCTCGTCAATGACTTCTGAGAACGGATGGCTCTAGTCTGAGCGCTGAAGGCAGCAGCTCAGCGACCACCGTAGAGCGCGGATAGGGCTTGATGCTAACCTGCATGGGACTAACCTGACCCTCGCACATGACTTATCTAGCTGCTCGTAAAGCAGCATGGCGAGGGGAGTGCTGACGTGAAGCATGGGGGGCTTGTGCCAGCAGGTGGGCGATGCTGGAGCTGTAACTTGGATACAAACCATTTCGATAGGCCCCTCAGCCCTGACGCCCAGGACTGTTTGTCCCGGAATAGTCTGAGCGTGAAAGGGCTCGCTTAACATCCATGACAGGCCCGAACCACCATCGGCACATGCTTCGGGGTGGCTCAGGCTTCACCGGCTACTTGTCGTACTTGGAAGGCAATGGGCAGTCGTAGTTAACGTCAACCATGTCCAAGTTCTTCAGCTCGAAATTGGCGTAGCTCGTCCCCTGTGACGTCCGTACTGTGGGCTGTCCGTACAGAAACACAAACGCAGTGGGTTTGGGCTGCTGGGAGATCTTTGCAAGCCTGGTAGCCATGAGGTTTTTGAGTTTGTAGCGCTCGACGAGCGTGTCCGAAACGAAGCTTGAGGTCGTCAGGCTTTCGGTTCCGCGCATCAAGCATTTCTTGAACTTGATCCGGTACGCGTCATTTTTTCTAGTGCGATCGATGTAGGCCCACCCATAGTAGATGACGGGGTGGTCGGGGAGGTCATTCAGATCCTGCTCCCAGATGCATTTAAAAATGCTGTCGTAGGCCACGTCCTGACCGGCAATATTGAGCCGGCGAAACTCCAAGGTGTTGTCGGATCGATACCGGATATACCGGCTTACTACAGAGCGCACGGAGTAAATGGGGCCTACGATGCCGGATTCACCCAGCTTGGTCGTGTAAGGCCTTGTGTTTCTAGCGCGTTGTTTCGCCACATGCACATCTGCGCTGGGATCCTGAGTCGGTTCGTCATAGTACGAGTCGGGTCGATCAAGCTTGAACACGTCAACAATGGACTCATCGACGGTTTTGCGCTCCTGCCCATCGGGGCCGCTCGGCTCAACCTCAAGGTCGATCGCCTTCCCGTTGATGATCCCGCATGCCTCACTATGCTCTCCGTAAACCTTGAAGTGCGGCACGACCCGCATGCTGTGCACGTCCTTGTCCAAATTCGCACAGGTCACCTGGGCCGCACAGTCCGCTCCAGGGCAAACGAAGGCTCGTTTATTGGTAATTACACCTGCCCAAAACAGGTCATAGGCTCGATCGGGATCGACAAAATCTCCAGCTTCAATGCTGAACGCAACATCCAATGCCATGCTTCTTGTCAAACCTCCGGTAATCCTTTCGATGGCCCCCAACGCTACAGCGGGCGACATCAAGGGTTCGATGTGTGGATAGCGAGCTGGCGCCCCCATCGGCCACCGGCGTAGCCGAATCCTCGCACACAATCTGGAGCAGGGCGAACCTAAAGATGGCGAAATGAAATCACTTTTTTTCTTGTGCCAAACTCCTCCACCGTTCATCTGAAAAACCATATGGTGGGTTAGTCATGTATTGAAACCACTACATATTGGGCTAGATTGTTTTTTATAGCCTACATGTGGTGTTCTGCCATGAACGAAGCTTCAATTGAGAAAGCAGCGACTGACCTGCTCACGCAGATTTACCGTGATCGCCGGTACCTCTGGCCAGATCAAGAAATTCCACCGATGATGATGTGCAGCCCCCGGATCGCCGCCATGGTCTGCGGCTACGACTATCACGAATATCCCACCCTGGGAGACACCCAGTTCAACCGGCATACAACCGGTACTCGCATTGCGGGCCTGATTGACCGTCAATCCAATAAGATCGCTGTCGCGACCGAGTTTGGTGACAAAGTCCAGCTCTTCACGGGGGCCCATGAAGTCGGCCATCTTGTGCTGCATGAGGACACCGTCATGCATCGTGACCGCGCGTTTGATGGCAGCCCGTTGCAAACGCCACGTGCACCCGCAGAGCGACAAGCCGATCGCTTCGCGGCCTGCTTCCTCATGCCTCAAAAGCTGGTGAGGGAACGGTTTGAATTTATGTTCTGCTGCAAGGGGCAGCTGCGCTTCAGCGACGTGATTGCCTATCACCTCGACCCCCACAATCCGGATCGGCTCCTCTACGCCCCAAAAGAGTCGGGAGAACGTGAACTGGCTCTGGCGCGATGCACCCGCTTCAACAACCAGAACCTGGTGTCACTTGCCCAGCAATTCGGCGTCTCGGATTCGGCGATGGCCATCCGGCTCAAGGAACTGGAGTTGGTGCGGTGGCCATAAAACGGGCAGGGGTCATAACATAAGTGTGGATCGTCGGTAGCGATGCATCCATTAGAATGCGAATAGCAGTTCTCACTCAGGAACAGGCTTGCGACTAACCAACATAACCGTCAAGCCGCGAATCTTCTCCGAAGCATTGGAGATCTATGGATCATCAGACCCAGCTGCGCTGTCTGCCAAAGCGTCTCTGATGGAAACAAGGATGCGTCCCAGCGCTTTGGGATAGTAAGAACTCCGATCGTCTTTGGGGAAAATTGGAATCGATGGGAGAGGGTGGAGCGGATCAATATTCAGGTAACACAGGTAACGACCAAAGACTTCATCGAAATGGGGTGACAGCGGCAGCCAGCCATCCTTGGCTGAGCGAAGCTCAACCCAACGTCCGTCCGACCTACGATTGAACTGATCGAGATGGCTGGGCGACCGTGCGATTCCCATGACGCTCCAGAGCCGGCGGCCCGAGTACCTAGCCATGATCAGGTACATCTCAATTATTCGGAATTCATGCACGCCCAAGAAATTTGGGAGTGACTTCAAGACCCATTCCAGCTCAGCATCGGTCAAAAAACCGATTGCCTTGGGTTGCTTGAAAGCAAGATCAGCAAGGGGCTGCGCGGCAACGTTTTCACGTGAAGCTAAAGTATCCTTGAGGTAAAAATCCAGAAACTGCGTCGCGCAGCGAATCTCTCGCTTCCAGACATTTTTCTCGATTTCGCCGTCATCACCAATTGATCTGGAATCAAGGAACGGGCGCCAGACTGGGTTTACAGACCAACCCTCAAATGCGACGCCGGGTTCCTGCACGAAGCGAGCCTGTTTGCCGTACACAGTCCAGCCACAGCTAGATTCGTAGGAAAGGATCGAAGCTGATTTGGCCTCCAGTAAACGTAGGGAGGGAAAATCGGGAATGGGATGAACGGCCGAGTCATGACAGAACCAGGGGGCTAGAATGAGTGATGGCTCCTTTAACCTGTAGCAGAAAGCTGCAGCATTGCTATGGTGGATGTCATGGTCGAATGGGATTGAGGGTCGGGCGGGGTCAACCGGAGGTTAGTGAAGGGACATGCGCAGAAATTGGATTATGAATGGAACCCAAGCTTTTGAATTTCTGGGAAACGGGGGTTTGTGGGGATTTGACCGGAGGTATGTGGGATTGGACAACAGCGTGTACGTTGCTCGCCCAATACGTCATTTAACATAATACACATTATGCGCTAGTCTATATTTGGTCACCAGGCCACGAGTGAGGCACTTTGGGACCAGGTAATGCCCTCTGGTCTAGATTTCAATCTCGATCAATCGATCGCTTACCATCACGAGCATTAGCCTAGTGCTGGACGCGTTGGGCTTGCCTTTGGAATGTTGGCTAACGCGACGGGAGCATCCACCCGGCCATTCCCACCTGTACCTAAGTGCTTGCAAGCAACGTGTAACGTTCACCCTTGGCTTTGTTGACCAAGCCAAGCCCGGCGCTTGCGTGACCACACCAAGGCTGCTGCCAGCGTCGTTGCGGTTGCCACGCTGGCAATTACCGGCAAACCAGCCCTTGGTCGATCGGTTGACGCGGTCAATTGTAGGAGCGGCCTTGTGTCGCGATGGGCTGCAAGGCAGCCCCGGCATTTTATGCGTCTGCTTTGAAACCTTGGGGCTGCTGCGCAGCCCATCGCGACACAAGGCCGCTCCTGCAAGGGCCCGCGCGGTATTCAGACGGCACTGCTCACACTTCACGCCGACCTCAAGCCAGGAGCCATCCCAGTGAGTACTGACTTGAAAGCGATACTTGAGCGCTCAGGATCCCTCGTCCGCCAACTCTTATATGCAAATAAGATATAACTACACTAAATACTCATTTAGCGTAGTTATATAAACCCACCCTCTGCACCCACCTCTCAAACCAGCCCGCCAAAACGCCTGTAAAAGCCTTCATTCACATCCGGCAACGGTCCATCAGCCGTCTCCAGCGCTGCATTCAGCCATTCTTCCGCCTTGGCAAACACCAAGCGATAGAGATTACGGCACAGCTGTCGCGCGGCCCTTCCCTCCCAATCCCCAGGCAGCAGCTCGTCCGGCAATTGCGGGTCGCGCAGCAGCAGCCGGCGGTATTCGTGAATCAACAGTGTGCGTGCCAGGAAGCAATCCTGGGCATCGAGCTGGTGTTGCTCTTTCAAACCTTGCCATAGCGGCCTGAACAGCTGGATGAACTCGCTGTACTGCTGCCCCAGTTCGTCGATGCGCCAGCTCTCCCGCACCTGGGCGCGCATGGCCTTGGATGCCAGTACTTCCTGGGTGTGGGTCTCGAAGACGATGCTGTCGTCGCTGGCCTCCAGGTCACGCAAGGTGGCGGCCAGGTCGGCGCGGTCTGCCCGTGGGCAGCCCAGCAGGTTCGGGGCCATGGCACCAAACCCCTGCCACTCCAGCTCCTCACGCAAAGCCTTGCGTTTGCCAGCCTCCAGTTGCGAGAGCAACACCAGCGTCCAGGCGCCGTCCCAGGCTGGCTGGCTGGGGCTGTAGACCCGTTTGAAGGCTTTCTCGAACCGCCGGCGGCCTGTGCCGGTCAAGCTGTAGTAACTGCGGCGGCCAACCTTTTCGGCAGTGAGCCAGCCTTCCTTGGTCAGGCGGAAGATAGATGTGCGGATCAGCCGCTCGTTGATGCCGACCGGCTCCAGCAGGTTGATCAAGCTACCCAGCCAGACGGTTCCGCCGTGGGGTTCGATGGCGTCGCCGTACAAAGTGATGATCAAGGAACTGGCGCGGATCGGCGTCTGTTCCTGGAAGCGGGTGATCAGGTGGTTCAGTGGGGCGAGATTGCTCATGGGCGAACTGTGCGCGGATAAAGCACCGACTATACCTGCGCGGCGGGCCGCCTGGCCATTGCGTGACGCTGCCAGGCTCATGCCGATGCCTGGCCTTTGGGCCTGACGCCGGTGTCTTCCATGCGTGGGCGCCGGGGCTCGGCTTCGGTCAGCGGCGAGCATTCGACCAGGCTGTTCATGCAGCGTTGCGCCAGGTGCTGGTACTCCGCCGTGCCACGTTGCTTCCAGGCCAGCTCCTGTTCGGTCAGTGGGCGCCTGACCTGGGCTGGCGAGCCCATCACCAGGCTTTGTGCCGCACATTCGAAACCCGCCTTGACGAATGCCGTGGCCGCGACGATGCAGCGCGGCGCCACATGGGCACCATCCATCACCACCGCGTTCATGCCGATCAAGGCGTCTTCGCCCACGCGGCAGCCGTGCAGCACGGCGCCATGCCCGACATGCCCGTTGCGTTCGACTACCGTATCGCCACCCGGGAAACCATGCATCACGCAGGTGTCCTGCAGGTTGGCGCCCTCCTCCAGCACGATACGGCCGAAATCCCCCCTTAGTGATGCCAGTGGGCCGACGTAGCAACGAGGGCCGACGATGACATCACCAATCAGCACGGCGCTGGGGTGCACGTAGGCTGTCGGATGAACCACGGGTGTCAGGCCGTCCAGACGAAAGCAAGGCATGGCAAAGCTCCTGAAATCATTTCAAATGCGCCTTGATCTTGTATCACAATCTTGTGATGCGTCAATCAGCATGGTCGTGTATCGCTTTTGCTGGGGTCATCGCACTCTAATAAATTCAGCAATATGCGTTGATTACAAGACGCTGAAGCGATTCAACCTAATGAAACCCTTTGCTGAGGCAGTTGTCACTCCCGCAAAAAGAGATACATGAAACAATTTTGAGTGTTGCATTGCTGTATCGCGTAATGCATATACTGGTTCCACCTGGACGTGATCCCCGCATCACGCCCCTGCAAACAATTCCAAGAAATGCCGGCCCCACGATGTGCCGTGCGTGCAGCCAGAGGAACCCGACATGCCGCGATATCTCGATGTGCAGGCGCCGGAACAAGGCGTCCAGCTCATTACCCTGCAACGGCCCGAGGCGCTCAACGCCCTGTGCACCG
>Ga0209370_1002903_pt1 | contig 11604 bp, 6 predicted proteins | sample AgamicAtPrz_FD_187164 | JGI IMG/M metagenome (GOLD analysis project Ga0209370, IMG submission 187164) | Agave microbial communities from Guanajuato, Mexico - At.P.rz (SPAdes) (version 2) | ecosystem: Host-associated > Plants > Phyllosphere > Phylloplane/Leaf | place: Guanajuato, Mexico... | reverse complement strand
GTAGCTACGGCCAGAGCCAGGAAACCTTTCTTGTAAAACGTCTGCGACATGAGGTGGTGCTCCTAGAGTTTTTTTGGTTGGCACTACAACTTCTCAGCCCTGTGCTCTGAGCAAGGGCCGTGCCATCGGTTTTGTCTTGCGGGAAAACACACCTTAGAGGGCGTCTGCAGGCGACCGACGGCCTTTTCTTTATTGAGCGTGCAACCGTCTGCCGCGCGGCGGGCGCCACCACACGTACAGACAAGGAGCAACCGTCGAGTGCCATCATTGCAACCCTGCCAAGTGTTTACGTGCAACCGGCCTGTAACAGCCGACGTCACCGAACTGCACACTGCTGGTGCGCGACTGCTACAGGCGGCACCGTTTCAAGGCTGGCGGGTGCACCGAAACACACGCTGTTTTGGCTGTTCCGGCCTCTTCACGGGCACGCCCGCTCGCCCATGAACAGCTCAAAAGCGCCCGTTGCGAGGAACCTGTAGAAACGGGCACGTCCGCAAAGCGGCCTGTACAGCCACAACAAGGCGCAAAAGGCTGGCACAATGTCCGCCATTCGCCGCTTCCGGAGCCCCCTTGATGAGCGAGAGCGCATTCGCCGAGCGCATCGTGCACAACCTGCTCGACACCGACTTCTACAAACTCACGATGATGCAGGGCGTGCTGCACAATTACCCGGACGCCGACGTCGAATGGGAATTCCGCTGCCGCAATGGCGAGGACCTGCGCCCTTATCTCGGCGAGCTCCGCAAGCAGCTGGAAAAGCTCAGCGACCTTACCCTCGACGACGGCCAACTGGCCTTCCTCGAACGCATCAGCTTCCTCAAACCCGACTTCCTGCGTTTTCTGCGCCTGTTCCGCTTCAACCTGCGTTACGTGCGCCTGGGAATAGAAGACAACCAGCTGTTCCTGCGCCTGAAAGGCCCGTGGCTGCACGTGATTCTGTTCGAAGTACCGCTGCTGGCGATCATCAGCGAAGTGCGCAACCGCCACCTGCACCCCCGCATGCGCCTGGCCGAAGCGCGCGACCAGCTCTACCGCAAGTTCGACTGGCTGCGCGCGCATGCCAGCGCCGATGAACTGGCCGAACTGCAGGTGGCCGACTTCGGCACCCGCCGACGCTTTTCCAGCCGCGTTCAGGAAGAGGTAGTGCGCGTGCTGCGCGACGACTTCCCGGCCCGTTTCGTCGGCACCAGCAACGTCGACCTGGCATGGAAACTGGATATCAAGCCGCTGGGCACCATGGCCCATGAATGGATCATGGCCCATCAGCAACTCGGCCCGCGCCTGATCGACAGCCAGATCGCCGCGCTGGACTGCTGGGTGCGCGAGTACCGCGGCCTGCTCGGCATCGCCCTGACCGACTGCATCACCATGGATGCCTTCCTCGGTGATTTCGACCTGTACTTCGCCAAGCTGTTCGACGGCTTGCGGCATGACTCTGGCGAACCGGTGGCCTGGGCAGAAAAGGCCATCGCCCACTACCAGAAACTGGGTATCGACCCGATGACCAAGACCCTGGTGTTCTCCGATGGTCTCAACCTGACCCGTTCTCTGGAAATCTTCCGCGCGCTGCGCGGTCGCATCAACGTGAGCTTTGGCATCGGCACCAACCTCACCTGTGACATCCCGGGCGTGGCGCCGATGAGCATCGTGCTTAAAATGACCGACTGCAATGGCGCGCCAGTGGCGAAGATTTCCGACGAGGCCGCCAAGACCCAATGCCGCGACGAGAACTTCGTCGCCTACATGCGCCACGTATTCAAAATCCCCAGCAAGGAGTAACCCATGCAAGCGGTTCAGCAAGAGATTGCCCAGGCGCTGAAGGTACAGCCGCCGTTCGCCGACGCCGCCGCGCTCGAGGCCGAAGTGGCCCGGCGCGTGGCGTTCATCAAGGATTGCCTGGCCAACGCCCGGCTCAAGACGCTGGTGCTGGGCATCAGCGGCGGCGTCGACTCGCTGGCCGCGGCCCTGCTCGCCCAGCGCGCCATCACCGAGCTGCGTGCCGAAACCGGTGACAAGGCCTATACCTTCATCGCCGTACGCCTGCCGTATCACGTGCAGCATGACGAACACGATGCCCAGGCGTGCCTGGAGGTGATCAAGGCCGATGAAGTGCACACGGTCGATATCGCCCCGGCGGTGAAGGCCCTGGCAGCCGAAGTGGTCGAGTTGAAGAACGGCTCTCCGACGCTGGTCGACTTCGTCGTTGGCAACGTCAAGGCCCGTACCCGCATGGTCGCCCAATACACCATCGCCGGTGCCCGTGGCGGCCTGGTGATCGGCACCGACCACGCCGCCGAGGCGGTGATGGGCTTCTTTACCAAGTTCGGCGATGGGGCCTGTGACCTGGCGCCGCTGAGCGGGCTGGTGAAAAACCAGGTGCGGGCGATTGCACGCAGCTTTGGTGCGCCGGAATCACTGGTGGAGAAAGTGCCGACCGCAGACCTGGAAGACCTCGAGCCGGGCAAGCCGGATGAAGCGTCCCATGGCGTGACCTACCAGCAGATCGATGCCTTCCTGCATGGGCTGCCGGTTGACCAGGAAGCGTTCGACATCATCGTCGCCACCTACCGCAAGACCCAGCACAAGCGCGAACTTCCGTTCGCCCCTTGATCAGGCTGTAGAAAGACCTGTGGGAGCGGGTTCACCCGCGAATACGATGGTGAAGCCACCGACGCATTCGCGGTGAACCCGCTCCCACAGGGTTCACCGTCAGGCTCTGATTACTTGACGACGATTGCGCCCTTCATCATCGAAATGTGGCCTGGGAACGAGCAGAAGAAACCGTACTTCTGATCAGCAGCCAGTTTGGACACATCAAAAGTCAGCGAGTCTTTCTCGCCAGCGCCGATGATCTTGGTATGCGCGATAACGCGCTCGTCACCCTCTTTCAGGTAGCTCTTTTCAATACCGGCGGCCAAGCCGTCGGTAGCGATTGGCTGCATGTCAGCTTCCTTGCTGATAACCACGTTATGGCCCATGACGTTCTTCGGAAGGCTACCGGAGTGAGTCAGGTTGACGGTGAACTGCTTGCAGCTCTTGTCGACCGTGATTTCCTTGGTGTTGAAGGACATCTGGTCGGTCGAGTCGACAGTTACCGAGCACTCGGCTGCGAAGACAGAGGCGCTGGCGAGGGTCAGCAGGGATACCGCTACAGCTTTCGCAAACATCATGAATCTCCTTGGCAGGGTTTTATCAATTGCGAGACTGCCTGAAACCGTTCAGCCCCTTGCTGATATGGGTCAAGGGGGTGTCAAGCGGTCAGCCAGTAGAATTGTTCAATCGATTGTATACAACCAATTCAAGAGCACATCATGCCCTTTTATTGGACGATGGGACAACCTCTCATTTAGGAGCAATACGAAATGACCCTTGGTAGCCTGATGAACAGCCTGCTGGCAGCCTACGCCCATGGTGCGACGGGGGCGATCTGTGAATTCTCCCGCCCGGAGTGAAACCTGCCGTGGAACACCAGCGCACGGGCCTCACCCTGTCTGGCAATTGCATGAATAACTAACGCACCCGGCCAGGTAACTGTTGCTGAACTTGAGGGCCCATCCTCTTCAGGTTCCAGCCATGAACGCTACCAAGCCCCCCTTCGTTCCGACCTACGCCGCGTGGAACACCCCAAGACTCGACAATATCGCGCGCCTGCGCGAGTACTGCCTGACACTGGAGGCGCCGGAAGATTTCGGCAGACAGCAGTGGGCCGTACAGGCGCTCGCCCAGGTAGGCCAGCCCACGCCGACCTCGGCAGCGGCGTTGCAGGCGTTGCACGTGCACCTGGGCGAGCTGCAGGAGCTGCTGCTTGACCACCTCATCCGCCATAGCGCCGACGCTCACCCGCTGTTGAGCACCGAACAGAATCGCCTGATTGCCGACGAGATGGCCGCTGCATTCGAGCCTGGCCAGGGCATTCTGTTCGACGCCATCCTTGCAGCCTGGGGTGAAGAGGAGAAGATTCAAGACAGGTTTCACCAACCGGCTACGTTGCTGGCCGATGCCGAACAAGCGCCGTGCATGCGTGACCTCGTGGCCCGCGTCCAGCAAGCCTTGCAGTGGTTCGGTTCGGACGGCAGCGAACCCCAGTCTCCCATTCTCCGACTGAAACTGTTGCGCCACTGCCTGGCCTTGGCCCTGGCTCCGGACAACGACCTGCTGGGCTTCGATTTCACCAGCCCCAGCCATGCGGGCATGACCATCGACGAAATCTTCACCGCGCTGGATGAGCACCTGCTCAGGAGCAGAGCATTGACCCAGCGCAGCCACCTGCCACTCGCCCGCTACCTGCTCCTGCCCCGTTTCCCGGCGGCCTGGCAGATCAGTGACCTGCCAGGCGAGATGGTCTATCGCAGCAGTGCGCGCTGGGTCCATTTCCAGAGCGCCGTGAACCTCGGCGAATTGCTCAGCCCAGGCGACACACGCCGCAAGTCCAGTACGGAAATCCTGCTGCTGCCCGATACGTTGAAACAAAACCACGCCAATGAATTTGTGCCGCTGTTTGAGAGCGCCTCGAACCAGCCGATACTGGAGTGGGCAATGGCCAATGCCAAGATTGCCGAGTCCCCCGACGAGACGTTCAGTGAAGCTGATGTGAACCAGGCGTATGCCGACTTCCAGGCTTACCAGATGCAGTTGCTCGACTGCGTAGCCAAGCTATCCACCCCCATGCCAATGCGTGTCGAGATGGCCATAGCGCAATTGCGCAAGCATGGCATCGACCCGGAAACGCCGTGCTATTCGACAGAGCCCATCAGAGGCGCCGGAGGCTTCGTCACCTGGGACAGAACCCATTCGCGCCCTGCCTGGGAGGTCTATACCTCCGGTGATCTAGCGACCTGGAACCCATTGAACAGCCATAGCCTAGGGGCACTGGGCCTACCAGACATCACCGCCAAATTCGAGCGTGATTTCGACACATGGCTCACCGGTTTCGAAAGCGCGTTGAAGTGGCAACTCACAGAGTTGCTCACTCAGTTGCCTGTCTCCGAGCGTCGTTTCATTGAACAGGCTGAGCTTGAATTATTTCAGGTAAGGGTGGCGAGCGGCCGAACAGTTACTTACGACGAGACAGTGGGCATCAATCACCTGGTTGGTAGCGCCGGGTTGCTGATGCGTGTGATCAAATCAGGCAAGCGGCGTTGCTACGAAGTATTCCCATTGGCAGGGGAAATTATTCGGCGTGGCGATCTGGAGTTCAGCGAAGGTGGCCAGATCCACTATCCTGAGCCATTCCACGGCAACCCGTTAGGCTCGACCAGCCACTCTGGCTGGCAGGCCGGCACCCGCCAGGCGCTGGACTGGGATGCGTACAAAGGCTTGGTACTGCCGAGAAGCGGGAAGAAGTCCAGCGTCATCATCCAACGCATCGCTCACATCCAGGGCAAGGACTATTCCTTCCAGCAACTGCTCGAACGTTTCGCCTCCGTGGCCTGCGAAGCGCACTTCCTGGCACCCATGGCCAGCCTTCGCCAAGAAGCCAAGGGCATTACTGACAAGGAGAAGCCAAACCGCCTTTACACCTTGCTCAAGGTCACGATTCCATTCTGGAGCCCCGTAGAGGACATCATCCAGGGGATAAGAGAAAACCGGCCCGGGCTGGTACGCCAAGGCATCGCAACCAGCCTGATGGACCTGATCATGATTGGCACCCCTTTGAGACAGATCGGGTCCGCCAGCCGTGTCGCCCTGCAACAATTGCACGCCGTTGCCTTGCGTTCTCTCATCACAGGCTGCAGGTCCGGTGTTCGTGCAGGTTACATCAGCGCGCGCTTGAGTGTACCTGCCCTGACGCGGTCATTCACTCGGCTGTCGATCGTCGCCAGCCACAACATCGCAGGGATGGTCATCCCGTTTTACGGACTGGTGCTCCTGTCGGCCAAGGCGGGTCTGAAAATCCTGCAATTGACGGCAAGCGCACTTCGTCAACTGCGTACTGCCGTGAAAACCGTCAGGAAAACATTGGACAGGGTGAACTACAGTGCCGGCATGACGCAGGTAAAGCCCACCCTTGCAGGCGACTACCCGGGAAAACAGCCTGGCTATCAATTACGGCGCGTGGAACAGTGCCCCAGGGTTGTCACCCAATGGGTGCACTCAAGCCAGGAGAGCGCCTCTGCCCTCTACCTGGTTGACCTCCACACAGCCAGGCCCTACGGGCCAAGGCTGGTGGAGATCGACGACTTCGGTAGCCTGAGCCTGAGGCCGCCCGAGGTGTTGCCGATCAATAGCAGTGGGGCAGCGGCGCAGATCGTCGATTCATTGCCTGGCTTGTCCAAGCAGTGGGTGCGCTGGGGGGACGATGTCTTTCTGCAGTCCAACGACTTGTTATACAAACGGGTCGGCATGCAGCTACAGCGAGTCGACCCCGCCTCGCTACGAATCCAGACACCGCTGGCGAACCTGTCCCGCTGTCGCCGCCTGCGCGCGGGCCTTGGCAGGACTGTCTGCCTGATCGGCAGCGGAACGTTTCCCCGCGAGCACACTCCAGGCCGTGATGTCGTGCCGTGGTTCAACGACCGGACAGTACAGACGCGAAACTACAAGTACGTTTTCGACGGCAAGCCATGGCGGCTTCGAAACTCGCGACCAGTACCGAGAAACAGGGCGCTGGGCTATGAACAGTACAACCCCACCCTCGAAGTAGAGGTACTCGGCGGCAACGAGGTGTTCAAGGCGATCAAGATCCGGGGCGGCATTTATACAGGCTTCAGCGAAAGCCACACGCTCTCTGCGGTGCTCGCCCCCCGCCGCTCGGATGGCGTCACATTCCTGGTGACACGTGTCGACCCGGGCGTTTACTACAGCGGGCGCTGGAGCCCGGGCGATGGCGCAGTAACGCTTGTGAAGTTCCGCCCAAGCAGCCCCATCCCGGTATCCCCCGATGAGAACGACACCCTCGCCTTGATCTACGCTGGCAGTTACGACGCCCATGTGAAGATCCTTCCGCTGAGCGCGGAAGAACTGGACGCACAGCTTGCGAAAGTCACCCAACACCTGGCGAACTATCGTGGCCTGCCGCAGTTCGATGTGTTCATGAGCAACCATTTCGACATGGGCACCACGGCAGCACAGGCTGCGCTGTATTGCCACTTTACCCAGCTGCGCCTGAACCAGACTGCGCGAGCCACGGCGACGTCATGGGGTACGGTCAGCCGACACACAGCTAGCCCGGACCTCAACGATATTGCCACCCAACTCAATCGGATTCTCAGCCCACGGCAACGCTGGGACATTGACCGCATAACCCGCCCCACGGCTGTCAGGGCCATTGCCGGGCAACAGAACCTGGCCTACCTGAAACTCACCTTCAATACCACGCCCACCACATCCGCAGTCTATTTCAGCGTGTCGGGACACGCAGGCAACGGGTTCGAAACGAAGCTTACGCGCTTCATCAAAGGGGCAGATTCGGCAAGCTTTGCCGGATGGCGGAGAGAGGGAAAGGTCGCAGTCAACCCAGACGGTACTCGCTATATCGATGCGCAACCGACCCGCAACCAACTGAGAAGGCGCAAGCCCTCGTTTGCACTTCCTGATACATCGACACCGTGGAAGTTCGTCAAAAGCAACCCGAACCCCAGAATGCGTGATTCGGAAAACCACATTCTGGAAAGGCTCAAGGCCGATGGCATCGACTTCGAAAGCATCAGTTCAGCAACCTTGTACTCCAAGCTGCCCGTTTGCCCGTCGTGCACCGAAGTGCTGTTCAAGTTGCAGAGCCTGATGCGCAACGGCAGCCTTCGGGTGTTCGAAGGCTTGCCGAGCAGGCCCTGAGACTATTTATCAGCGCGGGATCACGGGCTGACGCGGCTTCTTGCCCTTGCCGCCCTTGCCCGCTTCCTTGCGCTCCTTGGCCGCCTGCTGGTTACGTGCAAACGCCTCGGCCTTGGCCTTCTCGCGCTTGTCCCACGGCTTGCTGCCATCACTGCCACGTGGCGGCAGACCGGTGTGCTGGGTAAGGATCTTCTGCTCCTTGCCCACCTTGTGGCTACCCGCCGGGGTCGAGTTCTTGCGGCGCGCGCTCTGGTAGCTGTCGGTCTGCGGCTGGTGCAACGGGATCAGCTGGTGCTTGCCCGGCCCGATCAGGTCGGCGCGGCCCATGCGCTGCAGCGCTTCACGCAGCATCGGCCAGCCCTTCGGGTCGTGATAGCGCAGGAACGCCTTGTGCAGGCGACGCTGCTCCTCGCTCTTGACGATCTCCACGCCTTCGCTCTTGTAGGTCACCTTGCGCAGCGGGTTCTTGCCCGAGTGGTACATGGCCGTGGCCGAGGCCATCGGCGACGGGTAGAACGCCTGCACCTGGTCGGCGCGGAAGCCATTGCCCTTCAGCCACAGGGCCAGGTTCATCATGTCTTCGTCGGTGGTGCCCGGGTGCGCGGCGATGAAGTACGGGATCAGGTACTGCTCTTTGCCCGCCTCTTTCGAGAACTTCTCGAACATGCGCTTGAAGCGGTCATAGGTACCGATGCCCGGCTTCATCATTTTGTCCAGCGGGCCACGCTCGGTGTGCTCCGGGGCAATCTTCAGGTAACCGCCGACGTGGTGGGTGACCAGTTCCTTGACGTATTCCGGCGACTCCACGGCCAGGTCGTAGCGCAGGCCCGAGGCAATCAGGATCTTCTTCACACCCGGCAGGGCACGCGCCTTGCGATACAGTTCGATCAGCGAGCTGTGGTCGGTGTTGAGGTTCTCGCAGATGCCCGGGAACACGCACGACGGCTTGCGGCAGTGCTTCTCGATGTCAGGGCTCTTGCAGGCAATGCGGTACATGTTGGCGGTCGGGCCGCCGAGGTCGGAGACCACGCCGGTAAAGCCCGGCACCTTGTCACGCATCTCCTCGATCTCGTGGAGGATCGACTCGTGCGAACGGTTCTGGATGATGCGGCCTTCGTGCTCGGTGATCGAACAGAAGGTGCAGCCACCGAAGCAGCCGCGCATGATGTTCACCGAGAAACGGATCATCTCGTAGGCCGGGATGCGCTCCTTGCCATAGGCCGGGTGCGGCACACGGGCGTACGGCATGCCGAACACGTAGTCCATTTCCTCGGTGGTCATGGGAATGGGTGGCGGGTTGAACCACACATCCACTTCACCATGTTTCTGCACCAGGGCACGGGCGTTACCGGGGTTGGTTTCCAGGTGCAGCACACGGTTGGCATGGGCATACAGCACCGGGTCGTTACGCACCTTCTCGAACGACGGCAGGCGGATGACCGACTTGTCGCGGGTCATGCGTGGGCTGTCGAGAATCTGCACCACCTTGGCTTCGTTCGGGTCTTCCACCTCGCCCTTGGCCTGCTCGATGGCGCAGGCCTGGGTGTCCTGGGTGTTCACGTACGGGTTGATGATCTTGTCCACCCGGCCCGGGCGGTCGATGCGCGTGGAATCGATCTCGTACCAGCCTTCGGGAGTATCGCGGCGCACAAAGGCAGTACCGCGTACGTCGGTGATGCTTTCGATCTTCTCGCCGCCGGCCAGGCGCTGAGCCACTTCAACCACGGCGCGCTCGGCGTTGCCGAACAACAGGATGTCGGCGCTGGCGTCGATCAGGATCGAATGGCGAACCTTGTCCTGCCAGTAGTCGTAGTGAGCGATCCGGCGCAGCGACGCTTCGATGCCACCCAGCACGATCGGCACGTGCTTGTAGGCTTCCTTGCAGCGCTGGCTGTAGACCAGGCTGGCGCGGTCCGGGCGCTTGCCGGCCAGGCCGCCGGGAGTATAGGCATCGTCGGAACGAATCTTCTTGTCCGCGGTGTAGCGGTTGATCATCGAGTCCATGTTGCCCGCAGCCACGCCGAAGAACAGGTTCGGCTCACCGAGCTTCATGAAGTCGTCTTTCGACTGCCAGTTCGGCTGGGCGATGATGCCCACGCGGAAGCCCTGGGCCTCCAGCAGGCGGCCGATGATGGCCATGCCGAACGATGGGTGGTCGACGTAGGCATCGCCGGTCACGATGATGATGTCGCAGGAATCCCAGCCGAGCAGATCCATCTCCTCCCTGCTCATCGGCAGGAAAGGTGCTGGCCCGAAGCATTCGGCCCAGTACTTGGGATAGTCGTAGAGTGGTTTGGCTGCTTGCATGTCAGTGACCGGTTCTGGTGTGCAGGAAAATCGCGGGCGCGGAATATAGCACAAATTTTGACCAAATCCGACGATGGTTGTCGGATTCATGGATACCGATGAACAACGCCGCTCCTGCGCGCGCCCGTTATTCGTCGTCGTCGAAGTTGTACATGCCCGGGGCAAGGTTCTCGAAGCGGGTGTACTTGCCGATGAACGCCAGGCGTACGAAGCCGATGGGGCCGTTACGCTGCTTGCCGATGATGATTTCCGCCACGCCCTTGTGCTCGGTCTCGGGGTGATACACCTCGTCGCGGTAGACGAACATGATCACGTCGGCGTCCTGCTCGATCGCACCGGATTCACGCAAGTCGGAGTTCACCGGGCGTTTGTTCGGCCGCTGTTCCAGGGAGCGGTTCAGCTGCGACAGGGCAATCACCGGGCAGTTGAACTCCTTGGCCAGGGCCTTGAGCGAGCGGGAGATCTCGGAGATTTCGTTGGTACGGTTGTCACCGGCCGAACCGGGGATCTGCATCAGCTGCAGGTAGTCGACCATGATCATGGCAATTTCGCCGTGTTCACGAGCCAGGCGCCGGGTGCGCGCGCGCATCTCCGAGGGGCTGATGCCGGCGGTGTCGTCGATGAACAGCTTGCGGTCGTTGAGCAGGTTCACCGCCGAAGTCAGGCGCGGCCAGTCGTCGTCGTCGAGCTGGCCGGAACGCACCTTGGTCTGGTCGATACGGCCCAGCGACGACAGCATACGCATGATCAGCGATTCACCTGGCATCTCGAGGGAGAACACCAGCACCGCCTTGTCGGTACGCAGTACGGCGTTTTCCACCAGGTTCATGGCGAAGGTGGTCTTGCCCATCGACGGACGGCCGGCAACGATGATCAGGTCGGCCGGCTGCAGGCCGCTGGTCTTCTCGTCCAGGTCAGTGAAGCCGGTGGAAACACCGGTAATGTCGCTGTCGGAGTTGAACAGTGTGTCGATACGGTCGATGGCCATGGTCAACAGTTCGTTGACCCCCACCGGGCCGCCGGTTTTCGGCCGCGCCTCGGCGATCTGGAAGATCTGCCGCTCGGCATCGTCGAGGATTTCTTCGGCATTGCGCCCTTGCGGGTTGAATGCGTTGTCGGCGATATCGGTACTGATACTGATCAGCTGGCGCAAGGTGGCACGCTCGCGAATGATCGCGGCGTAGGCCTTGATGTTGGCCACCGACGGGGTGTTCTTGGCCAGTTCGGCCAGGTACGCCAGGCCGCCGACCTGCGAGGACAGGCCTTCCTTGTCCAGCTGCTCATGCAGCGTGACCACGTCGAAGGGCTGGTTAGCGTCAGCCAGCTTGTGCACGGCACGGAAGATCAGGCGGTGATCATGCCGATAGAAATCGCCATCCGACACCTGGTCCAGTACGCGCTCCCAGGCGTTGTTATCCAGCATCAGGCCACCGAGCACGGCCTGTTCGGCCTCGATGGAATGCGGCGGCACCTTCAGGGCTGCGGTTTGCAGGTCAAGCTGTTCGGGGGTGGTGATCTCGTTCA
>Ga0209370_1002897_pt1 | contig 11618 bp, 7 predicted proteins | sample AgamicAtPrz_FD_187164 | JGI IMG/M metagenome (GOLD analysis project Ga0209370, IMG submission 187164) | Agave microbial communities from Guanajuato, Mexico - At.P.rz (SPAdes) (version 2) | ecosystem: Host-associated > Plants > Phyllosphere > Phylloplane/Leaf | place: Guanajuato, Mexico... | reverse complement strand
TATGGCACTTCTTGAAGCCGATGTCGCGTTACCTGTAACTCGTGAATTTATCGCGAAAGTTAAGGAAGAGGCATTGGGCCAAGAAGTGATGACTCAGTTATCACCAGGCCAGGCATTTGTAAAAATTGTTTATGACGAACTCACCAAGATGATGGGTGAGGCGAATGAAACACTTGATTTAAGTGCGAAACCTCCTGTTGTAGTATTACTTGCTGGTTTACAAGGTGCAGGTAAAACAACAACTGCTGCCAAGTTGGCACGTTTCTTAAAAGAACGTCAAAAGAAAAAAGTAATGACTGTTTCTGCTGACGTTTACCGTCCGGCAGCAATTAAACAGTTAGAAACTGTTTCAAATGAAGTTGGCGCAGGCTTTATTCCTTCAGATCCTTCTGAAAAGCCAATCGATATCGTTAATCGTGCAATTGAACAGGCAAAAATCCAGTTTGCTGATGTGTTGATTGTCGATACGGCAGGTCGTTTACATGTCGATGAAGACATGATGGACGAAATTAAAGAATTACACGCAGCAGTTAAACCGACTGAAACCTTGTTTGTGGTTGATGCCATGACAGGTCAGGATGCTGCAAATACAGCAAAAGCATTCAATGATGCTTTAGCACTTACAGGTGTAATTCTTACTAAAACTGATGGTGATGCACGTGGTGGTGCTGCGCTTTCTGTGCGTGCCATTACTGGTAAGCCAATCAAGTTCTTGGGTATGGGTGAGAAGCTTGATGCTTTAGAACCATTCCATCCTGACCGTGTTGCTCAACGTATTTTAGGTATGGGTGACGTACTTTCTTTAGTCGAAGAAGTTGAACGCAAAATCGACAAAGAAAAAGCCGAAAAAATGGCGAAAAAATTGCAAAAAGGCGGTAGCTTCAACTTTGAAGATATGCTGATGCAATTTGAACAAATGAAAAAAATGGGCGGCATGATGGGCTTCTTAGATAAGTTGCCTGGCATGAGCGGTGCAGGAATTCAGCAAGCGATTGAGCAAGCGAACCCAGAAAAACAAGTTAAGAAGATGGAAGCTATTATCCAGTCAATGACTGTTAAAGAGCGCCGTAATCCGGACTTAATGAACCCAAGTCGCAAAAAACGTATTGCGGCAGGCTGCGGTATGGATGTTGCTGAAGTGAACAAACTTATTAAGCAACAAGCGCAAATGGCTAAAATGATGAAGAAGTTTGCGAATCCATCTGGTATGAGCAAAATGATGCGTTCATTAGGCAATATGCAAAAGCAATTCGGCGGCGGTGGCGGCGGAATGGGACCACTTTTTGGTAACAATGACCAAAAGAAATAAATCCATAAAATAAAAGGCGCATATAGCGCCTTTTATTTTTTCTGTATTTTAGTCTTTAGGGTAATGGGCAATATATTGCTGTAATCCTTTGAGCAAAAGATCGGTTTCTACAGCAGGATCATATTTTTGTAAGAACTTGGCAAAAAGAGGAGCATCACCACCAGTCAGCAGCAGCTTTTTAGGAGATTGCTGCATAATATTTTCGATGGTACTAATGAGGCCTAATAAAATACCGTGGTGTACTGCATCAACGGTGTTATTGCCTGGGTTTAGGTTATCGAAAGCTGAGTCTGGAATTTTAATGCCTTTAGTATTTTGAATAAGAGCATCTCGCTGCAAATATAAATTAGGAAGGATATAACCTCCTAAATGTTGTTTACCTTGAGTTAGGTCAATTGTGAGCGCTGTACCGCATCCAATAATGCAATAGTTTTCATCTGCTTGAGCTACAGCTAAGACTTGTAACCAGCGGTCAATACCGAGCTGACTTGGTACTTCATAACCACACTGTAAGCCTGCATATTCTGAATGAACTTTGGCAAAGATCACGGGAATTTCAAGCCATTTTAAAATCTGCTGAATACGTTGGTTGTTTTCAGTATCGAGTACCGATGAAATTCCAATTCGATGTAGACCTTGATGTTTAAAGTGTTGGATTAATCCCAGTAATAAATCGGCAGGAGACTGTAAATGTAGCTCGGCTGCATGCTCAATAGTTTGCTGATTTTCAGTAATCCAGTATTTTAAACGAGTGTTTCCGATATCAAGCCATAAACTTTTCATGGAGAAAACACCTATTTACTGAGTGGTCTGTGGTCTTAAACGACCTTGATAAAACTGCTGTGGTTCTGGTGTTTCAATAATTACCGCACCTTCATTGGAAATCCCCACAAAACGACCATGTACCAGTCCTTGACTATGTTCGAACTGAACTAACTGGTTGATCCATGCCGCATGATGGTTAAAACGTCCTGCCAAATTGTAGCAACCATGATCAAACCAGCGAGCAGCATTTTGAATTGCAACATAAAGCTCTGAAATTAACTCAAGACGACTCATTTGCTCTAAGCCTAAATCTTTTAGAGAGGTAATCGGTTGATCGCTATCTGTCACTGGTGGTGTTTTTAAATTAATGCCCACACCCACAATAGCCTGATGCTGAGAAAGAGGTTCAACTAAAATTCCACCCCATTTCCCTTGAGTACTATATAAATCGTTTGGCCATTTCACTTGCAGATTCAAAGGTTGTAACTGCGGTATTTGTAGAATATTTAGAGCAACTTCAAGTGCTAAGCGGCCATCTAAGGGTGTTCGAGTTTGCACCAATGTGCTTAAATAAATGTTTCCTTCAGGTGAAATCCATTGCCGTTGATGTTGGCCTCGCCCTTGAGTTTGTTGAGCACTGCAAACCAAGCCTGTTGTAATGCCTTTTTGGGCAATTTCACGAATATCATCATTGGTCGAAGTTGTGGTTGCTTTTAATAAAACCACTTCTGGAAGCTGGTTTTTTGCGCTTAAAAGTTGTTGTAGTTGGCGAGTCTCTAAATCCATGTTGAATATGAGCAGAGTGGTAAAACATTTATGGAGTTAATCATATATTTACTCATTGGCGCAATTGCTGGTTTTACTGCCGGATTGTTTGGGGTGGGCGGTGGCCTAATTATTGTACCAATCCTCTATGTGGTTTTTACCCAGCTAAACTATGACCCAGCGGTAATCATGCATATTGCAGTAGGAACATCGCTTGCAACGATTATCGTAACGTCTTTTAGTTCGGTTTCGGCTCATCATAAAAAGGGTGCAGTACTTTGGCCTGTTTTTCGTAATTTAGCGCCTGGGTTAGTGATCGGCTCATTTTTAGGGGCAGGCATCGCCGACTTGATGTCTGGCCAACATTTGCAACTTCTTATTGGTATTTTTGCGGTTGTGATGGCTTATCGGATGTTTAAAGGAGCACATGTCGTTGTTGACCCAACACGTCAGCTTCCTTCAACACCCATGCAATTTATGGCGGGTGGCGGCATTGGCATTGCCTCTGCAATTTTTGGAATTGGGGGCGGAAGCTTAACTGTGCCATATTTAAATCGTCATGGCGTGGTAATGCAAAAAGCAGTTGCGACTTCTGCTGCTTGCGGTTTACCAATCGCAGTTGCAGGAGCGATTGGATTTATGTGGTTTGGTGCGAAAGAACAAATTTCAGTGCCTAATACGATCGGTTATGTACATATCTATGCTTTTATTGGCATTAGTATCATGAGTTTTGTCACAGCGAAGCTTGGAGCAAAGGTTGCTCATGCACTATCACCGCAAATGTTAAAAAAATGCTTTGCTTGTTTGTTAGTCGTGGTCGGCAGTTATTTTGTTTATAAAGGTATTATGCACTAGAAACTAACTTATTAGATTTAGTAAGAAGATTATGGAATAGCTTGAATTTTTAGAAATTTGAGCTTTTTTATTAATAAAATATAAGAATATTCGAAGCTTTTATTCATCTGATTTTAGTATTGTTTTTAAATGAGTTGGCTTAAAATGCAATGAAATTGTCAGACAATGACATAGTTTTTAATCGATGGGATCAGTTAAAAACAAGGATGCGAAAGAAAAGCATGGATTAATGCATATAAAAAGTAGCGGGTGATTTATGAATCTCGAAGAGACAGAAAGTCTTTCTGAGCAAATTGTCAAATATATTAGCGAACAGATTATTAGTGGCGAACTGGTTGAAGGCGAACGTATTCAAGAACTTCGTATTGCCAAAGAACTTGACGTCAGCCGAGGGTCGGTTCGTGAAGCACTATTATTATTAGAGCGTACTCATTTAATTGAGATATTTCCACGCCGCGGGGCAATTGTCTCAGAAATGTCTGCACAGCAAGTTAAAGCACTGTTTGATACAAATATGATGATATTGGGGCATATTGTACAACGTATGAGTGAAACATGGCGTGCACATGAAGCTGATCAATTGCAGTTATTGTTAGAACAACTTCTTGAGCATGTTAAAGCAGGTGATATCGAAAAATTTTATGATGGAGTCTTCCAATATTTAGCTGAACAGCAAGATATGGTCGGTAATCCTTATCTAATGAAGTTTTATAAAGAGCTGTTGCCTTCATTACGTCGTAGTTATTTTTTGACCTTAAATACCTCTAAGCGGGAACTACAAGAAGCATTTGCATTATTTAAACTCGTGACTGATGCAATTTTAATCCGAAAATCACAACAAGCCGCTTTATTTATGGAAGATTTTTGTCGACACTTACGTAACCTTGTGTTGGAATCGCTGACACGAATGAAACAGATTGAATTGGCCTGGGCAAGACGCTCACGCCGCTAGTTAGGGCATTATGCGTTTAAGCAGTTTAAAACTTTCCGGCTTTAAATCTTTTGCAGATAGTACAACTTTAAATTTTAAGGCGAACCGCACAGCAGTGGTTGGCCCAAACGGTTGTGGCAAATCCAATGTAATCGATGCGATCCGCTGGGTGATGGGTGAATCAAATGCCCGTCAGCTACGTGGTGGTAGCATGCAAGATGTTATTTTTACAGGAACATCCAAGCGCAAGCCCGTTGGTGTGGCGAGTGTTGAGCTACGCTTTGATAATACCTATGGTAAATTGGGTGGGTCTTATAATGCTTATAATGAATTAGCCGTTCGCCGTCAGGTTACTCGTGAAGGAAAGTCCGAATATTTCTTAAATGGTACTCGTTGCCGCCGTCGTGATATTACCGATATTTTCTTAGGAACAGGCTTAGGGCCGCGTTCTTATGCGGTGATTGAACAAGGCATGATTAACCGTTTGGTTGACGCCAAGCCAGAAGAAATGCGTGTGTTTATTGAAGAGGCGGCAGGTGTTTCACGCTATCAAGCGCGTCGACGCGAAACCTTGCAACATCTTGAACATACCGAGCAAAACCTTTCACGTTTAGAAGATATTGCGCTTGAGTTAAAATCGCAGCTTAAAACGCTTAAACGCCAGTCAGAAGCGGCAGTTCAATATAAAACGTTAGAAAGCCAGATTCGTACTCTAAAAATTGAAATTTTGTCTTTTCAGGCAGACAAAAGTGTACGCCTACAAGAAGAATATACAGTTCAAATGAATGAACTGGGTGAAACCTTTAAATTAGTCCGCTCAGAATTAAGTACAATTGAACATGATTTAGAATCAACCAGTGCTTTATTTCAGCGACTTATTCAGCAATCTTCACCGCTACAACAAGAATGGCAACAAGCTGAAAAGAAACTGTCTGAACTGAAAATGACTCTAGAGCAAAAACAGAGTCTATACCAGCAAAATAGTATGACTCTCGTTCAGTTAGAGCAGCAAAAATTCCAAACTAAAGAACGTTTACAGCTTTCTGAATTGCAACTTGAAACACTGAATAGTCAGCTAGAAGAGCAAACCGAAGCTTTAACTGGAATTGAGCATACAGCTACTGAAGCTGAACAAAACTTTGCTAATTTACAATCTCAGCAAAAACAAGCACAACAACAGTTTGACCAAATCAAAGCTCAGGTTGAAAAACAACAGCAGCAAAAAATGCAGATGTCAGCTCAAATTGAGCAGTTGGGCAAAAATGTTCAGCGACTTGAGCAGCAAAAAGAAACATTGCAACATCAAGCAAGCCAAATTCAATCACACGTTCATGAAGATGAGCAGAGCGAGCTTGAGCAATTACAACAACAGTTATGTGGCGAAATAGCGACGCTTGAAACTGAAATTGAGCAACAATTGCTAAGTTTAGAGCAATCTCAACAGCAACATCAGTTAAGTAAAAATCAACAACAAACCCTGAAAACCGAAATTCAGGTTTTATTATCAGAGCAGAAAAATTTAAGTCAGCTGGTTGCAAAGCAAAGCCCAAAGCAACATCAAGATGCGCTACGTTTAATGCAGGCTCTACAGTTAACTGAGCAAGGTAAACCGCATGCGCAGATTGTTGAGAAGTTTTTAGCAAAATGGTTGCAGGCGCATATTGTTGAAACTGAACAAGCCTTTCAGGAAGGAATTGCTCGTCAGTTAAAACCTTCCGAGCAAATAAGTAAATTTAAGGGGAATTTGGCCTGTTTAAATGACTGGATTGCTTCGCCACAGCTATCAATATTTTCAAACGTAGGGATTGCACAAGATTTGGCTCATGCTTTGAATGAGCAAAAACAGCTGGAACATGGTCAATCTATTTTGACCTTAGATGGCTATCATGTTGGGCAGGATTGGGTGATTGCCCTTAGGTATGATGACGAGAGTCAAAGTGCACAAGGTATGCTGAGCCATCATATTCGTTTAGATGAAATTGAACAAACTCTTGAAAAGCAACAACCTGAATTACAAGCATTAGATCAAATTGTAGTACAGCAAAAGGATGAGTTAGGGCAGTTACAGGCTGATGTGCAGCACAAACAGCAAGTTGTGAAACAAAAACAAAAAGACTTGCAACAGCTGGATGTACAAATTGCTAAACAACAAACCGCGGCACAAGCATTTTTATTGCAAAAACAGCAATTGAAAGATCAACTTGGTCAGTTAGACATGCAGCTTGAAGAAGATGCGATGCAAAAAGACGATCTTGAAATTGATTTGCATGCATTGGCAATCAAACTCGAAACCATCTTACCTGACTATAAAACTTTGCAATTTCGGGTAGAAGAGTTAACAGAGCAGTTAGAAGACCAGCAACAAGCTCTACAACATCAGCAGCAAGAACGTGAAATTTTACGCCGTAATAGCACACAGACTACTCAACAGATTGAGTTGCTTGAAAAAGATATCTCGTTCTTGCAGAGCCAATATCAGCAAATTGCAGCTCAAATGGAACAAGCGAAAAAGTTTGTTGACCCTATTCAGTTAGAGTTACCAAACCTTGAGTCAGAATTTCAGCAGCAATTTGCTCAAACTGAAAAGTTGCAAAAGAACTGGAATGAGTGGCAGCTTGAACTCAATAGCGTGCAGGAAAAGCAACAAACACTGACAGATCAGCGTCATCAATATCAACAAAAAGATGAGCAGCTTAGAGAACAACTTGAACAGAAACGGTTAGCATGGCAAGCAGCTAAGTCAGACCGTGAACATTATCAAGAACAGCTTAAAGAACTAAATGCCGAGATTCAAAAAGGCTTACAAATAGATTTAATCGAGCATCAGCAAAAACTGGAAAAAGTACAGAAACAGTTCGAAAAAATCGGTGCGGTTAACCTTGCTGCTTCACAAGAATTTGAGGAAGTTTCTCAGCGTTTTGATGAGCTGAGCCACCAGATCCAAGATTTGGAAAATACGGTAACTCAACTAAAAGATGCGATGAAAAGCATTGATCAGGAAACCCGTAAGTTGTTTATGACAACTTTTGATCAAATTAATCAAGAGTTGCAAAATCTGTTTCCAAAGGTCTTTAATGGTGGAGAAGCGAGTTTAAGTCTTGAAGATGACTGGCAATCTGGTGTTAAACTGATGGCAAGACCACCGGGTAAAAAAAATAGTTCTCTAGCATTACTTTCCGGTGGAGAAAAGGCTTTAACAGCGTTAGCATTGGTATTTGCAATATTTAGATTAAATCCGGCACCGTTTTGTGTATTAGATGAAGTGGACGCACCACTCGACGATGCGAATGTTCAGAGATATTGTAATTTGGTAAAAGAGCTTTCTGAACATGTACAATTCATTTACATTACACATAATAAGCTGGCGATGACCATGGCAACTGATTTGTTGGGTGTGACCATGCCTGAACCGGGTACATCAAAATTAGTCACTGTCGATTTAGAACAGGCAAAAGAATACGGGTTAGTTTCGGAGTCATAGAATGGAAATCAATACGATTATTGGCATCGTTGTTGCCATTATAATTATGCTAATTGGCTTAAAAATGATTTTAAAAAAGCCAAACCATGCTGAACCCTCATTAGACAGTGATTTACATATTAATCCTGATAGTAATCAACCAGTTATACCTAGACATGTAAGAGATCAGCTTGAAAAAACTGAAGCTGAATCTGTAGCAGTGACGAGTGCTGAGCGAGTAGAACCGACTTTAAGCGGAGCTGCACCGACACAAGTTCCTGAAACAAAGCAAGCAGAAATTGAGTCTGTAGAACCCGCTAAAACAATTCAAACTGAACAAACCCCAGCAGTTGTTGAAAATGCTTCTGTAGAAGAAATTAAAGCTGAAGAAGTAACAAGCTCTGCTATTATTACAAATGGTTCAGTTGAGTTGGTCGATGCAGTTTCTGTGAAACCGGAAGTTGAAGCTTTAGCACAAGAGAGTCTGGAAGTTGAAAGCGAAAAAACTGAGCCTGAGTTGAGTTTAAACCCGAATATTGAAACTGCCAAAATTGCTGAATTTGAAGGCGAGAGCAATATTCTGGATGTGCATTTACATGAACAGCAACGCTATGATGATGAAAGTGCATTAGCGATGGCTGAACAGATTATTGCGTTAAATGTGTATCCAAACCCTCGTCGTGCTTTGTCTGGCGATAAAGCCCTTAAAGTGCTGTTAAAATATGGTTTACGTTACGGCGAAATGTCATGTTTCCATCGTTATGAAAATACGGATGAGCCGAGTGTACTCATGTTCTCTGTATTACGTATGACAGACAATGGGCCAGCTGGGTTTGATCTTGAAACTTTATCTACCGAACAAGTTCAAGGGTTGGCATTTTTCCTTGCGCTTCCGAACAGTAAAGCCGTGACAGGTTTTGATATGATGGCGAGTATTGCGGGTCTAATTGCTCGCGAAATCGATGGCAAAGTTTACGATGAAAATAATCTTGAATTTACGCCACAGTTGAAAGAGCACTGGCGTCATCATGTGATTGATTATCGTCCGGCACAGGCGACTGCCTAGTTTTAATTTTTTACGTTCGTTGCGATAATTGCAACATATCTAGTCGCAGCTCAGGGTGGAGAAATTTCCACCCTTTTTTATGGTGAATAACATAATGGCAACAACTTCCGTGATCGAACAGATGCGTCAGCTTATTCAACTGATTGCAAAGCATAACCATGCCTACTATGTCATGGATCAGCCGACAATCTCGGACAGTGAATATGATCATTTATTTCACCAGTTAAAAGCTTTAGAAGAGCAATATCCTGACCTTGTTCAATCAGATTCACCAACAACCAAAGTAGGCGGACAAGCACTCTCTAAATTTCAAAGTGTGACTCATGTAGTTCCGATGCTTTCTTTGGGGAATGTTTTTAATCAGGAAGACTTGTTCGCATTTGCTCGTCGTGTTGAAGAGCGTTTGCCTAATCAAAAAGTACAATATGAAGTCGAATTAAAACTTGACGGTCTTGCGATTTCACTCTGGTATGAAAATGGTGTCTTAGTACGTGGCGTTACACGTGGTGATGGCGAAACCGGAGAAGACATTACTCAGAATGTTAAAACGATTCGTAATTTGCCTAAAGTGTTGCATTCAGATCATTTTGAAATTCCACGTTTGTTAGAAGTACGCGGCGAAGTACTTATGCCAAAGTCTGGCTTTGAAAAACTCAATGCCGACCAAGAAGCAAAAGGTGATAAAACATTTGCGAACCCGCGTAACGCAGCAGCGGGTAGTTTAAGACAACTTGATCCTAATATTGCTGCTGGTAGACCTTTAGCATTTTATGCTTACGGTATCGCTCAATGTGAACCTAATCATGGCTTAACTACCATGCATGACAGCCTACAATGGCTCACAAAACTTGGATTCGAAATTGCGGAACGTCAATATCTGTGTGATTCAATTCAAGAAGTACAGCAGCGCTACGAACAAATTCAGCAAGAACGTCCAGATCTACAAGTTGAAATTGACGGAATGGTTGTAAAGGTTGATGACTTAAGACAGCAGCAACAACTTGGTTTCTTAAGTCGTGAGCCACGTTGGGCAACCGCTTATAAATTCCCTGCACAAGCTGCATTAACTACAGTTGATCAGATTGATTGGCAAGTCGGGCGGACAGGTACTTTGACTCCTGTAGCGCGTTTAAACCCTGTATTTGTAGGGGGAGTTACGGTTTCTAATGTAACCTTACACAATATTGGTGAAATCCATCGTCTTGATGTGCGTGTGGGCGATACAGTCAGTGTTTACCGTACAGGCGATGTTATTCCTAAAGTAGAAAAAGTTTGGCCAGAATTTCGTTCACCTGACGCTGAAATTGTACATTTACCAGAAAGCTGTCCTGTTTGTGCTTCACCAGTTGTGATGCCTGAAGGAGAAGCTTTAGCACGTTGTTCTGGTGGGCTATATTGTGCTGCGCAGCGGATTGAAGCGATTCGCCATTTCGTATCACGTAAGGCGATGGATATTGAAGGTTTAGGTGATCGTTGGGTAGAGTCTTTATTACATCTCGATTTACTTAAAGATGTGGCCGATATCTATCATTTGCATGAACACCGAGAAACTTTACTTGGTATTGAAAAAATGGGCGAGAAATCGGTACAAAATCTGATTGATGCCATTGAAGCCAGTAAGAAGACAACGCTTGCACGTTTTATTTATGCTCTAGGAATTCGTGGAGTGGGTGAAACAACAGCTAGAATGTTAGCCAATACTTTCCAAACTTTGGAAGCGCTTAAAGCTGCTGATGTTGAAGCTTTAAAGAAAACTCCAGATGTTGGTGATATTACCGCAGAGTGGATTGCTGACTTTTTCTTGGCACCACACAACATTGAAGTGCTGGATCGCCTAATAGCAGCAGGGATTCATTGGGATGCGCCAACAGCACCAACACGTCAACCGTTAAATGGCGAAAGTTGGGTATTAACAGGCACTTTAGAGCAAATGACTCGTGATCAGGCAACCCAAATGCTGCAAGCGTTAGGTGCACGTGTAAGCGGTAGTGTATCGAGTAAAACCAAATGTGTTGTTGCTGGTGAGAAGGCTGGTTCGAAATTAGAAAAAGCAGCAAAACTTGGTATTGCAGTTATGAATGAGACTGATTTCTTATCACTTATGGCGAGCTATGGGCAGACTTTAAGCGAATAGAACTACCGAAATAAGAACCATTGATTTTAGTTACAAATTTATAAATTGATGGTTTATGCTTTATTTTAACGCTTGTCTGAACTAATAAATCGGACAAGCGTTTCTTTTTGCAGAGAAAATTTAAATAACTTAAACTGCAAATGCGTATGTTTCTCATTTTAATTTGATAAAAATCATAAACTTAACTATTTTTTGTTTTGCAATCACTTTTAAGATTGCCCATAATAGTTCTCATACGATAGGAGATTTATTATGCGTGGCAATCCAGAAGTCATAGACTATTTAAATATGCTCATTGGCGGAGAATTGGCTGCCCGTGATCAATATCTAATC
>Ga0209370_1002896_pt1 | contig 11630 bp, 9 predicted proteins | sample AgamicAtPrz_FD_187164 | JGI IMG/M metagenome (GOLD analysis project Ga0209370, IMG submission 187164) | Agave microbial communities from Guanajuato, Mexico - At.P.rz (SPAdes) (version 2) | ecosystem: Host-associated > Plants > Phyllosphere > Phylloplane/Leaf | place: Guanajuato, Mexico... | reverse complement strand
CGATGCAGCGACCCGCTCCATCGACTTCGCCGGCATGCTGGCCGACCTGAACGCTGCCGCTGCCGGCACCGTGGTCGTGCTGCACGCCTGCTGCCACAACCCTACCGGCTACGACATCACTGCCGCCCAGTGGGATGAAGTCATTGCCGTCGTCAAGGCCAAGGGCCTGGTCGCCTTCCTGGACATGGCCTACCAGGGCTTTGGCCACGGCATCGCCGAAGACGGCGCCGTGATCGGCAAGTTCGTGGCCGCCGGCCTGAACATCTTTGTCTCGACTTCCTTCTCCAAGAGCTTCAGCCTGTACGGCGAGCGCGTGGGTGCCCTGTCCGTGGTGGCCTCCGACAAGGAAGAAGCCGCTCGCGTGCTGTCGCAGCTGAAGATCGTCATCCGCACCAACTACTCCAACCCTCCCACCCATGGCGGTGCCGTGGTGGCAGCCGTGCTGAACAACCCCGAGCTGCACGCTCTGTGGGAAAAGGAACTGGGCGAAATGCGCGTGCGCATCAAGGCCATGCGCCAGAAGCTGGTTGACGGCCTGAAGGCTGCCGGCGTGCAGCAAGACATGTCCTTCATCACCACCCAGATCGGCATGTTCTCGTACTCCGGCCTGTCCAAGGACCAGATGGTGCGTCTGCGCTCCGAGTTCGGCGTGTACGGTACCGACACCGGCCGCATGTGCGTGGCTGCGCTGAACAGCAAGAATATCGACTATGTCTGCAAGGCCATCGCCGCCGTGATCTAAGTTCACGATTCGGGGCCTGGTCCCTGAAAGCAAAAGAGCAACGGACTTTTATCCGTTGCTCTTTTTTTATGGCTGTTTCATTGCCTGTTCAATATTTGATAGCTGCTAGCGCATCACCCATATCGTTTTCAGGCAGAAAAGCATCTGAAAACTTTGTACAACAAGCGCAGCAAGCTATCAAAATCTTGATCAGGTGCTCAATCCCCAGATGGCCGAGCGCATGGACAGCGCCGCATACTGGTAGGCCGTGTTGAACACGCGCGGCGCTTCGCCCTCCTGCACGGCCCCTGCCGCATACAGCAGGGGCAGATAGTGATCGTGTGTGGGATGGGCCAGACGGGCCTGCGGACCCCAGTCCAGGAAGGTGCTCAGATCGGCCAGATTGCCGCTGTCCAGGCGCTGCTGCACCTCGGTGTCGAACTGGATCGTCCAGTCGTAGGCCTGGTTGTCGCTGGCACCGCGCTGCATGGCGCGCAGGTTGTGCACGACATTACCGCTGCCCACGATGAGCACGCCGCGGTCGCGCAGCGCGCGCAGCTGGCGACCCATCTCGAAATGCTTTTCGGGCGCCAGCCCGTAAGGCATGCTCAGTTGCATGACGGGAATGCTGGCCTCGGGGAACATGGGCAGCAGCACCGACCAGGTGCCGTGGTCCAAGCCCCATTTCTGGTCCACCAGCAAGGCCGATCCGTCCAGCGGCGAATGCAGCTCGGCCGCCAGTTGCCTGGCCACCTCGGGCGCGCCGGGGGCCGGATATTGCTGGTCGAACAGCTCTTGCGGAAAGCCGCCGAAATCATGAATCGTGCGCGGCTGGGCCATGCCGGTCAACGCCCAGTCGGACTCGGTCAGCCAGTGGGCCGAGACGCAGAGAATCAGCTGCGGCGCAATGCCCTTGGCCGTCAGCTCCTGACCCAGTGCCTTCCAGCTCTGGCGCCAGTGCGTGTCCTCGATCACATTCATGGGGCTGCCATGGCCCAGGAACATCACCGGCATGCGCGGCGAAGGCTTGAGCTGCTGCAACAGCTGCTCGGGCAACAGGGAAGAAGAAGTGGAGTTCATGGAAAAAGCCTTCCAGCCCCCGCCGGCGGCCAACACGGAGGCTGCGCCCAGGGACAAAAGCGTACGTCTACGCATCTCGGTCAATCGAATGCGCCCCTACGGGCGCTTTATAGAACATGTTTACGATCTCCTCGCGCCGCGACAGAGGCTTTGCGGGATGGGATGCTAGGGGGCGGCCCCCCGCGCGCGATACCGCAGCAATAGCCGTGCTATTGCGAGGATTCGCGCGGCCGGCGAGGCAACGCCGCAGACTGCCCCTGACCGGGCGTCCGCAAAGACACTGTCCCGGAGGGTTGGAGCGAAATCGGGCGATTTCTGTGCGCTGTCTCTTGCTTGCACCCCGGTGCAAGCGGCGGGCCATCGCTTCGAACTCGTCCCGATTGCGCTCCAACGCGGCTGCGTAGAGATCGTAAACACGTTCTTAGATGGGGCAAGCTTGCCACAGCGCAACAGCGCCTGAAAGCATCGCCTGCGCAACAGACTGTCCTGAAAGTGCCAGGGTCAGGGCCCGGCTTGTACTACAACAGCAGTTGAACAAGCAGTTGCACAAGCACGACTCACGCCAAACAGGATCAGGCAAGGGCTTCGCTTCAAGCAAGCCATCCTGATGCCGCCCTGGCTTGCACAAGTCCAGACAAGGAATACTCCCACTCATGCCCAGCACCGCCATTCAACCCCTGCAAGGAATTCGCATACTCAGCCTGGCTCTGAACCTGCCCGGGCCCGCCGCCCTGTGGCGCTGCGCCGGCATGGGAGCCAATTGCCGCAAGCTCGAGCCCCTGGCCGCCGGCGCAGGCCGCAGCGCCGACCCCATGGGTCTCTACTGTCCCGATGCCTACGCGCAGATGCATGACCAGGTGCAAATCCTGCAGGCCGATCTCAAGACCGCCGAAGGCCAGGCCAGCCTGCATGCACAACTGGCGCAAACCGATGTGCTGTTGACCTCGTTCCGTCCCTCGGGCCTGGGCTGGGAAGCCCTGCAGCAGCGCTACCCCGGGCTGTCGCTGGTGCGCATGGTCGGCAGTGCGGGCGAGCTGGCCGATGTCCCCGGCCACGACCTCACCTATCAGGCCGAAGCCGGACTGGTACACAGCACCGCCTTACCCCCCAGCCTGTTTGCCGATATGGCGGGAGCGCTGATGGCCAGCGAGGCCGTGCTCCAGGCCGTGCTCGTCAGCAGCCGCAGCGGGCGCGGCATCCTGCGCGAGGTCGGCCTGGCCCAGGCCGCGCAATGGCTGGCCCTGCCTTGGCACTGGGGCCTGACCCAGCCCGTGGGCGATGTCGGCGGCGCCCATGCGGGCTACCGCATCTATCCCTGCGCCGACGGCATCGTGGCCGTTGCCGCGCTGGAACCTCACTTTGCCCAGCGCCTGTGCGAAGCGGCGGACCTGCTGTTCAGCCACCCAACCGATATGCGCAAGCCCGAGATTCATCAGGGCGTGGCCCGGTTTCTGGCCGCGCGCAGCTGCGCGCAGCTGATGCAGCTGGCCCAGGACAGGGATATTCCCCTGCACGCCCTTCCCGCCTAGGCCGCAAGAGCCCGGCTACGCAATCGGCAGTCAGCCTCAGGCCGGGCGCTTTTCAAACGCGTATTTCTCGGTATCGACCTCGCCCTGGCCTTGCAGCGCATAGCGGTCGCCGGCAATCGCTTCGGGCTTGAAGATGTCATCGAGCTCGGCCAGCAACCCGGCGTCGAGATGCACGCGGCCGCCGCGAATGTCTTCGTGCAGATGCTCCACGCTGGTGGTGCCGGGCAAGGCAATCACATGCTCGCCCTGGTGCAGCACCCAGGCGATGGCCAGCTCGGCCAGCGTGCAGCCGGCCTTTTCCGCCACGGCCTGCATGGGCGCCAGCAGGCGCAGATTCTGCGCATAGGCCTCGCCGGCAAAGCGCGGCATGGAGGCGCGGATATCGCCCTTGACCAGGTTGTCCACCTGCTGCAGCTTGCCGCTGAAAAAGGCGCGGCCCATGGGGCTGAAGGCCACATAGGCAATGCCCAGTTCCTCGCAGGCGGCGAGCGTGCCCAGCTCTGCATTGCGCGACCACAGCGAATATTCGCTTTGCAGCGCGGCGATCGGGTGCTCCTTGTGTGCGCGGCGCAGCGCGTCGGCCCCCACTTCCGACAGGCCCAGGGCGCGAACCTTGCCCTCTTCCTTCAGGCGCGCCATCTCGCCCACCGATTCCTCGATGGGCACATTCCTGTCCCAGCGATGCAGATAGTAGAGGTCGATCACGTCGGTGCCCAGGCGCTTGAGACTGTCTTCGCAGTTCTGGCGCAGCGTCCTGGGGCGACCGTCGATGACGCGGCGCATCACGCCGTCTTCGCCGCGCACGCCGGCCATGCCGCATTTGCTGGCCAGGGTGATGTGGTTGCGATGGGGCTTGAGCACAGGGCCGATCAGCGATTCGCTGGCGCCAAAGCCATAGAGGGCAGCAGTGTCGAACAGGGTTACGCCCGCATCCAGCGCCGCATGCAGCACGGCGTGCGACTGCTCGGTAGAGACGGGGTTGCCGTAAGCATGGCAGAAATTCATGCAGCCCAGCGCCACATTGGCCACGCTGAATGGGCCGATTTTGCGGTTTTCCATTAACTTTCCTTATGCATCCAAAGGCCTTCAACCGAACCAAGCGCGGGCGCAGGCCGCTATACAAGCTGGAGCAATATTATTCCAGCAGCTGCCTTCCGGTTCGTCTATGGCCGATGCCAAGCCAAAATAATGTCCGCATCAAAATCTGTGCCCGTCAGGCACAGGCTCTGGCGCAGTGGCAGGACCGCATGCGCCATAAGTGCACCTAAGGCTCAGGCTCTTGAAGTACAGCGATCGACGATGTCAGATAGCTGCGACAGCGCAGGCACATCCAGAAAGTCCGCCGCCGTATAGGCCGGATTCGGGTAGTCGTAATAGCCCTTGCCCGCCAGCATGCCGGTACGGCCCTTATCCATCAACTGGGTCTTGACGTATTCGGCATTGGCCAGCTGCTGCGCATCGCCCTGCAGCCGGCCCCAGTAGGAAGACACGTCGTAGCAAGTCTTCATGCCCACGATGTCCATCATGCCGAACGGCCCCATGCGGGCACCGCGGTTGGCGATAAGGAAGGTTCGGTCCACATCCTCGGGCGTGGCGATGCCATTGGTCACCAGCGTCTGGGCCGCCTTGAGCAGTGCGGGGAACCAGGTGTTGATGACATAGCCGTTGTGCTCCACGGGGATGGGAATCGGCACCATGCCGGTCTCGATGCCGAACCGGGTGACGGTCTCCAGCGTGGCCCGGGCCGTCGCCGCATGCGGCATGATTTCCACGACATTGGCCGACCAGATGTAGTTGGCGTAGTGCAGCGCACAGAACTTTTCGGGCCGGCCCGTGGCAGCCGCAAAATCACTGGGCAAAAAGGTGGACGAATTGGTGGCGACCACGGTGTGGGCCTGCAGCAGCGGCGCCATCTGCCGGTAGACACCGGTCTTGACATCCGGGATCTCCGGCACGGCCTCGATGACCAGATCGGCCTTGGCCACGGCCTGTGCCATGTCTGTGGTGAAGCTCAGGCGCTGGCGCGTGGTCTCGATGTCGGCTTCGCTGGCACCGAGTTCTGCCAGATAGATGGCTGCGTACTGCGCCTGTGCGGCACGGCAGCGCGCCAGCGCATCTTCCGAGATGTCGTAGACAGCAACGGTTTTGCCCTTGAACGCGCTGTGCCAGGCAATCTGGCCACCCAGCACGCCCGATCCGAGGACGCTCAGGTGATTCACATGGGTCATCGCAGGTCTCCTCAATGGGTTCTTGTTTTGAGCAGCGCGGCAAAGCGCTCGATGCTGCGCGTGATGACGGCCTGTGCGCCGGGCGACCAGCGGCCCATGTCGAAGAAGCCGTGGATCATGCCCGCACCTTCAATCAGCTCGGCCTGCCCGCCCGCAGCACGCAGTGCCTCGGCATAGGCCGCACCCTGATCACGCAGCGGATCGAACTCGGCATTCACGATCAAGGCGGGTGGCAGGTTTGCCAGGCTCCTGGCCTGCAGCGGTGCCAGGCGCGGGTCCAGCGCATCGGGGCAGGCGCCGGCGTAATGGTTGTAGAACCAGGCCATGGTCTCGGCTTCCAGGAAATAGCCCTTGGCGTTCTGCTCGGCGCTGGCGTACTCGGCGGCGGCGTGGTCTACCGCGGGGTAGATGAGAAATTGCGCAGCCAGAGGAATGCCCGCATCGCGCAGCTGCTGCGTCACCACGGCGCAGAAGTTGCCGCCAGCGCTATCGCCGGCCACGGCCACGGTGCCGTTGCCCCCCAGCTCAGACGCATTGGCAACCACCCATCGGGCGGCAGCCACAGCGTCCTCTATGCCTGCGGGGAATGGATGCTCGGGGGCCAGCCGGTAGTCCACCGACACCACCACGGCCTGCGCGTCACGGCAGATCTCGCGGCAGATATTGTCATGCGTGTCCAGGTTGCCGATGACATAGCCTCCGCCGTGGAAATAGGCCACGGTGGGAAAAGGCCCTGCGCCTTCGGGCCTGTAGATGCGCGCGGCCACAGGGCCTGCGCCGCCGGGCACGGTCGTGTCCTGCACGCTGGCCACGGGCACGATCTGCTCGGGCGTGAGCGAGCCACGGGTCAGCGCCAGATATCCGGCGCGGCCCTCTTCGGGCGTGCCTTCGGCGGTGGATTTCTTGTTGGCAGCGGCCAGTTGCTGCAGGACGCCGGCCAGATGGGGATCGAGAGCCATGCTTGAAGTCTCCTGTCGTTATAAAGATCGAGGCAAGGGATACGGGGGACGGGCCTAGCGATAGGCCAAGGCATCGTCCTGCAGCGATGCGGCAGACAGAACCACGCGCTCTTCGGCGTACTCCAGGTCATGCCTCCAAGGCTGGCGGGCGCCCTGGCCGAACATGGCATCCTGCGCACGCAGCACATAGCCGGCGTTGAAGTTGTCGGCCTCTATCCATGACAGACGCGGCATGCCGGCATCGGCTGCAGCCACAGTGGGCCGCACCTCGGCATGGCCTTGCTCGCGCATATGGGCAAGCAGGCGGCACACCCAGTCGCACACCAGGTCGCAGCGCAGCGTCCAGCTGGAGCGGAAGTAACCCTGGGTGTAGGCCATATTGGGCAAGCCCTCGATCATCACGCCCCGGTAGGAGATGCGCTCGCGAAAGTCCACCGGCGCGCCATCCACGCTGAACGCAATGCCGCCGAACAGCTTGAGATTGAAGCCCGTGGCAGTAACGATGATGTCGGCGTCCAGATGCCCGCCGCCGGTCAGCTGGATGCCGCTGGCGTCGAAGTTCTCTATGGTGTCCGTCACCACCGAGGCCTTGCCCTCGCGCATGGCCTGAAAGAAGTCGCCGTTGGGCACCACGGCAATGCGCTGCTGCCAGGGGCGGTAGCCGGGGTTGAAGTGCTTGTCGATGTCGAAGCCCTCGGGCAGGTGCGAACGGATCTCGCCAAGCAGGAAGGCGCGCATCGCTTCGGGGTACTGCCTGGAGGTCTGCACGATCTCGTCGGTGCGCGCGATAAAGGCGCGGCGCATGATCTCGTGGTACCACTCCTCGGGCAGATTCAGAGGCTTGAGCAGCGGCACCAGAGGATGCTCGGACGCGGGCAGGAAAAAGGTGGGCGAGCGCTGCAGCATGGTCACATGGCCTGCATCCGGCGCCAGGCTGGGGATCAGCGTGGCCGCCGTGGCACCCGAGCCTATGACCACGATGCGCTTGCCCGAGTAGTCCAGCTCCTGCGGCCAGTGCTGCGGGTGAATGACTTGGCCCTTGAAGTCCTTGAGCGTCGGCCACTCTGGCGTATAGCCCCGGCCGTGGTCGTAATAGCCGGCGCAGACCCAGAGAAAACCGGTGGTGAAGGTCTGCACCTCGTCCGAGCCGCCGTGGGTAACTTCCAGTGTCCAGCGCCTGTCCTCGGACGACCAGCGGGCCGACTGCACCTTGTGGCCGTAGCGGATCAGCGGCGCCAGACCGTTCTCTTCAATGGTCTCGGCCAGGTAGTGGCGAATCTCGTCCGCCGTGGCAATGGCATTGCCCGTCCAGGGCTTGAAGCCATAGCCATAGGTGAACAGGTCGCTGTCCGAGCGCGCCCCTGGGTAGCGGTGCGTCCACCAGGTGCCGCCGAAGCCGTCCATGGACTCGAGGATGGCGAGGCTGCGGTCCGCGAACTGCTCACGCAGATGACGCGCCGCACCAATGCCGGAAATACCGGCGCCGATGATGAGAAAGTCGAAATGCTGTGCCATACCGGGTGTCTCCTGCTTGTCTGCTGGGGCGTGAGCCGACAGGAATGTGCCGGGATCGCAGCCTGGAGGTGAAGCTCCTGCCTAGATCTGATTTGCATCAATCGTGTCTGTCACGCAGACATGCTAGGTCTAGCCCTCTGGCAAAACTTGTGTTTGCGCGACAGGATTTTGATGTTGAACGACATGCAGTACATACCCCGATGCCTACCAAGCCTGCTGATTCCGCCGTCATGACCAGTGTCCGCGCCGCCTCGCTCGCGGGCTTTGAAGACCTGGTGCGCGCACAGGGCGGCGACCCCGCCGCCATACTGCGCGCCTGCGGCCTGGTGCCTGACGATCTGGCCGACCCCGAGCGCTACCTGCCCAGCCACGCCGTGGCCCTGGCCATAGAGGAAGCCGCCTGCGTGCTGGGCGTGCAGGATTTCGGGCTGCGCCTGTGCGCCCGGCAAGGTGTCGAAACCCTGGGCTTGCTGGGGCTGGTCATACAGTCAGCGCCCACCGTGCGCGAGGGCATGATGCAGGGCGGCAAATATGTCCACTTCCACAACCCCACCTTGAGCTACAGAACCTTCATGGCGCCTGACGAGGGGCTGGAATGCGTGGAAGTGCTCTCGCGCCTGCCCTCCCACGCCCACATGCCCCAGGGCACGGAAATCTGCGTGGCCTATATGTGCCGCCTGATCCATGTGCTGTCCGAAGGCGCGCTGCGCCCTTCCGCCATCCATCTGCGCCATGCCCCCGTGGGCAGCAGCGCGCAATACCGGCGGCACCTGGGCCAGTTGCCGCGCTTTGGCTCCAGCTTTGACGGCATTGCCGTCGACCCGCTGGCCTGGCGTCAGCCCATGCCTCGGCACAACCGGCTGCTGCAGCAGTTTGTCGAGCGTTTCCTGCTGGGAGCCGCGCCAGGCAGGGATACCAGTGTGACGGACCAGGTGCGCAATGCGCTGGCCAACTTGGTTCGCATGGGCATGGCCGACCTGCCCTCGGCGGCACGCGCCCTGAGCCAGCACCCGCGCACCCTGCAGCGACGCCTGCAAGCGGAAGGCGCGGCCTTCGAGGATCTGCGCGATAGCGCACGCAAGACCTGGGTGGCCCAATTGCTCGCACAGCCCGAGCTGAGCCTGGGCCATATCGCGCAATTGCTGGGGTATTCAGATCAGGCCGTGCTCACCCGAGCGTGCCAGCGCTGGTTTGGACAATCGCCCCGTCAGCTGCGCCATGGTTCCTGGGAGGCATAGCCCCGATATAGGGTATGGGGCCTGGATTCGGCCACACAAGAGCCTGATCACGATCTCCCGCGACATAGACTTTGCGCTATGAAACAAGCCCCCGCAGCCACAGGCTGCGGGGGCTTTCGTGCGGAGATACGCCAGGCAATCAATCCGCGCTGATCAATCCGCGTTCAGCTGCTGCTCCAGGTCGTGCAGGACCTTGTAGCAGTTGAAGACCTGCTGCACGCTGGAGTTGGGTTCGCGGCCTTCGCGGATGGCGGCGAAGAATTCGCGGTCCTGCAGCTCGATGCCGTTCATAGACACGTCGACCTGGGACACGTCGATCTTCTCGTCCTTGCCGGTGTACAGATCGTCGTAGCGGGCCAGATAGGTGCCGGTGTCGCCGATGTAGCGGAAGAAGGTGCCCAGAGGGCCGTCATTGTTGAACGACAGGCTCAGCGTGCAGATCGCGCCGTTGGCGGCCTTGAGCTGGATGCTCATGTCCATGGCGATGCCCAGATCCTTGTGGATCGGGCCTTGCACGGCGTTGGCCTTGACGATGGGGCTGCCGGCCTGGTAGGCGAACAGGTCCACGGTGTGGGCAGCATGGTGCCACAGCAGATGGTCGGTCCAGCTGCGGGCCTGGCCCAGCGCATTCATATTGGTGCGGCGGAAGAAGTAGGTTTGCACATCCATCTGCTGGATGTTGAACTCGCCGGCCTCGATCTTCTTGTGCACCCACTGGTGGCTGGGATTGAAGCGGCGGGTATGGCCCACCATGGCCACCAGACCGGTCTGCTTTTGCAGCTCGGCCACTTCCTGGGCGTCCTTCAGGGCATCGGCCAGAGGAATCTCGACCTGTACGTGCTTGCCGGCCTTCATGCAGGCGATGGCCTGCTCGGCGTGCATCTGCGTGGGCGTGCACAGGATCACGGCATCGACTTCGGGCAGCGCCAGGCTTTCGGCCAGATCGGTTGCCACATGTGCGATACCGTACTTGTCGGCCACTTCCTTGGTCTGGTCAAAGCGGCGACCGACCAGGGAGACGACTTCCACGCCGTCGATGTTCTTGATGCCGTCCAGGTGCTTGATGCCGAAGGCACCTGCGCCAGCCAGCGCTACTTTGATGGTCTTGCTCATGATTGGGATCTCCGTAGAGCCGCCTCAAGGAGGCGAAGCCCCCACAGGGGGCAGTGAATACGCGAAGCAGCGAACGTGGTGAAACGTTTACTGATTCTCGAGGATCAGATGGCCCACTGCGGTGTTCGATGCGGGCACATGGTAGAAGCGGTGCGCCACCTTGGGCAGCGGTGCGGGGCCGTCCACATCGGACATGGCGCCGCGCGCAATCAGCCACATCACCAGCTCGATGCCTTCCGAGCCGGCTTCGCGCACGTAGTCGATATGCGGCATCTGCGCCAGACCGTGGGGGTTCTCGATCAGCAGATCCAGGAACTGGTTGTCCCATTCCTTGTTGATCAGGCCCGCGCGCGCGCCCTGCAGCTGGTGGCTCATGCCGCCCGTGCCCCAGATATGGACGTTGATGTCCTGGTCGTAGCTCTCCACGGCCTTGCGGATGGCACGGCCCAGGTTGAAGCAGCGCTGGCCGGTGGGCACGGGATACTGCACCACGTTCACGGCGAAGGGGATCACCGGGCAGGGCCAGGAGCCGGTCTTGGGGTCCTGCTCGCCGCACATCAGCGACAGAGGCACCGTGAGGCCATGGTCCACGTCCATCTTGTTGACGATGGTCAGATCGAAGTCCTGCTGGATCACGGACTGGGCAATGTGGCTGGCCAGATCGGGATGGCCGACCACCTTGGGCACGGGGCGCGGGCCCCAACCTTCATCGGCAGGCTGGAATTCCGCAGCCGTGCCGATGGCGAAGGTGGGAATGCAGTCCAGGCTGAAGGCCGTGGCGTGGTCGTTGTAGACCAGGAAGATCACATCGGGCTTGTTGTCCTTCATCCACTGACGGGAGAAGTCATAACCTTTGAACAGGGGCGCCCAATAGGCTTCCTGGGTCTTGCCCATGTCCATGGCGGCGCCGATGGCAGGCACATGCGAGGTGAAAACGGATGCGGTGATGCGTGCCATGTCTTAGTTGCCTTCCTTGTTCTGGTTGCCTGCGCTGCCCTGGGGCTGGCGATGCGCCTGCGCATCACCGTCCTCGCCCACATAGCGATTGCCATCGGCAGAGCGACCGCCGCCCATCATCATGGCGCGGTACTCTTCTTCGGTCATGCCGGTCATGGAGCCCGCCATCTGCTGGAAGCTCTTGCCGTCGGTGGCGCCGATCTTGGCCAGGAAGTAGATATTGCCGCCGGTGCGCATGCACCAGTTCAGATCGCGCGCCAGCACGGCCTGCTTCTGCTCCTCGGTCATCG
>Ga0209370_1002895_pt1 | contig 11634 bp, 7 predicted proteins | sample AgamicAtPrz_FD_187164 | JGI IMG/M metagenome (GOLD analysis project Ga0209370, IMG submission 187164) | Agave microbial communities from Guanajuato, Mexico - At.P.rz (SPAdes) (version 2) | ecosystem: Host-associated > Plants > Phyllosphere > Phylloplane/Leaf | place: Guanajuato, Mexico... | reverse complement strand
CTGACCCAGGGCCCGATTGCCAGCACCTTGCTGGTCTTTGCCCTGCCGATCCTGGCCGGCAATGTGCTGCAGTCGCTCAACGGCTCGGTCAATGCCATCTGGGTCGGCGGTCACCTGGGCGAGGCCGCGCTGACGGCCACCGCCAATGCCAACAACGTGATGTTTGCGCTGATCGGCGCGGTGTTCGGCATCAGCATGGCGACCAATATCCTGATTGCCCAGAGCATGGGGTCGAAAAACATCGCGCAAGCCAAACGTGTGCTTGGCACCAGCGCGACGTTTTTTGGTGTTGTCTCGCTGCTGATTGCCCTGCTGGGCTGGCCGCTGTCGCGCCATCTCATGCTGTGGATGAGCACACCCGAAGCAGCGCTGCCGCTGGCCGAGGCTTATCTCAAAGTCATCTTTCTGGCCATTCCGCTGCTGTTCATGTTCAGCTTTGTGACGGCGGCCCTGCGCGGCGCGGGAGACACCCGAACGCCGTTCTGGTTTCTGCTCGTCGTCGTGGCGCTGGACATGGCCCTCAACCCTCTGCTGATCTTTGGCTGGGGCCCCGTGCCGCGCATGGGCATCCAGGGCTCGGCGGTCGCCACGCTGATTGCCAATGCCGTGAGCTTTGCGGCCCTGCTGGGCTGGTTGCGTCTGCGCCGCCATCCTTTGTGGATAGGTCGCCGGCAACTGGGGCTGTTCAAGCCCGATCTGACGATTGTGCGCACTCTGGTGGTCAAGGGCCTGCCCATGGGCGTGCAGATCGTGATGATCTCGCTGGCCATGATCGCCATGATCTCCATGGTCAACGAGCATGGCGTGCAGACGGCATCCGCCTATAGCGCCGCGCTGCAGCTGTGGACCTATGTGCAGATGCCGGCCATGGCCATAGGCGCCGCCTGCTCGTCCATGGCGGCGCAGAACGTGGGGGCGGGCCTCTGGAAGCGTGTCGGCGCCACGGCCAATGCAGGCATGCTGGGCAATCTTCTGCTGACCGGCAGCCTGATCGTCCTCATCGTACTGCTGGACCGTCATGTGCTGGGCTGGTTTCTGCCCGGCGGCAGCCCCTCGCTGGAGGTGGCCCGCCACCTCAACCACATTGCCATTGGCTCCTTCCTCTTCTTTGGCGTGACCTTTGTGCTGGCCGGCGTGGTGCGCTCCACGGGGGCCGTCATGGCGCCGGTGCTGATTCTGGCGATCGCCATGTGGGGGATACGCGTGCCCGTGGCACGCTGGCTGCAACCCGTGATGGGCGTGGACGCCATCTGGTGGAGCTTTCCCATCAGCTCCGTCTGCTCCATGCTGATGATGCTGGCCTATTACCGGTGGGGCAACTGGCGCAAGGCGCACATGCTGCCAGCCCAGGCCGCCATGCCGGCTGCAGAGTCGGCCCGGGAACAGACGCCGGCCGCAGAGCAAGCCGAAGCCCCTGTGGACAGCGATGCACTGATAGCCCGGGCCGACCCCTGCGAGCGCATCGCCATCCCTGCCGAGGTGGGTGGCCAGCCGCCCAGCACCGTTGCCACCCTGGCCGCGGATGCGGGGGTGCCACCGCGCGACGCTAACCCAGGGTGATGCCCGTTTCCTTGACGACGCGCTTCCAGCGCTCGTGGTCGGCGGCGATGAGCCGTCCGAACTCCTGGGGCGTGCTGCGCCGCGGCAGGTAGTTGTAGCCGGCGAGCCTGGCCATCACATCGGGCATCTGCATGATCCTGTCCATCTGCTGGGCCAGATAGCCCACGATCTCCTGCGGTGTGCCCTTGGGCGCCAGCAGGCCCGACCAGGAACTGAAATCCATGCCACTGACGCCGAGCTCGCGCAGCGTGGGTACCTGGGAAAAGGCGGGTGCACGCTGGGGCAGCAGCACGGCCAGGGCCTTGACCTTGCCGGCGCGAATCATTTCCACCGAGGTGAAGGAATCGAACGAGAAGTCCACCTCGCCCGCCACCACGGCCTGCATCTGCGCACCCGTGCCCTTGTACTGGGCATTGACGATGCCGGGCACCTCGACCACCTTCTTGAACTGCTCGGTGATCAGCGAGATCATGCTGCTGCCCGAGGAGGCGCTCAGCGGCCGGCCCTGCTTCGCCATGGCGATCAGCTCCTGCATGCTGTTGACGGGCAGGTCCTTGCGCGCAATCACCACAAAACCGACATCGCATAGATGACTGATGGGCTCGAAGCTGGTCAGCGCCTCGTAGCCGGTCTTGTAGAGCACGGGACTCAGGGTCTGCGCTCCTGCCGTGTTCATCAGCAGTGTGTAGCCATCGGGTGCGGCACGGGCTGCCAGTTCGGAGCCGATGACGCCGTTGGCGCCGCCCTTGTTGTCGACCACAAAGGACTGGCCCGTGATTTCGCCGAGCTTTTGCATGGCCAGCCTCGCCACCACGTCCGTGGTGCCTCCGGCCGGAAACGGCACGATGACCCGTACCGACTTGTCCGGATAGGCTGACGCAGCGGCCGCATGCCAGGGCAGCGCGGTGGCAGCACAGGTAGCCGAGGTGGCAAGAAAGCGGCGGCGTGAGGTATTCACCATAATGCTTGTCTCCTGTAATTGCCCGGCAACGGACTCCTGCGACCGGCTCCGGCTGCGGGCTGTTTGAGCCTTGTTGGCCGGGCCATGATGGAGTCCGCCCGCGCCTTCTGTCCAATACCATGCGCCTATGCAAGCATTGGTTTTGCCAATCGGCCGCCCCCGTGCAGGGAACCAAAAACACCGCCACAGACTCCCACCGTCCGCCATGTCTTCTCAAGCCCTTTCCCTGACCACCGGACCCCGCAGCCTCTCGCAGCGCCTTTCACTCTGGCTGATGCTGGCGCTGACCGTCTGGGTCTGTGCCTTCTCCACCGGTGCCGGCGCGCAGATCCTGCTGAAGAATGCGGCTTCGGGTGGCGCCACCGTGCAGACGCCGCGCGTGCAGGCCGAGCTGGTGGCCCAGGCCCCCGAGGGCATCACCGCCGGGCAGGTCTTCTGGCTGGGGTTGAAGATCACCCACCAGCCCGAATGGCATACCTATTGGAAGAATGCCGGCGATTCGGGCCTGCCCACGGTGCTGCAGTGGCAGCTGCCCCCGGGCCTGGAGGCTGGTCCCATCGCATGGCCGCTGCCTCATGCGCTGCGCGTAGGGCCCCTGGTCAACTATGGCTATGAGGACACGGTACTGCTGCCCGTACCCATCAAGGTCGCGGCCGACTTCAAGGCACCGGCCTCTGGCATGGTGGACGTGGGCCTGGCCGCCGAATGGCTGGTCTGCCGCGTGGAATGCATTCCCGAGTCCGGCAACTTCCAGCTGCAGATCCCCGTTCAGGGCAGCAGCGCTGCGCAAAGCCAGGCCTTTGTGCAGGCCCAGGCCGGCCAGCCCCAGGCGCTGAGCCAGGGCGGCCAGGCCCTTGTCGAGTCCGGCAAGGCCGAAGGCACGAACCTGCCCGACGACCGTGTGACGCTGCGCATACCCGGACTGCCCGCCAGCCTGAAGGGCAAGACACTGGAGTTCTATCCCGAGAACGCCGACACCTTCAAGCATGCCGCAGAGTCGGGCAAGGACTGGAAGCAGCACTGGGATGGTGACGTCTGGGTGGGCGAGAACATGCCCCTGTCCGATATGCGCGGCGAAACCGCGACGCAACTGGCCGTGGTGCTGGCCCTGCCGCCCGCTGAGCGCGCTGCGGCGCTGGAGCGAAGCGAAAGCGCTGGCTGGCGCAGCGAGCTGGCCGTGCAGGGCCGCTGGAGCGCCCCCGCGCTCGCAGGTGTTTCCCCTGCCCTGGCCGCAGCTCTGGAGGCCAACAAGACCGCTTCACAGACCGTACCTGCAGGCAATACGGCCAGTGCAGGCAGCCTCTGGGCGGCCCTGCTTGGCGGCCTGATCGGCGGTCTGATCCTCAACCTCATGCCCTGCGTGTTTCCCGTGCTGGCGATCAAGGTACTGGGGTTTGCTGTGCATGGCCAGAACCGCCAGGCTCAGAAACTGGGCGGCCTAGCCTATGCCGCCGGCGTGGTGCTGTCCTTTGTGGCGCTCGGCGCACTGCTGCTGGGCCTGCGCGCGGCCGGTCAGCAGCTGGGCTGGGGCTTCCAGCTGCAGTCGCCCGTGGTGGTCTCGCTGCTGGCAGCGCTATTCACCGTGCTGGGACTGAATCTGGCCGGCTGTTTCGAGTTCGGCAGTCTGCTGCCCAGCAGCATTGCCAGCGCCCAGGCACGCAACCCGATACTGGACTCCTTTCTCTCCGGCGTGCTGGCCGTGGCCATTGCCTCGCCCTGCACGGCGCCCTTCATGGGTGCATCTCTGGGCTTTGCCATCGATATGCCTGCGGCGCAGGCGCTGACGGTGTTTGCCGCACTGGGCATGGGCATGGCCCTGCCCTATCTGCTGGCCAGCTTCGTGCCCGCCGTCGTGAGCTGGCTGCCCCGCCCCGGTCCCTGGATGCAGACCTTCCGCCACGCCATGGCCTTCCCCATGTTTGCCACCGTGGTCTGGCTGGTCTGGGTGCTGGGCCACCAGGGCGGCATGGATGCCGCCGCGGCCCTGCTGGCCCTGCTGCTGGTGCTGGCCGCGCTGATCTGGGCCCTGGGCCTGCGCGGCAAGAGCCGCATGAGCCTCGGCGCCATCGCCTTGCTGCTGGCCATTGGCGTGGCCTACTACGCACTGCCGCTGATCAAGGCCGAGCCTGTGGATCAGGTCAGGACACAGGCTGGCGAACTCTGGCAACCCTGGTCGGCAGACAAGGTTCAGTCTGCCCAGACCTCGGGCCAGCCGGTGTTTGTGGACTTCACGGCCGCCTGGTGCGTGACCTGCCAGGTCAACAAGCGCACCACGCTGAGCAATGCCGAGGTGCTGGCAGCTTTCGAGCAGCACAAGGTGCAGCTGCTGCGCGCCGACTGGACGCGCCAGGACCCGGCCATCACCCAGGCACTGCAATCACTGGGACGCAGCGGCGTCCCCGTCTATGTGCTGTACCTGCCCGGCAAGCCGCCGGTGGTGATGAGCGAGCTGCTCTCCAAGAGCGAAGTGCTGGACGCGCTCCAGCAGATCTAGGACGCCCCTGCGTGCCGGGCGCTGCGCCCCCTCATGCCTGCTGCAGATCCTCGTGCAGGCAGAGGTAATTGCCTTCCGTGTCCTTGAACCAGGCGGCTTTCTCGGCCCCCAGCACGCAGACATGGTCGACGGTCTTGAAATCGGGAAAGTCATAGTCTTCAAACACCACGCCCCGGCTTTTCAGCTCCCGAATGCTCGCGGCGATATCGGACACCTGGAAGCTGATGGCCGTGTGCTCGGCCTTGGTGCCGCCTGGTCTGGGAAACAGGGCCAGGGCGCTGCCGCCCACCCGATAGACAAATTTCCCGTCGGGTCGCAACTCACCGGGCTGCAGACCCAGGCATTCCTCGTAGAAAGCGCGGGCCCGCGCCAGATCCATTACCGGCAGCATCGTCGTCACAGCAGATTGGCTCAGCATAAGAACTCCTTTGCCCGGCGCCCCGAGTCGAGCATGCCAAGCTTAGTCCCGTGGGCCGGCAGAAGCCAGCGTCGGCGCGTTTCATGAACCTGGCGCAATCAACTTTACGACTCGGCACACCAGCCTCGCCCTGTCAAACCGGCGGGTTCCGGTCTGGCTTCGATTCGCGCTGGAGCGCGACTCCAAGCAGGAGCGCAGCACCTATGGCACAAACCGGACAAAAGCTCTAGACTGGAATTGCCCACAAGCCAGGTGCAACCGCAGTTTTCGGCCTTTGCCAGCCTTGCACGCGTTGACTGCTGCGGACCGCCTGAACTGCACAGGAGGTAAGCCATGCATGCCAACCTTATCCATCAGCCGTCTCACAAACGTCTTTGCCTGTTGCGTGCACTGGCGCTAGCCAGCCTGGCGATTGCCGGCCTGGCCCTGCCCTTTGCCTGGGACATCCTGGCCAGCATCAACAGCATGCCCAAGATGCACTGGCTGCAGCAGATACTGGCACAGGCACCGGCCTTCAGCTGGCTGATGATGTTTGTCTGGGGCGGAGCCATACCACTGGTCCTGCTCAAGAACATGGACCAGACCCCCTCGCACAAGCTGCGCACCACGGTGGTGATGCTGATCTTGATGTGGGTCGCCGTCACCTGGTATGTGCACATGCCGGCCAGCAATCAGTGCACCGCGCTCTATGCTTCCTGGGACTGGGCCTGCTCGGTTCTCCAATGGGGCTACAGCATGAGTCTGGTGCTGTCCATTGCGGCCTATGCCTTCCTCATGCTGGGCCTGATGGTTACCGCGCTGGGCCTGTTCGCCGAAGGCCTGGAAGATGAGCCCAGCCACGCCGCATAGCACGCCCGGCCATGCAAAAAGCCTGCGACATCGGCCGCAGGCTTTTTGATTTCTGCCCCTACCTCAAGCCTTCATGCGTCCGAACAGTCGGCGATAGCGAGAAGGCAGGTCCTGCATGCGCATCATGATGGGCAGATCGGCAGTATTGAAGTCGCTATCCCAGGCCGGCGCCCCCAGCACCTTGGCACCGGCGCGCAGATAGCCCTGGATCAGCGCTGGCGGCTCGACCTTCAGCGCATCCACCGAGACATTGCTGATACATGCCAGCTCCTCGGGCAGCGCCACCCGCGGGCGCACCTGCAACTCGGGCTCGGCCAGGTGGCTCTGACGCAGCTGCTGCCAGATTCGTGCCGGGCCTTCGCCATGGGCCAGACCGGGGTACTGCATGGGAATGCTGGCGCAGCCCACCATGGCCTCCAGCTGGTTGCGCTGCATGAACTCGGCCAGCGCCCCCCAGAGCGCCAGAATCACGCCGCCCTGGCGATGCTCCGCATGCACGCAGCTGCGCCCCAGCTCCACCATCTGCGCACGCCAGCCGTTGATGGGCGAGAGGTCGAACTCCTGATCGCTGTACAGGCCGCCGGCGCGCTGGGCCTGAGCGGGGGTCAGCAGACGGTAGGTGCCGATCACCTTGTTCTGCTCTTCATCGCAGACCATCAGATGCTCGCAGAAATCATCGAAGACATCGATGTCGTGACCTGCCACGGGAGTCTGCAGCACAGCACCCATTTCTTCGGCAAAGATCTGATAGCGCAGGCGCTGGGCCTGGCGAACCTCGTCCAGATGATGGGCCCAACGCACCTGCAGGCGCAAAGCAGGCGCTGCAGCGTGTGCGGGACTGGCGGGGCGATGGGAAAGCGAGGGAGCCGATGACGGTGTCGTCGCGATGCTCTGGCCATTCAGCGCATCAAGAATCTCGGGATGCCTCATGTCTGCTTTCCTCCGGTGTTGGACGCAGTTGGCGGCCTGCCTGTGCCACACGGTGTGTCTGCGTGGCGTCATTGTGGAAAACGCAGATGAAGCCCCCGCGACACTTGGATGACGGTTGCATGACAAACCATGGCAGCCGCCATCCCTGCACAGAGAGCTGAATTGCTGCTCGGGATTGTGGTGAATGGGAAAGCCGGAGTGGGCGACAATCGACATATGAGTTTCGCCCCCCTGACCAATGACACCTTCCTGCGCGCATGCCGTCGCCAGGCTACTGACTACACGCCCCTGTGGCTGATGCGCCAGGCGGGACGCTACCTGCCCGAATACAAGGCCACCCGCGCCAAGGCCGGCAGCTTCATGGGTCTGGCCACCAATGTGGACTACGCCACCGAGGTGACCCTGCAGCCGCTGGAACGCTTCCCTCTGGACGCGGCCATTCTGTTCAGCGACATCCTGACCGTGCCCGACGCCATGGGCCTGGGCCTGTCGTTCGCCGAAGGCGAAGGTCCGCGCTTTGCCAAAGTTGTGCGTGACGAGGCCGCCGTGGCCGAGCTGGCCGTGCCCGACATGGACAAGCTGCGCTATGTATTTGACGCCGTCACCAATATCCGCAAGGCGCTCAATGGCCGTGTGCCCCTGATTGGCTTCTCGGGCAGCCCCTGGACTCTGGCCTGCTACATGACCGAGGGCAAGGGCAGCGATGACTACCGCACCGTCAAGTCGCTCATGTATTCGCGCCCCGACCTGATGCACCGCATCCTGGAAGTCAACGCCGACAGCGTGGCCGCCTACCTGAACGCCCAGATCGATGCCGGCGCCCAGGCCGTGATGATTTTTGACAGCTGGGGCGGCGTGTTGGCCGACGGCGCTTTCCAGGAATTCAGCCTGGCCTATACCAAGCGCGTGCTGGCTGGTCTCAAGCGCACCGGCGTGGACGGCAGCGACGTGCCCCGCATCGTCTTCACCAAGGGTGGAGGCATCTGGCTGCCCGACATGAAGGACATCGACTGCGAAGTGCTGGGTCTGGACTGGACGGCCAATCTGGGCAAGGCTCGCGCCATCGTGGGCGGCGAAATCGGCGGCCCCGGCAAGGCGCTGCAGGGCAATATCGACCCCAATGTGCTGTTTGCCGCACCCGAGCAGGTCGCAGCCCAGGCGCGCGCCGTGCTGGACAGCTTTGGCAAGCCCCATACCGACAAAAGCACCACCGGCCCCACCCACATCTTCAATCTGGGTCATGGCATCAGCCAGTTCACCCCGCCCGAACATGTGGCCGCTCTGGTCGAAGCTGTGCACAAGCACTCGCGCCTGCAGCGCGCTCAGGGCTGATTCCCGCTGCAACAACGGCCTTGCGGGGCCTTTGTTGCAGCATCACAAGCCCGCATCACCCAAGCGGAACAAGTGGTTATTGGACGACAATCCCTGGCCTGAGACGCAGAACAATAGCTGCAAGCCATTGATATCAAACCACTAAATTTCAGAACTCTCGAAATTCGGCGCCAGCAGTGTTTGGCGCTTTTTTATTTTTTCACTTCTTCCTGCCTCGATTGAAGGAAGTTATCCACATGTGGATGTTCCGAGGAGGCATCAGGTCTCGCGGCTGCTTGCATTCCTGCTATTTTTTTGGGAAGTTAAGGACTTTGCACCATGGTTTGCGCGCAGTTAAGTTTAGGGAGGTTCTCGGTTGACAGTGCCTCAACACCTGATTTATGCACAGATCTGGCGAGGCAGACTCCCTGCATGCGCCCCGTCCGCCACATCTCACAAGAGCATCAGAAATACATATAAGTATTTGTTTTTAATATATTAATTACTGATGCACTCAGTTCTCCCGCTGGCTTCCAGATGCGAACCGGACTTGACTGGAGCTTTGGCGCATATTTTTTCTCACAAAGTTATCCACAGAGCGCAAAGCCTTGGCAGGCCTCAAAATCTGCTATAGCTCTGAGTAGCTGCGGCCCTGGCAGCACTTTCCCCTTATCCCAGCCCATGTCCCATACCGTTCACGTTGCCGTCCAGACCCCTGCCCATAGCGCCGTAGGTGATCTGTTGAGTTACGGCAGCGACACTCCGCTGGAGCCCGGCACGCTGGTACGCGTTCCCCTGGCAAAAAGGGAGTTGCTGGGCGTGGTCTGGGATACACCGACCGCCCCCGAAGCGATTCCCGATGGTGTGGAGCTGCGCAGCATTGCAGCCCAGTTGCAGGGCATAGCGCCGCTGGACCAGGCCTGGCGACGGCTGGTGGCCTTTGCCGCCTACTATTACCAGCGCAGCCTCGGCGAAATCGCCGTCGCCGCCCTGCCACCACAATTGCGTGAGATGTCGCCCGAGCAACTGGCCCGGCGACTGGCTCCGCCCAAGACAGCCAAGACGCCAGCCGGCAAGCGCAGGAAGACACAGGCCGCCGAAGTAGCACCGGCGAGCGCCGAGACGGTGGATCACACGCCTAACGCCAGCAGCGCAATGCCTTTGGTCGCGCTCAGTTCCGAGCAGTCCTCGGTTTTCGAACAGATTGCGCAAAACCCCGGCCCCTTCCTGCTCTATGGCAGCACCGGCAGCGGCAAGACAGAGGTTTATCTGCGCGCCGTCCAGGCCATGCTGGATGCCAGGCCCGAGGCACAGGCTCTGGTAATGGTGCCCGAGATCAATCTCACGCCGCAGCTGGAAGAGCGCTTCATCGCCCGCTTCGTGCCCAGGTACGGCAGGGAGGCCGTGGTCAGCATGCACAGCGGCATGACCAACCCGCAACGCCTCAAAAGCTGGCTGGCCGCGCACACGGGCCGCGCCCGCATCGTGCTCGGTACGCGCATGGCCATTTTTGCCAGCGTGCCCCAGCTGGCGCTGATCGTGGTCGATGAGGAGCACGATGCCAGCTACAAGCAGCAGGAAGGCGCGCGTTACTCGGCGCGCGATCTGGCCATCTGGCGCGGCCGTGATACCGGCGCCAAGGTCATTCTGGGCAGCGCCACGCCATCGCTGGAGAGCTGGCATGCCTCGGACCCCGCAGTCGGCCGCTACCTGCGCCTGCATATGCCCAGCCGTATCGGCGCGGCCAGCTCAGGTGCGGCCAGCTCAGGTTCGGCCGGCTCAGGCGCAGCCGGTCTGCCCAGGGTGAGAATGGTGGACATGGGCCAGCAGCCCAAACGCGCCGTGTTCTCGCCACCGCTGATCGAGGCCATTACCGAGCGCGTCAAGCGCGGCGAGCAAAGCCTGATTCTGCTCAACCGCCGCGGCTTTGCCCCCGTGCTGTTCTGCGCCGACTGCAACTGGAAGAGCGACTGCCCCCATTGCAGCGCCCACCAGGTCTTTCACAAGGGCGATCGCACGCTGCGCTGCCACCACTGCGGCTTTACCCAGCGCGTGCCGTTTGCCTGCCCCAGTTGCGGCAACCCCGACATCCTGCCGCTGGGCAAGGGCACGGAGCAGTTGCAGGAAGAGCTGGAGCGGCTGCTGCGCAATGTGCAGCGCCCCGACGGCAATCCGGCCCGTGTGGCGCGCATTGACGCCGACACCACCAAGGCCAAGGGCAGCCTTGAGCAGCAACTGGCCCAGGTGCATGCCGGCGACGTGGATGTACTGGTCGGAACCCAGATGGTGGCCAAGGGCCATGACTTCCGGCGCATCACGCTGGTGGCCGCCGTACAACCCGACAGCGCGCTGTACTCCAGCGACTATCGCGCCCCGGAGCGGCTGTTCTGCCTGCTGATGCAGGCCGCCGGGCGCGCCGGGCGCGATGCGCACTATGTGAAGGCCCAGGGCAGCCATCCTGAGATGTGGATTCAAACCCACGACCCTCAGAACGCCGTCTACACCGCACTGCGCAAGCATGACTACCCGGCGTTTGCCAGGCAGCAACTCAAGGAACGGCTGGACGCCGGCATGCCGCCCTATGCCTTTCAGGCCATAGTCCGCGCCGATGCACGCACCCAGGAAGCCGCACAGGCTTTCCTGAATGCCGCCACCCAGGTCGCCAGAGAGGCCAAGCTGCCTTATCTGGACGAGGTGTTCATCTACCCGCCCATCCCCATGGCGGTGCAGCGCGTGGCCAATGTGGAGCGTGCCCAGATGCTGCTGGAGGCCGCAAACCGCAGCGCCCTGCTGCGCTTTCTGAATGCCTGGCAGCAGTATCTGCACTGGCTGCGCACTCTGCCCGAGCACAGGCCGCTGGTGCGCTGGCTCGTGGATGTGGATCCGCTCAGCATCTAAAGCCGCTGAAAATTTAAGGGTTTTAAGTCTTCAGCCCTTTACCCATAAGCGCTGACAGCTATCAATTTATATAAAGCACAGGCGCCTGGCAAATCCATCGGGATTTGCGCGAATGGGCAAGCCGGCATGGCTATTGCATGGTGTGAGGCTCGGCTCCACAAGAGGCCGTTTCATTCAATCACGGAGCACTACTTCATGCAAAAACAAGTCTTC
>Ga0209370_1002894_pt1 | contig 11639 bp, 11 predicted proteins | sample AgamicAtPrz_FD_187164 | JGI IMG/M metagenome (GOLD analysis project Ga0209370, IMG submission 187164) | Agave microbial communities from Guanajuato, Mexico - At.P.rz (SPAdes) (version 2) | ecosystem: Host-associated > Plants > Phyllosphere > Phylloplane/Leaf | place: Guanajuato, Mexico... | reverse complement strand
TGAACTGATTACCCGTCCGGGTCTGATGAACGTCGACTTTGCAGACGTGCGTACCGTGATGTCAGAAATGGGTTATGCCATGATGGGCTCTGGCGTGGCGTGCGGTGAAGATCGTGCTGAAGAAGCGGCTGAAATGGCAATTTCCAGTCCGCTGCTGGAAGATATCGACCTCTCTGGCGCACGTGGCGTGCTGGTCAACATCACTGCCGGCTTCGATCTGCGTCTGGATGAGTTTGAAACCGTCGGTAATACTATCCGCGCATTCGCTTCTGACAATGCGACCGTGGTTATCGGTACCTCACTGGATCCAGAGATGAATGATGAGCTGCGTGTCACCGTCGTGGCCACCGGCATCGGTATGGATAAGCGTCCGGAAATCACTCTGGTGACCAATAAACCTGCTTCGCAACCGGTTATGGATCACCGCTATCAGCAGCACGGCATGGCGCCGCTGCCGCAGGAGCAGAAACCTGCTGCGAAAGTTGTTAACGAACAGCCGGCCGCTTCCGGTAAAGAGCCTGACTATCTTGATATTCCAGCGTTCCTGCGTAAACAGGCAGATTAAGAATAAGCTGATAATTGGGATTTCCCGCTCTTTGTGCTAAAGTCTTCGCCCGCCGGTAATTTATACTGGCGGTCGGATGGTAATATTGCGAGATAATGCGATGATCAAACAAAGGACACTAAAACGTATTGTTCAGGCGACTGGCGTCGGTTTACATACCGGCAAAAAAGTCACGCTGACTTTACGCCCTGCGTCGGCTAACACCGGGGTCATCTATCGTCGCACCGACTTGAATCCACCGGTTGATTTCCCGGCTGATGCAAAATACGTGCGCGACACCATGCTGAGTACCTGCCTGGTGAACGATGAAGGCGTACGTATTTCAACGGTAGAACACCTGAACGCCGCGCTGGCGGGTCTGGGTATCGATAACATTATTGTGGAAGTCGATGCACCAGAAATTCCAATTATGGATGGCAGCGCAGCACCTTTCGTCTATCTGCTGATGGATGCAGGTGTGGAAGAGCTTAACAGCGCGAAAAAATTTGTACGCGTTAAGCAGGCGGTACGGGTAGAAGATGGTGATAAGTGGGCTGAGATCAAACCGTATAACGGTTTCTCGCTCGATTTCACTATCGATTTCAAACATCCGGCTATCGATTCAAGCTCGCAGCGTTACCAGCTCAACTTCTCGGCTGAGGCATTTGTCCGCCAGATCAGCCGTGCGCGCACCTTTGGCTTTATGCGTGAAATTGAATATCTGCAGTCTAAAGGCCTGTGCCTGGGCGGTAGTTTAGATTGTGCGATTGGCCTTGATGATTTCCGCGTGCTGAATGAAGATGGCCTGCGCTTTGAAGATGAGTTTGTACGGCACAAAATGCTGGATGCTATCGGCGATCTGTTTATGTGTGGTCACAACGTGATTGGTGCCTTTTCGGCGTTTAAATCAGGCCATGCGTTAAACAACAAGCTGCTGCAGGCTGTCCTGGCGAAACAGGAAGCCTGGGAGTGGGCCACCTTCGAAGATGAAGCTGAGCTGCCGCTGGCGTTTAAAGCACCTAATTTAGTCCTGGCTTAACAGCCGGTCATAAGAACGGCGGATACCCTGACACTCTCTCCGGTCAGCGGTATCCGCCGTTTTTTTTCGCCTCTCTGATGGCGTGGAAGCCCGCCCGCAAAATGCCTGCCTGTCTGGTGAAATGCTGTACGAAAAGCGTGAAATCCGCCGTAAGCCGCCCGATCTCTGCTGTGGAAGCCGTACATAAGTGCTATTATCTGGCGCTCATATAAGCGGGCTGACAGCATGTCAGCCGCATGGATGTGTTATTAACGTTGCGGACGGATTGTGATCGGACTCTTTTCACGCTGGCGACAATTAGGCAGGCGCTATTTCTGGCCACATCTCCTGCTGGGGATGGTGGCGGCCAGTCTTGGCCTGCCTGCCTGCGCGCAAAACGCCGAGCCTTCCGCCAGCGACTCCCCGGTCAGCAGCCTGTTTACCGGCAATGTGGTTCACTTTGATCACCTGATCCGGCTGCAGGAGAGCGCCCGCCGGCCTGGCGCTAATGTCGATTACTGGCATCAGCACGCTATCCGCACGGTGATCCGCCATCTCTCATTCAGTCTGTCACCGGCCACCGAAGCTGAAGCTGAAATCGCGCTGCCGCTTGCCGTACAGAAGCTGGCGCTGATTGATTCGCTGCAGGCGCTGCTGACATCGCCTGTGCAGCCGCAGCCCGCGCATCTGACACTGCCGCACGCCTGCTATCACTCTCCGATAGCTCATGCCGTTGCTGACTGGCAGGCTACCAGCGATGGTATCCGCGCCGGACCTTTCGTTGCCTGATTACGCCCCTTTTCCCCTTTTTAAGAGTTAACCGGCCGCGATATCCCGGCTGATAAGAGAAAAATTGAAAATGTTAATCAAACTGTTAACGAAAGTGTTTGGCAGCAGCAACGATCGTACGCTGCGCCGCATGCGCAAAGCTGTAGATGTCATCAATAAGATGGAACCTGAGTTCGTCAAACTGTCAGATGATGAACTGAAAGCCAAAACCAATGAATTCCGCGCGCGTCTGGAGAAGGGTGAAGCGCTGGAGAGCCTGATCCCGGAAGCGTTCGCCACCGTACGCGAAGCGAGTAAGCGCGTATTTGGCATGCGCCACTTCGATGTGCAGCTGATTGGCGGCATGGTGCTGAATGAGCGTTGCATTGCGGAGATGCGTACCGGTGAAGGTAAAACGCTGACCGCCACGCTGCCCGCTTACCTGAATGCGCTGAGCGGCAAAGGCGTGCACGTAGTTACCGTCAACGACTATCTGGCACAACGTGATGCAGAGAACAACCGCGCGCTGTTTGAGTTTCTGGGCCTGAGCATCGGTATCAACCTGCCAGGCATGCCTGCGGTTGCCAAGCGTGAAGCTTACGCGGCTGACATCACTTACGGCACCAATAACGAATATGGCTTTGACTACCTGCGTGACAACATGGCATTCAGCCCGGAAGAGCGCGTTCAGCGTAAGCTGCACTATGCACTGGTGGATGAAGTCGACTCCATTCTGATTGATGAAGCGCGTACGCCGCTAATTATTTCGGGTCCGGCGGAAGACAGCTCCGATCTCTATATCAAAGTCAATAAAATCATCCCGCACCTGGTTCGTCAGGAGAAAGAAGATTCTGACAATTTCCAGGGAGAAGGCGACTTCTGGGTCGATGAGAAAGCGCGTCAGGCGCACATGACTGAGCGCGGCCTGGTCAAGGTTGAAGAGCTGCTGGTCAGCCAGGGCATTATGGAAGAGGGCGAGTCGCTCTACTCGCCAACCAATATTATGCTGATGCATCACGTCACCGCTGCGCTGCGGGCGCACGCGCTCTTTACGCGTGACGTCGACTATATCGTTAAAGAGGGTGAAGTCATCATTGTTGATGAGCACACCGGCCGTACCATGCAGGGGCGCCGCTGGTCTGATGGTCTGCATCAGGCTATTGAAGCCAAAGAGGGCGCGGATATCCAGAATGAGAACCAGACGCTGGCGTCCATCACCTTCCAGAACTACTTCCGTCTGTATGAGAAGCTGGCCGGTATGACCGGTACGGCGGACACTGAAGCGTTTGAATTCAGCTCGATTTACAAGCTCGACACTATCGTGGTGCCAACCAACCGTCCGATGGTGCGTAAAGACATGGCCGATCTGGTCTACATGACCGAGAAAGAGAAGATCGATGCCATCATTGAAGATATTCGTACCTGTACGGCAAAAGGCCAGCCGGTGCTGGTGGGGACTATTTCGATTGAGAAATCAGAAGTGGTCTCTAATGAACTGACGCGCGCCGGTATTAAACACAGTGTGCTGAACGCCAAATTCCACGCCAGCGAAGCCGATATTGTGGCGCAGGCAGGCCAGCCGGGAGCGGTGACTATCGCGACCAACATGGCGGGTCGTGGTACCGACATCGTGCTGGGCGGCAGCTGGCAGGCTGAAGTGGCCGCGCTGGAGAATCCAACCGAAGAGCAGATTCAGGCGATCAAAGAAGCCTGGAAAGTGCGTCATGATGCGGTACTGGCGGCGGGCGGTCTGCATATCATCGGTACTGAGCGTCATGAATCACGTCGTATCGATAACCAGCTGCGCGGCCGTGCCGGTCGTCAGGGCGATGCCGGCTCCTCTCGCTTCTACCTCTCTATGGAAGATGCACTGATGCGTATCTTCGCCTCCGATCGCGTTTCGAACATGATGCGCAAACTCGGCATGAAGCCAGGCGAGGCGATTGAGCACCCGTGGGTAACCAAAGCGATCGCTAACGCGCAGCGCAAGGTTGAGAGCCGCAACTTCGATATTCGTAAGCAGCTGCTGGAGTATGATGACGTCGCAAACGACCAGCGTCGTGCCATCTACAGCCAGCGTAATGAACTGCTGGATGTTTCTGACGTATCTGACACCATTAACAGCATTCGTGAGGATGTGTTTAAGGCGACAATCGACACCTACATTCCGCCGCAGTCGCTGGAAGAGATGTGGGACGTACCGGGACTGGAAGAGCGTCTGCGCACCGATTTTGATCTCGATCTGCCAATTGCTGAGTGGCTGGATAAAGAGCCGGATCTGCATGAAGAGACGCTGCGTGAACGGATCATGACCCGCGCGCGCGAAAGCTATGCGGCGAAAGAAGAGGTTGTCGGCACCGAAATGATGCGTAACTTCGAAAAAGGCGTGATGCTGCAGACGCTGGATTCACTGTGGAAAGAGCATCTGGCGGCGATGGACTATCTGCGTCAGGGGATCCATCTGCGCGGCTATGCCCAGAAAGATCCCAAGCAGGAATATAAGCGCGAATCCTTTGCCATGTTTGCGGCAATGCTGGAGTCACTGAAGTATGAAGTGATCAGCACGCTGAGCAAGGTTCAGGTGCGGATGCCGGAAGAAGTTGAAGCGATGGAGCAGCAGCGTCGCGAAGAAGCTGAACGTCTGGCACAGCAGCAGCAGCTGAGTCACGTGGATGATGAAACCGCCGCCGCCGAGGCGCTTGCCGCCCAGGGTGGTGAACGTAAAACCGGGCGTAACGATCCCTGCCCGTGTGGCTCGGGCAAAAAGTATAAGCAGTGTCACGGCCGTCTGGCCTGACCCTGAAAAGGAGCCTGCGGGCTCCTTTTTTTACGGTTATGACGCCGTTCAGGACGGGTTATTAACATCCGCGCCGCGCTGTTTTACACTTTGCGCACTTTGATAATAAAGCGGGATCAACTCTATGAAGCACCTGCAGGTCGCAGTCGGCATTATCCGTAATGCCAGCCGCCAGATTTTCCTTGCGCAGCGCGCAGCCAGCTCTTATATGGCAAACAAATGGGAGTTCCCCGGCGGAAAAATTGAACAGAATGAAAGTGCGGAGCAGGCGCTGAAGCGTGAGCTTATGGAGGAAACCGGTATTGAGGTGACCCGTGCGACCGCAATCGGCCAGGCTGACCACGCCTATGATGACCTGCGCGTCACGCTGCATTTCTTTCTGGTGGAAGCGTGGCAGGGTGAGCCATGGGGACGCGAGGGGCAGCCGCAGCGCTGGGTAGCGCAGCGCGATCTTATTGCAGAGGAGTTTCCGGCTGCAAACCATGCGCTGATTGCCCGTCTGGTGGCGGACGAACTCTGAAACAGGGGCGCGATGCCCCTGCTGTTTTATTGCTGCTCTTCACTCCACTCATCGCTGTCGGTCTGGTCGCCACTGCTGGGAATGCGTTTTTCCTCTGCGGCCCATTCGCCAAGATCAATCAGCTGACAGCGTTTGCTGCAGAACGGACGCCACGGGCTCAGTTCATCCCACATCACATCTCTGCCGCAGTTCGGGCAGGGTACGGTAATCATCTCTTCCGACATAATATCCTCTAACAGCAGGCCAGTTCAAAATTCAGGCGGGCAGGCACCGCGCCCTGTTCGCTATCCAGCGGCAAAAAACGAATAGCGTAACGGCTTTTATGACCTGAAATCTGCGGATAGAGCGCATCTTCCAGCGTCAGCCGCAGCCGCAGCAGGTCTGCTCCTTCAGCATTGTCCTGATAAAATCCATTCAGGCTGGTCTGATGACGAAATACGCCAGACTGGCGGATAAGATCGAGGATCATCATCAGGCTGTTACGCAGCGGCTCAAGCGATGCCAGCCAGCCAGCTACCTGCGTATCGCGCAGCGTCTGCTCCTGGTGCAGCCAGATGTGCAGGCCAGGTAAATCAAAACTGCAGCAGCCGCCGGGAATGCTGAGACGCTGACGTACCAGCGATATCAGCCGATCGTCACGCAGATGCTGGCCCATACGCGGTGCGCTCAGCAGCTCAGCGGAGAGCTGTTTAAGGCGGTTGCTGAGCTGGCTTACCGTCTGCTCATCAACACCGGGCACATCCAGCCAGGCGCGCAGTTTCTGCTGCTGACGCTCCAGCTCTTTAAGCAGCTCGGTCCGCATATCGCCGCGCTCAAAAATATCCAGCAGGTCGGCAAGAATGCGAAACACGCCCAGTGCGGCAACGGAATGATTCACCGGTACCGTTTCATGCAGCTGATTGAGTAAAAACTCGACGCGCAGCCAGGTGCGCATCTTCTCATTCAGCGGATGCTCAAACAGAACAACTGTACTCATTATCTTAATCCCGTCCGGTTGCTGCCAGGCGCAAATAACGCTGGTGAAGTTCAGCAACCCGCGGCAGCACCTGTTCGGGTGTGCCGCTATTATCAATAATATCATCGGCGCAGGCGAGGCGCTGTTCGCGGCTCACCTGCGCAGCAAGAATACGTTGTGCCTGGCTCAGCGACACGCCGTCGCGCTGACGCGTACGCTGCAGCTGAACCGCTTCATCTACATCGACCACCAGCACGCGATCGGCCTGGCGCTGCAGGTTGTTTTCAATCAGCAGGGGAACCACCCACAGAACATAAGAGGATGACGCCTGCGCCCTGAGCTGTTGAGTACGGGCATTAATCAGCGGATGCAGCAGCTGATTAAGCCAGTTTTTCTCCTGCGGCTGCTGGAAAATAATCTCCCGCAGACGAGCGCGATAGAGCGTGCCTTCTGCCGTCAGAATGGATTCGCCATGGCGTTTTACAATCGCCTGTAGCGCTGGCGTGCCCGGCTCTACCACCTCGCGGGCGATCACATCAGCATCAATGATCTCCACGCCCAGAGCGGCAAAGGCGTTAGCGACGGTGCTTTTACCACTACCAATGCCGCCGGTAAGCGCAACGGTAAACAGCATATTTTTCTCCCGGTATGCAGCGCATCAGAGGGCGGCAGTGTCACAAAAGTGAGAAAACGATCACATACTTAGCGATCGGCTAAATTTACCGGATTGTAGCGTAAGTAAAGTGAAATTCGCACCCTTGCCACCGCCGTTATGGCGCGTATGATAACGACACTGGAGCCGTGAGCGCTACCCGAACTGCGGTTCGTTTTCACTAACCAGGACCCTCTGCTATGCGTATTGAAGAAGATATCAAACTGGGCTTTAAAGATGTGTTAATCCGCCCGAAACGCTCAACGCTCAAAAGCCGTTCTGATGTTGAACTGGCACGCACCTTTACCTTTAAGCACTCCGCTCTGGAGTGGCGCGGCGTGCCGGTTATCGCGGCAAATATGGATACCGTTGGCACGTTCACCATGGCAGAAGCGCTGGCTGGTTTTGAGGTGCTTACTGCAGTTCATAAACACTATAGTATTGATGCATGGCAGGCGTTTATCCAGCGCGTGCCCGCTTCCGTGCTGAAGTACGTCATGGTGTCAACCGGGACGTCAGAAGCGGATTTCACTAAACTGAATGCGATTCTTGCTCTCTCGCCGCAGCTTCAGTTTATCTGCATCGACGTGGCGAACGGCTATTCAGAGCACTTTGTTGCGTTTCTGCAGCGTGCGCGTGAACGCTTTCCGGATAAGACCATCTGCGCCGGAAACGTCGTGACGGGAGAGATGGTGGAAGAGCTGATCCTGTCAGGTGCGGATATTGTCAAAGTGGGTATCGGCCCGGGATCGGTCTGCACAACGCGCGTCAAAACCGGCGTCGGTTATCCGCAGCTGTCGGCGGTGATTGAGTGCGCCGATGCCGCGCACGGTCTGGGCGGACAGATTGTCAGCGACGGCGGCTGTTCCGTGCCGGGCGATATTGCCAAAGCGTTTGGCGGCGGCGCTGATTTCGTCATGCTGGGCGGTATGCTGGCGGCGCACGATGAGTGTGAAGGCACACTTGTGGAAGAGCAGGGCGAGCAGTTTATGCTGTTTTACGGCATGAGCTCTGAATCGGCGATGAAACGCCATGTGGGCGGTGTAGCGCAATACCGTGCGGCGGAAGGCAAGACCGTACGGCTGCCGCTACGCGGGCCGGTGGCAGAGACCGTCAAAGATATTCTGGGCGGCCTGCGCTCAGCCTGTACCTACGTTGGCGCCGAACGTCTGAAAGAGCTAACCAAGCGTACAACGTTTATCCGCGTGGCAGAGCAGGAAAATCGCGTTTTCAACCGATAAACCTTCCAGACGGGCGCAGCAGGCGCCCATTAACGTATTACCTCTCCCAGACCAAAAACCGGCAGATACATGGCGATAACCAGCGTGCCCACAATCGCACCGATCACCAGCATCATCGCCGGTTCAAGCGCAGCAGCCAGCGCCTCCGCCCGGTTTGAGGTTTCCGTTTCATGCCACTCTGCCAGCCGGGACAGCATGATATCAAGCGCGCCAGCCTCTTCCCCGGCTCCTGTCAGCTGGGCACAGAGCGGCGTAAACAGCGTATGCTGCTGCAGTGCCTGGTGCAGCGGGGCGCCGGCAGCGATATGCGCCTGCAGCTGTACAATTGCTTCGCGCCACAGGCGCGCCGTCAGCGTCATTTCCACTGTCTGCAGGCTGTGCAGCAGCGTAAGCCCTGCCTGCTGCGTCAGCTGCAAAATGGCATAAATCTGGCTGAGCTGCGCACCGCGCCAGAGCGGGGCGATCAGCGGCAGGCGCAGGATAAAATGCTGCAGGCGCCGCTGCCAGCGCGCGGAGCGGCATACAATCTGGCGCGCTGCGATGGCGCAGCCGGCAGCGATCAGCAGCAGCGGCAGTGCGGTCTGCTGCATGCCTTCTGACAGCGCGACAACGCCTGCGGTAAAGGCGGGCAGCGGTGCATCAAAGCTGGCATAGACGGCAGTAAATTCCGGCAGCACAAATAACAGCATACCGGCACTGACCGCCAGCGCCACCAGCAGGATAAAGAGCGGATAGCGCAGCGCTTTGCCCACCTTCTGGCGTAGCAGGCGCTGCTTTGTCTGCTGCTGCGCCAGGTGCAGGCAGCAGCTGTCGAGCTGTCCGGTGGTCTCACCGACCTGCATCAGCGCAGAAAAGAGGGGCGGAAAGAGATCGGGCCACGTGCGCAGCGCCTGCGAAAATGCCTCTCCGGCCAGCACCTGCTGCTGCAGACCCGCGAGCACTACGCGCCAGCCGGCATGCGGATGCCCCTGCGCCAGCAGCATCAGGCTTTCAGCCAGCGGTAACCCTGCTTTTAGCAGCGTAGCCAGCTGATGCATCAGCTCAATTTTTTGCTGCCATTTCCAGTCGCGTCTGCGCCAGCAGCGGCCGCGTTGCCAGCTCACGATCAGCATGCCGCGATCGGCGAGCTGATTCAGCAGCGCGGCCCGATCGCGCAGCAGCGACTCTCCTGCCTGCAGCTCGCCCATGGTGTCCAGCGCCTGCCAGCGGTAGTGATAGAGTTTAGCCATTATCCAGCCCTACCACGCGCTGCATCTCTTCAAACGATGTCTCCCCGCGGCTCACCGCTTCAAGACCGGCGCTGAGCAGGGTTTTCATTCCCTGCTCGCTGGCGAGCGTCAGCACATGTTCCAGCGGCATATCTGAAGAGATAGCGTTCTGCAGCCGGCTGTTAACCGGCAGGATTTCAAATAGCGCGAGGCGCCCATAGTAGCCGGAAAAACAGTGGTCACAGCCTGGCGCACGCCAGGTCTGCAGGGTGCCGGGCCAGAGTGTGGCAGGCAGATGAGCGATAGCCTGTGCTGGCTGGCGACAGTGCAGGCAGAGACGACGAACCAGGCGCTGTGCAATCACCAGCTGCAGCGCTGGCCCCAGCAGATAGCCCGGGATCTCCATCTGTCTGAGGCGCGTCAGCGTTTCAGCGGTAGAGTTTGTATGCAGCGTGGAGAGAACCAGGTGGCCGGTTTGTGCCGCTTTTACCGCAATACTGGCCGTTTCACTGTCGCGGATTTCACCGACCATGATCACATCCGGATCCTGACGAAGCAGGGCACGCAGTACGCGATTAAAGTCGAGACCGCTGCGGGGGCGCACCTGAGTCTGATTGATGCCGGTCAGCGGGATCTCTATCGGATCTTCAACGCTGCAGATATTTTTTTCCGGCACGTTCAGTGCGCTGAGGCTGCTGTAGAGCGTAAAGGTTTTGCCGCTGCCGGTCGGGCCGGTCACCAGAATCAACCCCTGCGGTTTAACCAGCGCCTGTTTCAGCAGACGCAGCTGGGCCAGCGGCATACCGAGTTTATCCAGCGCAATTGCACTGCTTTCACCCTGCAGCAAGCGTACAACGGCTTTTTCGCCGTGGCTGACCGGCAGCGTGGCAAGGCGAAAGGCGGCGTCGCTGCCGTTTATCTCCTGGGTAAACTGCCCATCCTGCGGCAGACGCCGCTCTGCAATATCAAGCCCGGCGAGCACCTTCAGCCGCGCCAGCACGGCTGCCGGCTGCACCTCCGGCAAGCGCGGCAGATTATGTAGCACGCCGTCGATGCGCAGCCGGATACGCAATCCCTGCGGCTGAGGCTCAATATGCACATCTGAAGCGCGTCGCTGTACGGCCTGATGCAAAATCTGGTTTACCGCCTCAGTTGCTGAGGCTGCGCTGCGCTGCTCAGGCAGCCGCTCATCGGATAGTGACGGGTGCAGCGCCTGCTCCATGCGGGCAGCCGGCCAGCACTCAATCTCTACCTGACGCTGGCAGGCGAACTGCAGCGCCTCCAGCAGCTGCGGGTGGGGAGAGTCGGTAACGGCTACGCGCAGCCGGGTGTCATCATGCTGCAGCAGCCGCGCCTGATAGCGGGCGCACAGCGCCAGCAGTGTCGGATCATGCTCAGCCATTGGTCTCATCCTTATCTGCAAACCGGAACTGGTTCAGACAGTTATCGCGCAGGCTGCTGCTGCTGCTGGTACAGCTGCGCTGCCAGTTAAGCATGCCTTCAGCGGCGTTCCAGACGGGCTGCATCTCCACGCTCAGCCCGCTGAGGTTCTCCTGGCCGGTAAGCGCAATCACGCCACCGGTAACGGTGAGCGAGGCGACATAGCGCGAGCCTCTGGCCGCCGGAATGCCGTGTTCACCAGCCTGACACTGTGACGGACCGCCGCGCTCAATGGCGCAGAGTTCCACCGCCGTTTTATAGGGCAACATGGTTTGCAGCATGTCAGTCAGCGCTGCGCGCTGCAGGTAATTTTGATAAGCAGGCAGGCCAATTGCGCTGAGAATAGCGACGATGCCGATGACGATCATCAGTTCAATCAGGGTAAAACCGCGTTGTCTTTCCATAGCAGGGCTCCTTTTTTCTGCAGCGCTACGATAAGCAGCACCCGCGGGTGATGAAAGCGTATCGCCTGAAAAACGGAGCATGCCGCGCAGCC
>Ga0209370_1002893_pt1 | contig 11643 bp, 10 predicted proteins | sample AgamicAtPrz_FD_187164 | JGI IMG/M metagenome (GOLD analysis project Ga0209370, IMG submission 187164) | Agave microbial communities from Guanajuato, Mexico - At.P.rz (SPAdes) (version 2) | ecosystem: Host-associated > Plants > Phyllosphere > Phylloplane/Leaf | place: Guanajuato, Mexico... | reverse complement strand
GCTGCGCTACTCGCCGAATGCGGAGCGCATCTTACTGCTGAGGTGCGCCCCCGTCAATCCCTTATTTTCAAAAAGCCATTCAACTGGCGATATTCTCGCCAGAGCAGCTACTGCGCGGCTTTTGCGCTGTTATCGGGGAGTTTACACCAGTTGTTGTTTTCGTTAATTCCACCATCCGGTGAGGTATAGCCGAGACAACCCATGATGGTGTCATACAGCTCAACGTGACGACGCGGCACCTTCATCTCCGCCTCTTTCTTCAGCTGAGCAAACATCTTCGCTTTCTCCGGGTCTTCCAGATACTTGTCGGACATCCACACCATCATTGGCACGCGGAACTGCTCCGGCGGCGCCATCTTGCGTGGCGTACCGTGCAGATGCTCGTATTCATTGATGGATTCACCGTGGTCCGCCGCATAGAAGACGATCGCTTTCTTATCACGAACCTGGTCAATCACCGTATCAATAAAGTGATCCACATACATTACGGAGTTGTCGTAGGAGTTAATCAGCTGCGCTTTGGTGCAGTCTTTATCCACCCCGACACATTCCGGCGTCCATTTGGCAAAGCTACGCGGATAGCGTTGGGTGTAATTAAAGTGCGACCCTTTGGTATGCAGGATGATCATGTGCTTGCCATCAGGCTTACCGTTGAGGGAGAGTTTCATCTCATCAATCAGCAGCATGTCATCGACAGGTTTTCCACGGTTGCGCGCCTCTGCGCCAATCTGCTCGCGGTAGGAAATGTTTTGCGCCATGGTGTTGCTGTAGAACCACATCTCGCTCTGCATCGCATAGAGGTCAGACGTAAATCCAAGCTGATGCAGCACCGAGAAGACGTTTTGCTCTTTCAGCGTACGCTGCGGGTTGTCGCTCGCCCCGCCCTCGCGCACAAACATGCAGCGCAGGGAGAGCTTGGTGGCGGTATCACAGGAATAGCCACGATAGGCAATCAGGTTCTTTTCCTGCGCCAGTTTCGGCGTGGTATCTCGGTTATAGCCGAGAATGCCCATATGATCCCAGCGCGTGGTCTCTCCGATAATAAAGACGACGTAGGTATCGTCGATATCTTTTGGCGCAACATAGGTAAATTTCTTCGCCGGGTTTATCAGCGACTTATTATCCGAGGATTCATCCACCTGCGCCCACGCATACAGCCCCAGCGCGGAGATCCAGTTAGACGGCAAATACGAGTTGGCGACCACACCGCCATAGCTTGGCAGATCCACGCCGGAGGTACGCTCATCATTCTTCTGCTTCACTTCCAGCAGGCGAATCGGCCCCCAGACCATCAGGCCCGCCAGCAGCACCACGGCGACGCTTCTGAATCGCTTTCCGGGCGTGCGGATCTGGTGAACCAGCGTGTAGCGGCAGCGGTTGCTCCAGATGAGCAGCAGCGGCAAGGCGCTGACGGCCACCAGCCAGAGAATAAAGTGGAGCCCTACAACCTCTTTAGAGAGGTCGATATCCGTGGTCATCACCGAGGCAATAATGCCGTAGCCAATCACCACGTTCATAAAGGTCATGTAATAGCTGGCACCCGCCGAGCACAGCACGATAAACGTTGCCAGCACTCGCCACACGCGACGGCCAAACAGGGTAAGAATACGGAATAAAAAGAAGGTGACCAGTACCGCAGCGACCAATTCGACAACCGCTGCAATTCCTTTCCAGACGGTAAAATCATGCGCATAACCGTCAAACCGACGAAAAAAAACTGCGCCATTCATAAACAGGCCGATGTACAACGCCAGCAAAAAGCAGAGCTTTTGTTGCGCCATCGATTTAATGTATTTCATGCAAGCTACCCGGAACAAGGGACAGTACCACCGCCCACGCTGATTATTACGTGGGCAGATTACATATACGCACAGGGGATCGTTCAGTGAAACGACGACAGGCGTGGTAAGTAGACCACAGAGGAAGGGAAAAGTGGCAGCAGAGTGTGTGATAGGTACAGTTATTTACAAAAAACACTTCAGGAATTTGACAACGCCAGCAAAGCCTCGGTCTTCACATAAGAAACAGGCCGGATAACCGGCCTTATTTAACGTCTCAGGCGTGCACCTCTTTGAAGACTTCACGCTGCGGCTGACGAATCGTCGTGGACAGCGCCAGCGAGATAATCAGCAAGGCAAAGATCACGCAGAAGGTCACGTAGAATCCGCCGAACAGGGAGGCAATCAGCGAGCCGCAGATACTGCCAATCCCGAAGCCCAGATAGATAACCCCATAGTTTTTCGCCAGATTGTTCAGGCCAAAGAACTCGCTCACCAGTGACGGGAAGACGGTAATGGTGCCGCCGAAGTTAAAGGCCACGCAGGCAATCGCCGCGAAGAAGGTGGCTTCATTCAGCGGAGCAAACAGCAGCGCCGCCATACCGACCAGCGAGACCACCTGGCCAATCGTAATCACGCGGATGCGGGCAATTTTGTCAGACAGAATACCGAGGACCAGACGACCCGAGAGGTTAGCAATGGAGATCACGGTTACCGCGTTGGCCGCCGTGGCTGCATCCAGTTTCACCATCCCCTGCGCGATATCTTTCGCCACGCCGATGACATACAGACCGCTCATGCAGGCCGTCAGGAACATCACCGCCAGCATCCAGTACTGTGGCTTACGCATGGACTGCGCGAGGGTGAAGTCGTTCTCCACCACGCCGTTTACAGATTTCACTTCCTGCTGCGGCGCATCTTTCATCAGCGTGGCGCCGAACAGAATCATCACCAGCACGATAGCGCCCCAGATCATGAAGGTTTTTTCGAGACCGACGGACGCCAGCAGATGGGCGTCGATAAATTTGAACCCGAGGCTGCCCAAACCGTAAGAACCAATGGCAAACGCCGAGATTAAGCCTTTACGTTCCGGGAACCACTTCACGCAGTTTGACAGCGTCAGCAGATACCCCGCACCGTCCGCCAGCCCCACCAGCACGCCAGCGCTTAGCCACAACATCATCAGGTTGCTGGAATGCGCGGTCAGGAAAAAGCCCAGCCCCAGCAGGATGCCGGACGCCATTGTCACGCGCTTCACGCCAAAACGCTCCTGCAGCTTACCCGCGACGGAAGATGAAATCGCCAGACCCAGACTCAGCAAACCAAAGGAGAACGCGACCTGGCTGACCGGGGCGCCGAGTTTGTCGGAAAGCGCGCTGTTAAACAGGCTCCAGGTATAGACCGACCCCAGCGCAAACTGAGTGACGATGGTACCAAAGAGCGTGAGCCAGCGCGTGCGGTTATAGGTTGATGTGTTCATGGCAGTTGTCCTGCAAGAGAAATTAAGGAAGTTCGCTGAGGACAACGATAAACAAAACCTTAATATGCCTGGGGTAAAACGGCATGAAATGCAGGCGGAACGGAATGAAATGCCTGGAATCGGGAATGAATGACCTGGCACGGGAATAAAGCGATAGCGTGTTAGTACCTGCTATCGCTGTAAACCCTGTGGTTGTTGTATTCGAGATGTTACCGTAACGTTTAAAAAAGTAACAACTCTAGAAATTCGCGCTGACGCCGAGGGTGTATAAAAACTCCTCACCGGTAGTGGTATGCTCCCCCTGAGCCAGCGACGCATAGGCCGCCATGTGCGTATTAAAGGGAATATCCGTTCCTACGGTGACATCCATCCAGCTACCGTTTTGAGCAGGGGCGGGCGTTTGTGGCATACCAAACTGCGATTTCCACTGATTTTCACCAAACTGCTGGTTATAGCTGATCTGCGCCCAGGGCCGGAGGTCGCCGTACTGGGTATTCACGCGCCACCCCAGCGTGCTGATGCTGGCATGCCAGAGCGGGTCCGTGACTGACTGTGTCGACGCGCTATCCCCAAACTCGTTGATCATCATGGGAGCCGTGCCGTCATAACGCCACGCCACCACCGGGCCAGTGGTGATGCGCGCTGAAACGGGAAAATTCCAGCCCACGCTCATCGCCCCCTCTGCCGTACTGCCAGACGGTATATTCAGGGTAAGACCCGGGGCGTTTTGCGAAGACTGAATACGCTCAGCGAGAATATCCTCATAGCGCGGTTGGTGATCCGCGTCCCATGTATAGCGTTCCGCCGTATTATTTTGGGCGTCTGAAACGATATATTCCTGTTGCCAGGCAGACGCTGTATTACAAAAAAACAGGCAGGCTGAAATTCCCACCAGGCCAGACACAGCATGGCGACCACTGATTTTTTTTATCATCATCAACGCGACCCCAGAGAGAGCCGAATTCGGCGATATTTGTCGTTATTCAGGAAGAGCTTATAGCCCTGTATTAACTATTGTCTTTATAGTAAACACGTCAAGCCGGTCAGAACGAATTTTTTGCAAAATCAGTATCAATAAGGGAGATGACGGATGGAACGTTGCGGTTGGGTAAGCCAGGATCAGCTTTATATCGACTATCACGATCGGGAATGGGGCGTGCCGGAAACGGATGGCAAAAAGCTCTTTGAGATGATCTGCCTTGAGGGCCAGCAGGCGGGGTTGTCATGGATTACGGTACTGAAGAAACGCGAAAATTACCGCAACGCCTTCCATCAGTTCGATCCCGTCGCCGTCGCCGCGATGACCGATGAGGACGTGGAACGACTGGTGCAGGATGCCGGCATCATCCGCCATCGCGGTAAGATCCAGGCCATCATCGGTAACGCACGGGCTTATCTGGCGATGGAGCAAAACGGCGAATCATTTTCAGATTTTGTCTGGACGTTTGTGAACAACACTCCGCAAGTCACGCAGGCCGCCACACTCGCGGACATCCCGGCCTCCACCCCAGCCTCGGATGCGCTCTCGAAGGCCCTGAAAAAACGCGGCTTTAAGTTTGTCGGCTCCACCATCTGCTACGCCTTTATGCAGGCCTGTGGCCTGGTCAACGACCACGTTACCGGCTGCTTCTGTCATCCGGGAGGCCATCATGATCCGCAAATGGCAAAGTGAAAATACCGCGCCGCTTCTGAGCCTGTGGCTTGAAAGCACCACAGAAGCGCATCCGTTTATCGCGCCGAATTACTGGAAAGAGAATGAGGCCATGGTGCGGGATGTTTACCTGCCCTCCGCTGAAACCTGGGTCTGGGAACAGGACGGCGAACCTTGCGGATTTATCAGCGTGATGCAGTCTCAGTTTGTCGGCGCCCTGTTTGTAGCGCCGTCATGCATCGGGAAAGGGATCGGGCGCGCGCTGCTGAACCATGTTCAACAGCGCTTTCCGCACTTAACCCTGGAGGTGTATCAGAAAAATGTCCGGGCGGTGAACTTCTACCATGCGCAGGGCTTTCGCATTGAAGACAGCGCCTGGCAGGATGACACCCAGCACCCGACGTGGATCATGAGCTGGCAGGCGGATCAAACGCCGTTAAGGTAAGCTCGGGACCCGTATATTTCTCGACCCAGGCCAGCGCCGTGTTTCCTGCGCAGCCATTCCCCAGCTTCGAGCTGGGGAGATCTTTGGTCAGCACGTTAACCGCCCCGTTTTTACAGATACCGCCTTCGGCGAGCTCAAGGTCAGGCCATGCGCCCTGATGAATGCAGATCACGCCCGGCTTAATCCCGTCGCTCACCACCGCCCCTGCCAGCACCTGCCCGCGTGAGTTCCAGACGCGCACCACGTCGCCGTCCGCAATCCCGCGCGCTTTCGCGTCGAGGGTATTCAGCGTGATCGGCTCTCGACCGGCGACCGCATACTGCTCGCGCAGGGAGGTATAGTTAAGCTGGCTGTGCAGACGGTGCGCGGGATGGGCAGACAACACCTGCAGCTGATCCGGCCGGGCGTTGCCGTGCCACTCGTCCGGCTCGAGCCACGTAGGATGCGGCGGGCAGTCAGCATAGCCAAAGCTGGCGATGCGCTCGCTGTAGATCACTATCTTTCCGCTCTCGGTTTTCAGCGGATGATTCTCCGGATCGCGTCGAAAATCAGCGAAACGAACAAACTGCGCGTTCTGTTCGCTCTCCGGCATTTCAATAATCTGGTTCGCCTCCCAGAACTCAGCAAATGGCGGAAGCGTCACGCCCTGCGCCGCGCCGCGCTGCCCGGCAATCTGGTAGAACGTCTCCAGCCATTGCAGATCGCTTTTCCCTTCAGTAAAACGCGCCCGACCGCCCGCTTCCCACAGTTCGCTCAGTTCAGCAAACACGTCAAAATCGTCACGCGCTTCATCACGCGGGGCGACAACGCGCTTCATCGGGACCATATGCTGATTGCTGTAGTCGCCGGTCATGGTGAGATCGTTACGCTCAAACGAGGTGGTCGCCGGGAGGACGATATCGGCGTGTTTCGCCGAAGCGGTCCAGAAGCACTCTGAAATCACCACCAGCTCCGGCTTCTGCCAGGCGCGGATCAGGCGATTGGTATCCTGATGGTGCGTGAAGTTTGACCCGCCCGCCCACCAGACAAATTTAATATCCGGGAAGTGGCGGTCCAGACCATTGTGCTGATAAAAACCGCCCGGATTTTCCAGGGCTTCAACAATACGCGCCACCGGGATTTTATCCACCGCATCCACGCCGCCCTGCACCGAGCCCTGCAAAGACGCCAGCACCGCCGCTTTACGCGTGGGGTTACCGCCATTGGCAAAATGATAGGAGAGACCAAAACCGCCGCCCGGCGTACCGATCTGCCCAAGCATCGCGGCAAGGGTCACCAGCATCCAGTGTTTCTGCTCGCCAAACTGCTGGCGTTGCATCCCCCAGCCGGACATTAACATCGTGGCATTTTTATGGAATAACGCCGCCAGTTCGCGGAGTTTATCCGCAGGAACACCGCAAATCTCTGCTGCCCACTCTGCCGTTTTCGCCACGCCATCGGACTGGCCAGTCAGGTAGTGGGCGAACTTATCGAAGCCGGTGGTACAGCGCGTCAGGAATTCGACATCGTGCCAGCCGTTTTCCACCAGCGTATGGGCGATACCCAGCATCATTGCCACGTCGGTGCCCATATGCGGGGCAACCCACTCGGCGCTGTCGCCGAAGAAATCCAGGGTTTCAGAGCGCATCGGGTCAATGCAGATGATGCGCTTGCCGCTTTTGCGCAGCGCGTCGAAATAGCCAATGCCCTGCTCGTCGCTGGCATTCCAGGCAATTTTCAACGTGTTAAGAGGGTTAGCGCTCCACAGCACCACCACATCGGTATGCGCCAGCACCAGCGGCCAGCTGGTCTGCTGCTGATACACTTCGTTCCCGCCCACGACGTACGGCATGATCGCCTGCGCCGCACCGGTGGAGTAATCCCCCAGATGACCGGTATAGCCTCCCGCCAGGCTCATATAGCGCTGCAGCAGCGTCGACGCCTTATGCAGCACCCCATTAGAGCGCCAGCCGTAGGACCCGGCGAAAATCGACGACGGACCGTAACTGTCGCGAATGCGCTTGTGCTGGGTGTGGATCAGCGCCAGCGCGTCATCCCAGCTCACGCGAACAAACTCATCCTGCCCACGAATACCCTGCGGCTTGTCCGGCGAGGCCAGAAAACCTTTACGCACCATCGGCCAGCGCACGCGCGTTTTGCTATGCACCTGATCGCGAACGACGGTCTGTAAAGAGTTGGGATGTTGTGTTGGCAATGCTCCGCGAGATGACAGAACGTTTTCGCCGTCGGTTTCGACCAGCATCGGCCCCCAGTGGGCGGCGGTCAGAATGGTTTTCGTTGAGGTGCTCAAGCGTGCGCTCCTGGTTGCGTGCAGGTTTACGGCCTTCTTGTTGAGGCCGTTTATGGTTTGTCACAAATTTCAGAGTTATACCCGGAATTTTCTCCGTATCTGGACGTCATAATCAACTGCCACGCTCGCCGTGGCAAAGAATAAAAAGGATTAAGGAAAGAAGATGAAAAAACGCGTACTCGTTATTGCCGCTCTGGTGAGCGGTGCCCTGGCTGTTTCTGGCTGCACAACCAACCCTTACACCGGTGAACGCGAAGCGGGTAAATCCGGCATTGGCGCGGGTATCGGCTCGCTGGTCGGCGCAGGCGTTGGGGCGCTCTCCTCCTCCAAGAAAGACCGCGGCAAAGGCGCGCTGATTGGCGCAGCGGCGGGCGCAGCGCTGGGCGGCGGCGTAGGCTATTACATGGACGTGCAGGAAGCGAAGCTGCGCGACAAAATGAAGGGAACCGGCGTGAGCGTGACGCGCAGCGGCGATAACATCATCCTGAACATGCCGAACAACGTGACCTTCGACAGCAGCAGCGCAACGCTGAAACCGGCTGGCGCGAATACCCTGACCGGCGTGGCGATGGTGCTGAAAGAGTACAATAAGACTGCGGTGAACGTGATGGGCTACACCGACAGCACCGGCAGCCAGGATCTGAACATGCGTCTGTCCCAGCAGCGCGCCGATGCCGTGGCCAGCTCACTCATCACCCAGGGCGTTGAAGCAAACCGCATCCGCACCAGCGGCATGGGCCCTGCCAACCCTATCGCCAGCAACAGCACGGCGGAAGGCAAAGCGCAGAACCGCCGTGTTGAGATTACGTTAAGCCCAATTCAGTAGGTAAAAGCAAAACGGCAACCCCGTTGCCGTTTTTAGTGTTTGCGCCCTCTCCCGTGGGAGAGGGTTGGGGTGAGGGCATCAGACCGCAACCTCCGGTAAGCGCAGCGCCACCGGGCAAATTACTTGATTCGTCCGATTTTCCCGCTAAGGTATTCTCACTAAATTCAGGGAAATCAGTGATGAGCAAACCAGCCCGGGCCACCATCAGCGACGTGGCGAAAGCCGCCAAAACCGGTAAAACCAGCATTTCGCGCTATCTTAACGGCGAGAAACACCTGCTGTCCGATGCGTTGCTGGCGCGTATTGAACAGGCCATTGCCGATCTCGACTACCGTCCCAGCCTCATGGCGCGCGGGCTCAAACGCGGCCGCACCCGCCTTATCGGGCTGATCATCGCCGATATCACCAACCCCTACTCCGTGAACGTGCTCAGCGGTATCGAAGCCGCCTGTCGCGAGAAAGGCTTTACGCCGCTGGTCTGTAATACCAACAACGAAGTCGACCAGGAACTGCATTATCTCGACCTGCTGCGCAGCTATCAGGTGGAAGGGATTGTGGTCAACGCGGTAGGCATGCGTGAAGAAGGATTAAATCGCCTGCAGCAATCCTCCCTGCCCATGGTCCTCATCGACCGTAAAATCCCGGAATTTGCCTGCGACGTGGTCGGGCTGGACAACACCCAGGCCGCGACGACCGCCACCGAACATCTGATTGAACAGGGCTTCGAGGCCATTCTGTTTCTGAGTGAACCGCTGGGGATGGTCAACACCCGTCGTGAACGCCTGAGCGCATTTCGCGCCACGCTGGAGCGTTATCCCGGCGTGATCGCCGAAAATGCCGAAACGCCGCTGCACGAAGCCGCGCAGCTCGACAACACCCTGCGTCAGTTCCACATGCGCCATCGTGGGATGCGAAAAGCCGTTATCTCCGCCAACGGGGCGTTGACCCTGCAGGTTGCCCGCTCGCTCAAGCGCATTGGCCTGCACTGGGGCAGCGACATTGGTCTGCTGGGATTCGATGAACTGGAGTGGGCGGAACTGGCTGGCGTAGGCATTACCACCCTCAAACAACCCACCTGGCAGATTGGCTATGCTGCTGTTGAACAAGTGGTTCGTCGTATTGAAGGCACCAGCGATGCCGTTCGCGAGCAGGTCTTCTCCGGTGAACTGATCGTTCGTGGCTCTACCGCGCGTTAAATTTCCCTTGTGATAGCGATCATAAATTCATCATCCTGACCTTTTCTTTGGAACCGGTTCCATCTAGCGTAATAGTATTGATATGTTGCGATGGAGTCCGAAGATGGGCAGAAAAATTATGGTGGTCACCGCCGCGTACGGTGCGGAACAGGTGCGGCAGGCGGGAGGTCAACGGGCGATGCTCCCTGTTATTGCTGGCGCGGGGGCAGACGGCGTGGAGATCCGCCGCGAGCTGTTCAACAGCGAAGAGCTGCTGGCGCTGCCTGCGCTGGGCGAATCCATTGAGCTGCTGGGCCTGCTGGCGTGCTACTCCGCACCCGCAGCCCTGTTTATGCCTGACGGCACCCTCAACCCGGACCTGCCCCACTATCTCTCTGAAGCCAACACCCTGAACGCCCTGTGGCTGAAGGTTTCCCTCGGCCATTTCAGCGACACGCAACCGCTCGACGCCCTGCGTACGCTATTGAACACCAGCGGAATGGCGCTGGTCGTGGAGAACGATCAGACCGACTGCGGACAGCTCGCGCCCATGCAGCGCTTCCAGGCCGCCTGTCGGGAAATGGCGCTCCCCGTCACGCTGACCTTCGACATGGGGAACTGGCTGTGGGTGGGCGACTCGCCGGAAGAGGCCGCGCGTCATCTGGCCTCTGCAGTGAGCTATATCCACGTGAAAGCCGCCGTGCCGCATAAAGATAACTTCCGCGCCGTCGCACCGGACCGCGCCGATGCACGCTGGCTGGATCTGCTCGGCCAGCTGCCTGCCGATGCCCCGCGCGGTATCGAATTCCCGCTGGAAGGGTCGGATTTAACCGCCGTTACCCGCCATTACGTCAACCTGCTGCGCGAGGAGTAAACCATGCACAAGACGCTGGATGTCATCACGATTGGTGAAGCCATGGCCATGTTTGTCGCCACCGAAACGGGTGAGCTGAGTGCGGTGGAGCACTTTATCAAACGCGTCGCAGGCGCAGAACTGAACGTCGCGACCGGCCTGGCGCGTCTCGGCCTGAACGTGGGCTGGGTCAGCCGCGTGGGGGATGACAGCTTTGGCCATTTCGTTCTCGATTCGCTGAAAAAAGAGGGGATTGATGCCACTGGCGTCACCCTCGACGGACGCTTCCCTACCGGCTTTCAGCTTAAATCTAAGGTTGAAAATGGAACCGATCCCATCGTGGAGTATTTCCGTAAAGGCTCGGCCGCAAGCCACCTCTCTGTCGCGGATTACCACGCCGATTACTTTGCCTCCGCGCGCCATCTTCATCTGAGCGGCGTGGCAGCCGCGCTGTCTGCCAGCTCGTATGAACTGCTGGATCATGCGGCAGCTACCCTGAAAGCCCAGGGCAAAACGATCTCGTTCGATCCGAATTTGCGCCCGGTGCTGTGGAAAAGCGAAGCGGAAATGGTGGAGAAACTGAACCGTCTGGCGTTCAGGGCGGACTGGGTTCTGCCAGGCCTAAAAGAAGGGATGATCCTGACCGGCGAAAGCACGCCGGAAGGCATTGCTGACTTCTACCTGAATAAAGGGGTAAAAGCGGTGGTGCTGAAGACCGGTGCCGATGGCGCATGGTTTAAAACGGCCAACGGTGAACAGGGTGCGGTCGCGGCAGTGAAGGTCGAGAACGTGGTCGACACCGTCGGCGCGGGCGACGGCTTTGCCGTGGGCGTGATTAGCGCCCTGCTGGAAGGCAAAACGCTGCCGCAGGCCGTCGCGCGAGGCAACAAGATTGGCTCGCTGGCCATTCAGGTGCAGGGCGACAGCGAAGGATTACCAACGCGAGCACAGCTCGGCGTTTAAATTCTCTCTCCCTGTGGGAGAGGGCCAGGGTGAGGGCAGCAAGCCGCACCAAATAATTAAGCCACCGTGTACCCTACAGACAACGGCGGTAACAACCTCAACAACAGAGGCAAGCCTATGAACAGTTCGACCAATGCAGTAAAACGCTGGTGGTACATCATGCCAATCGTGTTTATCACGTA
>Ga0209370_1002882_pt1 | contig 11679 bp, 11 predicted proteins | sample AgamicAtPrz_FD_187164 | JGI IMG/M metagenome (GOLD analysis project Ga0209370, IMG submission 187164) | Agave microbial communities from Guanajuato, Mexico - At.P.rz (SPAdes) (version 2) | ecosystem: Host-associated > Plants > Phyllosphere > Phylloplane/Leaf | place: Guanajuato, Mexico... | reverse complement strand
AAGAGCCAGACCCACAAGGGTGACGGCTTCAATGAGCTGCGCTTCGAGGATGAACTGGGACGCCAGGAGGTGTTCATCCATGCCGAAAGGGATCAGAACAATGTGGTCAAGCACGATGAGACGACGACAATTGGCAACGACCGTAAGGAGCAGGTTGAGCACGACGAATCCATCCTGATCGGCAACCTTCGCGAAAAGACGATCGGCCATGACGAACGCGCGACGATTGGCAATGACGCCTTTCTGAAAATCGGCCGTAACCAGTCGATCACCGTTGCCAAGGACCGTGTTGAAACCATCGGCAATCATTGCCACCAACACATCACTGCCAATCATCACACTCGCATCGGCGGCAATCTGGAAGCGCACGTTCAAGGGCATGCCGAGCTGGAGGCTGGTGTTGAAATCCGTAGACGCACGCGTCTCTACGATCTGCGCTCATCGGAGACGGTGCTCATCCGGGGACCTGGCGGCTCCATCAGAATCGACGAACAGGGCATCACCCTGGACGGCTCAACCATCCACATCAATGGCCAACTCATCCAATCACCGGATGGCAACTCCAATCCCTTCTCCATCGCCAGCGGCTTTGTCAGCGGCAAACCGCTCGAGCGCCTGTGTGGGCGCCTCGCAGACGGCACATGCCCCCTGCCCGACTGCCGCTGCCTCAAGAGGCCGGGCCAGTGAGCACCGTGCCCGTGCAAGATCACGATAACGGCAATGTCGCCTACGACTGCCGGTTCTTACTGCTCATGACCAATACGCTCGAGGGCTGGGCGTATCGACCGGTGCCCCGTGACGGCGGATGGGTGCCCGCTTATGCCCCGTCGATAATCGACCTGATCAAAGACATCAGCCACGTTGCCCCACACGCCTGGCTCTGGAAGCGCAGCGCGCTGGATGAGCGGTATGACTTTGGCCCACTGCTGCTAGATACCTCAGAAGCAGAAGCGCTGCGTACTCATGCCATCGAGACCTGGATGCCCATTGATGGCGCCATCGCGTTGGACGCTGACGTCGACCTTGATGTACTCAATGCCCACCTCACCAGCCTGGTGCACGTGACGCTTGCCGATCAGGGTACCGCCATCTTCGAGTTCAGACCGGATCAGCTCTCGGCGTGGCTGAATGCGCTGAGCGAACGCAACCGCGAGCAATGGCTGGGGCCCATTTCCAGGCTGGCATGGCGAACCAACTGGGGTCCAGCCCATCAATGGCAGGTGCTCGAGCGCCGTCCAACAGCTGCGCGTTTTCTCACTGCGCCCGCATTGACCCTCGGCCCAGATGAACTGGAGCGACTGCAGGCCGGCCTGCACGAACACTTTGTCCTTTCACTGGCTCACGAGGTACTGGCCACGCCGGCCTACACCAACCGCACATTGGCCGAAATCCATCGCTGGATAGAAACCCTTCTGCCGCAACTCAAGGCGCTCAATTTCCGTGATGAGGACGTTGCCGGCCAATTCATTCGCATGACAGCCAAGCACATGTCCATCATCAGCAGCGGCCAGGCCGGGGATATCTACACCAACCTCGAAGAGTCACCTCAAGCACGACTTCGGCAACTTCAAGCGCTGATCGACAGCAAGGAAACACGCCATGACTGATGCCTCGGTCAGCAGTCCCACTGCCGGCCCCGCCTGCCGCGCGCGGGTGCCCATTGTGCCGGTACGTTACGCGGTCGTTCCCCGCCCTGCCGGTACGCCCCCTTGCCTCTATCACGACGCAGGTTTCACGCTGGAGCAGCGCCTGCCCCCGCTACGGCATTGTGCCTACACGCTTCGAGCCCTGCGCCCGGGTTACGTCTATGTGTTCATGAAAGGCCCCTTGGGCGAAATGCTGGTCATCCATGAATACGATGGAGAGGGCAACTACAGAGAGTTGCGCCATCGGGGGCTGGACAATTACCACCGACGCGATCGTTATCTCTCCGGCCAGACCATGGCTTGGGTATGGGCAGATACCTGCCAGGAATCAGCCAAGGAAGTCTGGATCGGTTACAGCCCCCACTTGTGGACCAACGCCACCACCGCGCGTATGTGCGCTTCGCCTGCCCTGCGCAAACGGCACATGCGCCTGCTGGACATGGCCGAACTGGTGGCGGGCAATCAGGCCCCCTCCTCCCAGCCGCACATCCTGCCCGTCAGCGCCTTGCAGCACTGGGTCGAAGATTTCAAGCCCGCCAACCGGCGCATGCCCCTGACCTGGAGCAGCCACCCCGTCACCGCGACCTTGCCGGTCGGGAGGCTCAGCGCAGTGGCTCGGCACTACCCGTGGTCGCAGCCGAAAGTACCGGTAGTGGTAGCGCTCGCTGACGCCGAGGGCGTGGCCTTGGATCTGGGCCTGTCGGTCTCGGCCTACCAGCATCAACTGCGCGATCTGATGCCCACCGAGCAACTGGAACACACAAAGCCCGCGCAGAGCCCCGAACAACAGCAGTTGCCGTCCTGCTTCAAGCTGGACGTGGAGCACGTGAGCCCAAGGAGCCGCGACTTTCACCACCGCAACCTGGTGGCCATGTTGCTGAACAAGACGCTGGAGAGCCTTTATCCGGTGGGTGCGCCTTCCCCGGAGCTGGCCGGTACCCGGTTGAGACCGACCCGCGACAATCCAGCCCATTCCCCCGCAGCTGTACGCTACCTGGCCCTCACCCACGAACGCTACTCCGAAAATGGGGCACGCCTGGGCCTGCGCATCGATACCCGAAAATACCTGCAATTCCTCGATGAGCGTGATGCGCTGGAGCAGCGCATGGCACACCTGCGTGACCTTGCCCTGCAAGCCAGCCACGATCACGACGCCTGGCTGGCCACTGCTGAGCCAGGGCATCTCGATGACCCCTACAGCCTGGCTGCCGCTTTGGCCTGCTACGACCGGGACGATCTGACGTCCGCCCGTGGACTGGAAATCGTCCTGGCGCTGTTGATTCACCCCATGGGCCAACCCACACCCGGTACCGAGGACCAAGACCCGCGGTTCAGGCGCCTGGAGCAGTGGCTCGATCGGCACGATAGCCCACTGTACACCGCCGTCACCCCATTTAACCCGTTCAAGGACAAAGCCGATGCGGTCGGCAGCCTGTTGGGCGCCGCCGACAACGTGATCGAAGGCCTGGCCGGCCGCTTCCCGGCGAGCGCCGGCATCACCGAACTCACCGCACAAACTGTCACAACCGTGGTGCTCAAGCGCCTGCGTGGCAATACGCGCTGGGACGCCAGCAAGGGCTTGCGTCAGCAAGTGCTGGCAGCGGCGCGTGAGGCCAATGCCGAGAAGGCACTGGGGTTGCTGGCGGCGCGATATCAGATCACCGATAAGATCATTCGTGATAACCCGTTCAGCAAAGCCGTTGAGCAGTACTTGAACAAAGGCATGGCTCAAGTTGAGGAGATCAAGCAACTGCGCATCTCAGGCAGCCGCACGATAGCGATCGAGTTGACCACCAGGGCGCATCTAAAACCCAGCATTGTTGGCTTGCTCACGTCGGGCAGTGGCGGCGTGTTGAACGCGGGGATGTTGTGGTTCAACGTGATCTCACTGAAAGCCGCTTATAGCAGCTTGCAGAAGAATGCTGCGCCGGAAGACGCGCTGGGGTTTGCGTCGTCGATATTTGGAGTGATGGGGGCGGCTGCAGCGACGGTGGTCAGCGCTCGGGCGATGCAGAAGGCGGTGATGCTGAGATTGATGCCGACGGTGCCTGGGATGGCTTTTGGGAACAGCTTGATAAAATTCTTGGGCAGTAATCTTTTCGCGCGATTAGTTGGTTATCCTGCAATAGTCTCGGGGATAGTCTCAGACAGTCTCAAGATAGCGCGCCAAATTTCAAATGGCAGCTTAACGGCAGCCGGATATACAGCTGCTGCAGCGACCAATACGGCAATCGGATCCATTATAGTTTTAGAGGCTGGACTTGCGGTTGCGGGAGCTACGTCTCTGATACCTTTCGCTGGGTGGGGCGCAGCTGCACTTGTGCTTGCGGGTATAGCCATCATTGCTGGAGGCGTCTATCTACATTCAAAAGCATATGCGCAGCTCCATAGCCCGATTGAGCTATGGGCAGCCCGCAGCATCTTTGGCAACCGAATCAATGATGGAGAAATTCGGCCTGATATAGTCTTGGATAACGAAAAAAAACTTCCTAACTTCACGACGTTATTGGCGGAAATTGCGGCGTGGCACAATGAACATTACGCACCTAAAGCTATATCAAATGAACAAGCCTTGAAACTCGGCATAGCCAACCTTGACACTAAATGGCACAACAACCTTCAATCAGTAACTGTAAATCCAATTACCACCAATACCAACGCAAGCCTAATTGGAAGGATAGCAGAATTCACAATTTATTTACCGGGCTTTTTAGTAGGAAGCAGCGAATGGTCGGCGACCTTGAGCTCCACCCGCAATGATTTAGGAGTAGAGGTGCCTGCAATAAATCCAGTTGCTTACCTAGTCAAAAGCGGCTTGATACTGAATTTCAAACATTCGGCAGCAAATCAGAAACGCATTTCACTTCGTCTAGCCTATCGCGTCAATGGAGAATTGATGAAAGATATTGAACTCAACTCAACCTTCTATCTCGAGCCCTGACCATGGCAACCTTGTGGATATTTCAACCCAACTCAAAATCCGGCTATCAATCAGCTATAAACGGACAACTTTTAAGTAAGTCTGAGCGTGTATTGTCGCTACGCAACCCATGGGTGACGGACTCTGTCTTCATGGGAAAACTTTATTGCGCAATGACAATTATGGTAACGACCGGCTTTTACCCACCTCTATTCTCCGCTTTAAGCTGGAGTGACTTCAGATCTGAACCCTTATTAGTTTTCGGGATAGCGCTTATTCCCTTCATTTTCCTCCCATTTCTTTGCTATAGAGTATGGTTTATCAAAGGCTTATCAAGTATTTACTTTAATCGCTCCACAAAAAAAATATATTACAAACGCTTGAGCAAGACTTTAGTTTTTGACTGGCACAACACGGGCGGGGGCGTTTTCCAACGCACCGAATTTGGCGGCTCGTCTTTCAGCACCAGCTACGCACTTGCCTTCGCCCCCCGCCGCGCAGACGGCAGCCTCCATCAGAAAGATTGCCTGTGGGTCGACAGCAATGAACCAACCGACCCAGACATCAAGCACGTCGCAGAAGTGTGGGAATACCTGCGCCACTTCATGGACTACGGCCCAGACAAACTACCGCCACCCGGCGAGGCGAACTGGTGGCACCGACCACTGCATGCTATCTGCCTGACCCCGGCAGAGGCCTGGCGTCATTACGCGCCTTGGCGAACTGGGGAGCCCGGGGAACTACAAGGCAAGAAAAACTGGCAGCTGCCGTTCTGGGCCGTGCTGTTCCCCTACAACCTCACGGTCGCTCTCTGCTGGTGTGGCGTCTGCTGGTTGTTCAACGTCCGGGCTGCGCCGCCACCGCCGGAGGCGTTCGAGCAAGCCCCTCCACAGCCAGATAAAAGGAGACCCAATTGAGATCCATCGTCCTTATCGGCCATGCCCATGACTGCCCACTGCATGGAGCCGGCACGGTAGAAACTGGTGCAAGCGCGACATTCGTGAATGGCAAGGCCGTTGCGCGGGTGGGCGACCGCATCAGTTGCGGGGCCATTATCGAGACCGGCGCAAACTGCACGCTCATCGAAGGCCAACCTGCTGCCAGAGCGGGCGACACTACCAGTCACGGTGGGACGTTGGTCGAGGGGTATCCCGGTTGGCTTATTGACTAACTGTAAAAAGCGGACATTAGGCTAGCCGACTCTGCGCTTGGCCTCATAGTCAAATTGAATGCTTCGTCGGCGGCCTGTCAAGAAACCCGGAACTGTCTGGAAACGATAGAGGGGGGAGACCTAGGTACTGCACGAAATAGGGCGATGTCGACACCGCATGGAGCAAGCCAGCGAGACCATCGCTGGCATCAATTTCTTGCGCGCTTGTCGAAACGCGTCACGCGGGGGCGATTGTCTTTAAGACGGCCGAACAACCTAGGCAGCCTGGCTTAGGCTTGCGCTTCATCGAGCGCATCGGAATGACGGGGCCTCTGCGGAAGCGGCCGCAATCGAGCACAAACGCGCTTTGCACGACCTACTCTCGCCTGACATTCGACAACTGCACATCACCCCGTCGGTTCAACTTGCCCCAACCCGTCGTCTTACCGAATAGAAACCGTAACAGTCCGTTCCATGTGGCGATGCACCCAAGCATCGATATCAGCGTATGCACGACTACACCGTTAAGATGCCCGCACCATGATTCGGCACATTGACTATCCCCTACCCGTGCAGCGTATCTTCTGCATCCCCGCCAAACTGACCAGCAGAAGCCAAACACAAAAAGCGATAGCAGGAACAGCCAATTGAACACACCAGCACGGCACACTTCGATAACAAGGCAAGATAAAGCCACCGCAAAAGTCGGAATGATCAGCAGCGGAGCGATGCAGTGGCTGGTTAATACATAAAGCCATATCTTGAATGCCCACCCCCCTTTTCGCCAGAATTGTCGAGAAAGCAAAGCGACCACTTGCAGCTTTCCAGTACTCCATCGCAACCGCTGCGCATATAGCTGGGACCATGCCGTAGGAATCTCCGTCACTGCTAACGCCGCTGGCTGATAGAGCGTTCCGTAGGCTTGCGAAAGAAGGCACATCGTAAGCTCTGTATCTTCAGCCAATGTTTGCTTACTGAAACCTCCTACTGCCCTTACCCGATCAGTTAAAAACGCCGATATTGCACCAGGTACAACGGGCACACTGTAAAACCTGGAAAACGCACGCCGTTCAATCTCATTTGCAATTTGATATTCAATGCGCTGACCTCGGCAAATGAGCGCATCACTGAACCCTCCTCCTCCAGCAATCATATTCCCTGAAACCGCTGCAATATTTTGCACAGAAAGAGAATTCACCAAGAGCTTCAGCGTATCAGGAAAAACGAGCGTATCAGCATCAATGCAGACGAAGCTGGCTGTATGAACTTCCCTCAAACCTCGATTAAGCGCCATTGCTTTTCCTGCATTGCTTTGAGAAAGAACCTTGAACGCGTCGCCATACTTATTTTTTAATGTTCGAGCGAGATTTAGCGTTCTGTCGGTCGATCCGTCATCGATGCAGATTACCGAATGAAACTTAACGCCACGGGAGTCAAAAATCGCAGCGACCGTTGCTTCCAGAACCCGCTCCTCATTGAAGCAAGGTATCAGAACACTCACGAGGGGCGACGGGCTCATATCAATGTCTTCAGCCTGCCCAGTGCCGGCCCACATCAGAAGCACAATACTTTTAACAGAATGCGCCATCAAAATCACAAGAGAAGCAGCCAACATCCACTCGTTCATAACTCACCCTGATCGGTTCAACAATCTCCTCTTGCAGTAAATCAAAATTCAAGAGACTACTCACCTAGCAGAATTGATAGGCACATCTAAGGCTGTAGTCCAAACAATTAATACCCTGAGACAATCCACAGAACTCCCTACATAACATCACCGGCTGTACGGCTCCGGAGTGCAAGGGTGCAGATTAATGTTAAAGGGCGTGCCATCGTTAGGCCGTGAGGTGTCTGGCTAAATTGTAAGCCGTCACGAAGGCACAGTATGTGCGCCTCCATCCCAGCGTAGTCGGGATCGTGGTATCGTTGATCGCTTGGTTTAGGTCTTGGTCAGTCGATGTTTGATGACGCGCTCGTGGCAGACGCGATTGAGAATGGATCCACCAGACCGATTGGCCGCGCCGTTGCGGCACCTGGGCTGCTCGGTGAAAGCCTCACCGTTGTCAGTCAGGGCGGTGTAGATCTTGGATGTAAATGCCTGCATGACCTGACGTAGATAGACGGCGCTATTACGCTTGGTCGAGGCGGCGGAGAGCGCGACATAGGTGAGCGTTGTGACGCGATCAATCGGCATGGACAGGTGCTATGACGCCGAAGCGCTGCGCCTTCACCGCGATCAATATCGAATACAGCCCGTTATCCCACTGCACTCAATTAAGCGCCAGCCCAAGCCTGGCTTACCCAGACTGTTTAACGGGCCCCCAAAAAATCGACGGCGCAACATCATCAAGCGCATGTTTAGCTGGCTGGAAGATAACCGCAGGATCGTGACACGCTTCGACAAACTGGCGACAAGCTATGCCGCCATCGTCTCACTGGCTTGCTCCATGCGGCGTCTGCGACATCTCTTTTCGTACAGAGCTTAGCCTTGGCCATTACGGAACCATAAGAAAAAGCCGCCCGTCATGTGGCAATACGGCATCAGCTAACCCAATGCTGCTATCCGCATCGCCTAGGACATTGATCAGGCCCGCGGCATTGAACCGCTGCAGTTGGACCTGCCAGGAGGGGCATCATGCGCAAATGGATAAGTACAACCGCCGTGAAGTGTGCGGTATGGGGCGTTATCCGATTCCAGTTGCGATACTGGCTCGACTGGCTGTGTCGCTAACGGATCAGGGACGAGGCATTGGTATAGGTCTTCGGAAAGATGCCATCCGTCATACATTACTTGCCGCGGATCAGGTAGGGTTCGACCCAGACTGACTCATCCGATTGATAAGAGCCAGTGCGCTTCTAATGTTAGACTCGGCTTTGAGCCATTGGGCGATCACCAGCTTTCGCTTTTGCTCAAAGATGCCCGAAAGCTCTTAGTCTCATCACACTCTCAATAAGCGCCCTAGTGGGCGCCTGTGTTTTTGACCAACATTTCTTCCTCGACTCCTGCCGGCCCGTTTCACACGAACCACAGCGCTCAGCACCCAAGCCACATGAGTGATAGTGTAGAAGGATATAAAGAGATGGCCTTCAAGTGTGCGCCAGCACTCACGCAACGAATTCAGACTTTACCATGTTTGCGAGCTCTTCTACCGCCTGTTGTTCGTCATCCCCGTCCGCGATGATTCTTATGATATCATTTTTCTTAATCTCTAGACTTAGGACACTCACCAGATTTTTTCCATTAACCCTTCTTTCTGAGCGCTCAATCCAGACTGACGATGAGTAGTCATTTGCTTTATTTACAAATTGAGTGGCCGGGCGGGACTGCACACCCACAATGTTTGTTACGGTAACCTCAGAATAGAACATGTCAATAACCCCTATGAAGTCGTGGCTTATTCAAAATCAGGCTAACGTTCAATGCGGTGTACGTCTACTGGTAAAAATACCAGGGAATTAAAAGTGCCTTCACCTGATATGCAGGGCGAGGTGGCACTCCGTTTGCGTAGCACCTTAAAAATACAGAATCCTGACTCATTCGAGAATAAGCGTAGGAAATGCTTGCATCCCTGTCCAAACCCAAGTTGGATGGAAAAATACTAATGATTGGCCCTCTACACTGGCAAAAATAATAGCCTACCCGCGCAGGTTCGCGACCTCCACTGAGATTCCGGTGGGACACCTGCCAAGAATGTAAAGCTTGTCCGTGCCTATTGTTTAATCTTCGCCTGATCCAATCGCCAGCATCCACGTTCGCAGGATGTGATCATGGTCGCACTTCGTTCTCTCGCCCTTCGCCGCAGTCTACTGGCAGGGTCTACTCAGCCTCCCAGCCGCTTCGATGGCGCTCAGCACAGCTGACATCACAGCTTCGACTACTTCCCCCGAATGTCTGGCCTACCGCTTTGTCGGCATCTGCCAACGCGGTGCACCACCACTACGACAACCTCTGTCGCCTGATCAGCGTCAACGACATTCGCAAGGGAATGTGCGAATTCCGTTATAACCCGCTGGATCGGCTTATAGCCGCACGTGGGGCTGGGCGGAAGGTGGTGACCGAATACCGGTGTGACTGTCAGTCACCTATTGAGTGAAGTGCTGCTGCCAAATGGGCAGGTGGCCAAGCATAGGTGCGACAACCGACGGAAGGCGATCCACTAATTGAATACGGCCTCGAAGGCATGATCACTGGAGAAGCGAACTGCAAGACGCTGTTACGTGCGTTGCTCGCTCGGATGGGTGCCTTGGGCTATCAACGCTCGTGCTTCATCCCGCTTGGTGTGGGCCTCCCGGAGCCCGAGCTGAGAACTAACTGCCGAACGACATGCGCTTCTGCTTGCCAGCCTAGTCGTACCCGAAATGCCAGACCTTTCCGGTGACTCGGGCGCGAAAAAACCGGTACTATCCGGGCATTTTTAGGGCCAGATTTGAGGCCAGAATTGGAAATGCCCCAATTCGCTTTTCCGGTGGAGCTTGGTGGGGTACGAGACGAGCATTTGGTCTCTGACAGGTCCAGGAGGTCACCATGGCACTCTCGGAGCTGGCGATTCAGCGCGCTTCCCACTGGAACGAAAGAAGGCCCTAAGGGCCTTTTTTCGTCGACTTACAGACTTCCATGGAACTCTGTGGATCTATAACTGAAGCGGGAAGCGAGACACTTGATAGGCATCTATCCCCCTGAAATTATTAGCTTTTTTCAGGCTAGCCCCGCTTCAGTGGATGAGCTTATGGACTGCATGCCAGAGCGTGGCAAGCACCATTTTTCACTGTACTCCATCAGCGTTCACGAACATCCGATCACGCCCGTTGACAGGCATCTCCAAGTCTCGTCGCTCCCCCTTCCTCGTAGATTTGGACACGGGCTGCCTCTCTCCAGGACTGACCAACATCTGGCGCCCCCGGCGCTTAGGTACAGTCATCGAGCGCATGCTCAGGCACCAGCGGCACCACCACCGACACCTCGCTACGAACGGCCGCACGAATCTCTTCCAAGACCTTCTTTGAAAGGAGGCGCTTAGCATGGCGCACGAACAGCGCTTGCTCGGATAGCTGAGTCAGCAGCGTCAACCTGCGCCGCTCCTCCTTCTGCTGATACTGAGCCAAACCACGATCCACTCGAAGGCCGGCTAACGCTTTATTGCGCATGATGATGGCGTAGTTGAGTCTCCTGAGCCATGGAACGTCCAGCTTTTTACGCCCTGCGTGAGCATCCTGCCGAGCAAGCTTGAGCTGCGCCCTCATAGAAGCAATTTCCGAGACCAAGGTGGCTTCTCGGCTGAGCATTTCCTCCACTTGAATACCTCGCGCCTCCAATAGCCCGAAATCCGCGAATTCATTCTTGTGGGGAATAAACAACCCATCGCCGGGCATATCCTTATGCACCGTACGCATGCCCCCCTCCAGCTGCTCGATGGCCTGCCTGCAATGGTGCAGGGGCTGAACTCGCTCTTCCTTTGGCATCACCCCTTCCTTATATAGTTTGTCCGTCGTCCTGCCTGGCCTTCATCGCCTTGAGCGGCTGCTGTAGCAACCCACGAGGCAACCGGAAACCCTTGAACGGTTCTTGGGTAATGGGGTTAAAGGCCTTCTCAGCGCTTAGCCGGTAACGCATCACGCCATCCCCGGTCCTGAAGCTAAGGTCTACACTGGTAGCCGTCCGTCCATTGAGCGAACCGCGGCTGAGCAAACGGAACATCGACCATGGGCCTCGGTACTCCAGGCTGCTGCTGTTGCCGTTCTGCCTGAGCAGGGTCAGGTTGCTCCGCACGTGTTGCCCAAGCGTATTGGGCCAGATGATGCCGGTGATCTGGCGCGGGCCATGGGTGTAGGAAATCAGCTGGCCATCAAGGTCCAGCAGGCTGGTGCGTTGGTTAGTACTCAGGCCCAACGGCTCGATACTGAACTGAACACTCAGGTTGCCGCGCTGATCGAAGAAGGTTTCGCGAATGCGGTCTGCCAGCTCC
>Ga0209370_1002881_pt1 | contig 11684 bp, 9 predicted proteins | sample AgamicAtPrz_FD_187164 | JGI IMG/M metagenome (GOLD analysis project Ga0209370, IMG submission 187164) | Agave microbial communities from Guanajuato, Mexico - At.P.rz (SPAdes) (version 2) | ecosystem: Host-associated > Plants > Phyllosphere > Phylloplane/Leaf | place: Guanajuato, Mexico... | reverse complement strand
AGGGTTTCCACCGCCGCCAGCATGCCGCCCTGGAATTGGTAGTAGTCGTTGGAATCGAGGATGTCGTGCTCGCGGTTGTCCTGGTTGTGCAGCACCGCCTGCATGCGCTCCAGGCGCTCGGCGAACTGCTCGCGGGCCGGCGCGCCCTCGACGCCCTTGCCATAGGCGTAGCCGCCCCAGTTCAGGTACACCTCGGCCAGGTCCGCACGGTTTTCCCACAGGCGCTCCTCGATGGCGTTCTGCACGCCCGCGCCATAGGCGCCCGGCTTGGAGCCGAAGATTCGCCAGCCGGCCTGACGCCGTGCCTCGAGCTCATCCAATCCGCCATCCTGCAGCGCCAGGGCTTCCTGCCAGACCCGGGCAGACAGCGGGTTCATGTCCGGCGCCTCGTCCAGATCGGCGACCGCCTGCACGGCGTCGTCGAACAGGCGGATCAGGTTGGCGAAGGCATCACGGAAGAAGCCGGACACCCGCAGGGTGACGTCGACACGCGGGCGACCGAGCTGTTCCAGGGGCAGCACCTCGAAACGCTCGACCCGCCCGCTGCCGGCCTGCCACACCGGGCGTACGCCCATCAGGGCCATGGCCTGGGCGATATCGTCGCCGCCGGTGCGCATGGTCGCGGTACCCCACACCGACAGGCCAAGCTGGCGCAGGTGGTCGCCTTCATCCTGCAGGTGGCGTTCGAGCAGGCGGTCGGCGGCCTGCACGCCAAGGCGCCAGGCGGTGGGCGTGGGCAGGTTGCGCACGTCCACGCAATAGAAGTTGCGCCCGGTGGGCAGTACATCGAGGCGCCCACGGCTGGGTGCACCACTGGGGCCGGAAGGCACGAAGCGACCATCCAGGGCATCGAGCAGGCCGCGCATTTCGGCATCGCCACAGGCGTCCAGCAGCGGGGCGATATGGCTGCGCAGGCTGTGCAGCACGGCCGCACTGAGCGGGCCGACTGATTCGCCACCGTCGATCAGCTGCAGGCCTAGCAGCTCCAGGCGCTCGCGAATGTCGCCAAAACTGCGCCAGGGCTCGTCGCTCAGCCCAGTCAGAACGTCAGGACGCGGGCCGCTCCACGGCGCCGCCATCTCGCAATCGAGGGGATCGAAGTCGAGTGCCAGGTCGTGAGCCAGGGCACGCAACAGGCTGGCGTTGCCGCCCTGCCCGTCGCTACGTGGAATGCGCAGCAGCGCCAGCAGGGTGTCGCGGCGCAGCGCACCGGTCGGCGATTCGCCGAATACATGCAGGCCATCGCGGATCTGCGACTCCTTGAGGTCGCACAGGTAAGCGTCGAGCTGCGGCAGCCAGCTGGCAGGGTCGTCATTGAGCTGCAGGCCCAGTTCACGGTCGAGGCTGGCCTCGCGCACCTTTTGCAAAATCTCGCCGCGTAGCTCGGCGGCGCGGCGCAGGTCGAGCTGGCTGGCGTCGTAGTATTCGTCGGCCAGGCGCTCCAGGTCGCGCAGCGGGCCGTAGCTCTCGGCGCGGGTCAGCGGCGGCATCAGGTGGTCGATGATCACCGCCTGGGTGCGGCGCTTGGCCTGAGCACCCTCGCCAGGATCGTTGACGATAAAGGGGTAGATATTCGGCAGCGCACCGAGGATCGCAGTCGGCCAGCAGCGTTCGGACAGCCCGACGCTCTTGCCCGGCAGCCATTCCAGGTTGCCGTGCTTGCCGACGTGGATCACCGCGTTGGCCCCGTAGACGTGGCGCATCCAGCAATAGAAGGCCAGGTAGCCGTGGGGCGGCACCAGATCCGGGTCGTGGTAGACCGCTGCGGCATCGACCTGATAACCCCGTGCCGGCTGGATGCCGACGAAGGTCAGGCCGAAACGCAGGCCGGCGATCATCAGCCGGCCTGCGCGGAACATCGGGTCGTTCTCCGGCGCGCCCCAGCGTTCCAGCACCGCCTGGCGATTGGCCTCGGGCAGGGCGGCAAAGAAGCGCTGGTAGTCGTCCAGCGCCAGGCTCTGCGCACAGGGCCGCAGGTCGAGGTTGTCGAGGTCGTTGGTCACGCCACCGAGCAGCCCATGAATCAGCGCGGTGCCGCTGGCCGGCAGGCCCTCGACCGGGTAGCCCCGGGCTTGCAGGGCCCGGAGGATATTCAGCGCCGCCGCCGGGGTATCCAGGCCGACGCCGTTGCCGATACGGCCATCACGGGTCGGGTAGTTGGCCAGTACCAGGGCGATGCGTTTATCCACAGCCGGCAGGCGCTGCAGGTCAGCCTGACGGCGCGCCAGCTCGGCGACGAAATCCATGCCCGGTAGGTGTGCGCGGTAGCACACCACATCGCTCTGGCTGCGCTCGCTGCGCCAGGCCAGGCCCTTGAAGCTGATGGGCCGGGTGATCAGCCGGCCATCCAGCTCCGGCAACGCGATATGCATGGCCAGGTCACGGGGGCCGAGGCCCTGGGCGTTGCCCTGCCACTGATCTTCGCTGTCCAGGGCGCAAAGCGCCTGCAGCACCGGCACGTCGCGGCGGAACGGCCGTGCCTGGGGCGACTCGGGGTTGGACTGGGCGAAACCGGTGGTGTTGATGATCAGACTGGCGCCCGCTTCGTCGAGCCAGTCCTCGACCTGGGCCAGGCAGGCCGCTTCCTTGAGGCTGGCCACCGCGATGGGCAGCGGGTTGAGGCCCTGGGCCTGCAGGCGCTGGCAGAAGGTATCGACGAAGGCGGTGTTGGCCGCCTGCACATGGGTGCGATAGAACAGCAACGCGGCCACCGGTGCATCCGCTCGCCAGTCGCCGCGCCAGTCCTGCAGCGAGGCATTGCCCAGGCGCGGGTGGTAGAGGCCGACCCGCGGCAGCGGGTGCGGCGGCTGCCAGCCGTAGTCCCGGCCCAGGTAACGGTCGGCGATGCAGTTGAAGAACTGCCGCGCATTATCCACACCGCCCTGGCGCAGGTACTGCCACAGGCGTTCGGCATCGTCAGCGGTCACGTTACCCAGCGCCGTGAGCTCGGGGTCGGGGTTATCGCAACCCGGCACCAGGATCAGCGTCTTGCCCTGCCCTGCCAGCTCCACCAGCCGCTCGACGCCGTAGCGCCAGTAGCTGACGCCGCCATGCACGGAAATCATGATCACCTTGGCGTGCCGGAGCACCTGCTCGACGTAGAAGTCCACCGAGGCGTTGTTGCCCAGCTGCGCCGGGCTGGCCAGGCGCAGGCTGGGGTAATCCTCGGGCAGATGGCGGGCGACTTCGGCCAGCAGCGACAGGTGCGAATCGCCGGTGCACAGCACCACCAGCTCGGCGGGGGTCTGGCCGAGGTCGGCGATGCTGTCGGCCGGCAGCGACTGGCCGGGCTGGGTACGCAGCAGGTGCATGACGGGCGCCGGTTACGCCAGCGCCGCTTTAAGCTCGGCGGCGATGGCCGTGTGATCGAGTTCCTGGCCGATCACGATCAGGCGGGTCACCCGCGCCTCATCGGGCTTCCAGGCGCGGTCGAAGTGCTTGTCGAAGCGTTGACCAACGCCCTGCAGCAGCAAACGCATGGGCTTGTTCGGCACGGCGACGAAGCCTTTCACGCGCAGAATGCCGTGTTTGCCGACGACCTCTTTCAGGGCGTTCAACAGGCGCGCCTCGTCTGCTTCCGGTAGTTCCACGTGGAACGAGTCGAATTCGTCGTGATCGTGATCGTCGTCTTCATCGTCGTGGTGGGTGCGACGGCCTTCGATATGCAGCTCGGTCTCGCTGTTCAGGCCCAGCAGCACATCGAGCGGCAACGAGCCGCCATGGGCCTCGACCACCTTGACCGCTGGCGGCAGCTCCTCGGCCACTTCGGCGCGTACCGCGGCCAGCGCCTCGGCATCGAGCAGGTCGGCCTTGTTGAGGATCACCAGGTCGGCGCTGGCCAGTTGATCGGCGAACAGCTCGTGCAGCGGCGATTCGTGATCGAGGTTGGGGTCGAGCTTGCGCTGGGCATCGACCTGATCGGGGAAGGCGGCGAAGGTGCCGGCCGCCACGGCCGGGCTGTCGACCACGGTGATCACCGCATCGACGGTGCAGGCGTTGCGGATTTCCGGCCAGTTGAAGGCCTGCACCAGGGGCTTGGGCAGGGCCAGGCCGCTGGTTTCGATGAGGATATGGTCGAGCTCGCCGCGGCGCTCCACCAGCTCGCGCATCACCGGGAAGAACTCTTCCTGCACGGTGCAGCACAGGCAGCCGTTGGCCAGTTCGAACACCCGGCCGTTGGCTTCTTCCTCGCTGCAGCCGATGGAGCACTGCTTGAGAATCTCACCGTCGATGCCCAGCTCGCCGAATTCGTTGACGATCACCGCGATGCGCCGGCCCTCGGCGTTTTCCAGCATGTGGCGCAGCAAGGTGGTCTTACCGGCACCGAGAAAACCGGTGACGATGGTGACGGGAAGTTTGGCGAGCGTTTTCATGGTGGCCCCTGGCGTCTGCAGAAACGGCGAGCGGGCAATAGGATGGCAGGCACGAGCAGGGCTCACGCGAAGGCATCACCGGATCACCCCGCCCGGTTGTCGAAAGCGTTATCGAGGCAGGTCTCCTGGCTGGCAGGTCATGGCACGCGGCCGGCCTTCCCGGTCTCCCAGTGGCGATTGGCGACGCACTCGCTGCTTACAGTTGCGGGGGCAGCCACGGCGATCCGTGTTCCCTCTTGAACCTGTTAGAAGCCTTCTGAACAGGTTTCCTCTCCATGGCGACCCATGGAGAACCTCGAAGACCGCAAGGCTACGCAGAGCCTGGGTAACGGTCAATCGCGGCGCGACCTGCAGCATATTGACGCTCTGGCCGCTTCGTGGTGTTCTTGCCCGGTTGTTTCAGGTGTCTCACGCCGCCGCGCGTGAGGTGAAACGGGAAGCCGGTTAGAGTCCGGCGCTGCCCCCGCAACGGTAAGCGAATGCCAGGATCGTTTTGGCCACTGTGCACACGCATGGGAAGGCCGATCCCTATCGCCGCAAGGCGATCGTCGTGAGCCCGGAGACCGGCCTGAATCCTCTGTTTGGCAACCCGCGGTGGGCGGGCACGCGCCGATCGCTGCCTGCTCGTGCGGGCTGTCTCGCCGTGTCCTGCTGTGCCGTTTACCCCTGAGGTCTACGATCATGTCCAGCAGTGTCCTTTCCGATTCCAGCGCCTCTGCGCTCCCCCTGTCGCAACGTATCCTGCTCGCCGTTGGCAGCTGCGTGCTGGGCGCCGTGCTGATCTTCTTCGCCGGCTTCTCCCAGGTCGAAGCCCTGCACAACGCCGCTCACGATACCCGGCATAGCGCCGCGTTCCCCTGCCACTGAGGGCACCAGAATGATCAAGCGTATCGCCCGGACCGCCGGGTTCGCCGGCCTGCTCGCTGCCATCGTGCTGACCCTGCTGCAGAGCCTGTGGGTAACCCCGTTGATTCAGCATGCGGAGACCTTCGAAGTCGCGGAGCCTGCAGCCACAATGGAACACGGCCATGACGGCGCCGCTGGCCACGGCCACGACGGTGAAGCCTGGGCCCCGGAAGACGGCTGGCAACGCCTGTTATCCACAGGCCTGAGCAACCTGGTCGTCGCCGTCGGCTTCGCGCTGATGCTCGCCGGCCTGTTCACTCTGCGTGCCCCCGAGAAAACCTGGCAGGGCCTGCTCTGGGGCCTGGCGGGTTTCGCCACCTTCGTACTGGCACCCTCCAGCGGCCTGCCGCCGGAACTGCCAGGCACTGCCGCGGCGGACCTGCTGCTGCGCCAGTACTGGTGGATCGGCACCGCGGCCTCGACCGCCGCCGGCCTGGCGCTGCTGGCATTCGGCGGCAACTGGCTGCTGCGCATTTCGGGCGTGATGATTCTCGCCCTGCCCCACCTGCTCGGCGCGCCGCAGCCCGAGGTGCATGAAAGCCTGGCGCCCGAGGCGCTGGAGCATCAGTTCATCCTCGCCTCACTGCTGACCAACGCGGTTTTCTGGGCCGCCCTGGGCCTGACTGCCGCCTGGTTCCATGGCCCTGGGCGCCAGCCGCAGTGAATGAGCGGCCCATCCTCGTCGCCGGCCTGGGTTGCCGGCGCGAGTGCTCGCGCGATGAGCTGCTGGCCTTGCTCGACAGCACCCTGGCCGAGCAGGGCTCGAGCACGGCCGAGCTGACGTCCCTGGCCAGCAGCGCCCACAAGGCGGCTGAACCTGGCCTGCAGCTGCTGGCCGCGCACCTGAACCTGCCGATCCACTTCCTGCCCGCCGAGGTGCTGGCGGGTTACCATGGGCGCCTGACCGACACCTCGGCCAAGGCGTTGCAGCTGACCGGCACGCCAGGCGTCGCCGAAGCCAGCGCCCTGGCCCTGGCCGAGCAGCTGAGCGGCCGACCCGCTCGCCTGTGGATAACCAAGCGCAAGAGCGCTGCCGCCACCCTGGCCGTAGCCCGAGTCGATGGGTAGGGATCACGCCCTGTCGAGCCACCGGGATTTTCATCGGTCGATACAAGACGCCGCCACCCATATTCAGGAACCCCATGACCGTCTACTTCATTGGCGCCGGCCCCGGCGACCCCGAGCTGATCACCGTCAAGGGTCAGCGCCTGATCCGCAGCTGCCCGGTGATTCTCTACGCCGGCTCCCTGGTGCCCGAGGCGGTGCTCGACGGCCACCAGGCCCATCAGGTGATCAATACCGCCGAATTGCACCTGGATGAAATCGTCGCCCTGCTACACGCCGCCCACGCCCGTGGCGAGGATGTGGCGCGGGTGCATTCCGGCGACCCGTCGCTGTATGGCGCCATCGGCGAGCAGATTCGTCACCTGCGCGCGCTGGGCATCCCCTTCGAGATCATTCCCGGCGTGACGGCCACGGCCGCCTGCGCGGCGCTGCTGGAAAGCGAACTGACCCTGCCCGAGGTGTCACAGACGGTGATCCTCACCCGCTACGCCAGCAAGTCGCCGATGCCGGCCGGCGAGCAGCTGCAAGATCTCGCCCGCCACGGCGCGACCATGGCCATCCACCTGGGCGTTCAGCACCTGGCAAAGATCGTCACCGAGCTGCTGCCGCACTACGGCGCCAACTGCCCCATCGCGGTGGTGCACCGCGCCAGCTGGCCGGATCAGGACTGGGCGATCGGCACCCTGGCGGATATCGAGGCGAAGGTCAGCGCCAGGGGCTTCAAACGTACCGCGCTGATTCTCGTCGGCCAGGTACTGGGCGCGGAGGACTTCGCCGACTCGGCGCTCTACCACGAAGGCCACCGCCACCTGTTCAGGTCAGGCGCTGCAGACGATACAGGCTCTCGCTGACCTGGCCGCGGTTGTCGGCAATGGCGATCTGCGCGCCCTGACGGGCAAGGCGCTCATTAAGGTCGCTGGCGTACAGCTGCTTGAGGAAGGTCGGGTAATCGAGCGCCCCATGCTGGCCGAACAACCAGGCATGCAGTGCGGGCAGATGAAAGCTCCACGCCCCTTGATGGCAATCGAAACCGGCCTCGCGCAGCCGTACGATCAGTTGCTGATCACCCTGCAGCACAGCCGCGCAATAGGCATACAGCGTATCCAGCCATTTGCTCATATCAGTTGGCAACCACCGGCAGTTCGATACGGAAACAGGCCCCGCCTTGCTGATTGCTCACGCTCAGCTTGCCGCCCATCTGGTTGACCAGGCCGTAGCTGACCGACAGCCCCAGGCCGGTGCCCTTGCCCACCGGCTTGGTGGTGAAGAAGGGGTCGAATACCCGATCCAGCAGCAGCGGGTCGATGCCGCCGGCGTTGTCCTGAACCTGCACGATCACCTTGTCGTCCTCGCGGTCACTGCGCAGCAGGATACGGGGCTCCAGTTCCGGATGCTTGTCCCGGGCGCTGAGCAGCGCGTCCTTGGCATTGACCAGCAGGTTGATGATCACCTGCTCGAGCTGGTCGGCATGCCCGCGCACCGGGGGTGTGCCGCACAGCTCCAGGGTCAGGTCGATGTCACGGACCAGTTCGCCCTCGCGGATCAGGGTCACGGCGCCCTCGATGGCATCGTCCGGGCTGAACAGGTCGTCCTCGACCTCGGAGCGCCGCCCGAAGATGCGCATGTGGTTGATGATCTTCGCGGCACGGGTGATCTGCTGCTCGATACGTCCCAGCTTGTTCTTCAGGTACTCGGGGTTGGCCGAGCCGTTTTCCACGCCCTTGAGGGTGTTGGTCAGGGCGATGCGCATGACGTTGAGCGGCTGGTTGATCTCGTGGGCCAGCCCCGTGGCCATCTCGCCCAGCACCGCCATCTTGGCGCTCTGGTTGAGCATCTGCCGGGCCTTCTGCAGCTCGGTATCGTCGCGACCGACGGCCTGCACCTCGAGCAACTTGCCCTGCTCGTCGAACACCCCGCGCTCGGACAGCACCCACCAGATGTGCTCGCGGCCGGGCAGGTCCATGCGCACCAGCGCCGTGCCGACCGGCTCGTCAGGTGTCAGTTGGCGGTGGCGCTCGCGAAACTGGGTCAGCTCCTGGGCCGACAGGTAGCTGGCCAGGCTGGTGCCCGGCAGGTTTTCCTGGCGGATGCCCAGGTACTGGGCCAGCGGCCGGTTGGCGTAGACCAGGGTGAGGTCGGGGCGATAGCGACAGATGATCGCCGGCGAGTCCTCGACCAGGATGCGGTAGCGCTCCTCGCTCTCGCGCACCCGCTCGGCGGCCTGGGCGGCATCGGTCACGTCCAGGCACAGGCCGACCGCCTCGATGGGGATGCCCCGCTCGTCACGCAGCAGCTTGGCCTCGTCCTGCAGCCAGTGGTAACGGCCATCGCGGTCGAGCAGCCGGTAACGGCAGCTGGCCACGCCCTGGCTGAGCAGGCTGCGGGTGTGGGCGAAGTAGATGTCGCGGTCATCGGGGTGGATGAAGTCGGCCACGCTGCGCTGCACGAAGTCGTCCAGCGTCCAGCCCAGCAACGCACTGCAGCTGTCGCTGCAGAACACCGGCACGAAGGCGCCGTCGTCGTAGCGATTCACATAGATCACCGCCGGCGCACTGGCGACCAGGCTCTTCAAGCGCGTGGTGGCGGCGTCGGCCTCGACCTCCTTGAGCTTCATGTCGTTGATGTCCAGCACCGCGCCGACGATACGCCGCTGGCCATTGGCGTTGAGGATGCGCGTGTGAATGCGGAACCAGCACAGGGCGTCCTCGGCATCGCGCAGGCGCACCACCTGCTCGAAGGCTCGGCCGCTCAGTTCGGCATCGCCCAGGCGGATGCGAAACTCGTCGCGATCGGCCGCGTTGAGCAGCTCCAGCCAGTCGGCCAGGGTGACTGCCGCACCCTGGGTGAAACCGAAGCGCTGCATCAGGCAGGGCGCCAGCAGAAAGGCGCCACTGCGCGGCACGTATTCCCACCAGCCGGTACCCAGCAGGTTCTGCAGGATGTCCACCCGCTCGCCATGCACCTTGCGATTCTGCTCGTCGAGGCGTTGCAGCAGCGGAGCGGCGACATGGGCGAACAGATCCAGCCAGTCCCGGGTATTGAGCTCGGGCATGCTCTGGTGGGCGACGTACGGCGAGCACAACAGCCAGGCGCGGATGCCCTGGTGATCGGCATACGGCACCAGCCACACCGAGTCGGCGGCGTGCCACTCGGTCATCCCGGCATCACCGCGCAGCCACTGCACCGGCTGGTCGCCGGCATAGTGCTGCAGCTCGCGCGGCAGGTGCTGGCCGTCGTCCCAGAAAACCGGCGTCAGGGCGTCCCGGTAATGACCGACGACCTGCCAGCCGCCGCGCAGGCTATCCGGCAATGCCAGGGCCACGCAGGCCATGCGCAGGGCCTGGGCCATGGCGCCCAGCCAATCGTGGATATGGCGCGGAAACTCGACGCGCTCGGTGCCGCGCACGGTCTGCGCCACGGCGCTGATCTGCGAGAACACCTGCAGGCGCTGCTCGCAGGCATGCAGGCGGGCCAGGAAGTCGCCCACCTCGAAGGCCTGCAGCGACCAGCCCTGCACTTCGGCCTTGAGCCAGCCACGGGTGTGCAGGATGCCACCATCACGGGTGACGAAGGACAGGTCGAGCATCTGCTGGGCGAAAGCCGCCAGGTCGGTGACCAGATAGCGGCTCTGGCCATGCAGCAGCTGCTCCAGCGGCAGCACCTGGGAAATCGCGATGGGCAGACGATCGGACAGGCTGCCGGAGACCTCGAACACGCGCCCCAGGGCGTCGATGGACAGGTTCAGGCAGGGGCTGTTGGCCGATAGGGTGGGCGGCGGCGAGACGATGCCTGTCTCGAGGGGCACCTGGATGTCCTCGCCGCGTTTGAACCAATCCTTGAACACTTGCATTGTCCGGCCCACCTACCATGATTAGCGCCGCGGGCGGATGAAACTCCGCCAACCTGAACCGGGCCGCCACGCCCTTCTTCCCTGGATACCCGTTGTCACCATGGCCTACTTCGTACTGCTTGGCTGGCTGGCTGCCTGTGCATGGCAAGATGCGCAGCAGCGGCGCATCAGCAACCTGCTGACCCTGGGTGCCCTCGCCGCCGCCCTGCTCCACCTGCTGGCCCTGGGCAGCAGCTTCACCGGTGCCAGCGTCCAGGCCGCCGCCCTGGCGATGGGCGCGGCGTGCCTGCTGTCACTGCCCGGCTACCTGACCCGCCAGATGGGCGCCGCCGACGTGAAGATGCTGCTCGCCCTGGGCGCCGCCAGCGACGGTGGCCATCTGTTGTTCAGCGTGATCAGCGCGGCGCTGGCACAAGTCGGCTGGCTGATGCTGCTGCGCGCCAAGCCGACCATCGGCCTGGCACTTCCCGAAAAATGGCTGTTCCTGAGAACCGTCACAGCGAAGAAGATGCCTTACGCACCCTTTCTGTTTACCGGCTTTGCATTGGCGGGCATCTGGTTATAGATAACAGGCAAGTTGTTGAAAGAGGATAACCAAGGGATCGAACTTCTCCTATAACACTAAAGTGATAAACCGGCTTGAACGGAGCCAAAACCTATACCGACAACCACTTTTGACACTATATGGGCCGCTGACTATTCTGCGATTGATACCTTTTAAATAGGCAGATGCTTCGCATGGACCGCATTAACACCCTGCGAATAATGATCGTCGACGACGAACCCATCATTGTCGAGGAACTCGCCGAGTTTCTCGAACAACTGGGTCATGACGTGACGTCATGCAATAACACTCACGACGCGCTGCAGGCCTTCCAGGCGGATGAGCGCATCGCCATCGTGCTCAGCGACATGCACATGCCAGGGCTCACCGGCGTGCAGCTGGTGGGTGAGCTGGCCAGGCTGGCACGGCCGGGGCGCCTCTACGAGACGGCCATCTTCACGGGGAGCACCGACAAGCAGGATGTCATCCTCGCCTTGCGCGCCGGGGTGAGCGACTACTACCAGAAGCCGGTGAACCTGCAGGAACTGGAAGCGGGTGTGAAGCGCCTGCAGGAACGTGTCGAGCAGAAGATCAAGGAACAGCAGATTCGCCAGCAGATCCAGGATCTCGCCGCTTCGCTGCATGAAATGCACAGCGAGCTGATACCGACCATGGCGATCAAGAACGTCGCACAAATGAGTGCAACGGCCGATACCATTCCCGAGCCCTTCGACAAGTTGTCACGCCGGCAACTGGCCGTTGCGCAACTTATCGCCAAAGGGATGACCAACTATCAGATATCCTGCGAACTGGGCATTACGGAAAACACCGTCAAACTTTATGTCTCGCAGATATTGCGCTTGACCCGCGTGCACAATCGAACGCAACTGGCCTTGTCCTACCCGTCCCATGGGTAAAATTTGTAAACGCCTGGATAATCTGGCTC
>Ga0209370_1002879_pt1 | contig 11685 bp, 10 predicted proteins | sample AgamicAtPrz_FD_187164 | JGI IMG/M metagenome (GOLD analysis project Ga0209370, IMG submission 187164) | Agave microbial communities from Guanajuato, Mexico - At.P.rz (SPAdes) (version 2) | ecosystem: Host-associated > Plants > Phyllosphere > Phylloplane/Leaf | place: Guanajuato, Mexico... | reverse complement strand
GGGGTCTCCATCTACGATCGCGGACAAGAGGCTTTTGTGTTCCATCCCGGGCCGGTGTTTGCTCAGGTATTGCTGGCCGACGAAATCAACCGTGCCAGCCCCAAGACCCAGAGTGCGCTGCTCGAAGCCATGGAGGAGCGCCAGGTCACGACCGAAGGCAAGACCCACAGCCTGCCCGCCCCCTTCTTTGTGATTGCCACCCAGAACCCTCTGGAGCAGCTGGGAACCTTCCCGTTGCCCGAAAGCCAGCTGGACCGTTTTCTCATGCGCATAAGCCTGGGCTATCCCTCGCGCGATTCCGAGCGCAAGCTGCTCGCGGGCAATGGCCGGCGCGCCGCTGCCGATGCACTGCTGCCCGTCATCTCCCAGCAGCAGCTGCAGCAACTGCAGGCTGCTGCTCTGGCCGTGCATGCCAGCGACGCCCTGCTCGACTATGTGCAGGATCTGATTGCCGCCACACGCAACGGCCAGTGGTTTGCCCAGGGCCTGTCACCACGCGCAGGCATCGCGCTGCTACGTGCGGCCAAGACCATCGCGCTGATGGAAGGCCGCGACTATGTGGCGCCCGACGATGTGCAAGCCATACTGCCCCAGGTGATTGCCCACCGTCTGGTTCCCGTGGGCCATGCAGGCCGTGGTGCCGTGGAGCAGGTGCGCGCCATGATGCAAGCCGTACCGCTATCTTGATGCTGCCGATGTATTTCGTCATGAATTTCATAGCATGAAGCGCTCGGCATCAAAGGGCGAGCAGCCAGAGACTTCCAATATCTTCCAGCGGCTCTCGCCCCGCGCCAGGGTGCGCGAGTGGATGTTTGCACGTCTGCCGCGCAGCGACCAGCTCACGCTGACCCAGGGCAATGTCTACATCCTGCCCTCGCGCGCGGGCTGGGCCATGCTGGCCACGCTGATCGTGCTGTTGATTGCTGCCATCAACTACCAACTCAACCTGGGCTACCTGCTCACGTTCCTGCTGGCAGGCAGCGCGGCCGCCAGCATGGTTGTGGGCCATGGCAATCTGCGCGGTCTGCAGTTGAGCCTCAGCGGCGCAGGTACTCAAGGCAACGCGTCGGGCGGCTGCTTTGCCCATGCGCCCTGCCTCATGCATATCAGCCTGCACAATGCCCGCCGCTTGCGCCGCTGGGGCATAGGTCTCGCATTGCACAAGACCCGGCACAACACCGATCACTCTGATGCCTGGACCTGGGTCGACATTCCCGAGCAGGGCAGCACCGCCGTGCAGCTGAGCTTCATGCCCACACGTCGCGGCCGGCAGGAGCTGCCCGCCATCTCCATACTCACGCGCTACCCGCTGGGCGCATTTCGCGTCTGGGCTCTGTGGCGGCCCCAAACCCTGGTCTGGGTCTATCCCGCACCTGAAACCCATGCCCCGCCGCTGCCAGCCGCCAGCCCCGAAGCCGGCGGCCGCAGCAGCGCCCAGGTACGCAGCGGTGATGAATTCGATGGCGTGCGCAGCTATCAGACTGGCGACCCGCTCAAGCTGGTGGTATGGAAGAAAGCGGCTCAGTCCTTTGCCGCAGGCAGCCACCAACTGGTCAGCCGCGACCGGCCCATGGCCCACCATCACCGTCTCTGGCTCGATGCGCGCCATACCGGCCTGGCCGACCATGAGGCGCGGTTGTCGCGCCTTGCCGCCTGGGTGCTGATGGCTCAGCAGCAAGGCCGTACCTGGGGCCTGCGCCTGCCCGGAGGCCAGGAAATCGCGCCGGCCAGCGGTGTACAGCACACCACGCGCTGCCTCGAAGCATTGGCCGCCTGTCCATGAAAGCAACCGCCTCTTCCGCCGGCAGCAGCTGGCTGCAGCGCCTGACTGCCCTGCCGCGCGATGCACGGGACACGCTGTTTCTGCTCGCCGTCATCGCCTGGATCATGCTGCCTCAGGTTCAGCACACACCTTGGTGGACCAGCGCCTTTGCCTCAGTCCTGTTGCTGTGGCGCGCACGCCTGGCACTGACCAGCGCCCCCCTGCCCAGCCGCTGGGTGCTGGCGGGCGTACTGACCATCGCCATTGGAGCGACCTGGGCCACGCACAAAACGATTGTGGGCCGCGATGCCGGCGTGACCCTGGTCGTCATGCTGCTGGCGCTCAAGACACTGGAGCTGCGCGCGCGGCGCGATGCCATGGTGGTGTTCTTTCTGGGTTTTTTTGTACTGCTCAGCAACTTTTTCTATTCGCAGTCCCTGCCCACAGCCATGGCCATGGTGCTCGGGCTGATGGGCCTGCTCACAGCCCTGGTCAACGCCCATATGACGGCCGGCAAGCCTCCATTGACACAGGCTCTGCGCACTGCAGGCTGGCTCGCGCTCTGGGGAGCGCCCGTGATGGTGTCGCTGTTTCTGTTTTTTCCGCGCATGACACCGCTATGGGGCGTGCCATCCGATGATATGGCCGGGCGTTCGGGCCTGTCCGAAAGCATGCGCGTGGGCGAGGTCGCCTCGTTGGCCATGGACGACAGCGTGGCCCTGCGCATCCGTTTCGATACCCCCGAGGGCAAAGAGCCGCCGGCCAACGCCCTGTACTTTCGCGGCCCGGTTCTCAGCCAGTTCGATGGCCGCCGTTGGCAGGCCGACCCTGTGCTCGACGCCATGGCCATGCCTCAGTTGCGCGTGAGCGGTGAACCCATTCACTACCAGATGCTGATCGAGCCGAGCAAGCGTCGCTGGCTGACCCTGCTGGATGCCGCCAAGACCGAACCGCAGATTCCGCCGGGCGCCTCGGTAGGCAGGCTTCGCATGAGCTCCAGCCTCCAGTGGCTGAGCTGGCGCCCGATTACCGATGTGCTGCGTGTCGATGCCCAAAGCCATCTCGACTTCAGTCATGGGCCGCTGCAGCTCACTCCAGAGCTCAAGCGCTATCTGCAGCTGCCAGCCGGCAGCAACCCACGCACACAGGCTTTGGGCGAACATTTGCAGGCCGAATTGCGCGCCCAGCCGGGCGCCGGCGCGGATACTGACAGGCTGATCGCCTCCGCCCTGCAGCGCCTGAAAACCGGCGGCTACACCTACACACTGGAGCCCGGCGTGGTCGACAGCGACCACACCGCCGATGACTTCTGGTTTGACAGCAAGCAAGGCTTTTGCGAGCACATCGCCTCCGCCTTTGCCGTGCTCATGCGCAGCATGGGAGTGCCCGCGCGCATCGTGACCGGCTACCAGGGCGGCGACCGCAACAGCGTGGACAATTACTGGACCGTGCGCAACAGCGATGCCCATGCCTGGACCGAGGTCTGGATTGCCGGCCGGGGCTGGGTCCGTGTGGATCCCACGGGCGCTGTCGCACCCAGCCGGGTCGGCCAGTTCCAGCGCCTGAGCCCTCCCCCCAGTGCCTTTGCCAGCGCCGTTGGCAACTTCGTCGATACCGGCACGCTGGAGAAGCTGCGCGCCGTCTGGGAGGCCGTCAACAACCGCTGGAACCAGTGGGTAATCAACTACACGCAAAGCCGTCAGCTCAATCTGCTGCAGAGCCTGGGCTTCGAATCGCCAAGCTGGACGGATCTGCTGCGCCTGCTGGCGGGCAGCTTGAGCGCTCTGGCGCTGCTGTGGCTGATCTGGGCCCGCGCCACACGTCCGCAACGCGACGGCTGGAGCCAGCTCATGCACGCTGCCAGACTGCGGCTGCAGCGCGCAGGCATAGCGAGCGGTGCCAGCGACTCCGCGCGCAGCCTGTCGCGCCGCGTGCAGGAGAGCTGGGCCAAGGAATCTGCATCCGCACCCCTGGCTACGGCCGTATCCGACTGGCTGCTGGACATGGAAAGGCTACGCTATGCGCCATCCTCCAATACCGAAGTCACCGAATTGAAGTCCTTGCGCCGACGCTGGCTGTCCATCCGGAAGCAACGCTGGCCCTATCCCTCAAGAAATAAAACATGAGCATCACCCTCAATAACAGCAAGCACCTCAAAGCTAAAACACTGAGTACTCTGGCCCTGTGCCTGCTGACCGCCAGCGTCATCGCCGCACCGGCCAAAAAAGCCGTCCGCAAGGCAGCACCGGCTGCCGTAGCCACGGCTGCAGCCGCCACGGCCGTGGCCTATGCCGGTCGGGGCGACGCCATGCAACTGGCCGAAGAAATCGCAGTCCGCCGCGATCTGCCTGTCGACTGGGTGCGTGCGCAGCTGAGCGAAGCGCGCAACCTGCCCGTAGTCACACGCCTGATGACGCCGGCCGGCAAGACCTTTGTGAAGAACTGGACGGTATACCGCAGCCGCTTTATCGACCCCGTGCGCATACGCGCCGGCGTGAAGTTCTGGCAGGCCAACCACCAGGCGCTCGCGCGTGCCGAGCAGCAGTTCGGCGTGCCCGCAGAGATCATTGTCGGCATCATCGGCGTGGAAACCATTTACGGCCGCAACATGGGCAACTTTCGCGTGATGGATGCCCTGGCCACGCTGGCACTGGACTTTCCGCAATCCCACCCTCGCGCCCAGGCCCGCACCGACTACTTCCGTGGCGAGCTCGAGCAGGTGCTGGTCACGGCCAGCCGCACGGGCAGTGACCCGTTTGCGCTACGCGGCAGCTATGCCGGCGCCATGGGCCTGGGTCAGTTCATGCCCACCAGCTGGGACAAGTACGCGGTCGACTTTGACGGTGACGGTCGCATAGACCTGTTCAACAGCGCCACCGACGCCATCGGCTCGGTCGCCAACTACTTCGTCGGCCATGGCTGGAAGCCAGGCCTGCCCACAGCCTTTACCGTGGACATGCGCGCCCAGGGTGAGAATCTGGCAATCCTGCTCGCACCCGATATCAACCCCACATTCACTGCCGCGCAGATGGCAGAACGTGAAGTACGTGTGCTGGGCGCCGACAACTATGAGCGTCCGCTGGCACTGATCGAGCTGAAAAACGGCAGCTCCGGCCCCACGGAGTACATCGCGGGTACCGAGAACTTCTACGCCATCACGCGCTACAACTGGTCGGCGTTCTATGCGCTGTCGGTGATAGAGCTGGGGCGCGAGGTACATGAAGCCTATCTGGCCAGCCAGACCGCCTCTGCCACACGCAACTAGATTCATTCGAGCTGCAGCGCATTTCCAACAAGCGCTGGCAGCTATTGATTCGATAGTTCTCCGGCCACTCAAAAGCGCTTCATCTGGCACTGACCAGGCATCTCTGCCCTGGCCGCAGCAATCTCGCGCACTACCTTGAAGCCGTAGCCCGAGCCTTCCACATCGAAGTCCACGCCTGCGCTGCCTCTTTTTTCCATCATGCCAACCACCAGCGATTGCTGAAACTGGTGGTCTGCCGCCCGCATGCTGCCCGAGCGGCCCGCCATCTGGACCCTGGCATGCTCCATGGCGTGGGCCACGGCGACGGTGTCCGTGCTGCCGGCTTTTTCGAGGCTCTGCGCAAGAGCCTCGATCATGAGCTGCATGCGCATATGCACATAGTCGTCCTGCGGCCTGGGAAAGCGCTGACGGAAGGACTGGTAGAAGGCGCGGCTCTCGGCCGTGGGCACATTGGGCAGCCAGTCGGCCACTGCCAGCACCTTGCCCACACCGGCATCACCCAAGGCCGCCGGAGCGCCCAGTGCATTGCCGTAGAAGGTGTAGAAACGCCCTTCATAGCCTGCCTCGCGCGCAGCCTTGACGAGCAGCATCAGATCATTGCCCCAGTTGCCGGTGATCACGGCCTGGGCACCGCTTTGCTTGATCTTGACCGCATAGGGCGCAAAGTCCTTGACGCGGCCCACGGGATGCAACTCGTCGCCCACGATGCGCACATCGGGCCGTTGCACGCCAAGCTGGCGCCTTGCCTCGCGCAGCACGGCCTGGCCAAAGCTGTAGTCCTGCCCGATCAGATAGGCACTGTGTACGGCCTTGTCGTCCTTGATGACCTCCATCAGCGCAGCCATGCGCATATCGGCATGGGCATCGAAGCGGAAATGCCAGAAGCTGCAGCGCTCGTTGGTCAGCGCCGGGTCCACGGCCGAATAGTTCAGATACAGCACACGGCGCGAAGGGTCTCGGCTGTTGTGCTTGTCGATGGCGTCGAGAAGCGCCGCCGCTGTGGCCGACGAGTTGCCCTGCATGATGATGCGCGCACCGCTGTCTATGGCCGCGCGCAGCGCCGACAGCGCCTCTTCGTTCTGGCCCTTGCTGTCATAGCGCTCTATCACCAGCTCATGCGGACCGTCGGCCAGGCTCACACCGCCGCGCGCGTTCACCCGCTCGGTCGCCCACAGCAGATTGCGGAACACGGCCTCGCCCGTGTTTGCAAACGGGCCCGAAAGACTCTCCACCAGTGCCAGCCTGATGGGTTGCGCAAGCTTGGCATTGGCTGCAGCCACAGCAGCGCCAGCAATGCCGAACGGCGCGCATAGTAGTGGCAACTGCAGGTATTTCAAGACATCACGACGCAATTTATTCATCAAAAAAACCTCTTGAAATGCGCTTGCCACCACCTACCTATGAATCAAGCGGCAACAACGCAAGCCGCGCAGTTTAAAGGAGTTAAACACCATGTTCTTCGCCCCTGTGATGAGCCGTAATACCTTTGTATCCCCTCGCGCCGCCGACTTGGCCCTGCAACGTTTTCTGCAGGAAACCCTGGGCGCTGCAAGCCCCGTACAACGCCAGGTTCAAGTCAGCCGCGACGACCAATTCACGACCCTGACCCTGGATGTGCCAGGCCTGGCACGCGAGCAACTCAAACTCTCGCTGGAAGGCTCTGTCGTCAAGCTCGAAAGCGTGGAAGGCGCTGCCCGCCAGGTCAGATACACCTGGGATCTGGGCCATGAAATCGATGCTGCCAACAGCAAGGCCAAGCTCGAGCATGGAGTGCTGACGCTGACCCTGGCCAAGCTCGAGCCCCAGAGCAAGGCCGTGACGCTGAGCATCGAATAAGCGCTGGTTTACGCCGACCGGCCAGCCTCATCCTTTCTTCCATCTCCTCTTAGCAAGAGGTCGGCCGGAAAGCACAAAGCCCGCACTGCCTTGGCGTTGCGGGCTTTTTTCATGCCAATGCCATGGCCGATTCCGGGAGTTGAGCTGATTCGGCGCTTTGGCCTACAGGCGCAGACTGCCGGTGCGTGTCGCGCCGCCATCTTGAATTCCTACACTGTGGGTTCAGCCGGGTGCGCCATTGCTGCACCGCTTTCCAACCCCCGCTTGAGGAATTCACCCATGGCGAAAGTGCTGGTTCTCTACTACTCCATGTACGGACATATCGAAACCATGGCTCAGGCCGTGGCCGAAGGCGCCCGCAGCGTCAGCGGTGCCGAGGTCACCGTCAAGCGCGTGCCCGAAACCATGCCCGAGGATGTCTTCAAGAACGCAGGCGGCAAGGCCAATCAGGCCGCAGAGGTCGCCAGCCCCGCCGAGCTGGCCGGCTACGACGCCATCCTGTTTGGCGTGCCCACGCGCTTTGGCAATATGCCGGGCCAGATGCGCAGTTTTCTCGACCAGACCGGCGGTCTCTGGGTCAAGGGGGCCTTGATCAACAAGATCGGCAGTGTCTTCACCTCGACCGGCACCGGCGGCGGCCAGGAAATGACGGCCACTACCACCTGGGCGACACTGGCCCATCACGGCATGATCATCGTGCCGCTGGGCTATCCGCTGCCCGAACAGACCAATCTGAGCGCGGTCAAGGGCGGCAACTCGCCTTATGGTGCCTCGACGATTGCGGGTGCCGATGGTTCGCGCCAGCCTCATCCCGACGAGCTGAGCATTGCCCGCTACCAGGGCCAGAACGTAGCGAAACTGGCCGTAAAGCTGGCCGGATAAACGCAGGCAACCATGAAAAAAGCAGCCACCTGGGCTGCTTTTTTGCTGTACGGACTCACCTGAGCGAATCCAGCGGCCAGCGCGGCTTCACATCAAACGCGTATTCATGCAGGGCCTGCTCGCGTCCCGCCTGTATCCGCATGGCGGCAGCCATGGCAATCATGGCGCCGTTGTCGGTACACAGATGCAGCTCGGGGTAATGCACGCGGATCTTGTGCTTGGCGCAGGCTTCATTGAGCTGTTCGCGCAGCTGCTTGTTGGCACCCACACCTCCCGCCACCACCACCCGCTTCATGCCGGTCTGCTTGAGTGCAGCCATGGTTTTCTTGACCAGCACATCCACAATCGCGGCCTGCGTGCTGGCGGCCAGATCGGCCTTGCGCGCTTCCAGCTCTTCACCCAGCTTCTTGGCCTGGGTCAGCACAGCCGTCTTGAGGCCGGCAAACGAAAAGTCCAGGTCACCCGAATGCAGCAAAGGGCGAGGCAGCTTGAAGGCCTGAGGATCGCCGCCCTCCGCCAGCTTCGAGAGCACGGGACCGCCCGGATAGGGCAAGCCCATGAGCTTGGCCGATTTGTCGAAAGCCTCGCCCGCAGCATCGTCGATGGTTTCACCGAGGATTTCGTATTCGCCCACGCCGTCCACACGCATGAGCTGGGTGTGCCCCCCCGAGACCAGCAGGGCCACAAACGGGAACTCCGGTGGGTCGGCACTCAGGAAAGGCGAGAGCAGATGGCCTTCGAGGTGGTGCACGCCCAGCACAGGCTTGTCCAGCGCGGCTGCCATGGCACAGGCTGCACCGGAGCCGACCAGCAAAGCCCCGGCAAGACCGGGTCCGCGCGTAAAGGCAATCACATCGACGTTTTCGAGCTGCTCTCCGGATTCGGCCAACACCTTCTCGGTCAGCGGCAGCACACGGCGAATATGGTCACGGCTGGCAAGCTCGGGCACCACGCCGCCATAGGCGCGGTGCATTTCAATCTGGCTGTGCAGCGCATGACTCAGCAAGGTGGGCACACCTTGACCGTCCGGCGTGCGCACCAGGGCCACACCGGTTTCATCACAAGAGGATTCGATTCCCAGGATCAGCAAACTCATGGCCGCAAGTGTAGGACTTGCGCCCTCCAGATGCAGAAAAGGCGGGCATTAGCCCTGCCCGCCTTCGCTATTCAATTCATAGCATCCTACGGTTGATTCACATTGGGGGTCCCGGAAATATAGTGTTCCAGCTGATGAATCGTGAACTGCTGGGCCGAGATGATTTCCTTGACGATGTCACCAATCGAAATCAGCCCCTGCAGCTCGCGGGTCTCGTTGATCACGGGTAGATGGCGCATGCGATTGCTGGTCATCAGTGACATGCACTCCTCGCTGGTCTGGCGCGGCAGCACGCAATGCACCTTGCGCGTCATGACCTCGTCCACGCGCGTGCTGGCCGAGCTTCGCCCTTGCAAAGCGATCTTGCGCGCGTAGTCGCGCTCGGTCACGATGCCCGCGATCTCGCCACCTTCCAGCACCAGCAGTGCGCCAATGCTTTTTTCCGCCATGAGCTGCAGTGCAGCCAGCATGGTGTCGGAGGGAGAAACGCTGTAGATAGTGCTGTTGCCCTTGGTGCGCAGAATTTCGGCGACGGTCGTCATCTGGTTCTCCTTTCTGGATCGGCCTGTCATGCAAAACGCATGACGACATGACCAGTGTGAGAATCCTGCTGCATTGCGGCAATCAGGCTATGCCCGTATACAAAAACAAAAAAGGCAGCCAAAGCTGCCTTGATACTGTCACTCAATCCGGGCTCAGCGCCGACCGCCCAGCAGTCCCGCGCCCAGCTTGAACAGATCTCCGGCATCAAGCTTGCCGTCGCCATTCTGATCGAGCAGGCTGCCAAGGATGCCTCCTGCCGCACCGCCTTGCGACTGGATCTGGCCGCGCTCCTGATCCAGGGCATTGCCCAGGTCGCCGGCCCCCATGCCCTGCGTCTGGACCCGATTGGCCAGAAAAGACATCACCAGCGGAGCCAGCAGGGCCAGCAACTGACCTGCATTGCCACCCAGGCCCGTAGCCTGACCCAGCCGGGACTCGGCCTGCTGCTGCTGACCGCCAAAGATATTGCCCAGGATGGCACCTGCATCCAGCTGCGAGTTACCGGCACCGGAGCCCCCCCCCAGCACCGAGCCCAGAATGCTGCCCAGCCCACCCAGGCCGCCAGCCGCACCGGCGCCACCGCCCGCTGCGCCCAGCAGGCCACCGAGCCCGCCCAGCAGCCCTCCCATATCCATCGCTCCATTGGCACTGCTGTGATCGCGCTGCAGCGCACCGAACAGATCGGCAGCTCCCTGAGGCTGGGCCGTGTTCTGGCCCAGAGCACCAAACAGCATGGGCAGCGCCACACCCACGGCCTGCTCGGCCTGCACGGAGTCGATGCCCAGCTGCTGGGCCAGACCCTGCATGGGAGCGCCCTGCAGCTGGCCCATGAGTTCGTCGGTCAAAGATGCGTTAGCGGTCATTTCAACACTCCTCAAAAACAGCGCACATGGTACGCGCGCCCTGTGTCCCGAAATGTGATCAATGTTCATTCACTACGCAAGCCCCTCCCGGGCTATAGACCATTGAGGCGGCCTGCGCCCTGGACAGGGCCTCCTGCAGGCCGCAGCGTCCGGTGACGGCTTGTCTCAGAAGGAGTGCGAGATGCCCACCAGCAGCGAGCGTGGCTTGCTGCCCTTGGGAACCGAAGGTCCGGCATTGCTGGCGCTGTTGATGGTGAACGCTGCGTCGGCCTCGTTGCGGATTGCGGAGACACCCGCATACAGCTTGGTGCGCTTGGACAGCGCATGGTCGTAGCGCACGCTCAGGGCACGGGCATCGCTGTTCGCACGCGCACGCCCCTGGAACTGCCCATAGGACAGCAGCACCTGCCCTGCCGTGCTGACCGGTATGGTCATGCTGGCTTCAAAGAAGCGTCCGCGCTTGCTGGCTGCATCCGGTAGATCATCTTCGCGGGTGGAAAGCAGCAAGGCCGCCCTGGCCACCTTGAAGTCATAGGAGCCGCCCAGCAAGCGATAGCGGTCGGTGTTCTGGGCCGTGGTGCGACGCTCCCACAGCGAGGCCCCCAAGCTCCAGGGACCGCGCGTGTAGTCCAGCGAGCCGCCGAACTGGCGCCCCACACTGGTGCCGGCGTTTTCCCCAAATGAGTACATGCCCCGCACCACCAGTCCCGCCATGGAAGCCGACTGAAAGCGCAGCGAGTTGTCGGCGCGCAGCACCGTGCCGTCACGGAAATAGTTGGCGGCGTTGCCCCAGATCAGGCCCGTCAGAGCATAGGAAGCCAGCGAGGTATGAAACGTGGTGTAGTGGCGACCTACCGTCAGCTGACCCCAGTCGCCGCCCATGCCGACAAAGATCTGTCGACCGAAGGCCAGCCCTCCTTGACCGCGCTCGCCGGTATCGGCATTCAGTCCGGCCTCCATCACGTACAGCGCACGCAGGCCACCGCCCAGATCCTCAGTCCCGCGAACACCCCAGCGCGAGCCCGCCAGGACACCGCTTTCCGCGCGCAGGGTGCGACCCGCGCCGGTGGACACCGACTCGGCGGCCATGTCCACCACACCGTACAGCGTGAGCTGGGATGTGGCGGGCGCTGCGGTCTGGGCCTGAGCCAGCGAGCATGTGGAGATGAAGGCAGCGGCCACGGCCAAGCCTCCCGATTGCAAGGATGTCATGAAGTCTCTCTTTTTTAATAATGGATGGGGCTCGCGGCAGAGTCCTGCCGCTATCGAGCCGCTGACAGCAGCATCCGCCGCAGTTGCGGGGACACCGTGTGGGAGTCCGACGCCTCAGATTGCGCCGGCCGCGCTCATTCGAGGCGGATGTTCTTTTGCGTGATCAGGCTGCCGTAGATGCGTGCATCGTTTTCGATGCGCCTGGCCAGCGAGGCGGCGCTGGTAT
>Ga0209370_1002876_pt1 | contig 11687 bp, 8 predicted proteins | sample AgamicAtPrz_FD_187164 | JGI IMG/M metagenome (GOLD analysis project Ga0209370, IMG submission 187164) | Agave microbial communities from Guanajuato, Mexico - At.P.rz (SPAdes) (version 2) | ecosystem: Host-associated > Plants > Phyllosphere > Phylloplane/Leaf | place: Guanajuato, Mexico... | reverse complement strand
ACGTTTCCGCATCCCCTTCAGTGCCGAAGTGGCGAAATCGGTAGACGCAGTTGATTCAAAATCAACCGTAGAAATACGTGCCGGTTCGAGTCCGGCCTTCGGCACCAAATTTCATCTTATGTTCTCTATGTAACAAGTATCAGAGCCTGCTTACTACCAAAAATAGTTGCTTTGAACTTTCATTAAACAAAGTACTTGACAAAACCTATTGTTTATTTATTTAAACTAAATAAGCTTCGTGTGATTCAGTCGCTTGATTTCAAGGAAGAAAACTTTTAATTTTCTGTTTATACTTAACGACTAAGTTATGTGGTCTTATCATATAATTAATAGTTTAAGCCGAATAGAAATGGAGTCAGGGGTATGAGCGATTCATTTGGAATTTTCAGTCAAGAAGATATTTATGCATTCAAAAAAACTGGTTCTTTTGGGCGTTTCTCTACAATACAAAGTTTTCCAATCGAATACTTTTTGACTTCTTTAAAGGCAAGTGAACTACAAAACCTTACTTTTGCAAGGGATATAAAGCCGGGTAAAAAAATTGATTTCGATCAATTACTGCAACGAGATCTCGATATCGGACGCGTCGAAACAGAAATAAAACCATATATAACTAATGCGGATTCTAAATCAAGAACGGTTTTTTTCCCGCCTCTTCTTGTTGCTGCAATTCCAGTATCTAAAAATACTATGGAGGAATTTTACAGTAAGCAACAAATTCAGCGGACATCGATTGGTGGAAGAAATGGTTATATTAGGACATGGGAAGGTCTTTTCAAACTAACTTTAATTGAAGATGGGAATTATTCAATTGTTCCATCAATGGAAACTCCGCAAGATATTATTTCTATTGCGAGAGAGCCTTCTCAAATTGAGATGAAAATTTCAAATGGTATTGAACGAGGCTTGAAATTAATTGTGATCGACGGTCAGCATCGTCTTAAAGCGTTACAGGAAGTCTATGACGAGGACAATGGAGAGTTTTTAAAGGAAATGACAGTTCCTTTATGTATTTTATTCTCGCCCAACTCAACTAAAGAAGTTGCAGAAACGGTAGAACAAGAAGGATTGACAATACCGCGTGTCCCTGAAATTTTCCGACAACTTTTCGTAGATGTTAATAAAAATGCTGAACAAGTAGGCGGTCATTTTAACATTCTTCTTTCTGAAGGGAATATGGGCAGTTTAGCATGTAGATTATTCTGCTCACATATTTTAAATAATAAAAATATCGAAGGTTTAGCTCAAGTAGAATGGAACCAAAAAAAGAAAAAGCTTTCAACGGAAATTAATAGAGCATATTATATTACTAGCATCGGAGTCATTGAAAAGGCTTTGTCAGAAACATTCGGTAAAAATAAATCGGTCAATGAATATCTGATAGATTTTGATGAAATAAGAGAGCAAGTCCAACCTCTTGAAAATGATGATCATTTAGAATTCCCGAGAGTATCATGGGATAAATTCTCTTTATCACAAAAAAAACATATTGTTAATCAGATTCAAAAAAATGTTGTCCCACTTTTAGAAAGACTTTTCTTTGAAAGTGCATTATATAAACCTGCAGCAGACTGTTTCATAAATGAGATTTCCAAGCTGCAACAAAAATCTGAGCAAGATGGTCATGGAGGCATTGCATTTCGTCCTGTTGTAGAATCTATTCTGGAATATATGCCAATTCCTGAAAGTGACCGCTATCGTGAAGCAAGACACAATCTTAGGATTTTTGAAGAAGAAATTAGAGATTGTAAAAATAAGCAATGTTTTAGCTTGCTTAACCACGCCATTTTTCAACGTGCTGTTATTCTAACCTGGTTTGAGATAGTTAAGCTGGGAAGGCGTGTTTCTGTTTCAAAAGATTTTGCAAATGAGTATTTTTTTGCACTAATTAATGAGTTCTCAAATTATCCAAGTGATATCATAGATTTCAGAAAAGGATATTGTCAAAGTTTTATCTTTAATGGTACAAGAGTCAACCCTACTAATGAAGTTAGGAACGGTATATCTTATCTCATGTTGTCACTTTTATCAAATAGGGCAACTCGTGATCGTCTCGCTGCATCAATAAACTTTAAACCAAATGAAAAACTTTTAGAAGCATTCAAAGAAGAGGTGCGTAATGCGGCCTATGAAAGCCTTAATAAGTATATTAACTACTACACAAAAAATAGAATAAAAGTCTTTAAAAATAATTATCCTATTGATCCAACATTAGATGTCGAGTTCAGTCGACAGTTACAAGAAGAAGAACACAAGAAGAAAAGAGAATTAAAAGATTTTAAAGATGGTATCATCTCTAAAGATCAATTGACGAGTAAATTTGATGCTATGGTTGATGAGTATGTCCGAAATGATATTATAAAAGCACAAGAAGAGATGAGGCTATCATTAGGTTTGGAATTAGATGTCTTTGGTTTAAATGATATATCTCCGGAGATATCTGATGAAAACACTGATTATGAATCTTTAGATGAGTAATTGCTATGGATATTTTAGCTATCAACCTTAATAAATATAAAGGGCTAGAGTCTGTCATTAAAGATGACCTTGAAAATGATTATGCTAAAGTTGACTATCTAATTATTAATGGTGAGAAAGAATTCTATGACGATCTTACTGATAAATTGAAGATTAAAAATTTATATGTTGGGTTTTCTCCCTTGGCGTCTTCTGAATTAGTAGGGTTAGCTGCCCTACTAAGTTTTTTAAACAATTCATCAGAATATAAGATTAGATATTATGAAGAGTCTTTTTTTGATTTTTCAGTAGACCCATTAATATTGTCATTGATTGGTTATTTCAAATCTGCAGATTTAACTAAAGCAATTTTTCACACATCTAGCATTTCAGATAATAAATCTGGGTCTTTTAAATTCGTACCTAATTTTGAATCAATTATTTATCCTTATTTTAAATTTAATAAGATAATTTACTCACTTTATACTACTTCTCTGGGAGCCTGCCAATACAAAGATATGGGCAGGAATATTTTAAATTCATTTAACAATAATTCTATTTCAAAAAATTTATTAAGCCAGCTTTCAGAAATACAAGCCAGCTTTCCTGAATTTAAACCTTTAGTTTCATGCTTGGATATTTACCTTAAATTAGCAAAGCAAAAAAACATTAATGCATTAATTTTTTATGTGTCATTGTTTTTAAATGTCTCTGCATTCAATAAGAATAGAAATGAGTTTACTATTGCATATGTTTTCTTACAACGAGCAATTGAAACTGCATTGACCCATTATTATTTTTCATCGGGTGTTTTAGAACTCAATGAATATGAAAGATTATGTTTTAAAGGAGAAACGAGATCGATACAAGGCGTGGGGGATTTAATTAAAGAATTTTTTTCTAAACACTACAATCCTGATCTTGAGAAAAAAATAAGCAAATTAAATGTTATAAGAAATCGTAGCGTTTTAGCACATGGATTTTACATACCCTCAAGTAGTGATTTTGATGAGCTTTTTGATGCTTCTAAAAATTTAATTGATTTGCTTTTTTATGATGATGATATCAAAAAATTTTATCAAATATCATTAAATTCATTAAAACCACTGACTAAAGAAAATATAAGAAATAGAGTCGGAGTTTTTTTTAATATCAATTAATAGCTTATTTCTTGAGGAAAAATTATGAATATCAAAGCTGAAGGAAAAAACTTAGAAACCATTTTTTATGGCCTAAACACACGCTATTATATTCCCCGCTATCAACGCAACTATTCATGGACTACAAGCAATGAATTGAATGAATTATGGGGCGATATTATCTCTGCGTATAACGAAGATAAAGAGTATTTTATGGGGACGATTCTTTTAGCGACGCGGGAAAAAAAACATTATGATATTGTTGATGGTCAGCAAAGAGCTATAAGTTTTACGTTACTTTTGTCTGTAATTCAAGATTATTCACAGCTAGTTCTTGATGGAATTATATCAGATAATGATTTAAGTTGTAATTATGGAAAAAGAAATGATGTGGCAAGTGATCTTTATGCTTATGTTCGTAGACATATAAAGCATGATGATTATTATTTAAGAGCTAACAATAAAGACTCGAAGTTTTTTGAGGATGCTCTTGATATTACAAAAAGGGTTTTGTTGACCGATGTAAATAATAGATCCAATAGGATCACTAAAGCCAAAAGATTTTTCCAAGATAATATCAAAAAAGAATTCTTTGGTCGAACAGACTCATTAAATAATCTTAATAAATTTTTCCGCTTTATTATATCAAAACTTCATTTTGTAACTATTACAGTTGAAGATGATTTTGATGCTTATGTTATTTTTGAATCATTAAACTCGAAGGGGCTAGATCTATCAGTTGCAGATCTATTGAAAAACAAAATACTTAGTAATATATCCGGAAATTATCAAGATGCGGCCTTGAGTGAATGGGATGATCTTGTTCGTAAGATTCAATGTATACCAGCAAATTTTGTTGATTATATTCGTATCTACTGGAATTCTTTCGAGTCATCAGATGTAACTAAAGCTAATTTGTATCATGTAATTAGGAAAAATATAGGCAGTAATGAAGCTAATACAAAGGTTTTTTTGAATGAATTAGTTGAAAATGCTGAATTGTTTGACCGTTTAAAAAATAAGGCCAACTTGAATTGGCCAAAGATAAACTCTTCACATAAATGGGCTGAAAACGTCGCTCAGATGAACTTACTTGGATATACTATTCATCTTCCTTGTTTTCTATATGCAATGAAACATAATGAAAAAATTCTGGATAGACTATCCGCCTTGTCTCTTAATTTACTGTTTAGATGGGTTACCATCTGTGATTATGGAATTGGAGAAATTGATTCCTTATTCAAAAGAGTATTGCAAGATTTAAAAGTAGGAAAACATGATGATGAAATATTAAAAAATTTCTTACCACTTATCGATAAGGTCCAAAATACCTTTATTGATGGCTTTTCTGTTTTCGAAACGGAAAGCTCAACAATTTTGAAATATATAGCTTGTAAAATAGAGATTTATTTAGGCGCTAGCAAGGCTCTTATCCCAGATTTTTTAGAGGTCGATTTAGAGCATGTTTTACCTAAAAGCTTCGCTCGCTGGGAAGATGAGATGCTGAATTTCAGTAAGCCTTATAATCGGTGGGTTAATTCCGTAGGAAATGTAATTCTTCTTGAAAAAGGCATGAATAGACAAATAAAGGATTCAATATTTTCTTCAAAGAGAAAATCCTATTTATCATCGGCTTTTATATGCGCTAATCAAGTAGCTGAATATGAATGTTGGAATGAAAATAGTATTATAAAACGGAACGGTGAATTATCAATCTTAGCAAGCAACATTTGGCCGCTAGATATAGGTATGTGTTCTTAACTAATAAGGCTTAAAAAGCCCTCTTGTGAGGGCTTTTTTTATAATGCTTGGCAAAAACCTAAAAAATCTTTGTGGTTTCTGATGGATGATATTCCATCCTCAACATGAGATGCCCAAATTTTGACGATGTCCTTTGGATTCGCTTCGGGATAACACATTCTGAGAATTAGTTCTGTTACTATTAAAGTTTCACCGAGCCAAGTGATTTTATCTAATGTTAGTTGGCCATCCAATTTTATAAGCTCGTTATCCATTGACACACGAAATCCATTTTCTATTGAACGAAAAAAAGCAATACGAGCTGCAATATTTGGTGTGACACTCGTAAAACTTTTTAACTTTTTAAGTTGTTCTTCCGTTTTTCGACTAAGCTGCATTCTATTCGGTAGCATTAAAACGTCTCCTTAGTCAATTCCCAAAAATAACCTGGCTTAAGTGTCGATGACTTAGTATGAGAATTAAAAACAATTTCATAGGCATGTGAAATATCATCTCTAAGCTGATCAACAAAATATCTTTCATCCACTTCAGTATCTGTAGATAGCAATACAACCTGGTGGCTTGCATAAGGGAAATAATGATTGATTAACTTATCTCGATGCTGAGAATCTAAGCGTCCAAGTGGGGTATCAATGATCACCGGCAAATCTCGTCCAGATGTTTTGGCCAATGCTTCAAGAATCGCTATCGCATAAATTTGCTTCTCTCCAGCGGAGAGTAGTTTACGGTTGATAACTTTGTTGTTCTCATCCACCAGTTCAACATCAAATGTTTCTGGATTGATATGCGCATTTAGCTGCAAATCTTCTTTTCTGGCTAACTTGCGGTAAGCAACTTCGAAGTTAGCTGAAAGGGTTTTTACTCGCGCCTGAGTTAATAGTTCACTGTAGCGATCAAGCAAGCTGATCGTTTCTTGCGCATTATTGAACGCACTATTAAAGCTATGCTGGTTGCGCGCTGCGTCGTGAGCTTTTTGAACCTGGCGAGCGCAATCAAGTTGCTGTTGTTTGGTATTTTTTGCTTCTTCAAGCAACGAGCGATACTCCTGCCGCTTAGCTTCACGTTGACGATCTAGCTCTCGGAGTCTTTCAAAAATATCCATCAGCTGATCATCTTCCGGCGCTCGGGCGATGTTTGCTGCGGCTTGCTCTAACTGTTCTTCTACTTCTGCCAGCTGGTTACGATAAAGATCGAAGCGTTGCCAGGCTTTCTTACTATCCTGTTCGATGGCCTGCTGAATCATCCCTGCTTCACGTTCAGATATGTCAAACAGCAGTTCACCTTTTGGTTTATCAGCAAGATATGTTTTAAGGTTATCTTCTATAGCCTCAGCAGCAATTTTACCTGTGCTTCCTGAACGGAAAGATATGTCGCTTTTAAGTTGCGTAAGGAATTGATTCAATTCCTTCTCGAAGCTATTTGCCTGTTTTATTTGCGTCTCAGCACTAATCTGTTCTAACAAACGACCCAGAGTTTTTGGAGCTAAAGCATACGGTAGTGAGCTATCACACTCATGGCGAAGCGCTTTTTCCAGACGTTCTTTTTCTTTTAAAAGCGTCTCGACCTTCTGTTTCTCTTGGGTTTTTGTTTGAGCAAAAGCACCCCCTTGTGCATTTAGTAGGGTCTCGTTCTGCACGATTTCTTTGGAGATCAGGTCAATACGTAATTTAACGAAATCAGCCTTTTCAAGTATCTGCTCTGTCTTGAAGGAAAATTCTTTAATCTGTTTCTCAAGTTCGAGCAGCTTTTGCTGTTGGGATTCAGCCAGTTGACCAGATTGTTGGCGCTTTACGAAAATCGTTAAATCGTTCCGGAGCTTCTCAATTAGATCCAGACCCAGCAGACGACGCACAGCCGTACGGAGGATGTTTCCCGATTCGTCCTCAGCAAGCTCAGCAATTTTTTCACCATCAAAAAAGAAAAGATCGGCTATGCCGTGAGGGATTAACTCATTTAAGAAACCCTGGCACTGATCATAGCCAAGTCCTTCAATGAGTTTGCCATCCTGTTGTAAGGACAGTTTGTCTCGCTTACCTTTTTGCCAGGTGCGGGTAACGGTAAATTCAGCCTCCTGACCACCTTTGTTGTAGGTAAAAATAAGCTCGACAGAAGCCTCATTGGGTTGTTCACCTAAAGTTGAGCCGTTGTGCACAAGAGCACTAAGCTCTTCCACATACTCTTGCTGCTGAGTTGTTGAACCAAATGCAAGCCTACCGTAAAGGGCCAGGCGTATAGCGGAAAGTATTGATGTCTTACCTGCGCCGTTTAACCCACCGAACAAAACGATAGGACGCGGGTTATCGTCGTTCTGTCGTTTTTTAGGGGCCAGATCGATAACATGGGTTCCATTGAAAACCCGATAATTACGCAGTACCAGCTGTTTAATTAACACGTTCTTTTTCCTCACTGGTAAGCAGGTTTGGTTCGCTGACTTCGGCAATTCTTCGCTGCAACATTTGCAGTTCAGCTTCTATGCTTGCCACTTCTTCCTGATGAACATCACGCTCATTACGTTTCTGCAAAGCTTCCTGCTGTTGTTTGATCTCTTCAAGACTTCCCCAGTCTTGCTTGAGGATCGTCCCTAGCTTATCAAAGATCCCCTGGCGGCGGCTAAGGCCTTCCATTGAAACCTCGAGCTCGATTAATTTCATAACCATTTCAGGGACAACATCAAAACCTTGGGCAATTTGCTCGAGAAGTTCGGCATCGCTGGCGTCGAAACGTGATTGATCGTCTATAACCCAGTCCAGATCCTTGCCATAAACCTCGCGATAAATGCCCGGTAATGTGTCGTACCAGTCAGGCTCGTTGGGATCTTTTAGCCATTGCTGGCGTATGGCATGAAGCTCAGGTTCTGTGATCAATGTAATGGTGTGACCCTGAGCGTTCATATCACGCTCAATCGTCAGCAATTCCTTCAACCATTCCTGGCGATACTTAAGCCAGTAAGGACCTGGCACATGTTTACGCTCAGCTGTAAGTTCCTCGCCATCCTTCGCATACTGATAGCTTACTTTACCTGTGCGTCGCTTATAGTTGCGGTAGGTATCTTTGTTTACTGGATCGGTTGTGAAAGCCAGCAGGTCGCGGTATTTCAAAAGTGGCGACATCCACTCTTCACCGTTCTGGATTAAGCTTTCCATCGCTTTATCTTTTGTGACAACAGTACATGTCCAGCAACCAAAGCGTGAGTTACCGCAGGAAGGCGTGCTGTCATCAATAACTAGCGGGCATTCACCCTGAGCTGAGGAATCCATATAAAGAGTCCACAACGGGCGGTTATTTCCACCCCAAGGGCTTTCCCACTCATCAATGTCATCAGGTGCATATCTGAATGCACCACGCAGCAATTTCCATACATCTTCAACATCCCAGGTATCAATTGGAGTGTAAATAAATGCGTTGGAAAGGGTGGTATGACGCGCAAGGCGCGAGCCATCAATCTTATGCTTTGCAATAACCTGAGCACGTGATGCACTTTCGCTGCTGCGCGATCCAAGAACGACGATAACTTCATCAAACTGGCTGACCTTTTCTTTGATAAAGTCACTTACCGGGTTGATTTTCATTCGTTCTGTACACCAACGGAAACTACGGGTAGGCGCCGGATAGCCTTTACCAAGCAGGTTTACCCAGAATGTCTCGTTGGTTTTTGGCGTAACCGCGTGTTGTGTGATCGGTAAGCCGTCGCGTTTGGCGCCAGCTTCAATCTGGAGCATCGTTTTTTTGATGAGATCTACTACAACCGGCGTCTCTACGAGCGTGTCAGAGGAAACAACGAACACATCCTTCGTACGCATCTCCGGCGGAAGGCCCATCAACGCCAGGTAAACAAGGGTAATAACTGCTGACGAGTCTTTACCGCCACTGTAGCCAATCACCCAAGGGCGTTTATCTGCGCAGTAGACACGCTGAACTTCTGAGACAAAATCAGCGAGAGTACGCCCAGCAAATTGCTCTTCGTTTATAAAATCTTCATAGTCGGCCAGATCATAGGCCTGAGTTAATGTACTCATGATACAACCATTTGAGCTTCAAGCTCTTGTTCTTCAGGAGAAAGGGGGAGAGACAGCGCTATCTTTAAAGCGTTGCACGTTAGCTGAATGGCGATGCCGGTTTTGCTCAATTTGCCATGCTGCATTGCGCGCTTAATCATCTCAGGATTGCTTTTACGCCAGTCAAAGGTTTTTAGCTTCGTAAGTTTTTCTTGCCAGTGCTCTGGTTCTTCAGCCAGTAGTGAACGGCCCAGAAGGCCCAAAGCCTGCAAACCGATACCATGGGCATGCACATAATCCTGGCGGAGCTGTGCCGGAGATACTTCTTTGCGTGCAGCAAGCTGCCAGTCTGGCATGACTTTGAAAATAGCCTGCCAGTATAGCGTAGCGATGTGCGTATTGTCCTCAATGCTGCCTACTTTAGGGTCTTTACCAAGCAGGGCTCGGGTTGCCTGTTTAATGCTGCTTAGTGTGAACAGTTTATTGGAAAGCAAACTGATACTGGATTTCTCAAGTTCAGTAAGACCAATAAAAGGCTCGATAGACATCGCAAGATAGCGAGCAAGGTTCGAGCTTACGTCGCGATGATCGTAAAGCGCGGATAGTGATGGGCTGGGGCGGATGGCGTATTTATTCAGGTCAGCAAACATCTGCTGACTACGCCTTAAACCCTCATCAACAAAGAACAATACGGGGATGTTGTCCTGCCCTAATTCAGGGCGCTCAGAAAGAGCATCCTCGATAGCCTTACGGCGATGTTGACCATCATTGATAAGAATTTGAGCATCCATCGGTACGCGAAGCGTTCCAAGATTGTTAGAGTTTTCAAACTCGTCAAACTGTACATCGACCGCAATGGATGCAGTTAATGCAGAAAACACGTAATCTTTTGGGTTTTCAAGTAAATAACGCACCATCTCTGGGATGCGTGATTTATTCAAGATACGCTGTGCGCGCAGCTCCGGCGGCACGTCTGTCTCATCAAAGCTGAAGATCTTCGGAATGATACGCATAGGGCAAGTGGCGATGTAGAATGGTCTTCCAGCCTGGACACCCCTTACAGCGGGGAATGAGTAGCAATAGTCTGCATCAAAGTTAGCCATGATCTAGTCCCTATTTTAAATACGCTATTACGTTACATTTTACGTAAAAAATTTCTTAGAAAGAAATTTTTATGATGATAAAACACGAATTGTTAAAGATTTACGTATGATTTGACGTAACTCTTTGCTGTGCTTGATTCTTCTTGAATGTAAACCTCGAGGCAAAGTATTGGAGTAACAACGCGGCCGTAATGAGCTCGGATTGATACCAGTTGCTCCAGCATAGAAGAAGTTTACTTTGTGCCACAGTCTTCCTAGAGCGTAAATCGTTGTGTAGGAGCTGACACCGAAGGTGGCGAGCGAAAGCTCTTTCCTTTTTGAGAGCCGCTAAAACGCATGCTTTTTACCAAACCATTCTTCCTGTCTCCTAGTATGAAGTTGACTGAACGAGACACTACGTTATTCGTAGCTTCTTTGGAATCTATAAAGCTACGTTTTACGTAGTTTTGCGAGGAGGCTCGAGAATTTTTGAAATTCTTACGTAAAAATCAATCAAATGGTTGCACTACGTAAAACGTAGTATCTTCCTTGGGCATTAACTACGATTATCGTAGTTATGAAAACATCTAATCCCCACAATCAGCTCTTCAGTCGACGCCTCAAAGAGGTGCGCTTAGACATGGAGTTATCGCAAAAAAGCCTGGGTATTTTGGCTGGCATAGATGAGTTTGCAGCGAGCGCGCGTATCAACCGCTACGAGAAAGGGGTTCACCAGGCAAGCATCGAAGTCGTCCGGCATCTCGCTAAAGTTCTCGAAGTGCCTGTAGCATACTTCTATACAGAAGATGATGAACTGGCCTCTTTGGTCCGTCTTTGGCCAAAGCTGGACCCAGAGAAGAAAAAAAATATCCTTCAGCAGCTCTAAACGAAAAAAGTGCTTCGATGTGCTCATTCTTCTCGAAATGCTTTCTAGTGATTTAGAACCAAAACCCTGTATTAGTGTCTTGCTTTAATTCGTCTGATTTCATTTCCTGAATCCCCCTCGCAAATTCTAAATTTACCCTACCCAAAACCGCTGTATTTATATTCAGCCCTGTATAATGAGCACCAGAAATTACGCCGAACGGCAAAGGAAGTATCAAAGAATATTTAAAGAGGAATTCGCGATATGAAGGTGCTGCAACACCCCCATACCGCTAACCACAACCAACTAGTAAGGAGTTGTATATGGCTGCGACGAATTTTAAGCCAGAGTTTAGTGTTTGCAAAACAGAATCAGACGCTTTCACCGG
>Ga0209370_1002873_pt1 | contig 11698 bp, 11 predicted proteins | sample AgamicAtPrz_FD_187164 | JGI IMG/M metagenome (GOLD analysis project Ga0209370, IMG submission 187164) | Agave microbial communities from Guanajuato, Mexico - At.P.rz (SPAdes) (version 2) | ecosystem: Host-associated > Plants > Phyllosphere > Phylloplane/Leaf | place: Guanajuato, Mexico... | reverse complement strand
CTATGCGGAGCGTGAGGGCCTGGACCCGGAGCTGCCACGCCTGACCAAGCCGTTTCGCAAGAGCGAACTCGCCGCAAGCCTCGCTCAGCTTCGCGGCGAATCCTGGGACGAAGCGCCCGCGGCCGATGTCTCGGCACCCTGAGTTCTCCGCGGACGGCGCCGCGTGCACTGCCGCCGGGCGGGGCCCATGGCGCTGCCGGCCAACTGTCCGGAGCGCTTGCTGGCCACTGCAAGGGATCGGTGCCGGTTAGGCCGGTCTGTCCCGTTTCGCCGGCCCTGGGGGCTCTGCCGCGGTCAGGCGGATGATTTGCCGGGCGAAGAATGCCCCGGTGAGGATCACGCCGAACAGTCTCAGCGGCTGCATGGCCAGGACCAGGCCGGCATCGGAATGGGTTTCCACCGCGATGATCGCCATCGCATCGAGCCCGCCCGGGCTGGTGGCCAGGTACATCGACAGGAAGTCCGTTCCGGTCAGCGAGGCAAGCAGCCAGGCGAGTCCGGCGCAGAGCAGGATCAGCACCAGGGCGCCGACGATCATCGCTGGCAGGCGCCGCCAGACATGACTCAGCGTCTCGCGGTCGAAGCGCAAGCCGATGTAGCAGCCGATGGCCGCGTAGCCGAATGCCAGCAGCTCGCTGGGCAGGGTGATGGTCAGCATGCCGGCCAACTGCAGGGCGGCGCCGAGCAGCAGCGGTACCAACAAGGCCCCGGCGGGTAGAAACGCAGCGGCGACGACGCCGGCCAGGATCACGCCGATGCCCAGGGCCAGATCCCCATGGCTCGTCAGCGGCGCGTTGGCGATGGCCTGGCTCACGCCGCTCGTCGCCCCCAGCCAATGGCTGACCAGGGCGCCCGCCATCACCACGCACACCACCCGCACGTACTGCATGGTGGCCACCAGGCGTGAGTCGGCGCCGTAGTCCTCGGCCATGGCCACCATCGCGGATGCGGCGCCCGGCGCCGTTCCCCAGGCGGCGGTATTGGCGGAAATACCGCCGAACCGCACGGTTCCCAGGCCCACCAGCGCGCTCAGACAGACGGTCAGCAGCGTCGCGAACAGCATGATGTGCCAGGAGGTGGCCAGCGACACCAGGACCGACCAGGTCATGGTGTGGGCGACGAGCAGGCCCACGCAGCCCTGGCCGAACCTGAAGACGTGCTTGTGCAGGCGCAGCCCCGCGCCGCACACGCCGAAGACGATGGCCACCAGCATGGGCCCCAGAAACAGGCCTGCCGGTACCCCGACGGCATGCAGGGCGTGCCCGGCAATCGCGGCGCAGAGGACCAGGGCCAGCCAGCGCAGTGCCTGGGCGGGCCAAGGGGGAGGGTTGTGTGGCGCTGGCATTGGCATCCCGACGATCACGCGCGTTAGCGCTTCGAGGCAAATTATCGACAGGCTGATTCATCACGTCTATTTTCTAATCTTTTATGAACGATAACTTTTGTGAATGAATCATGGACCTGCGCGACCTCAGCTACTTCGAAACCATTGCCGAGATAGGCCACCTGGGGCGGGCTGCCGACAAGCTGAACCGCAGCCAGCCGGCCTTGACCAAGAGCATCCAGCGACTCGAGGAGTCGCTCGGCGCGCGGCTGTTCCAACGTGATGGGCGGGGTATCAGGCTGACCGAAGTGGGTGAGCTGCTGCTGATCAGAAGCAGGCAGCTACAGGCGAGCGTTTCCGAGACGCGACGCGAGGTGCACGACCTGGCCAACGGGCTGATCGGTAACGTGCGCCTGGGATGTGCAGCCAGCATGGCCGAATACCTGCTGCCGCAGCTGGCCGCCTCCCTGCTGGAGCGGGCGCCCGAGGTCAGGCTGAGCCTGTCGATCGGCCAGGATGACGTATTGAAAAGCTCGCTCAGATCCGGGCAACTGGACGCGATCATCAGCCCGCTGCATGCCCAGGACCCGCAGTTCGTGACCTATCCGATCCTGGAGGACGAGGCGGTGGTGGTGGCCAGCGTCGACCATCCGATTTTCGCCGCGCCATACGGCCTTGCCGATTTGACCCGCTACCGCTGGATATTGCCGTCGCCGGCGGTTTCTTCCAGGCGCTGGGTCGACAACCTGTTCGCCGTGCACAAGTTGGCGGCACCTGTGGTGCAGATCGAAACCAACACCATCTCCATGCTTCCCAGGCTGATCGCCCGCACCCATCTGTTGAGCTTTCTGGCCAGGGAAACGCTGCAGTTCAGCCAGGGCATGAACAGGCTGCGGGAAGTGCAGTTGCCTGAAACGACCATGCAACGAACCGTGGCGGTGACCGTCCGGGCGGGAGGCTATCTGCCCTCGGCGGCGGCCACCCTGGTCTCGATGCTGCGCGAGAACGGCCGCCGGTTCTTCAGTGGCGACTGAATGACCGTCGAGTAGCCGGGCGCCATTGCCGACGTTTTTCTCCAGCGAGCGCTTGACGAGGTAGAACGATCGTTCTACCTTAAGGCCATGAACAAGACGACGACCGATACCCGCGAAAAGATCCTGGCCAGCGCCGAGCAGCTCATCTATCGGAACGGAATTCATGCCACCGGCATGGACCTTCTGGTGAGAACGTCGGGCGTCGCCCGGAAAAGCATCTATCGCTACTTCGTGACCAAGGACGAAGTGGCCGAAGCCGCGCTGAAAGCGCGGGATATCCGCTGGATGTACTGGTTCAGAACCGAGTGCGACAAAGCGGCTACGCCCCAGGCCCGCATCCTGAGCATGTTCACCGTGCTCAAGGGCTGGTTCGAATCCGAGGGCTTCTGCGGGTGTGCGTTCATCAACACGGCGGGGGAGGTGGGCGACCCCGATGACCCCATCCGTCAGCTCGCCAGGCTGCACAAACAGAAATTGCTGGATTACACGCTCGAGTTGACCGGGCAATTGAATATCGAGCACCCGCAGGCACTGGCCAAGCAGTTGCTGGTATTGATCGAGGGCGCGATCACCATGGCACGTGTGATGGGTGATTACAGCGCCGCCGACAGCGCGAGGGACGTTGCGCAGTTGTTGTTAGAACAGGCCTCGCCCTGACGGCCTGAGTTGCAAGGACGCTACCCCAACCGATCTATCCACTTTGCCTGGAGGCACTACCATGCCTGATGCCCAAACTCGCCCGCCACTTCCTCCCTTCACCCGCGAAACCGCGATCGAGAAGGTACGCCTCGCCGAAGATGGCTGGAACAGCCGCGACGCCGAAAAGGTCTCGCTCGCCTATACGCTGGACACCAAATGGCGTAACCGCGCCGAGTTCGCGACCAACCGCGAGGAGGCGAAGGGCTTTCTCACCCGCAAATGGAAGAAAGAGCTGGACTATCGCCTGATCAAGGAGCTGTGGGCCTTCACCGACAACCGCATCGCCGTGCGCTACGCCTACGAATGGCACGACGACTCGGGCAACTGGTTCCGTTCCTACGGCAACGAAAACTGGGAGTTCGCAGCCGATGGCCTGATGCACCGCCGCTTCGCCTGCATCAACGACATGCCCATCAAGGAAAGCGAGCGCAAGTTCCACTGGCCACTCGGCCGCCGCCCGGACGATCACCCGGGGCTGACGGACCTGGGTTTGTAAGCATCGGCCTGCCGGACAGGCCCCCGACGGTCGTGCTGTCGGGGGCGTCAACTGCGCCGCGGAGTGCCTGCCGCTGTAGCAGGACGCCATGGCGGACCTCACGCACCTGGGTGAGCCCGGTCCTCAGGAACCGGTAGCGACGAGTCCTGGGGTTTCGAGGGCTGGACCTCATCGGGCGCGACGGCCGAGATGGCATCGAGCGTACGCTGCCCGTTCAGCGGCCCGACACGCCCCTGCAGCACATCTGCCAGCTGCCTGAGTCGGCTCTCGGTGAGCCCGACATTCCTGCTGATGCGGATGTGGGACTGCAATTGCGATTGCACGCCGGGCAGTGCAGACGGAAAGCTGACGGTGGCCAGCTGGCGGCTTTGCCAGTCGAGGTTGTCACGTTCGAAGACCGCGCCGAACAGGTGGTTCAGGCAGTCATCTATGGCAGGCGCGACTTCGAACAGCGGGCCTTCACCGACTGGACGATCAGTTTGGCCTGGTTCGCCCGGAGACGGCCGAGGTACCGACCTTCGTTCGTGACACATGGAGCAATCATGGTGGTGCGGTAACCACCCGTGAAGTGGCCGAACGGCGTGAGCGCACCAGCCCGGCGAGCAGCAATCCGATCATCTTGCAGGTGCGCTGGTGATCCGGTGGCAGGCCCTTTCAGCGCGATGCCCGCATGCCCCTGGTATCGCCAGGTGGTGCCGGGAGTGCGGTTGGACCGGTCGTCAGCGCGGCACCGCCCGTCAGGCGCCAGTCAGTTTTGCTGAACAACGGCTTTCCCAGGGGACACGAACCCAATAGGAACGAAAGCGCCATCGGCGCTCCTTTGAACTGACTTGGAGAACCCAGATGAAGGCAATCGTCTACAACGGCCCGCGTGACGTCAGCGTCCAGAACGTCCCAGATGCGAAGATCGAGAGGCCAACGGATGCGCTCGTTCGAGTCACCTCCACCAATATCTGTGGCTCCGATCTCCATATGTACGAAGGCCGAACCACCTTCGAGACCGGCCGCGTGTTCGGCCACGAGAACCTCGGCGAGGTGGTCGAGGTCGGCGCGGGGGTCGAGCGGGTCAAGGTGGGAGACATGGTCTGCTTGCCCTTCAACATCGGCTGCGGTTTTTGCGAGAACTGCGAGAAGGGCCTTACCGGCTATTGCCTGACTGCCAACCCAGGCAGTGCCGGCGCCGCCTATGGCTTTGCCGAGATGGGTACCTATGACGGCGGCCAGGCCGAACTGCTGCGCGTTCCCTTCGCGGACTTCAACTGCCTGGTGCTGCCCGAGGATGCCAGGGAGCGCGAGGACGACTACGTCATGCTCTCCGACATCTTCCCCACCGGATGGCATGCGACCAGGCTGGCGGGGCTGCAGCCCGGGGAGTCCATCGCCATCTACGGCGCCGGCCCGGTCGGCCTGATGGCGGCGCACGCCGCGCTCATCCAGGGCGCTTCGCAGGTCTTCGTCATCGACGATCAAGCGGACCGCCTGAAACTGGCCGCCCAGATGGGCGCCACGCCAATCAACTCGGTCGAGCAAAAGGCCGTCGACGAGATCCTCAATTACACCAATGGCAAAGGCACTGATCGCGGTTGCGAGTGCGTGGGCTACCAGTGCTGCGACAAACATGGCCATGAGGTGAATCACCTGACCATGAACAACCTCGTCGCCTCGACCAAGGCGACCGGTGGGATCGGCGTGGTCGGGCTGTTCGTTCCCCAGGATCCTGGGGCTGAAAATGCCTTGGCCAAAGAGGGCAAGATGGCGTTCGACTTCGGTGCCTTCTGGTTCAAAGGGCAGAAAATCGGCACCGGCCAGGCCAACGTCAAGGCGTACAACCGCCAGCTGGCGGAGCTGATCCACCACGGGCGCGCCACGCCTTCGCAGATCGTTTCCCATCGGTTGAAGCTGGACGATGGCCCAAGCGCCTACAAGCACTTCGATGCCCGTGACCAGGGCTGGACGAAGGTCGTGATGAAACCGGCTGCCTGAGGCTCCGGGGAGCCGCCTTACCCAAAAGATGGCTCCCCTCATGGCGTGGGTACGGGGCCCGCTGCTGGCTGCCGAGGCGGTGCCCACCGCGGAGCGAAAATCGCTGGTCTGGCGCGGGGCCGCCAGCGGCCGTGGACAGGCGAGTGCACGAGGATGCCGTGGGCCAGGTGCTCGGGTATCGAGGTGAGTCGTTTCGGTAGTAGCCCGGGCGGATCGTCCACGGGCCATTGGTCACTTGTGACAAGCAAGCCCTCTGTCCGATGGTGTATTTTTGCCCGGTCTCGAGGGCTACCCGGTATCTGCAGGCCATGCCTGCTTGGCCGCGGGAGCATCCGCTGGCGGGCCGTACCTGACGATGGAAACAGCATCCCGCACGTCTGTCTTTCGAACCCCGGCAGCAAGGGCGCAGTCCATTGCAGGGTTTGTCTGCCATTCTTGCAGCCCCCAGGACTACCCGTAATCAAAGCCGGCTACGCCAGCATGGCTATCCTCCGATCATTCTACGTTGGCCGGACTCGTCGCCGGAGAGCAGTGGTGCGTGTGAACCAGAACCTGAATCACCTTTCTCGCGAAGAACTGGAAGCGGAAGTGCTGCGATTGCGCGCAGCGGTGCATGGCGCCGAGCGGACGGCTGCCCCGCGAGCCATCGCGGAAGCAGCGCCAAGCCAGCGTGCGGCGCGCCAATGGGCGGTATTCGACAGCGCCGTGGATTTCGCCATCATCCTCATCGACCCCTCGGGGACGATCACCAACTGGAACTCGGCCGCTGCACTGGTGTTCGGCTGGAGCGCTGAAGAAATGTGCGGTCAGCCGGCGGATCGCTTCTTCACGTCGGAGGATCGCCAGACGGGCCGGGTCGAACACGAGATGCAGCAGGCGCTGCGAGAGGGGCGCGCATCGGACGAACGCTGGCATATCCGCAAGGACGGGCAGCAGATCTGGGCCTCCGGCGAAATGATGCCGCTGTTCGCCGACAACAATGTCCACCTGGGCTTCATGAAGATCCTGCGTGACCGCACCCGTGAACACCTGGCCGGTCGTGCGATGGAGGAAGCCAAGGAGCGTTACCGCCTCGCTTCCAAGGCGACCAACGACGCGATTTGGGACTGGGACCTGGTGGCCAATCACGTCCTCTGGAACGATGCGCTCGAGCACGCCTATGGCCATGCGCTGGCCACCATAGAAACCAATGGTGATTGGTGGATGGCGCAGATTCATCCGGACGATCGGCAACGTATCGACACCTCGATCCATGCGGTCATCGATGGCGAGGGCACTGCCTGGACGGACGAATATCGATTTCGTCGCCAGGACGGCACCTACGCCGAAGTGCTCGATCGAGGGCACGTGATCCGCAATGTGCAGGGCAGGGCCGTGCGCATGATCGGTGCCATGCTCGACCTGACCCAGAGTCGCTCGGCGGCCACCGCACTGCGCAAGAGCGAGGAGCGATTCAGGACCATCGTGGAAACCATAGAGACCGCATTCGCCATCGTCGAAGTCAAGTTCGACGAGGCCGATCGCCCGGTGGACTACCGATTCATCGAGGTGAATCCGGCCTTTGAGCGCGAGGCGGGGGTCAACCTGCGCGGTAAATGGGTGACCGAGTATGCCCCGGATCTGGAGCAGTTCTGGTTCGACACCTATGGAGGTGTGGCCAAGACACGCGAGCCGGCGACGTTCGAGAGCTATGCCGAGGCCTTCGAACGCTGGTTCGACGTGCGTGCCGTTCCGGTCGGCGATCCTGCAGAGCGGCAGATCGGCGTCTTTTTCAATGACGTCACCGCCCGGCGGAATGCCCAGGAACGTCTACGCATCAGCGAAGCGGTCGCCCGCGAAAACATCGAACGGGTGCAGCTCGCCCTTGCCGCCGGCGCGATCATCGGCACCTGGCACTGGGACATCCCGAGCGATCGCTTCACCATCGACAGTGCCTTTGCCGACGCCTTCGGTCTCGACCCTGCCTTGGGGCACAGCGGTCTTTCTCTCGAACAGGTCAACGCGACGGTACACCCGGATGACCGCGCGGGGCTGGTGGCGGCCATCAACGATGCCATCACGCGCGGCGGCTCCTATGCCCACCAGTACCGGGTGCTGCGTGCGGACGGCAGGTATTACTGGATCGAGGGCAACGGCCGCGTGGAGTATGCGCCGGACGGCACGCCGCAGAGCTTTCCCGGCGTGCTGATCGATGTCGAGGAGCGCCGCACGCTGGAAGCCGAACGGGATCGTGCCACGGCAGCGCTGCGAGCGCTCAACGAGACCCTGGAGCAACGGGTCGCAGCGCGCACCGCCGAGTTGATGCAGACCGAGGAGAAACTGCGCCAGTCCCAGAAGATGGAGGCGGTCGGCCAACTCACCGGTGGCCTGGCACACGACTTCAACAACCTGCTCACCGGCATATCGGGCTCCCTGGAGCTCATGGGCGTGAGGATGGCGCAAGGGCGGGTCAACGACCTGGAAAAATACCGGCTGGCGGCGCAGGGGGCGGCCAAGCGGGCATCTGCATTGACGCACCGCTTGCTGGCGTTTTCACGGCGACAGACCCTGGACCCCAGGCCGACGGACATCAATGCGCTGATGCTGGGCATGACCGATCTGATCCAGCGTACCGTAGGGCCGAGCATCAGCGTGGAGACCGTAGGCGCCACGGGGCTGTGGTCGGCGCGGGTCGACGCCAGCCAGCTGGAAAACGCGCTTCTGAATCTGTGCATCAATGCCCGTGATGCCATGCCAGGCGGCGGCCGGATCACCATCGAGACCGCCAATCGCTGGATGGATCGCAATGCCGCCCGCTCCCATGACCTGGAGGAGGGGCAGTACCTGTCCATCTGCGTGACCGATACCGGTACCGGCATGACGCCGGATGTGATCGCCAAGGCATTCGATCCATTCTTCACCACCAAGCCCATCGGCCACGGCACCGGGCTGGGCCTGTCGATGATCTACGGGTTTGCCAAACAGTCGGGCGGGCAGGCGCGCATCTACTCGGAGGTCGGCCTGGGGACGACGCTGTGCATCTACCTGCCACGCTATCTGGGTGACGCCGTGATCGAGCAGGAGGAACCCGGCCCACGGGACGAACCGCGGGCCCAGTCTGGCGAGACGATTCTCGTGGTCGACGATGAGCCCACCGTTCGGATGCTCTTGGCCGAGGTGCTGGGAGAGCTTGGTTACACGGTGATCGAGGCGGCGGACAGCATGGCCGGGCTCAAGGTACTGCGCTCCGATGTGCGTATCGATCTGCTGATCACCGACGTAGGCCTGCCCGGCGGCTTGAATGGTCGGCAGATGGCCGAGGCTGGGCGTGACGTCCGCCCCGGTCTGGGGACCTTGTTCATCACCGGCTATGCGGAGAACGCGGTGATTGGCAACGGCCATCTCGAAGCGGGGATGCAGGTGCTGACGAAGCCGTTTTCCGTCGACACCCTGACCGCGCGCGTCAGAGAGCTGATGGGGGATTCCTAGGCTGCGCCGGGCGGGGTGCCATCGCAGCCCGGTCGATCCGGGCTGCCCCGTCGCAAGTCAACGGGTAGCGAACCCGCGCCGGTCGAATCCGCAGCACTGTATGAAACGCTTATCGCAGCCGCCATGCCCCAGGTTGGCCAGGGGGCGATACGGAGCGACCCTGGCGACCGACGAGTGGTTAAGTGGGACTTAAAACGCCCGTTGACATCTACGCGCCATCAACCAAAATCTTCCTTCAACTTCAGGGAACATCTGTTGATGGCGAAGATGCCTCTCAAGGTGGCGGTGCTTCATATCAGGCAGTACTTCCAACCGTTGGTCGTGAACATCACCCCCCTTACCAGCCGTACCATGGATGTAACGTTACTCGACCCGAAAACCGGCGAGTCCGTTACCCTCCAGGCTATTCCTTGCCGCAGAATGATTTCGCCCGCCGAGCTTTTCCAGCTGATCAACCTGATCGAGTCACAGGCCGAGGCCCGCATGCCCAGCGTGTTCTCCAGCCACTTCGTGAACAAGCTGCACCAGCTGTGAAGTGTGGCGGGACAAACCGCACGGCCATGGCGTAAAATTTTCTGAACGTTCCCTCGAACACTTTTTCTCATCTGCATGGCTAGAGCAGATCAGCATGAACACCTACATCCAGCAATTTGCGAGCGCGGTCGCTGAGCGCTTCACCGTGGTAGTCGAATCGCATCAGGGAATGGTGAGATTGCAGTGCCTGGATAACGCTGGCCAGCTGATTACCACCCGCGTGTTCAGTGACCGACAACTTCGCAACGGCGCGCTGGTTTGCATGGTACTGGCCGATCTGAAGCTCTCGCTCTATCAGCAGGACGGTCACCCTCCGCTTACCCCGCTCCCCGAAACCCACCACCCCAGCGCGTCCTGATCACGGCAACGCCTCGCAGTCGCAAGAAAATCGCTGCCCAGCGCTTCGATTGCCCCTTCGGCGTCCTGCTCTCCGTTCGTGGGTTGGTCGGGAGGCTCCAGCGATAGCGGTTCCTCCGGCGGGGAGGCGGTGGGGCTGGGTATCAATCGGCTGCCATGTCTGCGAGCCGATCCATCGCGCCTCACCGGTAACCTCGACCGCGGCCCACAATGCCTTGCTCGAACGCACGGCGTCTGCGTCCACCTGCCGCGCCAGAGCCGCGTCATGGGCTGCCAAGCGTCACGGGCTCTCACCCATTGCTGACACACACATCGGCCAGCTTCAGATAGCTGAGCGTCTGCGTGTTTCCCTGTGAGTTCTCGTAAGTCATTTTCACCTGCACCACCTCGCAGGTCGTCGATTGCGGTTCCTCGATGCGAATGACCCTGGCGATATCCAGCTTCATGCCGTAGGTATAGGCCGTGGTTTCGCCACGCTCTTCAGCCTGCAATGGCGAGCTGTTCAAAACCCAGAGGCCCAGCAGGCCTGCGATCAACCCGGTTTGACGTTTCATCCGAACTCCACAAGGCTGAGGACCCGCAGCCTGAACGGTCCTGCATAAGGCCCAGGTCGCGAGCGCACCTGAGCCGGTGAATAGCGCCTAGCGCCTGGCATGTCCGCGCCAGGCACCTGCTGGCCGAGCCTGATCACCTGCGCACGGCGAGTGCCTCGGTAGTGGCCTGCGGGGCAATGCCCATGGTCCGGTGCAGCTCGACCCAGCGCCGTGATACATCGCTGCCGGCCTGCACCTGGCTGCGCTGGATGTCGAACAGACTGCGCTCGGCGTCCAGCACCTCCAGCAGTGACGCGGTGCCCACCTCGTACTGGTTACGCGCCAGCTCGACGGCGCGCGTGGCGGCAGCCGCGGCCTGGTCCAGACGCTGGCGACGTTGCCAGTCCTGGCCATAGGCGTGAATGGCGCTCTGGGTTTCCTGCAGTGCCTGGCGCAGCGAGGTCTCGTAGGCCAGGAGCGCCTGGGCCCGGCGTGCATCGCTGGCTTCGATGCCAGCGCGAATGCGCCCAAAGTCGAACAGCGGCTGCAGCAGCCCAGCGGTCAATGACCAGGCAGGCGCGCTGGCCCCACGCTCGAACCCGCCCAGGGCGCCCAGCGTCAGCTGTGGGTAACGTGCCGCCCGGTTGGCAGCCAGCACCTCACCCGCCGCCTGCAGGCGCTCTGCGGCGGCGCGGACATCCGGCCGTTCCCGCAGGATCTCCACGGGCACCCCGAGCAGGCTCGTCACGGCATCCTGGCGCGGCTGGCGCAGCGTCTCGGCGCCCTGCGCGAGGATCGTGTCGACCGCCTGCTGCTCGGCTGCCAGCAGGTAAGCCAGCGCGTAACGCGCCTCGGCCTGTTGCTGCCGGGCAAGGGGAATTTCCGCCTCGGTCACCTGCACCTGGGCTTCGATGCGCTCGACATCGAGACGATTCACCGTGCCCTGGGCGAAGCGCTCACGGGTGACCCGGGCGGTTTCCCGCTGTGTGGCGCTGGCACGGGTGGCGATCGCCAGTTGCTGCTGCGCCAGGCGATAGCTCAGGTAGGTGTTGGCGACTTCCGCCATCAGCCCGATGCGCAAGCTGCGATAGTCCTCGGCGGCGGCCCGCAGCTCGGCGTCGCCGGCGTTGCGCAAGGCCCGCAGCCGTCCTGATACATCCAGCTCCCAGGCCAGGTCCAGGCCGTAGAAATGCGCGGTGGTGCGGCCGTCCTGGGCGTTGCGCGAAGCCCCGTAATCGGCGCCGATGGCGATGTCGGGCAGCAGCGCAGC
>Ga0209370_1002872_pt1 | contig 11699 bp, 8 predicted proteins | sample AgamicAtPrz_FD_187164 | JGI IMG/M metagenome (GOLD analysis project Ga0209370, IMG submission 187164) | Agave microbial communities from Guanajuato, Mexico - At.P.rz (SPAdes) (version 2) | ecosystem: Host-associated > Plants > Phyllosphere > Phylloplane/Leaf | place: Guanajuato, Mexico... | reverse complement strand
TGTGGCGGCGACAGTCTGCATGGGATCCTCGTCTGTTCTGGATTCGAAAAAACAAAAAAGCTTCGCCCGGCCCCGGGTAAGCGAGGGGCCAAACGATCAGGGGGTCAGGTGATGTTCGCGATGCTGTTGATGCGCCTGGGCTTGGGAGTCCCGGTGCTCCGGCTGGGGGGCCGGCGCCGCGGGCAAGACATCTGTTGGAGCATTCATCGCCGTGTTTGCGAAGGTCAGCAGGATAGCATGCAAAACACTATATCTAGTGGTCGCGGGACCTTCAAGGAACTACCGCTAGTGGCGTCACCGCTTGACTCGGTCCATGCGCTGGGCTAGCGGGAAGACCTGACCCCGCACAGGCCCGATGGATTCGCGCATCGAGTTCGGAGCGCGAGGATTGACGCGGGTTGCGGGACGGAATGGTCTGCAAACATCGATGGTTGCTGCACTCGCGGCGATGGCGGTTCGATGACGGTCCGGCCCCGCGTCCCCGGGGGCTAGGACAAGTACCGCCTAGGACCTTCCCCTAGCCGCCACCGGCGGTGGGGTCATGAGTCGCCATGCGCCCAGCGCGAGGCGCCGGGCGTGGCGTCAAAGGGCCGTTCAGGTCTCGTCGCCGCCGACCGAGATCTCCAGCCGCGCCATCCGGTAGCGCATCTGCCGCAGCGACAGCCCCAGGCTCGCGCCGGCCGCGGTGCGGTTGTAGCGGTGCTGCTCGAGCGCGCGCAGCAGGATCTGCTTCTCGACCTCGTCGAGGTATTTCGCCAGGTCGGTCGGCAGCGCCGCGCCGCCGTTCGCCTCGGCCGACGGCGCGGCGCCGGACGCGGGCGCCATCGCGGCGAAGGGCGGCTCGCCGGCCGCGTCGTCCGGGCCCAGCACGCTGTCGGGCAGACCGAGGTCGGCCAGGTCGATGCCCTCGCCGCTGGACAGCGCCAGCGCGCGATGCAGCAGGTTCTCCAGTTCACGGACATTGCCCGGGAAGCTGTAGCGCGACAGCGTCGCCAGCGCCGCGCCCGTCAGCGCGGGCACCGGTGACACGCCGGCGTCGGCAGCGATGCGCTGCAGGATGCGGGCGCTGATCGGCGCCAGGTCCTCCATGCGCTCGCGCAGCGGCGGCACGCGGATCTGGATCACGTTGAGCCGGTAATACAAGTCCTGGCGGAAGCGCCCCGCCCCGACCTCGGCGGCCAGATCCTTGTGCGTGGCGCTCAGCAGCCGCACGTTGACCGGCATTTCCGCGACCGCGCCGACCGGCCGCACCGAGCGCTCCTGCAGCGCGCGCAGCAGCTTGGACTGCATCGCCAGCGGCAGGTCGCCGATTTCGTCGAGGAACAGCGTGCCGCCCTGCGCGGCCTGGAAGAAGCCTTCGCGGTCCTCGGTCGCGCCGGTGAATGCGCCCTTGCGGTAGCCGAAGAACTCGGCTTCGAGCAGTTGCTCCGGGATGGCGCCGCAGTTGACCGCGATGAAGGGCTGCGGGCGGCGCGCGCTGACGTCGTGGATCGCGCGCGCGACGAGCTCCTTGCCGGTGCCCGACTCGCCATTGAGCAGCACCGGCGCCATGCTGCGCGCGACCTTCTCGATCAGATCGCGCACCTGCCGCATCGGCGCCGAGTCGCCCACGAGCCGGTCCAGCGCCGACGCGGATCCGGTCAGCGGCGGCGTGCGCGGCGCCTTGCGGCGCTCCAGCACTGGCGCGCGCGCGGCCGCGGGCGCTTCCCGCGCCGGCAGCGGATCCAGCCCGGCCGGCTGGGTGGGCGCGAACGCGTCCAGCTCGTCGTCATTGAAGGAAGTCCGCGCCGCCGCGGAAGCGACGGGAGCGACGGGAGCCGCGGGCGCCACCGGTGCGGGCGCGGACGAGAACGGCTTGGGCACGGTGCCCTCGGCCTTGGGCGCGCGGCCCAGCGCCGAGGCCACGACCATGCGGAACTGGCGCAGGTCCACCGGCTTGGTCAGGTAGTCGTAGGCGCCGGCCTTGAGCGCCTCGACGGCGTTCTCCGCCGAGCCGTAGGCGGTGATGACCAGCGCGCGCTCGCTGCGCCCCTGCTGCTCGAGCCAGCGCAGGATGTCCAGCCCGCTGCCGTCGGGCAGCCGCATGTCGGTGATGACGGCGTCGTAGCGGCGCGCGCTCAGCCGCTCGAGCGCGTCCTCGACGGTGCCGGCGCTGTCCAGCGTGAAGCCTTCGCGCAGCAGCGTCATCTCGTAGAGGGTGCGCAGGTCGGGCTCGTCGTCGACGACCAGCAGGCGGGGATCAGCGCTCATGGAGTTCGGTATCGGGGAAGTGGGAGTCCGGCCCCATCGACGGGATCGAGGCCAGCATGGACGGCGTCGAGGACGGCCGCGGCAGCAGCACGCGGAACTCGTTCATTCCGGCATCCGGGCCGCTGCCCGCGTCGGCGGAGCGCCGGTGGTAATCGATGCGCGCGCCGTAACGCTCGCAGAGCTCGCGGCAAATGTACAGGCCCAGGCCCGAGCCACGGCTGCGCGTCGAGAAGAAGGGCTCGAACAAGTGTCTTTCGACCTCGGCCGGGATGGGCTCGGCGCGGCTGAACACCGACAGCCGCACCCACTCGCCGTCCTCGGCCAGCTGCACGCGCAGCGCGCCGGGTCCGGGGCGCGCATGGCGCAGGCCGTTGTCCAGCAGATTGATCAGCACGCGGCGCAGATGCTCCGGCTCGAAGCTGACCAGCAGCGTATCGCGCTGGACCTCGACGCGCAGCGGGCTGGCCTCGCCCTCGGGCAGGCGCTGCGTGGCGCTCCAGTCGGCGCAGTACTCGCGCACCAGCGGCGCGGCGGCCAGCGTCAGCGCGACCGGCGCGATGCCGGGCGCCACCTCCATCACGTCGTCGACCAGCCGCTTGAGCCGCTCGACATTGGACGCGATCATCCGCGTCAGCTGCTCCAGCCGGGGCTCCTGCGCGACGTCCTCGGACAGCAGGGCGTTGGCCTGCGCGATGGCGGTGAGCGGATTGCGGATCTCGTGCGCGATGCCGGCCGACACGCGCCCCATCGCGGCCAGCTTTTCCTGGCGGTTGCGGGCCTCGAGGTGACGGTTGTCCTCGAGGAAGAGCACGCACAGGTCGTCGCCATCCAGCGGGCGCAGCGTGAAGCGCATCCGCACCCGCAGCGAGCGCTGCGAGCCGCGGCCGAAGTCGAGCAGCAGGTCGCGGCCGGACTCGGGCCAGAGCTCGCCGGCGAAGGCCTTCTCGATCGCGCGCAGCAGCGGCTTCCACGCCGGCGCCGCGTCGAGCCGGAACGAGCCCGAACGCAGCGACGCGCCCTCCGACAGCAGCGCGCGGGCCGCTGGATTGGCGGTGCGCACGAGGCCGCGGCGATCGGCCACGAGCACGCCCTCCTCCATCTCCTCGATGACGAGCCGGTTCAGATCGGCCTGCTGGCGCGCGTACTCGAGGCTGCCGCGCGCGGCGCGCTCCTCGCGGGCGAGGCGGGCGGCGATCTCGTTGGCCAGCAGCGTGACGACGAACAGGCCGCAGCCAAGCAGCCCCGCCTGACTGATGTGCAGCGCGCCGTCATGGTCGTTGAACACCGCCCAGCCCGACAGCAGGAGCAGCACCAGGCTGGGCAGCGCGGCGCAGGCGAGCGCGCGCAGCCGCGGCTGCAACGCGCCGGCCATCAGCGCCGGCATGAAGAACAGAGCGCCGTACGGGCCGACCGGATCGCGCACCTGCAGCAGCGTGAACAGCAGCAGGTCCGCGCCGATGCTGACCATGAACTGGCGTGTCGTCAGTCCGGCGCGATCCTTGGGCGGCGTGTCGCCACCGCCGAACCAGCGCGGCAGCACCCACGCGAGCACCGCCTGCGCGCCGTAGACCAGCGAGAACAGCGCGGCCCAGCCCGTGGGCTTGGCGCCCATCAGGCTGGCGATCGACTGCGTCGCGAGCAGCGCCAGGCCCAACGCCGCGCGCGCGCCCATGAAGGCGCGGTACAGCCGCTGGATGGTGCTGGCGCTGATCGCGCTGCCGGACTCGGAGGTCGCCATGCGGGCCGCCGGCGTCAGGCGCCGCCGCGCGCGCGGGCGGCGTCGGCCGCCTCGAGGCGGGCCTCGTGCGCGGCGCGGTGCGCGGCGCCGCAGAAGTGGCCGCCGCGGCCGGGCAGCGCCTCGCTCTCGGGCAGGTGCGTGCCGCACTCGGCGCAGCGGACCATGGACTCCGGCAGCGCCTGCGGCGGGGCGGGACGGCGGTCCGGCTGCTCCTCGCGCGGCGCCGGACGGCCGCGCTTGAAGCCGAGCACGAAGGCGACCACCGCCAGCAGGACGATCCAGAAGAGCAGCTTGATCACGATGAGGAGGCCGGAAGGGGTCAGGTGGGCGGACGCTGGAGGATGACCTCGAGCACGAAGCGCGAGCCCGCATAGGACAGCAGCAGCAGCGCGGCGCCGAAGTAGAGCCAGCGCGTGGCGCGCCTGCCGCGCCAGCCGAACACGCGCCGGCCGGTCAGCAGGCCGGTCAGCACGAGCCAGCCCAGCACGGCGAACAGCGTCTTGTGGTCCCACTTCCAGTGCGGCGTGAACGCCACGCCGAGCAGCAGCGCGATCGACAGCACGACGACGCCGGCGCCGACGAACTGGAAGGTCAGCCGCTCCAGGCGCAGCAGCGGCGTGCCGAGCATCGGCGCGCCCTGCCCTTTCTGCGCGCGCATCTGGCGCTCGGCGCGATTGAGCATCACCGCGTGCATCACCGCGACGCCGCACAGCCCGTACGAGGCCAGCCCCATCGCCCAGTGCAGCGGCGCCAGCGGCGAGCCGGCCTGGGGCCGGTATTCGCCGGGGAACATCCAGGCCACCAGCATCACCGCCAGGCCGAGCACGCTGAGCAGGCGCTGGGCCGAGGGGAGCGGCAGGAAGCGGCTCTCGACCAGGTAGACGCCGGTCACCAGCCAGACCGTCATGGACAGCGAGGGGGCGAAGCCGAAGCGCGCGGCGTGGCCGCCATTGACCGGCGCGGCGCCAATGCCGCCGACGTCCACGACCAGCGCGGCCAGGTGCAGCACCCAGGCCAGAATCAGCACCGGGCGCCAGGTGAGCGGCCGCCGGTGAGCGAAGGCGGCGGCCGCCGCGTAGGCCAGAGCCCCGGCGGCGCTGAGGGCGGCCAGGAGGGGGCCGCTGGGCTCTGCGGAGGCGAACGATAAAATCATCCGCAAAGTGTAATGACGCGCGCCCTCTTTCACGGGGGCGCTTCTACGATGGCATCCACCCTGACCGATCGACTGAGCCGGCTCGTCAAGACGATGCGAGGCCAAGCCCGCATCACCGAGTCCAATGTGCAGGACATGCTGCGCGAAGTGCGCATGGCGCTGCTGGAGGCCGACGTCGCGCTGCCGGTGGTGCGCGACTTCGTCGCCCGCGTGAAGGAGAAGGCCCTGGGCCAGGAGGTGGCCGGCTCGCTGAATCCGGGCCAGGTCCTGGTCTCCGTGGTCCACAAGGAACTGGCGGCGACGATGGGCGAGGGCATCGCCGACATCAACCTCGCCGCACAGCCGCCCGCCATCATCCTGATGGCCGGCCTGCAGGGCGCCGGCAAGACGACGACGACCGCCAAGCTGGCCAAGCACCTGACCGAGAAACGCAAGAAGAAGGTGCTGACGGTCTCGGCGGACGTGTACCGCCCGGCCGCGATCGAGCAGCTCAAGACGGTGACGAAGCAGGCGGGCGCCGAGTGGTTCCCGTCGGCGCCGGACCAGAAGCCGCATGACATCGCGCTGGCCGCGCTCGACCACGCCAAGCGCCACTTCTTCGACGTGCTGCTGGTGGACACGGCCGGCCGTCTGGCGATCGACGAGGCGCTGATGGCCGAGATCCGCGACCTGCACGCGACGCTCAAGCCGGTGGAGACGCTGTTCGTCGTCGACGCCATGCAGGGTCAGGACGCGGTCAACACGGCCAAGGCGTTCAAGGAGGCCCTGCCGCTGACCGGCATCGTGCTGACCAAGCTCGACGGCGACTCGCGCGGCGGCGCGGCGCTGTCGGTCAAGCAGGTCACCGGCGCACCGATCAAGTTCGCGGGCGTGTCCGAGAAGATCGACGGCCTGGAGGTCTTCGACGCCGACCGCCACGCGGGCCGCGTGCTCGGCATGGGCGACATCGTCGCGCTGGTCGAGGAAGTGCAGAAGGGCGTGGACGTCGAGGCCGCGCAGAAGCTGGCGGAAAAGCTCAAGTCGGGCGACGGCTTCGACCTGAACGACTTCCTGGCGCAGATCTCGCAGATGAAGAAGATGGGCGGGCTGTCGGGACTGATGGACAAGCTGCCCACGCAGATGACCGCCAAGGCCGGCGCCGCCGACATGGACAAGGCCGAACGCGACATGAAGCGCATGGAAGGCATCCTGAACGCGATGACCGCCAAGGAACGCCGCCAGCCCGCGCTGCTGATGGACGGCAAGACCAAGGCCAGCCGCAAACGCCGCATCGCCGCCGGCGCCGGCGTGCAGATCCAGGAGGTCAACCGCCTGCTCAATCAGTTCGACCAGATGCAGGGGATGATGAAGAAGATGAAGGGCGGCGGCCTGATGAAGATGATGAAGAAGATGGGCGGGCTGAAGAACCTCATGGGCGGCGGGGGCGGCGGCTTCCCGATGTAAATGCAAAGAGCTCCACTTGGGAGCTCTTTTGCTGTCCGAGCCTTCACGTGTCCTGCGAAGGCCCGGGCGTTGGCCGCCGAGGTATGAGGCCCCGGCGGCAAGCGCCGAAACCTCACACCTCACCGTCCCCAATCACTGCCGTCCTTCGACGGATTGGCGACCGGGGACTTCGACGTCATTCCAGCAGCGCGAGCGCGAACTCGCGGGGATCGAAGGTCTGCAGGTCCTCGAGCTTCTCGCCCACGCCGATGAAGTAGACGGGGATGGGACGCTCGCGCGCGATGGCCGCCAGCACGCCGCCCTTGGCCGTGCCGTCGAGCTTGGTGACGATCAGGCCGGTCAGGCCGAGCGCGTCGTCGAAGGCCTTGACCTGGGTGAGCGCGTTCTGACCGGTGTTGCCGTCGACGACCAGCAGCACCTCGTGCGGCGCGGCCTCCTGCGCCTTGCCAATCACGCGCTTGATCTTCTTGAGCTCCTCCATCAGATGGAGCTGCGTCGGCAGGCGGCCGGCGGTGTCGGCGATCACGACATCGCAGCCACGCGCCTTGCCAGCCACGACCGCATCGAAGGTCACCGCGGACGGATCGCCGCCTTCCTGGCTGACGATCTGCACGCGGTTGCGATCGGCCCAGACGGCGAGCTGCTCGCGCGCGGCGGCGCGGAAGGTGTCGGCGGCGGCGAGCAGCACGTTGGCCTGGGCGTCGGCCAGGTGGCGCGTGAGTTTGCCGATGCTGGTCGTCTTGCCGGCGCCGTTGACGCCCACGACCATCATCACCATCGGCGACTGCTCGCCGATCACCAACTGGCGCTGCAGCGGCTGCAGCAGTTCGGTCAGCGCGTCCACCAGCAGGTGGCGCACGGCGGCGGGGTCGGTGGCCTTGGCCTCCTTGACGCGGCGCTTGAGGTCCTCGAGCAGGAACTCGGTGGCCTTCACGCCGGTGTCGGCCATCAGCAGCGCGGCCTCAAGCTCCTCATAGAGCGCGTCGTCGATCTGCGTGCCGGTGAAGACCTGCGCGATGCTCGAACCGGTCTTGCGCAGCCCCTGGCGGAGCTTGTCCATCCAGCTCTTGCGAGGCGCGGGTTCGGGCTCGGGCTCGGGCTCGACGACCGGAGCGGGCGCGGCCACCGGGACCGGTGCCGGCGCAGGGGCGGGTTTGACGACGGGAGCGGGAGCCGGTACTGGGGCGAGGACAGGCTTGACGATTGGAGCGGGAGCGGGAGTCGGAGCCGGCGCGGGGACAGGCGCGGACGAAGGCGCCGGCTGAGGCGCCAGTTCAGGCGTGGGGGCCAGGACTTGCGGGACGGCGGGCGGCGGAGCCGGGGGGGACTCGACGGCGGGTGCTGCGATCGGCGCGGGCGCAGGGGCGGCTTCGGGAGCCGGCGCGGGTTCGGGCGCGGGTGTGGGATCGGACGAGCCGAAGCCGAGTTTTTTCTTGAGGAAGCTGAACATGAGGTGCTCGCGAGGGACGGGCCGCCGAACTATTTTTGTTGTCGGCGTCGGCGGGACTTGCATTGTCCGCGAAAAGCTTGCTATAGTCGCGTTCTTCGCAAGGCGCTTTAGCTCAGCCGGTTAGAGCGACGGAATCATAATCCGCAGGTCCGGGGTTCGAATCCCTGAAGCGCCACCAAATACAAAACCCCGCAAGACGCAAGTCTTGCGGGGTTTTTCGTTTGGGCGGTAATGCCAACTTCGGTAAGCGTCGCGGCCCTCCCACAGGGACACAAGGGTCCATAGCCACCCGCGTGACCAGTCGCCATCACAGTCTCGCTTAGGCGGCATACTTGGCTTTACCCCAGTTCACAAAGACCGCTAGCTATGACCGACATCAGCCCTCGCATTTGGTCCAGCGCTCGGCGCGCACGTCCACAACGCGAACACGGCGCCGACGAGGCGCCCGGCGCTGACGACGTTCGATCAGTCTTCCAGCAAGATTACGATCGGCTGCTATTTTCAACTCCCGTACGGCGTTTGGCCGACAAGACGCAAGTCTGGCCAATGGACGAAAACGACGGCGTCCGAACCCGTTTGACTCATTCGCATGAGGTTGCAAATCTTGCTCGTTCGATCGGTGCCCGCGCTTTCGCTGCAATCAGTCAGCAAATCAGTCAGCAATTTGGTTCCTCCGACGTCGGCTTAACTACTGTCGTTCAACCGATTCTCCAGGCCGCCGGACTTGGACACGATCTAGGGAATCCCCCCTTCGGGCACCAAGGCGAGGCTGCGATTGGCACTTGGTTTAGGCGGCGGGAGGCATGGATCTTTTCCCACCAAAAGCAGGGTGGAGAACCGCTGATCGAGCCGATACCTCGCGAATATCAGTCAGAGTTCACGGAGTTCGACGGAAACCCTCAAAGTCTACGCCTGCTCAGCAAACTGCAAACTCATATTGATGGTATTGGTCTCGATCTCACCGCCGCGACACTTGCCGCCGGGCTGAAGTACCCAGTAAGTTTCGCCAACAAGGGAAAGAGGCCCAACCCTACCGGGAAGAAGGGCGGCTACTTCCTCTCCGAACTAGATGTCGTGGAGTGGCTCCGCTCCGAAACTGGGCTCGGTGAGTGGGAACGCCATCCTCTTACTTGGATAATGGAAGCCTGTGACGACATTGCATATTCTGTTCTGGATATCGATGACGTCCTCAAGAAGGAACTGATGTCGCCGGACGACGTGCTCGCAATTCTGCGCCGCAAGTGTCAACAATCTGTCACCGTCGATAAGCTGACCGACAAGTTCCATGCTGTCGAAAGTCGCGAATTGGGTCCCGTCATTCAGCGTGACATCAAAATTCAGTATCTTCGCGCCCTTCTGATTGCCGACCTCATCTCTCACGCAAGCGGTTCTTTCCAAACAAACTCCAAGGCGATCTTCGCGCACGAGTTCGAAGCCGGCCTTATGGACGACAGCAAACTCTGCGAGCAGTTAAAAATCATCGCGCGCGAGAACGCGTTCAATCATCCAGACGTGCTGCGAGCGGAAGCAATTGGAGCTGTCGCCATCGATGGCTTGATGTCTGCATTCTGGGAAGCGATTGCGGAGCGAAAGAAACCAGACGATCTCATGTCCGAAAGGACGAGTGCTCGGGCGAAGTATATTTTCTCTCAAATCAGTCCCAATTACCTTCTGCAAGCAACCACCAAAGCAGACGGGAATCCGATTGCAAACAGCATGCGGTACAAGGAACTCCGGTTACTCACCGACATGATCTCCGGCATGACGGACACCTTCGCTCTTCGTCTTTGGAAAGATATCAGTTCGGTGCCTCATGCCTGTAGCACCTAATCAATCAGCGCTCAAGCGCCGCATAGATCGCTATCTTTGGTCAAACGATTCAAGCGAAACAGCGATCCTGAACAGTGCGCTAAGTCGCCACTTTCGATATTTTGATCGCGTTGCGATCATAGGTGGACTCGTCCGCGATTTCGCGCGAGAAGGCCGTTCGGGCTTTCATTCCGACGTCGATTTGGTAATCAACAGTCCGGCAGAGGAGGTTTCTCGACTCGCCGCCAAGCTGAATGCAGTTCCAAACAGGTTCGGAGGATTCGGCTATCGAGATGGCCCTTGGAAGATTGATTTTTGGGCTCTGGAAAATAGCTGGGCTCGGCGCCACGTCGAAATCTTCAGCTTCAACGATCTTCTTTCCGCCACCTTTTTTGATTGGGACGCGGTAGCCTACGACCTGTGGGACAGGAAACTTATCTGTCCAAAAGATTATTTAAGTCGAATTGGACAGCGCACCCTGGAAATAAATCTCCGAGAGAACCCGTCACCGATGGGGAATTTGGTTCGCGCCGTCCGACGGCTGGTTTTATGGGCAGTTGAGCCCGGCCCAAGGCTGAAAGACTTCATTGAAGAGTACCTCGACGACTCTTCACTTCGATTCATTCAGGCGAAGGAATTGGAACTCTTCTCCGAACAGGTCTCTTGCCGTTGGTCGACAGCGCGAGAAGCGAAGGAGTTTCTCTTTCTTCCCCCACCGAAACGCGATCACGACCAACTGGAAATCCTCCTCTCGCGGGACGACTGAATCTGTAGACAAGACTTTTCGGCAAGCTGTGCAGCAGCCTTCTCGAGGCGGCAAACATCAGGAGTTTCCACCCGATATGAATCCCCGCAAGACGCAAGTCTTGCGGGGTTTTCCGTTTGGGCCGCAATTGAATATCGGCGCCGAGGGCCTTCGCACCCGAAGGCCCTCATTTATCAGCCCATCAATTGCAGCTCAGCGTCGCCAGGTTCTTCCCTGCTCCGGCCACGCTCGGGAGCTTCTGCTTGACGCACGCGGGGTCGTGCGCGGTGTACGAATACGGAATCCCCACCGGGAAGTTCGCCGTCGACTTCCAGTCGGTCGCGTCGCGCGACGGACTGGACTCGCTCGCCACCCATGTGATGCCGTAGGTCGCGAAATCGGCCGGGCTCTTCACGTTGTTGTTCCGCAGTTCCCAATAACCAATCGAGGGGCTGTCGCGCGAGGTCACCGGATTCTGCGACTGCTCGAAGTAGTTGCCCTCGATCAGCGAGTAACCGCCCATCCGGATATTCGCGCCCGACGTGAGGACCTTCGAATAGAGGTTGTTGTACAGGTGCGTATAGCCCGCACGCTGCAGCGGCATGCGTGAGCCGACGTTGCTGTACACGTTGTGGTGGAAGGTGATGTAGCGGTCGCTCGCGTCGCTGTCGCTCGAGCCGATCAGCCCGACCTTGTGATGGTCGTGGATGTAGTTGTACGAGTAGGTCAGGTGATGCGCGCCCGCCTTGTTGTCGACCAGGCCGTCGAACTCCAGGTCGCCCGCGCCCGAGCACTCGGCCAGCGAGCTGAACAGCGTGTTGTGATCGATCCAGACATTGCTCGGGAACTTGCCACTCTGCCCTTCGATGCCGATGGCGTCGATGGAGCCGGGCAGCAGTCCGATCGTCATGTTGCGGATGATGATGTTGCTCGCCGCCGCCTTGACCGCCAGACCGAAGTTCGCCGCCGAACCGTTGACGCCCTCGATGGTGACGTCGCTCTTGTTCTTGATCTCGACGACCGCGCCTGCGGGCTTCTTCCATTGCGCGCAGGGATCGGGAATGGTGCCGAAGTCGAAGGTCCCCGCGTAGCGGATCACCAGGCCGCCGCT
>Ga0209370_1002870_pt1 | contig 11707 bp, 9 predicted proteins | sample AgamicAtPrz_FD_187164 | JGI IMG/M metagenome (GOLD analysis project Ga0209370, IMG submission 187164) | Agave microbial communities from Guanajuato, Mexico - At.P.rz (SPAdes) (version 2) | ecosystem: Host-associated > Plants > Phyllosphere > Phylloplane/Leaf | place: Guanajuato, Mexico... | reverse complement strand
CTCGCGAGCCTCGCGATCGGCATCCTCGCGACCATCGCGCAGCAGGCCGTGCCGTTCGCCGCCGAAATCGCGCCGCCGGCCGAACGCGGCCACGCGGTCGGCACCGTGATGAGCGGCCTGCTGCTCGGCATCCTGCTCGCGCGTACCGCCGCCGGCTTCGTCGCCGAGTATTTCGGCTGGCGCGCGGTGTTCGCCGCCTCGGTCGCGGCGCTCGTCGCGCTCGCCGTCGTGATCGTGCTGCGGCTGCCGCGCAGCTCGCCGACGTCGACGCTGTCGTACGGCAAGCTGCTCGGCTCGATGTGGCATCTGGCCGTCGAATTGCGTGGGCTGCGCGAGGCGTCGCTGACGGGCGCCGCGCTGTTCGCCGCGTTCAGCGCATTCTGGCCGGTGCTCACGCTGCTGCTCGCCGGCGCGCCGTTCCATCTCGGCCCGCAGGCAGCCGGCCTGTTCGGGATCGTCGGCGCGGCGGGCGCGCTCGCCGCGCCGTATGCGGGCCGCTCCGCGGACACGCGCGGCCCGCGCGCGGTCATCTCGCTCGCGATCGCGCTGCTCGCGCTGTCGTTCGTGATCTTCGCGCTGTCGGGTTCGAGCCTCGTCGGGCTCGTGATCGGCGTGATCGTGCTCGACGTGGGCGTGCAGGCCGCGCAGATCTCGAACCAGTCGCGCATCTATGCGCTGAAGCCGGAGGCGCGCAGCCGCGTAAACACGGTGTACATGGTGTGCTATTTCATCGGCGGCGCGCTCGGCTCGTCGGCCGGGGTCGCCGCATGGCGCGCGTTCGGCTGGACCGGCATGTGCGCGGCCGGCCTGCTGTTTGCCGGGCTCGCCGGCTGGTCGCACCATCGCGGCGGCCGGCGCGGCTGAGCGCGACCGGCCGCGCCGGCGTCATGCGTCGGTGCGCGAGCCGGCCGGCTCGGCGGCGGCGGGCGGCGGCGCGAACGCCGGGGCCGGGTCGATCACCGCGGCGGGATCCATCACCGCCGCGGGCGTCGGCACCGCGAGCGGGACGGCGGAAGGCGCGAGGATGGGCGCCGCATCCGGCGTCGCGATGTGCTCGGGGACGGGCGAAGCGTCCGCCGTCACCACCTGCTCGGCCGGCATGGCCGGCGAACTGGCAGCCGCGGCGGCGGCGGGCCGGCGCGCCGGATCGAACACGAACGACAACCCGACACTGCCGAGGATCGCGACGGTCGCGACGACGGTCGCCATCGTCACCGGTTCGCCCAGCAGCAGCGCGCCCAGCGCGACCGCGACGATCGGGTTCACGTACATGCAGCTGCTCGCGATGATCGGGCTCGTGTGGCGGATCAGGTAGCCGTACGCGACGTACGCGGCCATCGTGCAGAACACCATCAGGTACACGAACGCGAACACGGACCCGACGGCCAGCTGTTCGACGCGTTCGCCGAGCAGCCACGCGACGATCGTCGACATCAGGCCACCGAGGCCGATCTGCAGCGACGTCGACAGGAACAGGTCGGACGGCAGCTTGAGCCGCGTCGCGAGATGCGCGCCGCCCGCCCAGAACAGCGCGCCGGCCAGCACGCAGATCGTGCCGAGCGCCGAGTTCGCGGCGGCCGCGCCGCCCGAATTCAGCACGACGATGCCGACCATCCCGAGCGCGACGGCCGCCCATTCGCCCTTCGTCACCGGCCGCCCGGCGACCGCCGCGATCACGGTCGCAAACAGCGGCACCGTGGCCACCATCACCGCGGCCGACCCGCTGCTGACGGTGCGCATGCCGAGCGCGATCGTGCCGGACGACAGCGCGACGAGCATCGTGCCGACGATCGCCGAGTTGCGGATTTCCAGCAGCGTCGGCCACTCCGGCTTGCGCCGCAGCGCGAAGATGAACAGGCCGATCCCGCCGAGCAGGTTGCGCAGCCCCGACAGCAGCAGCGGCGGGAACGACTGCAGCGCGAAATGCAGCCCGCTGTAGGTCGAGCCCCAGACGAAATAGATGAAGACGAGCGCGAGCGCCACGCGACCGCCGCGGCTTTGCGGCAGGCGAATCCGGAACGAAAAGCGCGCGAGGAAATCGAGGAGACGGTCGAGCGGCGTCATCGTGCAGCCCGCCCGCACGTCGCGCCGCGTGCTCCGCTGAAAGACGCCGGCAATGCCGGCAAACGGTCCTGGCGGGACCGGGAAGGCAGAGCGAACGTGCGGAACGACATGGCAGTGCGAACGGCGACGAAAGAGAACCGGCAAGCGGCGGCAGAGGGGCAAAAAAAAACGCGCGCAACCGTTTCGGTTGCGCACGCTCGGCATTATGGCATCAAGGATTCGAAAGCATCGTCAGACCTGTCCGAAAGGATCGGGAGTGACGTTTCGGCGCGACACCTGGCGTGCGGCGCGCCCTTCCCGTCTACCGCGCCAGTTCGACCTGCACGACCGCGCCGCGCTCGTCGGCCGACAGCACGGTAATCCGGCGTCCGGACACCGTATCGACGATCGACTTGCCCGGCATCAGCGGCGCGTCCTTCATGCCGTCCGCGCTGCCCGGCGTCGCATCGACGAGGGTGTTCTTGATGCTCACGTTGTTCGGGTGGCGCATGATCCGCACCGTCACGCCATTGACGAACGGCGACGTGTCCGGCCAGTCCTCGAACGTGCCGCGCTTGCCCATGTTGAGCTGCGGACGGCGGAATTCGAGCACCAGCGCCGAGCCGTCCCCACGCGGCAGCCGGTAGCCCTGCTTGCCCGGCAGCGTGCTCCATAACGGCGCGAGACGATACGTGCCGGGCTTGACGATGGCGGGCACGTCATTCTCGGACAGCCAGCCGGTAAACAACTGGTAATCGACCGGATACATCCGCCGGCCGCCGCCGCCCACGGTATCGGTCGGATCGTCGATGCCGCCCGTCACACAGCCGTTGCCGATCACGACGGCGCCGTCCTTGACCGGGCAGTGTTGCAGCGAATCGGGGTGGTGTACGCCGAGCCCGTGCCCGAACTCGTGCGTCCACATCCAGTATCCATGCCCGGAGCCGTTCGACAGGATCCACGCGCCCGGGCTCCCCGCCAGCCCTGAAAATCTGCATTCGCGGTTCGACGGAAAATCGACGAACAACAAGTTGAACTTGCCGGCATCGACGCCGCGCGCCTTCGCGGCGGCCTTCGCCTGCGCGCGAATGGCGACCGAATCGCACCCCTTGGGGAAATCGCCGAGATCCACGTCGGTCAGCATCGTGCCTTCGATCCCGAACTTGCCGTGCGATGCCAGCTTGAGGTAGTGCGCGAACGACGAAAAATCGTCGCCGTCACCGAATACCGCCTTGCGGATCGGCTCGGCGGAATTCGCTGTCTGGCCCGTAAAACGGCCCGTTATCAGCAACACGCGATCGGTGCCGCCTACCCTGCGCATGAGGGTCGGCACTTCGCCTTCATAGGTCCAGCGCGCGGCGGGCTGGCCGGTTCCGGGCAGCATCGCGAGTGCGCCCTCCGTCGCTTGCAGCGTGTTCGTCGCGGCCCAGTGCTTGTTCAGCATCGTGAACGCGCCGTCCGGATCGAGCATCGCCGCACGCCACAGCCGCGTCGCCGGGTAATCGACGCCGCCGCACGACGACATGCTCACCGCGCCTGGCGCCGCAGGCGCCGCACGCAGGCAGACGTCGCGGCTCTGCGATGCGGCCAGCACGTTCTTCACCCTGAAGCTCTCGTTGTTGGCCCGCTCCATCCGCCAACGCTGCGCGTCCGATCCCGAACAGGCCGCGAACCCGACGGACACGCCATCGACAGTCGACATCGTCAGGCAACGCTCGCCGCCTTGCGCGAGGTTGCGGATGACGAAACTCGTGTCGATAGGTGCAGGCGGTGGCTCGACCGGCGGCGGCTCGACCGGCGGCGGCTCGACCGGCGGCGGCTCAACCGGCGGTGGTACGACCGGCGGCGGCACAACCGGCGGCGGTACGACCGGCGGCGGCACAACCGGCGGCGGCACGACCGGCGGCGGCACAACCGGCGGCGGCACGACCAGCGGTGGCACGACCGGCGGCGGCACGACCGGCGGCGGCACGACCGGCGGCGGCACAACCGGCGGCGGCACGACCAGCGGCGGTACGACAGGCGGCAGCACGACCAGCGGCGGCTCGCCGGGCAGCGCGGGCGCCGGATCGACCACTTCAACGTCGCCCGGCTCCGGGCGCGGGCTCGCGTCCTCGATCTGCACGACCTCGGACGAATCGTCACCGCCGCAGGCCGACAACGTCAAACCCGCCACCAGACAAAATGCTCCCAACGGCAAACCACGCCGAAAAAATACAAGATTCATGCTAATCGACTCACCGCGAATAGGAAAAAGGAAGGCGCAGCCGCACATGCATCGACACCGTGCGCGACCAGCGTTACTCGACCTGTCATTCGCGATTCGAATAGCGAATAGGTTAAATTCCGCTACTGCCAGATACATACGTCAATCGGCGCCGGTCTCCCGCGGGAGACCTTGGCGCGCCGAGAAAATTATAAAATTCGATGCATCTGGCAAACAATCGTACAAGTACTAAATTACCATCGCACTTAACGCCATAAGATTCGATCTTTTCCGATTATTTTCGAGATAAGTCGCCGCCACATCGCGCGATGCGGCCCACATCACGATCCGCCGAACCAGTTGTAGCCCTGATCGACCCAGTAGCCGCCCGGGAACGTATCGGTCACGAAGATTTCCATGATGTGCTTCGGGTTCTTGTAGCCGAGCTTGGTCGGCATCCGCAGCTTCATCGGGAAACCGTACTCTGGCGGCAGCTGGCGGCCGTCGTATTCGAACGCGAGCAGCGTCTGTGGATGCAGCGCGGTCGGCATGTCGATGCTTTCGTAGTAGTCGTCCGCGCACTTGAAGCCCACGTATTTCGCGTGTGTGTCCGCGCCGGCGCGCGCGAGGAATGCCCCGAACGGCGTGCCGCCCCAACGGCCGATCGCACTCCACCCTTCCACGCAGATATGGCGCGTGATCTGCTCCGCGTGCGGCAGCGCGCGAAGCTCGTCGAGCGTCCACACGCGTTTGCCCGTTACACGACCGGACAGCACGAGGCGGTAGGTCGACTCGTCGACGTGCCGCACTTCGTCGATCCCGTAGTACGCGTTGAACGGAAACGGCCGCGTGATGTCGGCCTCGGTGTAGGTCGGCGCGAGCTGGTTCGGGTTGAACAGCCACGCCTGCACGCGATCGTTCATGCGCGACACTTTCTCGAGGAACGTGTTGACCGACGCGTCGTCCTGCAGCGTGCAGCCGGTCAGCATCGCGAGGCCGCCGAGCGTCAGCACGCGCCGGTTGAAGAGCCGTCGCGACGGCATCTCGAGTTCGCGGCGCACGTCGAGTTCGAGCGACTTCCGGTCGAGCGTCCAGTGCGGCTCGCCGCGGTTTATTTTGGATTCCGACATGATGATTTCCTTCGCCCGCGAAGCGGGTCAGCGGCCGCGCAGCATCGCGAGCAGCGAGCGCGGCACGAGCAACGCCATCGCGACATGGACGACGACGAACGCGACCAGCAGCGACATCGCCCAGAAATGCACGATGCGCGCATTGTCGTAACCGCCGAACAACTCGCGCAACAGCGGGAATTGCACCGATTTCCAGATCGTGAGCCCCGACAGCACCAAGACGACGAGATCGACGATCGCGGTCAGGTACGCGGCACGCTGCACCGCGTTGTAGACGCTCAGGTCGTCGTGCGCCAGCCGCCCGCCGAGCGCGGCGCGCACGTCGCGCCACACCGACGCGGGCGTCACGGGCAACAACTTGCGGGCGAAGCGCCCCGTCGCGACCGACATCGCGAGATAGAACAGCCCGTTGCCGACCAGCAGCCACATCGCCGCGAAATGCCATTGCAGCGCACCGCCGAGCCAGCCGCCGAGCGTGATGCCGTGGGCGAACGTGAACGACGGATAGATCGGCGACGCGTCGTAGATGCGCCAGCCGGACAACGCCATCAGGATCGCCGCGAGCGCGTTGAGCCAGTGGCTCACGCGCACCCACCGCGGATGGATCGTCGGCGCGGGCGGCGGCGCGCTCGCGCGATCCGTGACAGGGACCGTTTGCATGATGAATACTCCCGGGATGATGTGACGGGGCGCGACGCGCGCCGGTGACCGGCCGGTCGCGCCCCGCCTGCATTCGTTAGTTCGACGGGCTCATGGCGTCCTTCTTCATCGCGTCGTCCTTCTTCATCGCGTCGTGGCCCATCGCATCCTTCTTCATCGCATGCTTCTTCATGCCGTCCTTCTTCATCGCACCGTCCTTGGCCATCGCGTCGTGGCCCATCGCGTCCTTCGACATCGACATGCCGTCCTTCGACATGCCGTCCTTCGACATGGCGTCGTTCTGCGCATGGGCCCCCGTTGCGATCGTGGCAAGTGCGGCGATACAGGTGGCGAGGAATACGTTTTTCATGACATCTCTCCGATACATGGGTTAAGGAGCCGAATAGACGGAGCACACCGCCGGAAATGACAGCGACGTCAAAAAAAATTCTAGACGCCGAAAATGAAGACGCGAATGCGGCACCGCCGGGCGCTATCCGGCCCGGCCGGAACGCCGTTCGGCAGCCGCGATTGCTGCGGCGCACCCTGCCCGGTTCGCCGACAGCGATCCGGCGATCGCCCGGCACATCCGATCCGCACCCGGTTGAAACCACCGTCAAGCCGGTGTATCGTGTGCCCTTGCTAACGCGGGGGTCCTGCAATGCGTTCGGTCAAACAACCGGCATTGCGGGTGAGAAATACCCTTTGAACCTGATCTGGATAATGCCAGCGCAGGGAAGCGTACGGATTTCGCCGCCATCCTTCTGACGAAATCCGCCGCCTCACCAAGCCTCGTCTCCTGCTTAGCTCGAGCCCCACATTCGTCAAGGGCTCCGGGCAAGCGCTGAAGCGTCTGTCCGGCGCCCGCACAGGAGATTGCATGAACGCCAATCCGAAGTTTCTGTCTGCCGACGCCCACGTCGACGCCGCCGCCGTCGCGCCGCTGCCCAATTCGCGAAAGGTCTATGTAACCGGCTCGCAGCCCGACATCCGCGTGCCGATGCGCGAGATCACGCAGGCCGACACGCCGACCGGCTTCGGCGGCGAGAAGAATCCGCCGATCTACGTGTACGACACGTCGGGCCCCTACACCGATCCGGACGCGAAGATCGACATCCGCGCGGGCCTGCCCGCACTGCGTCAGCGCTGGATCGAAGCGCGCGGCGACACCGAGGTGCTCCCCGGCCTGTCGAGCCGGTACGGCCTCGAGCGCGCGGCCGACCCAGCCACGGCCGACCTGCGTTTCCCCGGCCTGCACCGCAACCCGCGCCGCGCGCAGCCCGGCAAGAACGTCACGCAGATGCACTACGCGCGTCAGGGCATCATCACGCCGGAAATGGAATACATCGCGATCCGCGAGAACCAGCGCCGCGCCGAATACATCGAGAGCCTGAAGTCGAGCGGCCCGAACGGCGCGAAGCTCGCCGCGATGATGGGCCGCCAGCACCCGGGCCAGGCGTTCGGCGCCGCGGCCTTCGGCGCGAACGCGCTGGCCGAGATCACGCCCGAGTTCGTGCGCGACGAAATCGCCCGCGGCCGCGCGATCATCCCCGCCAACATCAACCACCCGGAATCCGAGCCGATGATCATCGGCCGCAACTTCCTCGTGAAGATCAACGCGAACATCGGCAACTCGGCCGTCACGTCGTCGATCGGCGAGGAAGTCGACAAGATGACGTGGGCGATCCGCTGGGGCGGCGACACGGTGATGGACCTGTCGACCGGCAAGCACATCCATGAAACGCGCGAGTGGATCATCCGCAACAGCCCGGTGCCGATCGGCACGGTGCCGATCTACCAGGCGCTCGAAAAGGTCAACGGCAAGGCCGAGGACCTGACCTGGGAAATCTTCCGCGACACGCTGATCGAGCAGGCCGAGCAAGGCGTCGACTACTTCACGATCCACGCGGGCGTGCGCCTGCAGTACGTGCCGCTCACCGCGAACCGGATGACGGGCATCGTGTCGCGCGGCGGCTCGATCATGGCGAAGTGGTGCCTCGCGCATCACAAGGAAAGCTTCCTGTACGAACACTTCGAAGAGATCTGCGAGATCATGAAGGCGTACGACGTGAGCTTCTCGCTCGGCGACGGCCTGCGTCCCGGCTCGATCTACGACGCGAACGACGAAGCGCAGCTCGGCGAACTGAAGACGCTCGGCGAACTCACGCAGATCGCGTGGAAGCACGACGTGCAGGTGATGATCGAAGGCCCGGGCCACGTGCCGATGCAGCTGATCAAGGAGAACATGGATCTCCAGCTCGACTGGTGCAAGGAAGCGCCGTTCTACACGCTCGGGCCGCTGACCACCGACATCGCACCGGGTTACGACCACATCACGTCGGGCATCGGCGCCGCGATGATCGGCTGGTTCGGCACCGCGATGCTGTGCTACGTGACGCCGAAGGAACACCTCGGCCTGCCGAACAAGGACGACGTGAAGGAAGGGATCATCACGTACAAGCTCGCCGCGCACGCCGCCGACCTCGCCAAGGGTCACCCGGGCGCGCAGGTGCGCGACAACGCGCTGTCGAAGGCGCGCTTCGAGTTCCGCTGGGAAGACCAGTTCAACATCGGTCTCGACCCGGACAAGGCGCGCGAATTCCACGACGAGACGCTGCCGAAGGATTCGGCGAAGGTCGCGCACTTCTGCTCGATGTGCGGCCCGCACTTCTGCTCGATGAAGATCACCCAGGACGTGCGCGAGTTCGCGGCGCAGCAGGGCGTGTCGGAAACCGAAGCGCTGAAGAAAGGGATGGAGGTCAAGGCGGTCGAGTTCGTGAAGACCGGCGCCGAGATCTACCACCGCCAGTAAGCCCACGCAGCGAGCCGCACCGGCTCGCGTCGCGATGCACGAAGCCCGCTTTCGAGCGGGCTTTTTTGCGCATGCCGTGTGCCTGCCGGGCGAAGCGAAACAATTGATTACGAAACCGCGCGAGCCTTAACAAGTCCTTACAGCAGCAGCGCGGGACGGCGCGTAGATTGGGGACATGCGCGGCCGCCAGCCGGTCGTGCGCCTTCCGTTCACTACCACAAGGACAACGATCATGAACTCGATTCGGCGTTTTGGGGTATGCGCGCTCCTCGTCGCGACAGTGGCCAGCCTGTCGGCCTGCGATTCGATGTCGCGACGCCAGCGCGATACGGCAATCGGTGCGGGTGTCGGCGGCGTCGCCGGCGCGGCGATCGGCGGCAACGCGCTGTCGACGCTGGGCGGCGCGGCGGCCGGCGGCATCATCGGTAACCAGGTCGGCAAGTAAGCCAGCCGACATCGGCCGGCTGGGCGTCGTCGCCCAGCCGCAGGCCGGGCGGTTCAACGGCGTTTCCGCGGTGCGGAAGCGCCGTTTTCGTCTGTCGTGCCGCAACAGGCGCGGCCGCTCCGCCCGGAAATGATCGGTTACCGTTTCTCATACCGTGTCATCGGTACTCGGCCTAAGCTTCAGGTATCTGCCGATAGCCGGCCCCGCCGGAGACACATCATGAACAGGACCTTCGTCGCCGCGGCGCTTGCCTGCACGACGCTTGCCGGCTGCTATTACCCGTACGGGTACTATCCGGGCGGCTACTACACGGCGGCGCCGGTGCCGGTACAGCCCGCGCCCGTCTATGTCGATCCGGCCCCCGCCTACTACTATCCGGCCCCTGCGTATGGGCCGGCGTGGGGCGGGTATTGGGGCCCGGCGCTGTCGCTCAATTTCGGCTTCGGCGGACGCGGCGGCTGGCGTCATCACTGATCGACCACGCCGCGCGTGGCCGCCCGCCCCCGGGGCGCGACCGGCGGATTTCCCGTTTCTTGTCGTTTCATCCGATCGTGAAACGACGGTGTGCTAACGCGGTGTAAGATTCCTCGCATCCCGTCCCCGCCCTCGCCGATCGATGTCACCCAAGAACGCTTTCCTGCTGACCGTGCTCGCTGCCCTGTGGGGCGCATCCTTCCTGTTCATCCGAGTCGGCGTGGTCGATTTCGGCGTCGCGCCGCTGATGGCGCTGCGCGTGGGCATCGGCGCGCTGTTTCTCGCGGGCTTCGCGCTGACGCGCTTCAAACCCGCCGATCTCGGCGCCCGGCTGCGCCGTCATGCGTGGCCGCTGTTCGTCGTCGGCGCGCTGAATTCGGGCATCCCGTTCTGCCTGTTCGCTTTCGCCGAGCTGACGCTGTCGGCCGGCGTGACGTCGGTGATCAACGCGACGACGCCGTTGTGGGGCGCGCTCGTCGCTTACCTGTGGCTGAAGGACAAGCTGTCGCTGCCGCGCGCGCTCGGCCTCGTCATCGGGTTTGCCGGCGTGCTCACGCTCGTGTGGAACCAGGTCGCGAACGCGCACGGCGACACGGGCGCCAGCGCGACCGCGCTCGCCGCGGCGGCCGCGCTCGGCGCGACGCTGCTGTACGGCATCGCCGCCAACTATACGAAACGCAAGCTCAGCGGCGTCGATCCGCTCGTCAACGCAGCCGGCAGCATGATCGGCTCGACCGTCCTGCTGCTGCCGTTCGCGATCGCGACGTGGCCGGCCGCGCCGGTCGGCGTGCACGCATGGGGCGCGGTGCTCGCGCTCGGCGTCGCGTGCACGGGCATCGCGTATTTCATCTTCTTCTACCTGATCGCGCATGTCGGCCCGGCCCGCGCGATTACCGTGACGTTCGTGATCCCCGTGTTCGGGCTGTTGTGGGGCGCGCTGTTCCTCGGTGAACAGGTGTCGGCCGTGATGATCGAAGGCTGCGCGATCGTGCTCGTCGGCACCGCGCTCGCAACCGGTGTGATCAAGCGGATTCCCGGCGTCCGACCGCCCGGCGGCGAAGCGGCCTGACGATCGGGAGCGCCTGGCGCGCACGGACTGCCGTCCGTCGTGCGGCACTGCCGATGGCGACGCGACGCGGGTTTGCCGACGCGCCGCCGCTCGCCCCGCGGCGCGCGGGCATTCGTTTCATTTGGCTGACGGCGGCAGCCGGCCGCCGGGATTTCCCGCATCAGCCCGCGCATCGGGCGGCAGCGACGGTCATGCCGCCGCGCTGCCGCGGGATGGTCAGCTGCCGCTGTCACGCGTTTCGTTTCGCACCGGTCATGCACCGTACGCATGCACGCGACGCCCGTCGCCGCGCCGCTGCGCACGGGCCGGAATCGCGGTGTACCGTTTGCGTCTGGAGTTACCCTGATACGCGCGCCGCGGCAATCCCGTTACACTCGGAACACTTATCCGCAGAAGGCGTTTCGATGCCCCACGTTCTTTCGCGTCCGCCTGCGCATGCGGCTGCATCGGCGTGGCGGGGCGTCGACACCCCGCCGCCCGCTCCCGGGCACCGTTGACATGAAGCCCGCTCGCGACCTGTCGCTCGACGCCCTGCTCGAACGCCTCACGCCGACACCCCACGGCTGGCACGCCACCTATCGCACCACGACATTGCGCAGTGTGTTCCAGCCCGTGCTGTCGATCACGCACAAGCGCGTCGTCGGCTACGAGGCGCTGCTGCGCGTCGTCGACGGCAACGGCACGCTGGTGTCGCCCACCGCCCTGTTCGACAAGACGCGCGGCGACGCCGGCGCGCTGCTGCTCGACCGGCTCGCGCGCTGCCTGCACACGGCCAACTTCGTCGCGCAAGGCATCGGCGACGGCTGGCTGTTCCTGAACGTGACGCCGCGCGTGCTCGACACGGGCCTCGTGCAGCGCGAGTTCGTCGAGGCGCTGTGCCGGCATTTCG
>Ga0209370_1002869_pt1 | contig 11713 bp, 9 predicted proteins | sample AgamicAtPrz_FD_187164 | JGI IMG/M metagenome (GOLD analysis project Ga0209370, IMG submission 187164) | Agave microbial communities from Guanajuato, Mexico - At.P.rz (SPAdes) (version 2) | ecosystem: Host-associated > Plants > Phyllosphere > Phylloplane/Leaf | place: Guanajuato, Mexico... | reverse complement strand
GCGAGCCTATAACCTCTCCGAGCCTGCGTTGAGATGGCCGGCCCGCCCTGGACTTTCCCGCCTTGCGTGAGCAAGCACTGACACCCATGCCCATCAAAGACCTGCCCCTGGATGCCCAGCCGCGCGAAAAGCTCGCGCAGCGGGGTGCGGCTGCGCTCTCGGATGCCGAGCTGCTGGCCGTCATTCTGCGCACCGGCATGGCCGGCAAGACGGTGCTGCAGATGGCGCAGGAGCTGCTGGAGCTGCCCGGTGATCGCCAGGGAACAGGCGGTCTGGCCGGACTGCTGGCCGCCGACTACCAGGCTTTGGCAACCGTCAAGGGCCTGGGCCCGGCCAAGCGCGCCGAGCTGATGGCCGTGCTGGAGCTGGCCCGCCGTGCCACGGCGCAGCAGCTGCGCGAGCGGGAAGTCTTTTCCTCCCCTGAAGCCGTCAAGCACTATCTGCAGCTGCATCTGGCAGCCAGGCCGCACGAGGTGTTTGCCGTGCTGTTTCTGGACAGTCAGAACCGCTTGCTGGCTCTTGAAGAAATGTTTCGCGGTACCTTGACGCAAACCTCCGTCTACCCTCGTGAAGTCGTACTGCGCGCCCTGCACCATCAGGCCGGCGCGGTGATCCTCGCGCACAACCACCCCAGCGGCAGCGTGCAGCCCAGCAGCGCCGACTGCGCGCTGACTGCCACGCTCAAGGCCGCCCTGGCCTTGATCGATGTGCGCGTGCTCGACCACATCATCGTCGGACCGGGCGCTGCCTGTTCCATGGCCGAGGAAGGTCTGCTATGAGCCACGGACACCGCTCGCTGCAGGATCTGGCCGGCATCTCCCGCCATCTCAAGCAGCTGCGCGAACAGGCCGAAGCCCTGGCCCTCGCCCAGGCCGAAGCGCGTGCAGCGCGCGAACGCGAACGCAATCTGTTTGCGTTCAGCGTCGGCAAGGTCACGCCGCTGCGCTCGCGCAACGAAGTCAGCTTTCTGGAGCCGGCCCCCTCGCCGCTGCCGCTGCAGATGGTGCTGGACGAACAGAATGTGCTGCGCGAAGCCATGAGCGACGAGTTCGATGTCAGCACCCTGCTGGACGTGGACGATCAGCTGAGCTTTCGCCGCCCCGGTATCGGTCTCGACGTGACGCGCAAGCTGCGTGGCGGCCACTGGAGCATTCAGCGCCAGCTGGACCTGCACGGCCTGCGCTCCGACGAAGCCCGCGAGGCGCTGGGCCAGTTCATCCGGCTGTCGCACCGCACGGGCGTGCGCTGCGTGCGCATCGTGCACGGCAAGGGCCTGGGCTCGCCGGGCCGCACCCCCGTGCTCAAGGGAAGGTGCAGCGCTGGCTGGTCCAGAAAAAAGAGGTTCTGGCCTTTGTCCAGGCCCGCCCGGCCGAAGGAGGCGCGGGCGCGCTGGTGGTGCTGCTGCAGCCGGGCAAGCGCAAGCTGTTCTGAGCCCATTTGCCTCCAATTTGATAGCTACTCGCGCTTATCTACATCGGGACTGAGCCCAAAAAGCTTATCTTGCCTGCGGCACGGTGCTGAGCGGCAAGGGCAGCGGCCGCATATCGCGGCCGTAAATGCGGCGTATGCGCTCGGGCACCGTGGGGTGGGATTCCAGCCAATCCTCGAGGCGGCTGGCATGGGGTGTTTCGGCCAGCAGCATGTGCTGGACGATGCGCTTGTCCAGCCCCTGGTGGCTGCGCGTGTCCTGCTCCCAGCTGCCGTACTGCTCCTCGGCCAGCTCACGCTGCGTGAGCACCTTGCGCAGCACGCCGCCCAGGCCGTCCTTGCTGCGCGTCCACTGCACGGCGCGCGCATCGGCCAGATACTCGCGCTGGCGCGATACGGCAGCCTTGAGCAACTGGCCGCCGAGCCAGCCGACAAAGCCCGCGGCCTGGATGAAGAGGCCGAACCATTGCGTAAGGATGCTGTCGCGCTCGCGCAGGCTCTGGCCGAAGTTGTGAATCAGCTCCAGCCCGTAGACCATGCCGGCCAGCTGCATGTTCAGCCGCGTGTCGCCCTCGCGCAGATGGGACAGCTCATGCGCCACCAGGCCCTGCATTTCCTCACGGCTGAGCTGGTCCAGCGCCCCCTGGGTCACGGCAATGACGGCGTCCTGCACATCCCAGCCCGCCGCAAAGGCATTGATGGCCTCGGTCCGCGCCAGCACCGCGACCTGGGGCGCAGGCCAGTGCGCCGCGATGCACATTTCATGGACGATATTGCACAACTGCTGCTCGGCCAGTGAGCTGCCGGGTCTGGCCTCGCGCGCTCCCACGCGCTGTGCCAGTTTGCGCCCGCCGTGGCGCAGCTGGTCCAGCTCTATCCAGCAGCCGCCCAGCACCAGCAGCAAGGTGACGCCGATATTCACCGCCGCAAAGCCCGTGGGATAGTCCCAGCCGCCGAATGCCAGAGTGCCCAGCCACCAGGCCAGCATCAGGCCCAGATGCACCGATGCCACCACGGCCAGCACGCACAGGCCGAACACCAGCAGCAACCAGCGCGTGCTGCGCCTGGCTTCGCGCTGTCGCTCCCAGAAACGCATGCGCTCAGAACCTGACCTGAGGGACGGCGCGCTCCTGCTCGCTCTGGGTCGAAGCCAGCATGTCCAGATGCACAAAACCCACCAGCCGCGCCACAATCAGGTCCGGGAACTGCCCAGCCTGGTTGTTGAAGTCCAGCACCTCGTCGTTGTAGGACTGACGTGCAAAGCCGATGCGGTTCTCGGTGCTGGTGATCTCTTCGCTGAGCTGCTGCATGCGGGCATCGGCCTTGAGCGTGGGATAGGCCTCGGCCAGCGCCATCAGACGGCCCATCTGGCCACCCAGCACCTGCTCCGCCGCCATGAGCGCCCCCATGACTTGCGCTTTGCCCGGCGACTGGCGCGCCTTGTCGGCAGCGTTGACAGCCTCGCCGCGCGCGCGTATCACGGCCTCCAGCGTCTGGGCCTCGTGCTGCATATAGCCGCGGGCGACTTCCACCAGATTGGGAATCAGGTCATGGCGGCGCTTGAGCTGCACATCGATCTGCGCAAACGCGTTCTCCACCTGGTTCTTGTGTGTGCGCAAGCGGTTGTAGAGGGCAATTGCCCAGATCACGATCACCACCACCACTGCCAGCGCGATATATGCCGTCATACCCTCTCCCCTATCCCTGAAAAATTTCTCGCATCATAGCCAGTCCCAGAAAAAAGCCGCCGTGGCTTTTGCAGCCACGGCGGCAGTTGTTGCGGTATCGCAGCCTACTTGGACAGATCGAGCTGATATTTGCTCATGCCCTTGCCCAGGCCGTCATCCGCGGCCAGTACGGACACTCCCGTCAGGCCCGCAGCCTGGGCCACGCTCAAGGCATTGCTGCCGGAGCTGAACACCACCGGGCCGGCCGTCGTCACCTTGGTAAAGCGCCAGCTCTTGGCAGCGCCATTGGCGGCTCTGGTGATCTGCGGATTCTGGCGCACATACCCAATCACCACATCGCGGTTCGCGTCGGGCGATGCCCAGATGGCCGACGAGCCGTCGAGCTTGGGGATGAAGCTGGCACCGCTGGTGGCACGGTAGTTGTTGGTGGCGATCACGAACTCCTGCGCCATATCCATGGGCTTGCCCAGATAGCTCAGGTTCTTGATGCGGCTGCCCAGAGGCTGGGTGACATCGATCTCGTACTGCACATCGGCCGTGGTGAACATATCGAAGTTGTAGCCCGGGAAGCTGCTGATCAAGGGCTGCTCGGTCGTCTTGTTCACATCGATCTGGTTGAAGCGCTTGGCGGCAGCCTCCAGCCAACTCTTGATGTCGGCGCCGTTGACCTTCACTGCGTACACGGTGTTGGGGTAGAGATACAGGTCAGCCGCGTTGTAGATGGCGAGCGAGCCGGCAGCCACATCGGTGAAGTCCTTACCGCCCTGGAAGCCGGACTTGAACGGCGCACTCACCGACAGCACGGGCAGGCTGGCGTACTGGGGCAGATTGGCCTTGATGTAGCTGGCCACATAGGCCTGCTGGGCCTGGTTGACGATCTGGATCGCACCGGGATCGCCCACATCGGCAAACAGCGTGCTCATGCGGAAGTCCGTGCTGCCGATGGGCGTCTTCACATAGCTGATGGCCGCCTGATGCTGTGCCTCGATCAGCGGCGCGACGGCCGGATCGGCATCCACAAACACCGTGGCACCTGCTGCATCCTTGTTCTGGATGTTGCGCAGTTCGCTCTTGCTGCCAGTCTTGGCCACGCTCCACTTCTTGCCGTCCCATTGCAGCGGCAGCTGGATCACGCCCAGCGCCTTGCCCCAGGAGCTGGCCATGACCGCAGGCACGCCGTTGATGGTGCCGGCCTGGTTGTCCACGCCGCTCTGGCTGTAGGCGGGCTTGGCCGACAGATCGGGGAACACGCTGTGCTGATGGCCCATGACCATGGCATCGATGCCCGCCACCTTGGACAGATACAGGCCGGGGTTCTCCATGGTGGCCGAGTAGGCCGAGCCGTCCAGACCGCCATGCAGCAGCGCCACCACCACATCGGCGCCCTTGGCACGCAACTCCGGCACGTATTTGCTCGCCGCCTCCACCGCGCCCTCGGTGTAGACCTTGCCTTCGAGATAGCGCTTGTCCCAGTTCATGATGCCCGGCGTGGTGAAGCCGATCACGCCGATCTTGATGGGCAGATTGACTTCCTTGCCATCGCTGCCCTTGGCCACCATGGTGCGCTCCAGCACGGCATAGGGCTGAACCAGCGGCTTCCTGGTCTTGCTGCTGTAGACATTGGCCAGCACGGCCGGATAGCCGTTGCCCGCGCATTTCTGGCTGGCGTCCACACCGTCCACATCCAGACCGCCACCCAGCACCTGGTTGAGAAAGGGCAGACCGTAATTGAATTCGTGATTGCCCAGCGTGCCGGCATCAAAGCTCAGCGCGCCCATGGCCTTGTACATGGACAGCTGCTGCGTGCAGGCGATGGGCTTGATCTCGGCCTCGTAGTCGGCCAGGGCCGTACCCTGGATGGTGTCGCCGTTGTCCACCAGCAGCGTGTTGGCAAATTCCTTGCGGGCCGCACGGATCAGCGTGGCCGTGCGCTCGAAGCCATAGGTCTTGTCTTCGGCCAGCTTGAAATAGTCATAGCTGCGCACATTGAAGTGCAGGTCCGTGGTCTCCAGAACGGCCAGCGTCGCCGTGGCAGGCTGTGCGGTGACAGGCGTTGTGCTGCTGTCGTCGCTGCCGCCGCAGGCGGCCAGCAAGGCGGCACAGCCCACGGCCGTCAGCACATGGCGGCGTTGCTGCAATGCCGAGAAGAAACCGCCCGAGCGCAGCTTTGCGCCAGGCAAATCGAAATCCTGCATGGTTGACCCTGCTTGTTGAAAAACAGGCAGTGTCGGCAGGGGTTTTTACAGCGTCATGAAGGAAATTTGACGCTTTGCCACCGGGCCCAGGAACTCAGGCGCCGCGATTGCGCATCCAGTCCGCCGTGTTCATGAAACTGGCCTTGAGACGCGTGCGCAAGGCCTCGGGCACCTCGGTCTCGCCCATGGCCTGATCCATGCAGGCCACCCACTGGTCGCGCTCCTGGATGCCGATGGAAAACGGCATATGGCGCATGCGCAGACGCGGATGACCGAAACGATCCTGGTAATAGTCGGGGCCGCCCAGCCAGCCGCAGAGAAACCAGAACAGCTTCTGGCGCGCGTCATCGAGCGTGCTGCCATGGGCGGCGCGCAGCTCCTTGTAGCCGGGCTCCAGATCCATGAGGTCATAGAAACGGGCAACCAGTTGTTGGACTTTGTCTTCGCCACCTATCCATTCGTAGGGGGTATCAAACGGGGGCTTTTCTTCAATCTGCATGTGTAGCGGCTTTGCGAGTCAGTCCCGATTGTCGGACATGCGGCATGTCCGTACCCGAGCGCAGGAATGCGAAAACCCCAACGGCCGTCAGCACCGTCACGCCGGCCAGCACATCGAGCAAGGTGGAAAAAGCCAGGCCATAGGCCTTGAGCAGCTCGGCGGCCGACGCATCCTGCATCAGCGCCAGCGCTCCCTGCATATTGCCGGTGACCAGCATCTGGGCCACGGCCGAGCCCTGCGTCATGGAGGGCGAGAGAGCAGCCAGCTCCCGCGTCAGCAGCGCGGCCAGCGCTGCCCCGACCACTGCCAGGGCAATGCCCTCGCCCGCCACACGCACGGTGCTGAAGATGCCCGTGGCCATGCCGGCACGCTCGCGCGGCACCACGGTCACGGCAAGCCCGTCCATCAGCCCCCAGGGCAGGCCTATGCCCAGACCGATCAGCAGCAGCGGCGCGGCCATCTGCGCCAGGTCCGAGCCGGGGGCGCAGCGGCCCAGCCACAGCAAGCCCATGGCACAGACCAGCAGTCCCGCCCCGCACAGCAGGGCGGCCGACAGCCAGCGCGCAAGCCAGCCCGCCAGCAGCGGCACGCACAGCATGGGCAGCGACAGCACGAACATGCGCTGCCCGGCCGCGAGCGGCGCCAGGCCTTCCACGCCGATGAAGCGCAGCGGCAACAGCACCAGCAGCACCACAAAGGCGTAGGCCGGTGCTGCGGCCAGCAGCTGCACACCGACAAAGCGCGGATAGCGGAACAGCGACAGGTCCAGCATGGGGTGGGCGCTGCGGCGCTCGATCTGTACAAAGGCCGCTGCCGCCAGCAGGGCAGCCGCCAGGGGCAGCCATGTGCGGCCATGCGACCAGCCCGTTTCCGGGACTTGCAGCATGCCCCAGGTCAACAGAGCCAGCGCCAGCGTGAACGACAGCGCGCCCGGCAGGTCCAGCCGCTGCGCCTGCGGATTGCGCGACTCCGGCATATGGCGCAGGCCCAGCAGCAGCGCCGCGAATGCTGCTGCGGCGGCGCTGAGCATCACGCTGCGCCAGCCCCTGCTCTGCAGCAACCACCCCGACAGCAAGGGCCCGAAGGCCAGTCCCACACCAAAGGAGGTGCCCACGACACTGAAGGCACGGGTACGCCGGGCACCATCGTAAGCCTGAGCCAGGCCGGCCGTGCCTGCCGCCAGTGCAGCGGCCGCGCCCAGACCCTGCAGCGCCCGCAACAGATCGAAGCCGATGATGGCCCCCTTGCCTTGCAGGCAGACCTGCAGCAGCACGCTGCCCACCACGACGGCCAGCCCCGCAAGAAACACGCGCCGCCGCCCGTAGACATCGGCCAGTGCTCCTGCCGCCATCAGCGTGGCGCCGAAGCTCAGCATGAAGGCATTGGTGACCCAGTTCAGCGCCAGAGGGCCGCCTCCCAATGCCTCGCGCAGCGCCGGCAGTGCCACGGCCGGCCCGGTAAAGCTCAGCGGCATGGCCAGAGCAGCCAGGCAGACTGATAGCAGCACCCAGGCAGGCGATGCGCAGCGGGCGCAAACCGGGAGATCCGCCTGTGGGCAGGATGGAGAAGTGGAGCAGGACATGGAGGACTGGCTTCGTGAATCAATCAGACATGAACGATAAAAGCGCTCCAATCAAACGAGAATAGCGTTAAAACTCCCAACAATCCCAACCAAAGGTTGCCAATCACCATGGACAGCTTCAGCGGACTTGAGTCCTTTGTACGTGCCGCCGATCTTCTGAGCTTTGCCGAGGCCGGCCGCGCGCTTGGCATCTCGGCCTCGGCCGTGGGCAAGAACGTGGCGCGGCTGGAGCAGCAACTGGGGCTGCGCCTGTTCCATCGCACCACACGCCAGGTGCGTCTGACGCAGGAAGGCACTCTGTTTCACGAACGCTGCCGGCGCATCCTCGACGAGCTGCACGATGCACGCGCCGCCATGCAGGCCGCCGCCGAAGCGCCGCGCGGCCGGCTGCGCGTGAGCCTGCCCACCATCGGCTACCGTTTTCTGCTGCCCGTGCTGCCCGAATTCCAGGCCCTCTATCCCGAGGTGGAGCTGGATCTGGACTTCAATGACCATCTGGTTGATGTCGTCGAAGCCGGGCTTGATGTGGTCATACGTAGCGGCGAGCTGGCCGACTCGCGGCTGGTGGCGCGCCGACTCGGGCCGTTTCGCTTCATTCTCGCGGCCTCGCCGGCCTATCTGGCCGAGCGCGGCCTGCCGCTGACGCCGGCCGACCTTGCCGGACACAGCAGCCTGCGCTATCGCTTTCTGAACAGCGGCAAGCTCGAGGAGTGGACGCTGCCCGGGCTGCCGGCCATGCCCATCTCCCTGGTCTGCAACAACATGGAAGCCATGCTGGGCGCAGCCGTCTCAGGCCTGGGCCTGGCCTATATGCCCGACTTCCTGGCCCGCGACGCACTGGCACGTGGCGAGCTCCAGCAGGTCCTGGCCGAGCAGCTCACGCATAGCGGGCAGTTCTCGGCACTCTGGCCCTCCAGCCGCCAGCTCTCGCCCAAGGTCCGGGCTTTTGTGGACTTTGCGAGCGAGCGGCTGTTCAAGGGCTAGCCTTATTCCGCCGCCTGGCGCAGCGTGATCATCACGGGACGGCTTACTACCTCGCGCAACGCCCACCAGCCGGCCAGCCAGGCCAGCAATGCGCCCGCCAGCGCGCCCACCAGCGGCACCCACCAGAGCACATTCCACTCGAAATCAAACACCCAGCGCGCCAGCGCCCAGCCCACGGCCAGGGCCACGCAACTGGCCAGAAAGCCGGCCATCAGGCCCACTCCGGCCAGCTCGGCGCTCTGCACCTGCTGCAGCAGGCCCGACCGGGCTCCCACGGCGCGCATGATGGCGTATTCGCGCGCTCTTTCCTCACGCGTGCCGGTGACGGAGGCAAACAGCACGACCAGACCCGCCACCAGCGTGAAGCCGAACAGGAACTCCACGGCGCGTATGACCTGGTCCATCACCTGCTGCACCTGGGCCAGCGTGCTGCTCAGGTCGACATTGGTGATGTTCGGAAATTCATTGACCAGTGCATTGTCAAAGCCTTTGATGTCGGGCGCGCGATAGGCCGCCAGATAGGTCACGGCCACGTTCTCCAGATGCTGCACGGGGTAGATCACAAAGAAGTTGGCGCGCATGGAACTCCAGTCCACCTTGCGCAGGCTGGTGATGCGGGCCTCGCTCTCCTCACCGCCGATATCGAAGCGCAGCGTGTCGCCCAGCTTCAGACCCAGGGTCTTGGCGATGCCTTCCTCCATGCTGATCGCGCCCTGCTCGCCCGCCTTCCAGCGGCCGCCCACGATCTGGTTGTGATCGGGCATGGCTTCGGCGGTGGAGATATTGAACTCCCGGTCCACCAAACGCTTGGCGCGATCCTCCTCATAGTCCTCGGGGCTGACGGCCTTGCCGTTGACGGCAATCAGCCGGCCGCGAATCATGGGATACCAGTCATAGCTGTGCACGCCGGCCTTCTTCAGCGCGGCCTGAAAGTCCTGCGCCTGATCGGGCTGGACATTGATGACAAAGCGATCGGGCGCATTGGCCGGCGTGGCCTTGCGCCAGCTGGCAATCAGATCGGTGCGCAGCAGCACCAGCAGCACCAGGGCCAGCAGCCCCACGGCCAGCGAGCTGACCTGTACCACGGCATACACGGGCTTGGCCGAGACCTGGCGCGTGGCCATGACCAGCCAGCGCGGCGCCGTGCTCTCGTTGACCACCTGGCGCAGCAGCTTGACGGCCAGCCAGGCCAGGCCCGCAAACAGCAGCACGGCGACGGCAAAGCCGCCTACGGCAATCAGGCCCAGCTTGATGTCGCGGCTGGCCACCATCAGCAAAGCCGCAAAACCCGTAACGCCCACACCCAGCACCAGCCACGATGCGGGCTTGAGCGCCCCCAGGTCGCGCCGCATCACGCGCAGCGGCGGCACCTGCGCCAGCTGCAGCACGGGCGGCAAGCCAAAGGCCAGCAACAGGGTCAGCCCCATGCCCATGCCAAACAATGCGGGCCACAGGCTCGCCGCAGGCAGGGCAGACTCGACCAGTCCGGCCAGCAGCCAGACAAACACATGGTGAACGGCCCAGCCCAGCAGCACGCCGGCCGCGCTGGCAGCCAGGGCAATGCTCACGAACTCCACCACATACGCCAGGGCAATGCGGCGCTGGCTCTGGCCGAGCACGCGCAGCATGGCCGACGCATCGAGATGGCTGTTGGCAAAGGCACGCGCGGCCAGTGCCACGGCCACGGCCGACAGCAGCGCCGAAAGCAGCGCCACCAGGCTCAGGAATTTCTCGGCCCTGTCCAGAGTCTGGCGCATTTCGGGGCGGCCGCTTTCCAGCGACTCCACACGCACGCCATGCAGGCTCTTGGCCAGTTCCTGCGCCCAACTGAGATAGTCCTGTGCAGCCCGCTGCGCGCCGCGCCCGGCGTCTGCCTGCGCCGCCACGGCCAGCCGATAGGTGATGCGGCTGGCGGGCTGCACCAGGCGCGTTGCGGGCAGGTCGGCGCTGTTGATCATCACGCGCGGGGCAAAGCTCATGAAGCCCGCGCCACGATCGGGCTCGATGGCAATGATGTGCGAGATACGAAAGCTCGCATCGCCCAGCAGCAGTCGGTCGCCGAGCTTCAGGCCCAGCGCCTCCAGCAGCGGCGCATCCACCCAGGCATGGTCGCGTTCAGGAATCGCCCTGACTTCCAGGTCTGGCTGGCCCGGTCCCTGATTCAGGTGCAGCACGCCGCGCAACGGGTAGCCGGGGTCCACGCTTTTGAGCGCCACCAGGCGGCTGGCTCCGCCCTGCTCCTGGGCGGCCCGCGCCATGGTCGGAAAGCTGGCCGTGGCCACGGTCTGCAGCCCCTGCTGCTGTGCCTGCTGCACGAAAACCGCGGGGGCGGGGTTGTCGCTGACCACCACCACATCTCCGCCCAGCAGCTGACGGGCGTCGCGCTGCAGGCCGGCCTGCAGGCGGTCGGCAAAAAAGCCCACCGAGCTCAGTGCCGCCACTGCCAGCAGCACGGCCACGATGATCAGGCGCAGCTCGCCAGCGCGCAGATCGCGCCAGAGATTGCGCAGTCCCAGAATCCAGACAGATGATGCTTGCATGGTCTGCACGATAGCGCAGCGGCCTGCAGCCATGCCAAAACTGCATGGCAATTCCCTGCCGACCGAAGACGATAATCGATGCCATCGGACGGAGACCAGAACGTGGAAGCAATGTTGATCGTGGCCCTGGGGGCCGCTGTGGCGGGGTTTGTGCAGGGGCTTTCGGGCTTTGCCTTCGGCATGGTGGCCATGTCCTTCTGGGCCTGGGTGCTGGAGCCGCAACTGGCGGCCGTGCTTTCGGTGTTCGGCTCCCTCACGGGCCAGATCATCGCGGCGTTCACCGTGCGGCGCGATTTCCACTGGAAGTCGCTGCTGCCCTTCATCGCGGGCGGCCTGGTCGGCATTCCCATGGGCGTGGCCGTGATGCCGCATCTCAATATGGACTGGTTCAAGCTCGGCCTGGGCTGCCTGCTGGTGCTGTGGTGCCCCACCATGCTGCTGAGCGCCCACCTGCCCCGGCTGACGCTGGGCGGCGGCCTGCTGGCCCGCCTGAGCGATGCGGTTGCGGGCCTGATCGGTGGCGCCATGGGCGGACTGGGCGGCTTCAGCGGCACCGTGCCCACGCTGTGGTGCACGCTGCGCGGCTTTGAGCGTCATGTGCAGCGCACGGTGATCCAGAACTTCAACCTCTCGGTGCTGGCCGTGACCATGGCCAGCTATCTGGCCACCGGCCTGGTCAAGCCCGCCATGTGGCCCTCGTTCGCCATCGTGCTGCCGGCCGTGCTGGTGCCCGTGATCTTCGGCACCCGCGTCTACAAGGGCGTGAGCGATGCGCGCTTTCGCCAGATCGTGCTGAG
>Ga0209370_1002865_pt1 | contig 11749 bp, 10 predicted proteins | sample AgamicAtPrz_FD_187164 | JGI IMG/M metagenome (GOLD analysis project Ga0209370, IMG submission 187164) | Agave microbial communities from Guanajuato, Mexico - At.P.rz (SPAdes) (version 2) | ecosystem: Host-associated > Plants > Phyllosphere > Phylloplane/Leaf | place: Guanajuato, Mexico... | reverse complement strand
TCTGGCCAAAGTCCGAACGGTGCTGGCTCAGCCCCATTTTCCCCGACACATCGACCAGCCCCGCCACACCCAGGGTGGTGTTGAAGATGAAGCGCGTGAGGCTGGTCATCGCCCGCTCGCCATTGCCCTGCAGCACATCGTTGACGAACACCTTGGGCTCGGCGAAGTTGCTGGCAAAATTGTGCAGGCCCTGGCGGGCGAAACCGGGCAGCGCTGCATAGCCCCGGGCGACGGGGGCCAGCAGGTAGTCATCGACGCTGCGGTTGAAGGCGAATACCGCGCGGTTGGCGGGTTCTGCCGGGTCGCTGAGCTGATAGGCGACGTTGCCGCACGTCGCCGTGGCGGGAGCGCGTTGGCTGCAGCCGCCCGCGGCCAGCAGCGACAGGGCCAGCACGGCAGAGCGCGCTGAACGGGAGGCGGAAAATGAACGGGACATAGGTGGCTTCCTGGCAAGAACTGGCGGCGATGCTGCGCAGTTTTGTTTGCCGGGTGATGTCCGGAATGTCTCAGAGTCGACACTTTGTTACCGGGTTGAAATATATGACGGCTGGCGGGAGATGGCCTTAAAGTACCGCTGGATTTCTTGTTTTGGTGGGTTCCAGTGAGCCATTTGCTGATAGTCGACGACGATGTCGAAGTACTCGACCTGCTGCAGAAGTTCCTTCGCCAGCACGGTTACGAGGTGGACGTGGCCAGGGACGGCAAAGCGCTCTGGCAGGCCGTCGAACGGCGGGTGCCAGACCTGGTGATTCTCGACGTGATGCTGCCGGGGGATAGTGGCCTGGTGCTGTGCCAGCGCTTGCTGGCCGAGCACAAGGTGGCGGTGATCATGCTCACCGCCATGGGCGAGCTGAGTGACCGGGTGGTGGGCCTGGAGCTGGGCGCGGATGACTACCTGACCAAGCCGTTCGCCGCGCGTGAATTGCTGGCGCGGGTCAGGGCAGTGCTGCGGCGTGCCGGCGAAGCGGCTGGTCGCGCAGCCGCTGGCGCCGCGGGCCATGCCTGCGCGATCCTCGAGTTTGCCGGCTGGCGGCTGGACGTGGTGCGGCGCGAATTGCGTTCGCCGGCCAACGTCATGATCCCCTTGTCCAACGGTGAATTCGAACTGTTGCTGGTGTTCGCCGAGCATCCGCGCCGGGTGCTCAGCCGCCAGCAGTTGCTGGACCTGGCCCGTGGCGATGCCTACGAGGCCTATGACCGCAGCGTTGACGTCCAGGTGAGCCGGCTGCGCCGCAAGCTTGAAAGCGAGCACGGCCACGAGCCCTTGATCCGCACCTTGCGCAACGCCGGTTACCTGTTCACGCCCACGGTCGCCAGGCGATGAGCCTGCTTGCCCGGGTTCGCCAGGCCCTGCCACGGCCGAAGATCACCATTGCCCGCTGGATCGCGCTGACCACCCTGACGGCGATGCTCTTCCTGTTGCTGCTCAAAGGCCTGTTCAGCCTCCTGCTGAGTGTCTGGGCGCAGCCACCGCTGCTGGAAAGCGGCGTGATCGAAAAGGTCGCAGCGGTTACCCGCATTCTCGATGTCGCGTCCTTGGCAGAGCGGGCCAGCATCGCCAGCGCGGCGGGCGACGGCAGCTACTCGGTGCGCTGGCTACGCCGCCATGACGAAGCCGGCGTGCCCGCGCTGGTCGATGCCGAGTTCAGCGAGGGCACGCCTATCCTGCGCGCGCTGCTCAAGCGCCAGGATGCCAGGATCGAAGCCTTCGAACCGTCCGACATGCCGGAATACGCACCTGAGCGCGGCTATGCACTGATGATCGAGCTGAGCGACAAGTCCTGGGTGCTGTTCCGCGCCACTGCCCGCAGCTGGGGGCTGGATGAGCTGCCACGCAACCTGATCATCCTGACCCTGATGCTGTTCTCCAGCCTTGCCGTTGCCTTGCTGGCCACGCGCTACCTGGCCAAGCCGCTGGAGCGTTTTGCCGAAGGCGCACGGCGTTTTGGCAAGGACTTCAACGCGCCACCGATTCCGGTGGTCGGCCCGCACGACCTGCGCCAGGCGGTTCTTGCGTTCAACGCCACCCAGGCGCAGCTCAAGCACTTTCTCAACGACCGCACCCAGATGCTTGCGGCCATTTCCCATGACTTGCGTGCACCCTTGACGCGCATGCGTTTGCGCGCCGAGTTCATTGATGATGCCCAACTGCAGGCCAGGCTGTTCAAGGATGTTGACGAGATGCAGGCGATGGTCGAAGCGGCGCTGGCGTTTTTCCGCGACGATGCGCGGCTGGAGCAGGCCACCGTGTTCGACCTGGGCGAGTTGCTGTCGACCGTGGTGGACGATTTCAGGGATGCCGGCGTGGAGGTGGGGCTGAGCGGACCACGTCGTTGCGTGTACGAGGGGCGGCCGATGGGGATCAGGCGGGTGCTGGTCAACCTGATCGACAATGCCGCGAAGTATGGCCGTGACCCCACCGTGTCGCTGGCGCTAGGTACCGGGCAGATCGAAATCAGCGTGCAGGACCGTGGCCCGGGTATCGCGCCGGAGCTGCACGAGCAGGTGTTCGCGCCGTTCTACCGCATCGAAGGCTCGCGCAACCGTAATACCGGTGGCGTCGGGCTGGGCCTGCCAGCAGCACGGGCCATCGTGCTGGAGCAGGGCGGCAGCGTGACCTTGGGCAACCGCCCGGGGGGTGGCCTGGAAGTCAGGGTCACGCTGCCGACAGGCTGATCAGAGCCCCAGTTCGCTGAGCCCGGGGTGATCATCCGGGCGCCGGCCCAATGGCCAGTGGAACTTGCGCTCGGCTTCGCTGATGGGCTGTTCGTTGATGCTCGAATGGCGGTTCTGCATCAGCCCGTCGTCGGCGAATTCCCAGTTTTCGTTGCCATAGGCGCGGTACCACTGGCCGCTGTCGTCGTGGTACTCGTAGGCATAACGCACGGCAATGCGGTTACCGGTGAAGGCCCACAACTCCTTGATCAGGCGGTACTCCAGTTCGCGGTTCCATTTGCGCGTCAGGAAGGCTTCGACCTCGGCGCGGCCGCGGGGGAACTCGACGCGGTTGCGCCACACGGTGTCGACGGTATAGGCAAGCGCGACCTTGGCCGCGTCGCGGCTGTTCCAGCCATCCTCGGCCAGGCGGACCTTTTCGATGGCGCTTGCGTGGGTGAAGGGCGGCAGGGGTGGGCGGGACATGGGCTACTCCTCGGTTCGATTGGCTGGTGAGGAGCTTAGCCGCCGCTGCGTGGCCGGAGAATGGATGTGCCTGGCACTTCTTAATTGCATTGCCTGGAACAATGCCTGGCTGCCAGGCCAGGCACAGTCCCGCTTCTGCAGGTGGCCGCGATCAGGCCGCGTCGGCAGCGGTGTTTTCGACGGCCTTGCGGCGCCCACCCAGCCAAACCAGCAGCAGCCCGGCTGCCGCGAGCACGCCGCCGGCCATTGGCACCGCCGCATAACCCAGGTTCAGGCTGATCACCGCACCACCCAGCGCAGCACCCAGGGCGTTACCCAGGTTGAACGCACCGACGTTGATCGACGACGCCAGCCCCGGTGCCTCGATGGCTGCGATCATCACCCGCATCTGCAGTGGTGGCACCACGGCAAAGGTGAACATGCCCCACACCAGCAAGACCAGGGCGGCGCCGATATGGCTGCCCAGCACCAGCGGCATCAGCAGCATGATTGCCGCCAGCGCTGCGAGGAAGATCCGCGCTGCACCGTCCAGCGACCAGTCGGCCAGGCGCCCGCCCAGGCTGTTGCCCAGGGTGAAGCCGACACCGATCAGCACCAGGCCGAGGGTGACGAAGCTGTCCGAAGCGCCGGTCAGTTCGGCCAGCACCGGGGCGACGTAGGTGTACAAGGTGAACATGGCACCGGCGCCAAGCACCGTGGTGGCCATCGCCAGCAATACGCTGGGGCGGGCGATGACCGCCAGCTCCTTGCGCACATGCGGCACGCTGCCGCGCTCACCCTTGGGCAGGGCGAACCACAGTGCGGCCATGGCCAGCAGGCCCAGTGCGGCGGTGCCGGCAAAGGCCATGCGCCAGCCGACCTGCTGGCCGACCCAGGTGGCCGCCGGTACGCCGCCGATGTTGGCAATGGTCAGGCCCATGAACATGGTCGCCACGGCACTGGCCTGTTTCTCCTTGGGCACTACGCTGGCCGCCACCACCGCGCCAAGGCCGAAGAACGCGCCGTGGTTGAGGCTGGTGACCAGCCGCGAGGCGAGCAGGGTGTAATAGTCCGGTGCCAGCGACGACAGCAGGTTGCCCAGGGTGAAGATGGCCATCAGCGCCATCAGCGCTGCGCGCTTGCCGAAACGGCTGAACAGCAAGGTCATGACCGGGGCGCCGACCATCACGCCAATGGCATAGGCGGTGATCAGCATGCCGGCACTGGGGATGCTCACCTCGACGCCCTGGGCGATCACTGGCAGCAGGCCCATCGGGGTGAACTCGGTGGTGCCGATGCCGAAGGCGCCGATGGCCAGGGCGAAGAGCACCCGGCCGCTTTTCATGGCTTGAGAGGTCATGGCGGTCAATCCCAGGCTGGGGCCAGGCCGTCGGGGCTGACTTCGCGGCCATTGCGTTCCAGCCCGGCAATCCGGGCCATGTCTTCGGCGTCCAGCTTGAGGCTCTGGGCGAGCAGGTTGCTGGCCAGGTTCTCGCGCTTGGTCGACGACGGGATCACCGCGTAGCCCTGCTGCAGGGCCCAGGCCAGGGCAACCTGGGCGACCGTGGCCTTGTGCCTGGCGGCGATGTCGGCCAGGACCGGGTCTTTCAGGACCTTGCCGTAGGCCAGCGTCATGTACGAGGTGACGGTGATGCCCTGCTCCTTGAGGAATGCAGCCAGCTTGCCGTTCTGCAGGTACGGGCTGAGCTCGATCTGGTTGGTTGCGATCTGGCCCTTGCCGACCACGTCGATGGCCTGGCGGGTCAGCTCGATGTTGAAGTTGGACACCCCGATCTGGCGGGTCAGGCCCAGCGCCTTGGCTTCGGCCAGGGCGGCCATGTACTCGGGCAGCTCAACGCCGTTGCCCGGGGCTGGCCAGTGGATCAGCAGCAGGTCGACATGGTCGGTACGCAGTTTCTGCAAGCTGTCGCGCAGGCTGGGGATCAGTTTGTCGGCCGCGTAGTTGGCTACCCAGATCTTGGTGGTGATGAACAGCTCGCTGCGCGGCACGCCGCTTTCGGCGATGGCCTGGCCGACTTCAGCTTCGTTGTTGTAGATCTGTGCGGTGTCGATGACCCGATAGCCCAGTTCCAGGGCTGCCTTGACCGAATCGATGACGGTCTGGCCGGTGAGACGGAAGGTGCCGAGGCCGAAGGATGGAATGCTCATGTTCTGTTCCTGGTGAGTGAGGTGGGGCCGGACCGAGCCTGTGCGCCCGGTTCGATCGCTCTTCATGTGGGGAGCAGTGTGCGGGTTTGTAGCGGATTGATTAAGGTGGGGCGCGGCCAAGGTCCTTTGACCGGGATGCAAGAATAGGCCGTTGTGCTGTGACTGTTGCCAGGGGAATGCTGGCACTGAAACGCAACGGCCCGCCAGGAAGGCGGGCCGTCTGGTACAGCCGGAGACGGTCAGCGGCGGCGGAACAGCGGCAGCGGCTCGTCGGCGGCGGCCTGGTAGGTCACCGAGAAGTCCTTCAGGCTTTGCAGCGCGTCTTCCGGGTCCTTGTCGGCACGGATGGCGAACGCATCGAAGCCGCAGCGGGCCATGAAGAACAGCTGGTCGCGCAGCACGTCACCAATCGCACGCAGCTCGCCCTTGTAGCCGTAGCGGTCACGCAGCAGGCGTGCATTGGAGTAGCTGCGCCCGTCGGTGAAGGCCGGGAAGTTCAGCGCGATGACCTGGAAGTGTTGCACGTCGTCGCCGATTTCTTCCGCTTCTTCGTCACTGTCCAGCCACACACCCAGGCCACCGTCGCGGGCTTTCAGGGCATGCGCATGGTCGCGCCACATCTGCAGCGGGACGATATAGTCGTCGCAGTTGGTCAGCTCGTCGAACGAGGTGTCCTTGGGCAGCAGGTGCCAGGTTTCGTCGACGATCTGGTTGTTCTTAATGATTCGCTGCATAGACGCGTTCCTTGAAGGGGTCGATGCCGATACGCTGGTAGGTGTCGATGAAACGCTCTTCCTCGGTACGTTGCTCGACGTACACGGCGATCAGCTTCTCGATCACATCGGCCATGTCATCCTGGGCGAACGACGGGCCGAGGATCTTGCCCAGGCTCGCGCCACGCGCGGCGTTGCCACCCAGCGACACCTGGTAGAACTCTTCGCCCTTCTTGTCCACGCCGAGGATGCCGATGTGGCCCACGTGGTGGTGGCCGCAGGCGTTCATGCAGCCGGAGATGTTCAGGTCGATTTCGCCGATGTCGAACAGGTAGTCCAGGTCGTCGAAGCGGCGCTGGATGGATTCGGCGATCGGGATCGACTTGGCGTTGGCCAGCGAGCAGTAGTCACCGCCCGGGCAGCAGATGATGTCGGTCAGCAGGCCGATGTTCGGGGTGGCGAAGCCGCCTTCGCGCAGTTCCAGCCACAGGGCGTGCAGCTGGCGCTGCTCGACGTCGGCGAGGATGATGTTCTGCTCGTGCGAGGTGCGCAGGAAGCCGAAACTGTAGCGCTCGGCCAGGTCGGCCACGGCGTCCAGCTGCTTGTCGGTCACGTCGCCAGGGGCAACGCCGGTGGGCTTCAGCGACAGGGTCACGGCCACGTAGCCAGGGCGCTTGTGGGCGCGGGTGTTGCGCGAGCGCCAGCGGGCGAAGCCCGGGTTTTCGGCATCCAGAGCGCTGTAGTCGACATTGTCGAGCGCCAGGTACTCGGGGTCGACGAAGTGGCGCGATACACGCTGCACTTCGGCTTCGGTCAGGGTAGTGCTGCCGCCACGCAGGTGGACCATTTCAGCCTCGACCTTTTCGGCGAACACTTCCGGGGTAAGGGCCTTGACCAGGATCTTGATGCGCGCCTTGTACTTGTTGTCACGGCGACCGTAACGGTTGTACACGCGCAGGATGGCGTCGAGGTAGCTGATCAGGTCCTGCCACGGCAGGAACTCGTTGATGAACGAGCCCACCACCGGGGTACGGCCCAGGCCGCCACCGACCAGCACACGGAAGCCCAGCTCGCCAGCGGCGTTGCGCACCGGCTCCAGGCCGATGTCGTGCACTTCGATGGCGGCGCGGTCTTCCTGCGAGCCGTTGATGGCAATCTTGAACTTGCGCGGCAGGTAGGCGAATTCCGGGTGGAAGGTGGTCCACTGGCGGACGATTTCGCACCACGGGCGCGGGTCGACGATTTCGTCTGCGGCCACACCGGCGAACTGGTCGGTGGTGGTGTTGCGCAGGCAGTTGCCGCTGGTCTGGATCGCGTGCATCTGCACGGTGGCCAGCTCGGCGAGGATGTCCGGGATGTCTTCCAGGGCCGGCCAGTTGTACTGCACGTTCTGGCGGGTGGAGATGTGGGCGTAGCCCTTGTCGTAGTCGCGGGCGATCCTGGCCAGGGTGCGGACCTGGGTGGCGTTAAGCTGGCCGTACGGCACGGCGACGCGCAGCATCGGTGCGAAACGTTGGATGTAAAGGCCGTTCTGCAGGCGCAGAGGGCGGAATTCTTCTTCGCTCAGCTCACCGGCCAGATAGCGGCGGGTCTGATCACGGAACTGCTTGACGCGGTCCTCGATGATCCGCTGATCGTACTCGTCGTATACGTACATAAAAGTCCTGTCTCAGGCATGCAGCTATTCGCGCGCACGGCCGCGCACTCCGGTTCGGAGCCGGGGAACGATAGCAGGTTGCGTTTATGCGCTAAAGTGATGTTTTTGCATATGAAAAGAACCAAACGGACTATGTGAGATTGACTGCCATTTGTGCGCTGGCTGTGGCCCGGCGTTTATAATCCGCTGTTTGCTTCGCAGGGTTTTCTCCCCATGCTCAAGGCGTTGTGCCAAAGCTTGTGTCTTGTCTTGCCGTTGACGGCCACTGCGCAACCGGCTTCGGTGGTATTTCTCAACCCGGGGTTGTCCTCCGAGACGTTCTGGACCAGTTATACCCGTTTCATGCAGGCCGCCGCCGACGAGCTGGGCATGACCTTGCGCGTGGAATACAGCGAGCGCCGTGCCGACCTGGCACTGAGCCGCGCGAGGGCGATCCTGAGCGGGCCGCAGCGGCCGGACTACCTGGTGCTGGTCAACGAGCAGTATGTAGCCCCGGAAATCATGCGCCTGTCGCGTGGCACCGGGGTCAAGCTGTTCCTGGTCAACAACGGCCTGACCGCCAGCCAGGCAACCAGTATCGAGGCCCAGCCCGACAAGTATGCCGAGCCCCTGGGTACCTTGGTCAGCAACGACGAGCAGGCCGGCTTCCAGATGTTGCAGCAGATGGCCGCGCAACTGCCCCGTGACAGCGGCCCGGTGGACCTGGTGGCCTTCGCCGGGGTCAAGACCACGCCGGCCTCGCAGTTGCGCGTACAGGGCATGCGTCGGGCCTTGGCCGATCATCCCCAGGTGCGCCTGCGCCAGGTGGTGTATGGCGGCTGGAGCCGTCAGCGTGCCTACGAGCAGGCGCGGCAACTGCTGGAGCGCTACCCGGGCACGCGCCTGGTGTGGGCGGCCAATGACGAGATGGCCTTTGGCGCCATGCAGGCATTCGAGCAGGCAGGCCGCCAACCGGGGCATGACGTGCTGTTCGCTGCCGTGAACGCTTCGCCCGAGGCCTTGCGCGCGCGTATCGACGGGCGCCTGAGCGTGCTGATGGGCGGGCATTTCACCCTCGGCGGTTGGGCCATGGTGCTGCTGCACGATGACGCCCAGGGGCTGCCGGTGAACCGCGACGGCCTGCGCGTGCACAGCGTGCCGGTGCTGCAGCTGATCGACCAGGCCAAGGCAAGGCACTGGCTGCAACTGCAGGAACGGGCCGACTACGGCGTCGATTTCCAGCAGTACAGCGCTGAAGGGCGTCCGGCCAGCTACCAGTACCCGTTTCTGCTGTCGCCGATCGATTATTGAAAGACCCTGCTTGAGCGAAGGGCATTGCTCGTCTTAACTGCTGGTGTGAAGTGCATTCCCATAACCACTACAAGAGGCAATGCAATGGGAAACTCAACCAAGGTCCGTAAAGCTGACAGCAGTGTCGATGCCTGGGCGATCCTCTGCCTGATCGTCCTGGTGGTGGTCACCGCCGTGTATTGGGTCAGCCACCAGTAGACTTGTTTCAAGACCATGATCCAGCCAAGACGCCTGCGGGAGGGAACCCCGCAGGCGTCTTTATCTTGCCTGCTCCGGCCCTTTCGCGGGTAAACCCGCTCCCACAGGTACTGCACAGGCCTTGAGAACTGGGATGTCCCTGTGGGAGCGGGTTTACCCGCGAAGCGGCCGGCACAAGCTAGCGGGCAAGGTGCAGGGCCAGTTGCACCAGGCCGATCAGCACCGCGATGAACACCAAGGTGAACAGCGTCCCCAGTGCAATGAAATGGCTGGCCTTGCCGTGGGTGAAGTCGCGGGCGCGGTTCTTGCCGCTTTGTACGCCGAAGGCGGCAGCGAGAATGCTGTGCAGCATCTGCCAGAAGGTTGGGGGTTTGCCCTGGCTGGAATCGTCCATGGTGGCTCCTGGGAAAAGCAGAGGCAATCAGGGACAGTGTAGGCAATCAAGCGGGGTTGGCATCGCCGGCTTCTTCGCGGGTCACCGCGAAGAAGCCGACGTCGATTCAGCTGTCGTAGCCGAGGTTGGGCGCCAGCCAGCGCTCGCTCACGCTGATGTCCTGGCCTTTGCGCGCGCTGTAGTTCTCGATCTGGTCGCGGTCGACCTTGCCCACGGCAAAGTACTGCGCCTGCGGGTGGGCAAAGTACCAGCCGCTGACGGCCGCCGCCGGGAACATCGCGAAGTGTTCGGTGAGGAACACACCGCTCGGCCCGGTTTCGCCGATGGCCGTGCCGTCCAGCAGGCGGAACAGGGTCTCCTTCTCGGTGTGGTCCGGGCAGGCCGGGTAGCCCGGTGCCGGGCGAATGCCGCGGTACTGCTCCTTGATCAGCGCCTCGTTGTCGAGGTGCTCGTCGCGGGCATAGCCCCAGTGTTCCTTGCGCACCTGCTCGTGCAGCCATTCGGCACAGGCTTCGGCCAGGCGGTCAGCCAGGGCCTTGACCATGATCGAGCTGTAGTCGTCACCCTTGTCCTGATAGGCCTTGGCCACTTCCTCTGCACCGATGCCGGCGGTGGTGATGAAACCGCCGACATAATCGGTGACACCGCTGGCCTTCGGCGCGACGAAGTCGGCCAGCGACCAGTTGGGCTTGCCGTCCGGCTTGATGGTCTGCTGACGCAGGTGATGCAGGGTAGCCAGGGCCTGGCCGTCGTCGCCGTACACTTCGATATCGTCATCGCCCACTTGGTTGGCCGGCCAGAAGCCGAACACCGCACGGGCGCTGATGAGCTTTTCGTCGATCAGCTTGTCGAGCATCTCGCGCGCATCCTGGTACAGCGCCGTGGCCGCCTCGCCCACCACCTCGTCGGTGAGAATGCGCGGGAACTTGCCGGCCAGGTCCCAGGAAATGAAGAACGGCGTCCAGTCGATGTATTCGGCCAGGGTGCGCAGGTCGATGTTCTCCAGCACCTTGACGCCGGTGAAGGAGGGCACTGCCGGTTGGTAGCTGGCCCAGTCGTATTGCGGCTTGGCTGCAATGGCCTGGGCGTAGCTCAGGCGTTCGGTGCGGGCACTGCGGTTGGCCGTGCGCTCGCGCACTTGCTCGTATTCCTCGCGGGTCTTCTCGACGAAGCCCGCTTTCAGCTCCTTGGACAGCAACTGGGTGGCAACGCCCACGGCACGCGAGGCGTCGGTGACATAGACCACCGCATCGTTGCTGTACTTGGGTTCGATCTTGACGGCGGTGTGCGCCTTGGAGGTGGTGGCGCCGCCGATCATCAACGGCAGGTTGAAGCCCTGGCGCTGCATTTCGCGGGCCACGTGGACCATCTCGTCGAGGGACGGCGTGATCAGGCCGGACAGGCCGATGATGTCGCACTTCTGCTCGCGGGCGGTTTGCAGGATCTTCTCGGCCGGCACCATCACGCCGAGGTCGACGATGTCATAGCCGTTGCAGCCCAGCACCACGCCGACGATGTTCTTGCCGATATCGTGTACGTCGCCTTTTACCGTGGCCATCAGGATCTTGCCCTTGGCCTCCGGCTTGTCGCCCTTCTCGGCTTCGATGAACGGAATCAGGTGGGCCACCGCCTGTTTCATCACGCGGGCCGACTTGACCACCTGCGGCAGGAACATCTTGCCCGCACCGAACAGGTCGCCGACCACGTTCATGCCGCTCATCAGCGGGCCTTCGATCACCTCGATTGGGCGCGCGCACTGCTGGCGGCATTCCTCGGTGTCTTCGACGATGAACGCGGTGATGCCCTTCACTAGCGCATGCTCCAGGCGTTTTTCCACCGGCAGCGAGCGCCACTCTTCGTTTTCCACTTCACGGGTTGCGCCGCCGCCCTTGTAGTCGTCGGCGATGGCCAGCAGTGCATCGGTGCCATGCGCGGTGCGGTTGAGCACGACGTCCTCGACCTTTTCCCGCAGCTCGGCGGGGATCTCGTCGTAGATCTCCAGCTGGCCGGCGTTGACGATACCCATGGTCAGGCCGTTCTGGATCGCGTGGTACAGGAACACCGAGTGGATCGCTTCACGCACCGGGTTGTTGCCACGGAACGAGAACGACACGTTGGACACGCCGCCCGAACTCAGTGCGTACGGCAGGTGGTCGCGGATGTAGGCACAGGCCTCGATGAAATCGACGGCGTAGTTGTTGTGCTCCT
>Ga0209370_1002860_pt1 | contig 11775 bp, 13 predicted proteins | sample AgamicAtPrz_FD_187164 | JGI IMG/M metagenome (GOLD analysis project Ga0209370, IMG submission 187164) | Agave microbial communities from Guanajuato, Mexico - At.P.rz (SPAdes) (version 2) | ecosystem: Host-associated > Plants > Phyllosphere > Phylloplane/Leaf | place: Guanajuato, Mexico... | reverse complement strand
GGCACCGGCCAACGATCCCTTGCTGCACATTCCAGCATTGGCGGCGTTGACCGAACACCTCGCCTTCGGCGCGACGGTCAGCACCACCTACGAACATCCTTTCAGTCACGCTCGGCGCTTCAGCACGTTGGACCACCTGAGCGGCGGCCGTATCGGCTGGAACATCGTCACCTCCTATCTGACCAGCGCCGCGCGCAACTTCGGGCTGGATCGGATGATCCGCCACGATGACCGTTACGAACGTGCCGAAGAGTTCATGGACGTGGTCTACAAGCTCTGGGAAGGCAGCTGGGCCGACGATGCCGTGGTCGCGGATAAAACGCAGCAGCTGTACGCCCATGGCGAGCGGGTGCGCCCGATCAACCACGAAGGCGCCCACTACCGGGTGGCTGGGCCGCACCTGACGGCGCCTTCCCCTCAACGCAGCCCGCTGCTGATCCAGGCCGGCTGGTCAGGACGGGGCCGACAGTTCGCAGCCAAGCATGCCGAGCTGATATTCACCGCCAAGTCCGATCCGCTGGAGATCCGCGCCGGGCTCGACGACATCGCGCGGCAGGCGGTGGCCAACGGCCGCGCTACCGATGACGTGAAATCCCTCACCGTGCTGCGGATCGTCACCGCGCCTACCGCCATCGAGGCGCAGCGTAAATACGATCAGTTGCAGAGCAACTACCACCTGCAGGCGCAACTGGTCAGCTATGCCGGCGACACCGGCATCGACATCGACCGCTATGCCGACAACGAGCCGCTGACCACCCATACCGAAGGCATGACCTCCTACGTCATGCGCCCGGATGGCAGCGGCACGCCGCTGACCGCAGGCGACGTACGCCAGCGCTTCGCCAGAGTCACCCGTGGCAGCGACCTGATCCTGGTTGGCACGCCGTCCCAGATCGCGGAAAGGATCGAGGAGCATGCGCGGATATCAGGCACGAGCGGCTACATGCTCAATCCGCTGATCAGCCCCGGTACGCTCAACGACTTCGCCGAACTGGTCGTGCCTGAGTTGCAGAGGCGCGGTCTCTACCGTACCCAGGCGCAGAGCGGCACGCTGCGCTCGCGGCTACGCAGCGACGGCGCCGATCACCTGCCAGCCTCGGCTTATGGGGCGCGCTTTCGCTTCAACAAGGGATAACAACAAAGGTACAGATTCATTTATCGAGCCACAGGGACTGGATAAAAACGATGTGCCTGACTGGTGATAAACACTACCGACAGCGTCGTTTTGGTGGTGATGGTCAGCTTCATCCAGTTCGGTGGCGACAGGCTGGCGCAGCGGTTGAACGAACGCTGACCGGAGTTAGGGTCGCGCACCTAGCGAGCGCTGCTGCTCCTGAGCGAGCCAGGCCTTTGGCGACAGGCCGCACTGGGACTTGAACGCACGCGACAACGCGGGCTCGCTGCTGTAGCCCGCCTCCTCGGCGATCAGCCGCAGTGGCTGACCATTCTTCAGCCATTTCTGAACCAGCCCGATACGCCAGCGCTGCAGATAACCGGCCGGTGTTTCTCCCACCACCTCACGAAACTGGTTGGCGAAAACACTGCGCGACATGCCAGCCAGGCTGGCCAAGGACTCCACCGACCAGGGCTGCGCGGGTGTCTGGTGGATCGCCGCAAGGGCGTGACGCAATTGCGGATGTGCTAATCCCGTGATCAGCCCTGCCTGGGTGCTGCCGCGCTCCATCAGGTGGCGCAACAGCTGGATGAGCAACACCTCGAACAGGCGATCCAGCATTGCCTGCCGCCCGCAGTTGCTCGCCTGTGCTTCGGCGAACAGCAGCGTCAGTATCGGCACGCAATCGGGCAAGGTGGCAAGCGGCAGGCACACGCAGCTGGGCAGCGCGTTGGCGAGCGGGTTAGCCGCATGGCCCTCGAACACGATGTGTGCGCAGACGAACTCGGCGCCCTGCGCCTGATCGGTCACGAAACGGTGCGCAAGGGGTCGCGGATAGAACAGCAAGGTCGGCCCGGCGAGCCGATGTGCACGCGTGCTGCCATGCCACACCTCAGCCTCGCCATCACGCAACAGATGCAGCTGGCCATACGGCAGGCTGCCGTCCAGAGTGTTGATGCCGCACAGCGGGCCGGCCTGGAACGTGCGGGCGCTAACCGAGAAATGTCCCAGCAAGCCCTCGAGGCGATCAACCATAAAAATACGATCCGTTAAGAATGATGGACGATAAGTGATATTTCGTATCATCAGGCCCTAGATACTGTCCCTCGTCAACACAGCGAACCATCCATCTCGAACGATAGAGGAACAGGTCATGAACAAATCCATTCGTAATACCCTGGCAGCCTTCACCACTGCGGCCTTGCCGGTCATCTCCATGGCGGCCGACTCCCTGGCCGAGATCCCGCACACCGCCAGCACCGTCACCACCCAGGACGGCGTCGAGCTGTACTACAAGGACTGGGGCCCGAAAAATGGCCAGGTCGTGATGTTCAGCCACGGCTGGCCGCTGAACTCGGACAGCTGGGAATCGCAAATGGAATTTCTCGCCGAAAAAGGCTACCGCGTGATCGCCCACGACCGACGCGGCCATGGCCGCTCCAGCCAGCCCTGGGACGGCAACGACATGGACCACTACGCCGACGACCTGGCTGCCGTGATCGCCGCGCTGCACGTCAAGGACGTGACCCTGGTGGGCTTTTCTACCGGCGGTGGCGAAGTGGCCCGCTACATTGGGCGGCATGGTACCGGGCTGGTGAAAAAGGCTGCTCTGATCAGCGCCGTACCGCCGATCATGCTCAAGTCCGACAGCAACCCGAATGGCCTGCCACTTTCGGTATTCGACGGCCTGCGCAAGGCCTCCAAGGAAGACCGCTCGCAGCTGTACCTGGATATCGCCTCCGGCCCGTTCTTCGGCTACAACCGCCCCGGTGCCAAACCGTCCCAGGGTCGCATCCAGTCCTTCTGGAGGCAGGGCATGACCGCCGGCGCGAAAAGCACCTATGACTCCATCGCCGCCTTCTCCGCCACCGACTTCCGCCAGGACCTCGCCAAGTTCGACATACCGACCCTGGTGATCCACGGTGACGACGACCAGATCGTGCCTATTGAAACCTCGGGTAAAGCCTCGGCAGCCCTGATCAAGGGTGCCAAGCTGATCGTCTACAAAGGCGCCCCCCATGGGCTGGCGGATACCAACAAGGACCAGTTGAACCAGGACCTGCTGAACTTCCTGCGCGATAAGTAACACGTCCAGGATCAAGCAAGCCGGTAGCGAGTACCGGCTTGCTTTTGCCTGTTTAAAACTGAGCAGACGTCGCCGGGTATTGCCATGCCGGTGGCGGAGCGCCACGGAGAAGGTGTCAGCGTCAGGTAATTATCAAATCCTGGACACACCGCCAATGTACCCACACGTCAGCGAGGTTTCAGAGGCAAGCAGCCGAATCACAGGACAGATTGGCCAGCGCCGAGGCGATCTTCATATGAGACCTTGGAGACTCGCCGAACTAACCCTGATGCGCAAAAGACCACTGAACCCGATTACGCCCCGCCGCTTTCCCCTGATACAGCGCCGCATCCGCCTGCTGAAGAAACTCATCGAAACTCTGCACACCATCAAACGGGCCTGAAACACCAAGGGTCGCGGTACAACAAATTGTCTGACCTCGACTGGCATCCGGCACTTCAAGGTTTTCGATGGCCGCGCGCATGCGCTCTGCCAGGTGCAGCACGCCGACGCTGTCGGAGCCGAGGGCGACTACCAGGAACTCTTCCCCACCGAGCCGACAGATCAGGTCGCCCTGTCGAGCGCTGATTTTGAGGGCATCAGCTACGTGGCAGAGCACGAGGTCGCCGACTTTGTGGCCGTGAGTGTCGTTGATGCGTTTGAAGTGGTCGATGTCCACGATCAACACATAGGCCGGCGCGGCGGTGCGGGAGCTGAAATGTACCTCCAGCGCATCGATCAACCCGCGCCGGTTCAGCAGTTGGGTAAGCGGATCATGAGCCGCCAGGCTGCGCAGCTCATCGGTCAGACGGCGCAATACCAGCCACACCGCGCAGGGCGGCAGCACGGTCGCCAGAAACGACATATAGATATAGAAGATCCTCTGGAAGCCGCTGCTCATGTCCAGCGCCGCCATGCCGCCGCTGAGGATCATCACGAACTTGGCGGCGTTCAACACACAGATGCCGCTTATCAATACGGCGAACACGAGCATCTCGACGCGCAGATCCTTGGCGAAGGTTTGGCTGCCTACCAGCAACGCGATGATCATGCCCAGAAACAGCAGTACGCAGGCGCCTGCCAGCAACGCATGGCGCGCTTCGTCGCCGAGTAGCGCTTGCACCAGCAGTTGCAGGGCAGCGTATATCGCCGCCAATGCAAGTAACGGGCGCGCGATGGGTGTGGGTCGGCCAAAAAAGCGCAGCGCGCCCAGCAGGTAGGCAACCGGAGCGCTGAGCGTCAGGATGTGATTGACGACACTCATCAATCCAAAGTCCGGCGGGCCGTCGACCAGTTGCATGATGTAGGCAAGGCCCAGCAGCAGATTGCCGAGCGCGAACACGTCCATGCCCATTTTCTTGTCGGCGAGCCGGGTGCTGATCAGCAGGAACATCACGCTGAAACACAGCAGGTACACGCAGAGCATGCCGAGGATGACGGTGGTAATCATGGGTTTCGCGCAGATAAAGGGTGCAATTGGGGCCGAATATGGCGGGCAGCACAGCGCGATCCCTGAAGCCCCCGGCGCTAGCAGCCTGGCTAGTATAGCCATTTGATATTGCAGGTCGTAGTCAGGAGCTGGGGGCAAATGCAGTCGCTAGGGCAACGCACGCGAGAAAGTCGATCCGATGGGGAGCTTAAAACGGGATAATGGGTCAATCCATTACCCCCGCAGCGCGCCAGCAAGTGACAGCGGCAAGACGGAATAGCCAAACGAAGAGGATCTATGGGCCAGCGCCAAACCCAGATACTGAAGCAAGACCTGAAAGCCGTCGCCGAAGACCTGCGATGGGTATCCGTCGACCTGCTCAAAGTGGCGGAGAAACTGCGCGGTACCGAAAACGAGGCCGATGCCTGGGCCATTCTGCGTATGGTCGGCGTGCTGACCAACGATGAGGACCGCCTCAACAAATACGCCAGCGAGATCAAAGCCGGGCGGATCGTACGCTCAAAAGCCTGAGCAGTTTCACGCCCTGCAACGAGCCAAATAAAAACGGCCCAGCCCGAACAGGCTGAGCCGCTTGCGTAAACTTCGCTACCTGTCAGTCCAGCGCGCCGTTGAGCACTTCGTAGATGATGCCGGTGGCCACCGCGACCAGAATCAGGTCGACGCCTGCCTGCATCCACTCATAACCGTCATAGCGAGGCAGTTGCCCAAGCAGCCGGCCGTCGAGCTTCTTGGCGATACCAGGCGGAAGCGGCTTGCCGCGCGCCAGGTTCTTTTGAATGCCCGGTGGCAGTGAGGGGCCTGGCGACCAATAGGATCGATTGCCCTGCACGATACTGAGGATGCCGCCGCGATCGATCGAAGGGCCGCCATACCGGGCATCCTTCGGCCCACCACCCTGATTACCCTGCCCCTGGGAATGCTGGCCTTTGCCATTACCCTGCCCGTGCCCCTTGCCGTTGCCCGGATCGGCGGAGGCAAGGCATGGCGCCAAGGCCATGGCAATCGAAATCACTGCACTGGTGAGCAGACGTGAACTGGCCATCTCGATGTTCCTTTCACTAGCGGGAAATCCCAGCACTGTAGACGCCTGGCGCGCCATAAGTTCCGGAGCACTACGCCTATTCGAACCAGCGTTCCTATACCTGAAAGGACACCGGAAGCATCAGATAGCCTGGGAGGTATTGAGCTGGTTCAAGGTCAGCAGTGACCTGGCCGACTCGCTACTGATCACCGGCGTGTCGTCCGGGCTTTCTTCACGCTGCAGCTGCAGAAAGGCGCGAAATTGCTCGGTCGGTATCGGCGCTGCGCTGCGCTGGAACCAGGCCCCCTCCACTCGATACAGACCACAGGTGCGGCAGTCGCACGCCGCGTAGGTACCGGTCTTGGAAATCAGCCAGGCGTCGTCACCACAGATAAAGCATCTCACTACTGTCACCTCATCGACGTGCGTGGGAAATACCGCGTCTGTAAGTAGTGACAGAGGCTCTGTGACGGGGATTCAGGAAAGTTTCACGGGATTCAGCCGAACGGCGCTTCACAGACGATTCGCTTGGGTCGAAAATTGGCGTCAACTTTCGGCACCTGCAACTGGCGGACTTCAGCACAGGTAGCTATAAAGTCTGATATCCATCTAGATGGACATCAGCCAGGAAGCAATTGAAGTAAGGACACTACCCATGATGCACCATACCCTAAAGCACGGCTCGTGCCGGCAGGAATTCTCCCGTGTTCTCGATCTGGCCATGAGCAAGCATGACGACATCATGCTGGTGCCTGGCAATATCACCGGCCTGAGGGACCATCTCGAAAAACTTCTCGGTTCGGCATTCGCGAAGCGTTTGCTCGATGAGCGCCAAGCCACCCTCTCCCTGCCCAACGGCACCAAGAAGACCATCCACCTGGCTTCGCTGTCCGGCTGCTATGGCTTCGAAGACGGCGCCATCGTGTTGCCCTGGGTACCCCTGCAGACCGTTTCGCTCGCCGAGCAGAAGCATCCGCGCTCCGACAAGTTCTACATCCCCAATGACGGCCCCGGCACGCCCCATCGTGCACCAGGTCGGGACGAGCTTTCCCGCTATCTCACCAGCTACCCCAGATCGAAAGCGGTGTAAGCCACAAACCAATCCGAATGGCCATTGCGAAGAGGTGATGGCCGCCAGTGACTTCCCCCAACACCACCGGTTTCAGACCACATAGCGCCGATATGGCAAGACACGCATCAACCGCGCGCGCTCGGGAAAACACATCATCCTGACCAATGGCTGGCCTATTCGATAGCGCCCCCCCCTGAAAGCGTTTGAGTGGTATCCGGTCAATGAGATTGGGAAACGTGAAGAACCATGGTCCCGAGCTGATCAGCAAGATTGATAGCCCACTGCTCTAGCCGTACCGTCAGATGCTATTGATGGCGCGAGCAGTCGCCACGCCGAGTGGTAGCCAATCGAGTTCAGTCGACGCCAGGTCAGTTTCATGGTGACTTCAACTTCCCGGCCTTCAAAATCGCAAGCTCTTAGCGCATCATCAACCTTTACCATTAACATCATCTATGCGATTGATCGCTATATATGCATCAATATTAAAATAATTACAAAATAACAACACCGCACTGATGGCAGGGCAGAACTCCAGTACATCCTTCGACGAACTAGCCTGACCTAAAAGCAACAACGCGCCTTGCGTTGAAAAATTTACGTATATAAGAAACCGAAACCACTTGGCAGTTTTAAATAAGTGCTTGAATTTTTCGGAAACACTTGAGACAACCAGTAGCACCACAACATAAAAACAAAACCACCACCCATTCCGTCCTGCGAAAGTCGCCACCGGAATAACGCTAGGGAGAACAGCCCATCCCGCTACCATCATCCACAACTGGTATGAATTTTCGAACGGTGTGACTCTCTCATCTTTGTCGGGTTCTGTATTATCATTCATATAGCTTACTATCCAAACCTAGGATTGAAGGATAAAGCTTTAAGTATTCAGCCACCCAGCATGCAGCACTAGAGCGAAAACAAAATACCCAACCAACTACGCTCCTCTCTGGGAAGAAAAATCATCGGCGCGACCAAGTAATAGTCATAAGATTTTCCGTCGCACATCATAGGCCGGAACTTCATAGACCCAGCCATATTAATTGCCGCAGATACAAACTTTCGATTTGTAGCAGAAACCATTTTCGATTCCAGCACCTCACCTTTCGAGGATACGATCAACGCAACTTTAACGGTCTCTTGATGCGTGGGATTCACACCTTGGGGATAGACAGACTCCCCAACAGATATAATAGCTGGGAGAACACAATTTTTTGCTTCGCCCGACACAAAGTTGTATTTCCCGTCTGGAAATACCTCCAAAGCGTGACCCCTATTACTTTCCCAATGAGTATTTTCAGAGGCAGTACGACGGGTTACTTGATACGGGTTGTCTGGTGAGGGAGCATTTACAAATCTAGATCCTTGCTGCGTCTGACAGGCCGATATTGAGATAACGATCAACAGGACAGCACACACTGCTGCCAGCTTACGAATGAACTGCATTTATCGTCCTTGATATAGGTTTAGAAACGTCGAGCCGGCCTTTGCCATTTTGCATAAGACCGGCCTGAGATGAGTGTAGACAAAAGCAATAGCAGAACGCTACTAGCACGCCACATTTGCAGCCAACAGCTCACACTCATGTCAGATCCGCTGCCGGCGGTCAGCAGGCAGCACCCTGACTTTAACTTCCAGCCTGCCGCGGGTCTCGCGGCAGGCCACCAACTTTCCGTATTGCTTTGTCGACACATCGCGCGCTCGGCATCCGGTTCGCTCTGCAGACCGGCCTCCCGGACACGCTGGCCGTCGGCGAAAACGGCGACGGCAAGCAACCACTAGTACCAAGCCGGCACCAGCCTAAGCCAACTTATGGCGCCTTATCCCATCGCATGCGGTGAACATGGCCAGCAGGTCGCTCTCGGCGCACGGTTAGGCGGCGTAGGTCCTCATCAGGTTGGCCAGGGCACGACGAAAACGTGTTCTAAAAGCGCGCCGGTATCGGAGATCACCGAGGGGACGAGATTGAACTACAAGAGCCCCCCTGAACCTGTACGGATGCCACACCGGGTACTACCCCGTATCGACCTTATTCCCACGACCGTTCCGCGCCGGATCGTAGCGGGCATAGAGTGGACCTCTCCTAGGGTGGGACTGATGGCAAGGGATCCGGCCGCCGTAATCGAGAAACCGCGGCGGGCACGCCCCGAGGTGGATCCGTTTACTATCCACGAGTTAGAGCGGATCATAGGCCCCGTCACCAAGGCGAGCACTGGTAAGGCCTGATCTACGCAGCACTGTTTGAATTCTTGATGTTCTCAGGGCTACGGATTTCGGAAGCGCTCGCGCTTAGGTGGGAAGACATCAACGGGGGCAGCGCACTCCTCACGGTCGTAGCACGTTTGCGCTGGGCCAGTATAGAAGAGAGAACGAAGACGGGTCGGGACCGGTTCGTGCTGCTGAATCAGAGAGCCCTCAGAGCGCTTTGGTTTGCCAAGGCATACGCTGATCGCCGCCTGCTCGGCATTGGGCGCATCAAGTCGACGCCCTACATCTTCCCCCGGTCGAAGGGCCAGGAATACGTCAGACAAACCTCCGATATTCACTACAAGTGGCGCCCCACACTGAAAGACCTGGGCATTCGCCACAGGCGGCCATATAACTGCCGTCACACGTATGCGACAATCTGCTTGATGTCGGACATGAAACCCGCCTTTATCGCCCAGCAGCTCGGCCATTCCGTGCAGATGCTGCTCTCCACATATGCGCGCTGGATCAACTCAACCTCGGACTGGGGTGAGATGAGCAAGCTTGATATTGATATCAAATCGGTATCAGTCCAAAAAGCGCGTAGCTAAGTTATTGATAGGTAAACCCTTTGATCTCCACCGCTAATATCACCATGCAGTTTGGCGCCAAGCCGCTGTTCGAGAACGTTTCCGTCAAGTTCAACAACGGCAACCGCTACGGCCTGATTGGCGCCAACGGCTGCGGCAAGTCGACCTTCATGAAGATCCTCGGCGGCGATCTGGAGCCGTCGGCCGGCCAGGTCATGCTCGAGCCGAATGTGCGCCTGGGCAAACTGCGCCAGGATCAGTTCGCCTACGAAGAATTCAACGTGATCGATACCGTGATCATGGGCCATCAGGAGCTGTGGAAGGTCAAGGCCGAGCGCGATCGCATCTATTCGCTGCCGGAGATGAGCGAAGAAGACGGCATGAAGGTCGGTGAGCTCGAAGGCGAGTTCGCCGAGATGGACGGCTACACCGCCGAGTCCCGCGCCGGCGAGCTGCTGCTCGGCCTGGGTATCCCGCTGGAGCAGCATTTCGGCCCGATGAGCGAAGTCGCCCCCGGCTGGAAGCTGCGCGTGCTGCTGGCCCAGGCGCTGTTCTCCGATCCGGACGTGCTGCTGCTCGACGAGCCGACCAACCACCTGGATATCAATACCATCCGCTGGCTGGAAACCATCCTCACGGCGCGTAACAGCACCATGATCATCATTTCCCACGACCGCCACTTCCTGAACGCGGTCTGCACCCACATGGCCGACCTGGATTACGGCGAGCTGCGCCTGTTCCCGGGCAACTACGACGAGTACATGACGGCCTCCACCCAGGCCCGCGAACAGCTGCTGGCCGACAACGCCAAGAAGAAGGCGCAGATCGCCGAGCTGCAGACCTTCGTCAGCCGCTTTTCGGCCAACGCATCCAAGGCCAAGCAAGCCACCAGCCGCGCCAAGCAGATCGACAAGATTCAGCTGGCCGAGGTCAAGCCGTCGAGCCGCGTGAGCCCGTTCATCCGCTTCGAGCAGACCAAGAAACTGCATCGCCAGGCCGTGACCATCGAGAAGATCAGCAAGGCGTTCGATGACAAGGTGCTGTTCAAGAACTTCAGCTTCACCGTCGAAGCTGGCGAGCGCGTGGCGATCATCGGCCCCAACGGTATCGGCAAGACCACCCTACTGCGCACCCTGGTCGGCGAACTGCAGCCCGATGCCGGTGCAGTGAAATGGACCGAGAGCGCCGAAGTCGGCTACTACGCCCAGGACCACGCCCACGACTTCGAAGACGACGTGACCCTGTTCGACTGGATGGCCCAATGGACCACCGGTGAGCAGGTGATTCGCGGCACCCTGGGTCGCATGCTGTTTTCCAACGACGAGATTCTGAAGTCGGTGAAGGTCATCTCCGGTGGTGAACAGGGTCGCATGCTGTTCGGCAAGCTGATCCTGCAGAAGCCCAACGTGCTGGTGATGGACGAACCGACCAACCACCTGGACATGGAATCCATCGAAGCGCTCAACCTGGCGCTGGAGAACTACCCGGGCACGCTGATCTTCGTCAGCCATGACCGTGAGTTCGTCGGCTCTCTGGCCACACGCATCATCGAGCTGTCGGATAACGGCGTCACCGACTTCAGCGGCACCTACGACGATTACCTGCGCAGCCAGGGCATCATCGTCTGAGCGGCTGAGCCGGCATGACAGCAAGCCCCGTCATCCCCTGGGTGACGGGGCTTTTTTTGTGGGCGGATGTTGGCCTCGTAGCCTGGATTGAGCATCGCGATCCCCAGGATTTTCCGGGCGTCGCTATGCTCTATGGGCTGATCACAATTCGAAGCAGCAGTAGTCCGGCGAGAAGCTGATAGCGGATTCAATTTGTGGGAGCGGGCCATGCCCGCGACTTTTCGCGCGCATGGCGCGCTCCCACATTCGCAATCTCTCATCAGCTCTGTAATACGCCTTTAGAGGGCTGAACGCGGGTTTCGTGGGAGCGGCTTTAGCCGCGATGCTATCGGCGACCGCATGACTCCTCGCGGCTGAAGCCGCTCCCACATCTCTTTGCATCGTGCCTGACGGCATGGCCTGCACCCTCATATGGCATCGCGCCTGAGTGCGTAGCCTGGGTTGAGCGAAGCGATACCCAGGAAAAATCCCCGGGTGTCGCTACGCTCGACCCGGGCTACGGAATCAAATGCACGAGGCTGCAGATACAAAAACGCCGCTCAATCGAGCGGCGTTTTGCATCGCAGCTAGCGGATCAGGCAGAAAGCTCGATCAGCAGCTTGTTCAGGCGCTGCACGTAGGCCGCCGGGTCTTTGAGGCTGTCGCCAG
>Ga0209370_1002854_pt1 | contig 11790 bp, 11 predicted proteins | sample AgamicAtPrz_FD_187164 | JGI IMG/M metagenome (GOLD analysis project Ga0209370, IMG submission 187164) | Agave microbial communities from Guanajuato, Mexico - At.P.rz (SPAdes) (version 2) | ecosystem: Host-associated > Plants > Phyllosphere > Phylloplane/Leaf | place: Guanajuato, Mexico... | reverse complement strand
GGCGAGATTCTCATCAAGGGGCCGGAATTGTTCGTTGGTTACACCGACGCGGCGCTCAATGCAGCGGCATTCACTCGCGACGGATGGTTTCGGACCGGCGACATTGGCCGTCTTGACGACGCCGGTTGCCTGACCCTCACGGACCGAAAAAAGGACATCGTGATTCGCGGCGGAGAGAACATTTCCTCACTCGAAGTCGAGCGCGTACTTGCCACCCATCCCGCAGTGCGTGATGTGGCCGTCGTGGCGCGACCCGACGCTCGATACGGCGAAAGAGTCTGTGCAGTAGTCGTGCTGCACGAACACGCGGCACTCGACCTGAGCGCGGTTCAGTCCCACTTTGCCGCCGCCGGCATGGCAAAACAAAAGACGCCCGAGCACCTCTGCATCGTCGAGGAATTGCCGCGTACGCCATCGGGGAAAGTGCGAAAAGGTGATCTGCGCAAGCAGTTTTCCACGTAGCGACTGTTCCCCCAAACGCTTATCGCGCGCCGCTGTCGTGGCGCGACTCGAAAAAGCAATCTCGTCGCCTCGAAACCTCGTCGGACGAGGCGAGTCGATCGTAAATCGCTCGCGCCGTGGCCAGGCCGGCCTCGAAATCGACCGACTCGGCGGCGGCGGCGATGGCATCCAGGCACTTGCCCCGTACGCCATCGTCACTGGCGAGGCGTGCGCGCGCCTCAGCGATCAAGGAAAGTGGATCGTGATCCGGAAGTGGCAGCCGGCGTATCAATGGCAATGCAGAGTTACCGATGTTCTCCCGGGCCAGTTCAATCGCGAGGCGCAACACTTGCTGCTCATCGCCGTCGACGATTCGATCGAATAGCGCGGTTCCGGCAAACTCGCTGGCGGATACGATTTGCGCGCCGAGAATGAATTCGATCGACTGTGCCAGGCCCAACACTCTGGGCAAACGCTGCGTGCCGGACAAAGGAATCACACCAAGCTTGCACTCGGGCAAACCTATCTGCGCATTGCCCGCTACAAGCCGGTAGTGGCAGACCAGCGCGGTTTCCAGCCCGCCACCAATGGCGAATCCGTGGATCGCCGCGACAACCGGTTTCTCGCTCGCCTCGATAACCGGATGAACATCCAGAGACAGTGCTGGCAACGCGGCAGCAGCGGGCGTGCCGAATTCGCGGATGTCACCGCCCGCACAGAATCCGCGACCGCTGCCATTGAGCACGATTGCGCGAGCCCGCACATCGCGCCGCGCTGCTTCGAACGCGGCGACCAGTCCGCGTCGGACACCGAGGCACAATCCGTTGACCGGCGGATGGCTCATCGTGACGATGGCCACCTCGTCTTCTACGCGATACTCGACGTTGTCGAACCGTCTGCGCATCCCGTTTTGTCACTTATTGACCAGCCAACTCGGCATATCGGCAGGCCACGGATCGGCATACAGCGCGTGCACACCCATCGCTGTCGTGTAGACAAGATTCAATACATTGCAAAACGCAACGAAGGCTAGTACGCGCAACGCGGTGCGAAGCGCTGCATGACCATCCAGGCGATCAACGCCTCGTTCAATCGCCGTGTATCCGTTATTGTCGGCGCTCATCAGAAGAAACGCGGAAGCCACGAACACCGACGGGAACAGCAGGAATTCATAAACCGGAAATTGGTAGTAGTGACCGCCCCAGAAGGAAGCACGCTGAAACGCGCCCGGCCACGCGTCGAATCCCATGAAACGGCTAGCCGCGATATCAAGCATGCCCATCGTCATCCAGATGGCGGCGAAGCCCGCGAGCGTGAGTCGAACGTTGCCGGCGCGATGCCAACGCTTGCGGACTACACGCATTGCCCACAGCGCGACCACTGCCGTACCAGTGAACGTATAGAAATAACTTGGCGCGTCTATCAGAAGGGGCTCGGCAATGCGCGTATGCGACGATTGCCAGAACGGAATGAAACGGCACCAACAGCCAAAATTCAGCGCATAGGCGTTATACGTGAACATCGGCCTGAGGAAGTTCAGCCACGGATCGAGCCAGTATGCCGAGAGCCAACCGATCATCATGAGGCGCACCGCGTCGATGTTGCGGCTCTTGGCGATACCGAAGATGAACCAGATTGCGACCGGAATCAGTATCAGCACGCTGGCCCATTCGTAATGGTCGATCATGGATTTCACGGAATCCGGAACCGGATCCGCACCTAAATCGACGGGGCGGAAGTCCGCGGAACGAATCCATGCCACGTACGCGTAGCCTTGCGCAATTGCGAAAAGCGCACCGAGTGCAGCCCATGCGTACACCCTCTGCCAGGTCGTGCTTTGTCGAACGACAATCTCCGACATGCTTGCCTCCTCCAGATAATTGCCGTCGTTCATATATTAGAATCTCACTCACAAAACTGTACTACGAGGAGAGGACAGGGTCAAGCGCGGCTCGGAATACGCGACGTCAATCGCAGGTTCGGCGCACTGAACCAGCACAAAGGAAGGAGTCCCAGCAGCCGAGCTTTACCCCGATACCGACGAGTCGAAGAACGGCGGCAACGCGTACCGGGAGCAGTGCAAGCCGGAATTCAGGAAGTATGTGAAGTAGGCGGGACGGGGCCGCTTCGACCACGCAGCGGCCGCATTCCATCCGGCCATCGCAAGTCGAATACACCGGCAGAAATGACAATGTTCAAATGCGGTAGGCATCGAAATATCGGTTGACCGCTTTCAGTGTTGCATCGCGGTCCTGAGCAATCAATGCGCGTGCTATGGCAGCATGAGCGCGGCGAACGTAGTTCACCGTGTCCGATCGCTCCTTTTTTGTCGCGCGGTAGGGGGGTGCGGCTAGAATCTTGGACTGGTTTATGCCGCGAGCCCGAGGCGCTCCCGGTATTCGAGCGGACTCAGTGAGCCAAGCGAGATCTTAATCCGCTTGGCGTTGTACCAGCGGATGTAAGAATCGACCGCCTCGATGAACTGCTCGATGCTTGTAGCCTGCCAGGTCCGAGGATAGAACAGTTCCGTTTTCAATCGGCCGAAGAAACCTTCGCATGCCGCATTGTCGGGCGAGCAACCTTTGCGCGACATCGAGCGAATCAGCTTCGCATCGCGCATCCGTGAGAGCCACCCCGGCCAGCGATAGTGCGCACCGCGATCGGAGTGGACCATTGGCTGGTGTTGGCTGTTGGCCACTGTCTCGATCGCTGCGTCGAGCATGGTATTCACAAGCTCGGCGTCCGGACGCGTGCTGATCGACCAACTGACAACGAGCCCATCAAAGCAGTCGATCACGGGCGATAGATACACCTTGCCGGCTGGAATCTGGAATTCCGTAATGTCGGTGAGCCACTTTTTATTCGGCGCCGCCGCCCGGAAATCGCGATTGACGAGGTTTTCTGGCGCGGGACCTATTTCGCCTTGATAGGAGCCGTAGCGACGCCGGCGGGCACTGCCAGCGGTCAAGCCTTCTTGCCTCATCAAGCGTCGCACGACTTTCTCCGATATGAAGACCTGCTGCTTACCAAGTGCCGCGCGTATCCGGCGATAGCCGTAGCAACGGTAATTGAGTTCGAAGATGTCTGTGATGACGTGACGCACGCGAGCATACTTGTCAGCAACAAGCAGTCGTGCACGATGGTAAAAGTAGGAACTGCGGGCAAGACCCAATACGGCGAGCAGTTCTGGCAGTGCATAGATTTGCCTCAGGGCATCAACCAGCGTCGTCTTCTCCCGATTGCTCAGGAGCCGCGGGTCGATGCCCAGGCCTTTTTTTAGGTTTATCGCAGGAAACCGTGGAGCGTTTGAGGGGGATTGCGTAACCTGACGCCTGACTTTAAAGACGTCAGGAGGAGCAATTGCTCGATCGCAAGGCACTTCAGGCACTGGGCTGCTGGACGGGCTATCGGTTAGAGCGGGTGGAATGGCCGGAAGGAGAAGGCCGTACGCTATCGCTGCATTTGAAGCCGGTCAGCAAGGTGATGTATTGCGAGCAATGCGGTGCCCGGTGCCGTCAAATCCACGAGACGACGGTTCGCCGCGTGCGCGATCTGCCGCTGTTCGAGTACCGGGTGGTGCTGCACATCCCCCGCCGCCGGGTCTGGTGCGAACGCTGCGGCGGTCCGCAACTGGAGAAGCTGGCGTGGCTGGGCCGTTACCAGCGAGTGACGGAGCGATTTGCCAAGGCCTGCGAGAAACTGCTGCAAGCGGCCAGCGTACAGGCAGTGGCGGCCTTCTACGATCTGGGCTGGCACACGGTCAAATCGATCGACAAGATGCGCTTGCAAGCGCGTGTGGCTGAGCCGGACTGGTCGACGATCCGCTATTTGGCGATGGACGAGTTTGCACTCCATAAAGGCCATAGGTATGCCACGGTGGTGGTCGATCCGATCGGCCGGCAGGTGCTCTGGATTGGATCGGGACGCTCACGCGAGACGGCGCGCGCCTTCTTCGAGCAACTTCCTGAGGGTGTCGCCGAGCGCATCGAAGCAGTCGCGATCGATATGACCACGGCCTACGAGCTGGAAATCAAGGCGCAGTGTCCGCAGGCCGAGGTGGTCTACGACCTGTTCCACGTCGTGGCCAAGTACGGGCGCGAGGTGATCGATCGGGTACGTGTGGATCAGGCCAATCAGTTGCGCCATGACCGGCCGGCCCGCAAGGTATTGAAATCCAGTCGCTGGCTGCTGCTGCGTAACCGCCACAACCTGAAGCCCGAGCAGTCCGTGCATCTGAAGGAACTGCTGGCTGCCAATCAGCCGTTGTTGTGCGTCTACGTGCTACGCGACGAACTCAAACGGCTCTGGTTCTACCGAAAGCCTGCCTGGGCGGAAAAGGCCTGGGAACACTGGATCGAGCAGGCCCGGCAAAGCGGGATTGCCGCGCTGCAACTGTTCGCGCAGCGCCTACAGGGTTACTGGCACGGAATCCTCGCCCGCTGCCGCCATCCGCTCAATACCAGCGTCGTCGAAGGCATCAACAACACTATCAAGGTCATCAAGCGTCGGGCCTATGGGTATCGCGACGAGGAATACTTCTTCCTCAAGATCCGCGCCGCGTTCCCCGGTAATCCGCGATGAACCTTTTTTTAACAGTTCATTGGCCTTCTTCAGGATGTCGTGTTCGAGTTGCAGCTGCCGTATGTCGCGTCGAAGCGATTCCAGCTGCTGCTCCAGTTCTGCCCGCTCAGGAGCCGATGCCGGATTCTTATGGCGTTTCATGGATGCCGGAGCCTCTCGACCGAGTAGCTTATTTTTCCAGTTGTATAGCGTCGGCCTGCTCACGCCTATCTTTTCCGCGATCACACGTGCACCTTCGTCTCTGGTGCACAGCTCAATGACCGCTGCCTGCCTCAACACTGGCGACGACGGCACATTCCGAGCATTGCTGACAAGACGTTTCCGAATATCGGGGCATAGCTCGTAGACCCACGCGGCCAGCACTGCGCGACACGGATACCCCAGTGCTCTCGTGGTCCCGGCAAAATTGCAGCCATGACTCAAATAATGCTCGACAGCGATTTGCTTCTGTTCGGTGGAGTAACGTGGCCTGGAGCGGCGATAGCCCGCCGGCAAATCGCCAACCTCAACGAACGCACGGTACCACCGTGCCAAGTTCTTGCGCGAAGGATATCCCAGCTCGCGAATAGTTGCCGCTGCGCTCCTGCCGTACTTGATGTAGAGCTGAACCGCTCGAACGCGGTCTTCGTATGAATACATGAACTACCTCCAAGGTAGTCCAAGATTTTGTCCGCACCCCCCTTCCGCCAGCTGCCACATTGCTTTCACACACCGACTTCGCCGACCAGAATTCGGCAGAAGTCAGTACGGAATACCGAGGCCCTCACCCATCGGCCGAGGTCGGCTTAGTGTTCGGGGGAACGGTCCTCGATACGGTTTGCCCGGATGGCCGGATTCGCGCTTACTCGCCGCGGCCCGAAACGAGGTTTGCATGGATCCACGATGCCACGTCGGTGACCGGAATGGCGTGGCGTTGGTTGAACGTCCCACGCTTGTCCCATGCGACACCCCGCCCTTGAGCAAAAGCCGCACGATACTTGCGCATCATATTGTTCGGGTCGCGCGCCAGCTCATCCAGCAAATACTGCTCGCTCCATACCGAACTGCTGAACGGCCGGCCGAGGCCCGCTTGCAGCTTGTCGGCAACCTCCCCGTAAGTCACGGTGTCGCCGGCCAGATACACGATCTCGTTCCGGATACGGGGCTGCGCGAACACGATCGCGGCGGTCAGCGCACCGATATCATCGGGCGTCGTCAGCGTCACTGCGGTGTCGAGGCTACCCAGCGCGTGGACGGCGTCGTTTTGCAAGTCGACGACACCGAAGTCCGGCTCGAACAGGTAGCTCATGAACATGCCGGTCGAGATGATGACCCACTCGGTCTCGTGCTGACTGCGCAGCAACTCGCGCACGTCCAGCTGTGCGTCGAAGATGTCCTGCGGACTGCCGCGGCCGATCACGTCGAAATCGACCCCGAACTGCCATGGAAAGTACCGCGGGATGCGCGCCTGCAACGCAGCCCGCGCCAACTTCATCGGCGTGTCGATTCCGGCTGCATAGCCCGCGCAACCGATTACCGTGTCATATCGCGCGAATACGACGGCGAGCTCATCGATGGAGCTCTTCACGAGATCGCCTACGACGATCTCGATCCCGAGATCTCGAATCTCCGCGATATCATGCCGCTTGGCTGGGGCGCTGGACTCGACGGCGCTGGCGCGCAGCAGCACGCTGATCTTCGCGCCTGTGATGTCCTTCGCTCGACGCGCAAGATTGCGCAGCACCGGTAGGCCGAGTTCGCCGGCACCGAGCACGAGAATGTTTTGAGACATAGCGTTAAGATCTGTCTGGTTCATCGTCTAGCCTGCTGAGGAATGTGTTGCACGCAGTCTAGCGGGACATGGACGTGGATGAAAGAAGGTACATGCGTGATACTGGGAGCCAGATAGTTGGATCGAGACGAACTTCTCCAATATTCGCAGACCGTGTGCGACGGCCTGCGAGACGATGATGACGGGCTGCGGCGGGAGGTGCTCGCACACGCCGGCAGTCGTTGGTCGCTCGGTGTCGTCCACACGCTCGGCGTGTACGGCAGGCTGCGCCATGCCGAAATCGGCGAGCGCATGCACGGGGTGACTCAGCGCATGTTGACGCGTACGTTACGACAACTCGAACGTGACGGCCTGGTGCTCCGTCACGATTTCGAAGAAGTGCCCCCTAGAGTCGAATACGAATTATCCGATACGGGCATGGACCTACTCGTTCGCATGGTCCCGCTGTGGACCTGGATCGTCGAGAATGCGGACCGCTTCCGGGAAGCGAGGCGGAGTTTCGACAGCCAGCACCGCGACGCGAACTCGTAGCTTGCCGATTGTTGATTTGCATTCCCTACGTCCCTGACGGGGAGAAGGATTGGTGCCTCCGAGTGAGCGGCTTGTCGCGGCCGCGCAGGAAATGCCGCGCTTCGATTACGCGTATTTGTCACCCACCGTACTGCGAATCGGATGGGTGTCGTAGACGATGATCATCCGCTCGATGCGCCCGTCGTCGTCGAATTCGAAAACATCGACACACTCGAAACGCACCACGAATCCATCTTTCAGCCCCCAGTCATAGACGAAGTAACCGGTCGCACGTCGAGCCCCCGTCGTGCTGACGCAGATGTCGATGGGCGTTATCTTGCTTGCTCCGGACGCGGCATTGACCTTCGCAAAGAATGGTGCGGCGTTCATCCAGCCGAGAAACGGCGAGAAGACCTGGGCGTCCGGCGTGAACAACGCACAGATCGCCGCGACATCGCCGCGCTCCAGCTCCGCGAGATAGTTGCGAACCTGCCGGGTGTATAGTGCTTCCGACGATGAGACCATCTTTTTTCTCCGATCATTCGTTGACAACGCCGCGCGTTCGGACGGACGCGCATCCGGTATAGGCAAGATAGCGATGCCCCGATGACCGAACAATCGAAAAATCCGCAACCCGGGTATGCAACCTATGCATACCCATTGGTCGACCTGACGCGGCCGCTGCCGCCGCTGACAGCGTTCCAGTCGTTCGTCGCCGCGGCGCAACTCGGGAGCATCAGCAGGGCCGCCGACCATCTGTGTCGAACGCAGGGTGCGGTGAGCCGTCAGGTCCAGCAACTGGAATCGCACTACCGGTGTGCACTTTTCGTGCGCCATGCGTCAGGGTTGACGCTGACGGCGGAAGGAAGCGAACTGTTGACCGTGGCCGTCAGCATACTCACGCAACTCGTTCAGCACGCAGACATTCACGCCAAGGCAGCGCCTGTCGTCACGCTGCGGTTGCCATCCACGTTTGCGCTTCGCTGGTTGCTTCCACGGCTGGCGGACATCAATCACGCGTTGCCCGGAACAGAATTTCGCATCTCCACCTCGGCGAACGACACGCCGGATTTCACGACACCCGACGTCGACGCCATCGTTGTGCGTGGAACCGGGCAGTGGCCGGGTATGGACGCGGTGCCGTTGTTTGCCGAGCGACTCACGCCGATGTGTACCAGCGAAATGGCCGCATCGCTTGGCTCGGCAGCCGACCTTGCTCATGTCACATTGCTCCATCCCGGACACGGCCACGAGGAATGGCGATGCTGGCTGGAAAGCGTTGGGGCACGGCAGATCGACGCGAGCCGTGGGCTCGTTTTCGATACCCTCGAACTGACGCTCTCCGCTGCGGCGGAAGGGCATGGAGTGGCAATCGGCGATCCCCGGATGGCGAGAGACCGCCTGCAGGCGGGGACACTGACGACGCCCTTTGCCGACGTGGCGCAAAAAGGCTTGTCGTACTTTATCGTCTACCCTTCCCAACGAGCCGCACAATCCAAGATTCGTGCCCTCGCTGACGTCTTGTTTCGGCTGGCGCAGGAAGACTGATCGTTATCGGGGAAAACGGTTCTGTACTGCGACTTCGCAGTTGCCAGGTGACGCGATCGCGAACACCGCCAATGCCAGCGTTCAAATCTTTGATGATCACGTTACGCGTCGCCAATCGGGCCGCCGAAGCAGGTCGACATGTTTCGACAGGGCAGAGTCTCATAGCTGAGCGGAACTGACGTTCGGAAGTCTGCCCGAGTGCGAGGTCGAACAATCGCAGGTGTCCGAGAGCAGCCGGACGCAGTCGGCCCCGGACGTCCCGCAACACTGCTTTCCCAGCATAGGTTACTGAGCTTGAGGCAGAGAGCGTCCCGCCTGAACTCAGCGCTTCGACCGGACGAGCGGTGCGTCGACAATCGGTCTAGAAATCAGGACGTTACCGCTGGAACGCTTGGTCCACAACGCGAGTTGACAAATTTAATGCGGGCGTTGGCGAATTGAAAACATTATTTTGGTGAGACCGTCAACAAAGTCGTCAACTCAGGCTCCAGATGCCTTGAAGCATATGGATTCTAGAGTGACAAAATTAATCTGCGCGGACCTCGTCGCACAAACCTGTGGCGCGCATCATCAGTATCCAGACGGTTTCATGCTGTTCCTGGGCACGATGTTCTCACCGATCCAGGATCGCGACGCGCCCGGCGGCGGATTCACGCATCACCTGGGCGATCGCGTCGCCATCTAGACGCCCATGCTCGGCGCACTCGTCAATACCGTGCGGCTTTGCACGGAAATTGCGCCCTGGACCTTCGGCGTGCGCGCCCTGTACGCCGAGCAGGCCACATGCGGCGTGCTCGGCGCCTGAAGCGGCGAGACTCGACGGGCAGCGGGCCGACGGCAAGGCCACGGCCCCGCAGCATCTGTGCGCGGTGGCGAGTCGTGATCGACGCAAGCCGTATCGATGCCAGGGGGCACCGGCCGGCGTTCATCCACGGCGCCGGGCCGTCACCGCTTATGAACGACCGAGTCGAGCACGAAGCTGGTCGTCATGTTCTGCACGCCGTCCAATGCGCTGATGGTCGCCCAGATGTCGCTGATGCGCTCATGCGTAGCCGCCTCTACCTGCACCAGCAAATCGACCTCGCCGCTGAGAACCGCGCAGTCGCGCACCTCGGCGATCCGCTCGAGTGCGGCAAGCACGTCCGCGCCGCGCATCCGGTCCTTGCGATAGACGAGCATCACGGCACGCACGGGTGCGACATCGTCGGGCAACGCGAGCCGCACCGTATAGCCTGCAATGATCTTCAGCGCTTCGAGCCGGTCGATCCGGTGCCGGACCGCCTGCCTGGACAAACCGATCCTGTCGGCCAGCACCGCGAGCGGAATCCGCGCATCGGCACACAATGCGTCGATGATCTTCTGGTCCAGGCCATCGATCTTCATTGGCCGGACCCGGTGTGCCCGGCATTGCGCGCATCGACCGCGTCGCGCAATGCCGCGATGTGGCCGGGGCCGATTCCGCAACACCCTCCGACGATCTGCGCACCGAGCGCAAGCCACTGCTCCGCCCATTTCGCATAGCCGGGCGGATCGATATCGCCGCGCAATACGTCGAGTTCCTCGTTCGCACGCGCATCGGCGCGCTGCGGTGGAAAGGCGTTCGCATACGCGCCGATCATCAACGCCGCTCCCGCTCCCATTCCCGCGAGCGTACGCTGCACTGTCTCGATCGCCGCACCCATCGCCTCCGGCTGGCTGCAGTTGAACAGCAGCGCCCTCGCACGCGCGGACACGGCGGCGTCGATGGCTTCGTCGAGTGCCTGTCCCGATCGCAGTACCGGCCCGGCGCCCGTGTCGGCGCCGACATCGTCGCGCAGCGTGAACGACACCCAGAGCGGCTTCCGATTCGCACCGAGCGCGCGACGGACGGCGTCGATCTCGCCGGTCAGGCTCTGCGTCTCGGCCAGCCACAGGTCGACGTACGGATCGAGTCCATCGACGAGCGTCGCCAGAATCGCATCGGCACGCGCCGCGTCGAACAGGTCGGGCCGATACGAACCGCCGGTCGGCGGAAGCGATCCCGCGACGCGTACCGGCCGCACTGCGCGATCCGCGGCTTGCCGCGCGAGTTGCCCGGCAAGTGCCGCAAGCGCGACACCATCGCGACGGAACCGCTGCTCGCCAATATGGAACGGCACGACCGCATAGCTGTTCGCGGTGATCACGTCGGCGCCCGCCGCGATGAACGCGTCGTGCGCGAGGCCGACGTAATGCGGCGCTTCCATCAGCGCGAGCGCCGACCATTCCGGCTGCCTGAACGGCGCCCCCATCCGCGCCAGCTCGCGCCCCATGCCGCCGTCGAGTACCGTGATGCCATGCATATTCCGTGCTCCGTCGTTGCAACCCGGGCCGCTCGCGCCCGGATCGATTCAAAGGCCGGCGCGGCCCGTCCGATGCGTCGAACGGCCCCGCGCGCCGGTCCGTGTCAGATCTGCTCGAGCGCCTGCGCGATATCGGCTTTCAGGTCGTCGACATGCTCGATGCCGACCGAATAGCGGATGAAGTTGAGCGGGATGTCGGCCGCGCGCATTTGCTCCGCCGACATCGTGCCCGCCCACATGGATGCCGTATGGATCGCGAGCGAATCGACGCCGCCGAGATTGCCGGCATTCAGCGGCAAGCGCAGCGCCTCGACGACGCGCTGCGCTTCGCCATAGCCGCCCCGCACGCCGAACGCGACCACGCCGCCGAAGCCACGCATCTGCCGGCATGCGAGTTCATGTTGCGGATGGCTGCGCAGGCCCGGATAGAACACACGCTCGATCTTCGCGTGCGCCTCGAGGAATTCGGCGAGCGCCTGGGCGTTCGCATTGATCCGCTCGACGCGCATCGGCAGCGTGCGCAGCCCACGCAGCAACAGCCACGCGTCCATCGGCGACAGCACCGAGCCGAGCGTGATGTGCGTATGCCAGATCTGCTCGGCGAGCACGCGGCTCGTG
>Ga0209370_1002849_pt1 | contig 11796 bp, 7 predicted proteins | sample AgamicAtPrz_FD_187164 | JGI IMG/M metagenome (GOLD analysis project Ga0209370, IMG submission 187164) | Agave microbial communities from Guanajuato, Mexico - At.P.rz (SPAdes) (version 2) | ecosystem: Host-associated > Plants > Phyllosphere > Phylloplane/Leaf | place: Guanajuato, Mexico... | reverse complement strand
TCTGTGCCTGATTTTCTGCAAGCCAGACCGGCCGAGCCGGTGCTGGTGCACCCGGCCCGGGGCGAGGTTCTGCCCATAGTCTGCGACTCGCCGCACAGCGGCACGGCCTATCCCGAGGATTTCGGCGCCGTCGTGCCCATGAGCCTGCTGCGCCGCGGCGAGGACACGCATGTGGCAGCGCTCTGGGACCGCTGGCCCGAGTTCGGCGCCACATTGCTGGAAGCGACTTTCCCGCGCACTTATGTCGATCCGAATCGCAACGAGTCCGACCTGGACCCCGCGCAGATCGAGGGCGAATGGCCGGTGCCACTGTCGCCCAGTATCAAGACCCAGCAAGGGCTGGGCCTGATCTGGCAGCGCATCAGCAAGGCCGGCGTGGCCACTCCTCTGTATGAACGCAAGCGCACCGTGGCCGAGGTCCAGCACCGTATCTCCCGCTACTGGCGCCCCTATCACGCGGCGCTGGCGCAGGCCATCGACGACAGCGTGTCCCGCTTCGGGGCCGTGTGGCATCTGAATCTGCACTCCATGCCCAACGATGTGTACCAGCGACTGGGACGCAGCGATGCGCCGCCGCTGGCCGACTTCGTGCTGGGCGACCGCGACGGCACGACCTGCGCGCCCGAGTTCATCCATCTGGTGGGCGATACGCTCAAGGGCTTTGGCTACAGCGTGGCCTATAACGAGCCCTACAAAGGTGTGGAACTGATCGGGCGCATCGGCCAGCCGCAGCTCAATCGCCATTCCATGCAGATCGAGATCCGTCGTCCCGTCTATATGGACGAGGACACGCGTGAACCGAATGCCGGCTTCGAGCCGCTGCGCGCGCATTTTGCCGAGCTCATGCAGGTGCTGGCGGACTATGTACGCCAGCAGATGAGCAGGGGCTGAAACCTTTGCGTCCTGCGAGGCCCGGCATTGCCGGGCTTTTTTCATGTCACGGCCAAATGTCAAAAAACTGTGGCGAGGATGCCGCGATTGAGGGATTCCTTATCGAAGCTGCTATCAGAATCAGTTACGCTCGCAGGTTGGTGTCATCGTATGTCTGATGTAACAACACGCGTCTAGGAATCGTACCGGAATGAAGTTCACTCCCATCGCAGCGCTGGTCATGTCGAGTCTGGCGGCCTTTGCCCAGAGCGCATCCGCGCAAACCGGTGCGGAAGGTCGCATGAATTTTTTGCGCGATTCCAGAGCCGCCACATCGGGTCCCCAGTTTGAATTCAGTCGTCTGCAATATGGCCCGCTGCCGATTGCAGGCTCGCGTGTGGCCTCCACGGCCGGTCCGCTGCAGGCGGCCGAGCGCGGCGATGCCAAGGCACAGAACCAGCTGGGCGAAATGTATGTGCACGGCCAGGGCGTGCCCCAGAATGCCGCCACGGCCGCGCAATGGTTCCGCAAGGCCGCGGCCCAGGGGCATGCGGGTGCCCAGAACAGTCTGGGGGCGCTGTACGCCAACGGCCAGGGCCTGCCGCAGAACTACCGCGAGGCTGCCCAGTGGTACGGCCGCGCGGCGCAGCAGAACAATGCCGTGGCACAGTACAACCTGTCCCACCTCTATCAGGAAGGTCTGGGCGTGCCCCAGAGCTTCGGCACCGCTGCCCAGTGGCTGGAGAAATCCGCTGCGCAAGGCCATGTGACGGCCCAGTTCGAGCTCGGCCAGCGCTACCTCAAGGGCAATGGCGTGGCCGTGAACTACATGACGGCCGCCGACTGGTTCAAGAAGGCGGCCGATCAAGGCCATGCGGAAGCGCAGAACCAGCTGGGCTCCATGCTGTCCGACGGTGTGGGCGTGAAGCTGGATCCCGTGCAGGCTGCCCAGTGGCTGCAGCGCGCTGCCGAGCAGGGCGACGCCAGGGCCCAGAACAGCCTGGGTCGCATGTATATGGATGGCGTGGGCGTCCCGCGCGACTACAAGCTGGCGGCTTCCTGGTTCCAGAAGAGCGCCGAGCAATGGAATGCCGACGGCCAGAACCATCTGGGTCGTCTGTATCTCTACGGTCTGGGTGTGGAGCAAAGCCCTGCCTATGCGGCGCAATGGTTCCAGCGCGCGGCCGACCAGAATCATGCCGATGCCCAGTACAACCTGGGCACCATCTATGCCGAAGGTCTGGGCACGCCCCAGAACTACGGCACGGCCCTGCAGTGGTATCAGAAGGCGGCCGAGCAAGGCCATGCTGCCGCCATCAACAACGTGGGCACCTTGTACGCCGAAGGCCGTGGCGTGCCGCAGAACTATGCGACGGCCATGCAGTGGTTCCGCCGCGCGGCCGACAAGGGCGATGCCTCGGCACAGTTCAACCTGGCGCGTCTGTATGCCGATGGCCAGGGCGGTGCCGCAAGCCCTGCTCAGGCGATGAAGTGGTATGCCGCGGCGGCCGAGCAAGGTCATTCCGGTGCACAGAATCGCCTGGGTGTGATGTACGCCGAAGGTCAGGGCGCTGCGCGCGACTACGGCAAGGCCGTGCAGTGGTATCAGCGTGCGGCCGAACAGGGTGACGCCGCCGCCCAGTACAACCTGGGCATGGTCTATGCACAGGGCCAGGGTGTGGCGCGTGACAATGCCAGGGCCTACTTCTGGTACAACCTGGCAGCCATGGAGCTGGGTGGCGACGCCGCCAAGCGCCGCGACGAAACGGCCAACAAGCTCACCATTGCCCAGGTGGCCGAGCAGCAGAACAAGGCCTTGGCCTGGCAGCCCAAGCGCTGATTGCCGCCTGGCACTCTGGCAAGCAAGCGCTTCCCTCGAGAAGCGCTTTTTTATGCCGGCTGGTTCCCGTCATGGTTCAGAGCAAGGCTCGAATGCCGCTGCCCGGTGCAGGCTGGCCGAGCCGGGTTTGCCTGAGCCGTACCTGGCGCTGCCGACGATTTTTAAAACCAAGGAGACAACAATGAACAAGATTTCAATGAATATGCTGGCCGGCCTGATGGCTGGCGCAGGCCTGCTTTTGTCCGCGGGCGCACAGGCTCAGGACGCCTTTCCGACCAAGCCCATCCGCATCGTGCTGGGCTTCCCTGCCGGCGGCCCGCTGGACCAGCATGCCCGTCTGCTGACCGACAAGCTGCAGGGCGTGCTCGGTCAGCCGCTGGTGGTGGATTACAAGCCCGGAGCGGGCGGCTCGGTGGGGGCGCAGGACGTGATGCGCTCGCCCGCGGACGGCTACACGCTGATGCTGGCCAATACCGGCGTGATGGTCATCAACCCTGCGCTCTACAGCAAGCTGCCCTACAACACGCTCAAGGACTTCACGCCGATTGCCCGCACCGCCATGCAGCCGCTGGCGCTGCTGGTCAACAACAAGGTGCCGGCCAAGACGCTGACCGAGTTCACGACCTATGCCAAGGCCAATCCCGGCAAGATCAACTTCGGCTCGGCCGGCAACGGTGGCATCAGCCATCTGGTGCCCGAGATGTTCAAGAGCGCTGCAGGCGTGGATCTGGTGCACATTCCCTACAAGGGCAGCGCGCCTGCGTTCACCGATCTGATCGGTGGTCAGGTGCAGTTCATGGCCGAGAGCATTCCTCAGGCGGCCGCCTATCACAAGCAGGGCAAGGTGCGCGCCCTGGCCGTGACCAGCAAGGAGCGCAACCCCGCGCTGCCCGAAGTGCCGACCGCCATCGAGTCCGGCCTCAAGGGCTTCGAGGTGGTGGGCTTCTATGGCTTCCTGGCGCCTGCCGGTCTGCCCAAGGAGGTGACGGCCAAGCTCAGCAATGCCTTCCAGCAGGTGATGAACATGCCCGACGTGAAGAGCCGCATGGTGGAGCAGGGCGCCGATCCGGCCTTCCTCGGCTCTGAAGCCTTCGGCAAGTTCCTGGCCGGCGAGACGCCGCGCTGGGCGGCAGCCGTCAAGGCCTCGGGCACGAAACTGGATTAACCCCCTGAGGCGCTGCGCGCCTTCCCCCTTTCTCTACGCGCTTTGCGCTAGGTAAGGGGGACGACAGCCTCGGTGCGGGGCGGCCCTTCCTCGCTGTCCCTTTGCTGGGGCACGCCAGTTTTTGATGCCTTTGAGCGCAAAAAAGCCCGGTCACTTTGTAGTGGCCGGGCTTTTATCTTGCTATTGATATAGAAGCTGTTCGCGCTTGATTTGAAAGAATTTCAGTATTGATTGATGCTGAAATCCTTTGTGAACGTGCGTTAGCAGCTCATGTTTTATAGGTGCTCGCCGCTCTGTGTCGGGCTGAACATATCCACGCGGTCGGTGATGATGCCGTCCGTGCCCAGGTCGATCAGGCGTTGTGCGGCCCATTGGTCGTTGACGGTATAGCTGCTGCAGCGCAGGCCTGCGCCATGCACCTTGGCCACCAGCTCGGGCGTCCACAGGGCGTGGTTGAGCACCATGGCGCTGCAGTCCAGCTCCAGGGCCAGCTTCAGGTCGGCATCACCGTTGCCGTCGGCCAGCTTGTCCACCAGCAGTCCGCGTGGAATATGGGCAGCGGTCTCGCGGACACCCCTGAGCGAGTCGGGCTTGAACGAGGTGAACAGCGGCTGCACCTCGGTCTTCGGCCAGATGCGGTTCATCAGCTCGCCGCAGGCACGGCCGGTTTCCAGTTCCTGGCCCGGGGTCGGCTTGATTTCCACATTCAGATGCAGATGGTTGGCCAGGCACCAGCGCGCCAGGGCTTCCAGCGTGGGCAGGGCCTCGCCCGCATAGGCGCGAGAGTGCCAGCTGCCGGCGTCGAGCTGGGCGATCTCGCCCATGCCGAGTTCGCCGCCAATGCCGTGGCCGTTGGTGGTGCGCTCCAGCGTGGCGTCATGCATCAGAAACAGCACGCCGTCCTGGCTGAGCTTGGCATCGCATTCAAAGAATCGGTAGCCATGCTGCGCGCCCAGGCGGAAAGCGCTCATGGTGTTCTCCGGTGCCAGCTTGCCGGCGCCGCGGTGGGCGACCCAACGTGGGTAGGGCCAGGGTTTCAATGCAGTTGTCATAACTTTCTTCGTAGCCTTTACGTGACAAGAGCACCGCAAGCGGGGCTTGGGGTGCTCTCTGAAAAGTCGTCAGTCTAGTGCGACCTCTGTGCCGGCTCAGGCACGTTTGCCGGTTTCGGCGTTGAACCAGTGCAGGCGGTCTTCGCGCGCCGAGATGCGGGCGGTTTCGCCGGGCTTGGGATAGGGCTTGCCTTCTTCCACGCGCACGGTGACGTCTTCATCGCCCACCTTGCCGTGCAGCAGGCGTTCGGCGCCCAGCAATTCCACGGTCTGTACCTTGAACTCCACGCCACCGGCTTCCACCAGGTCGATGTGCTCGGGGCGGATGCCCAGGATCAGGCCGGGCTTGCCATTGGGCGAGTGCTTGAGCAGGTTCATGGGAGGGGAGCCGATGAAGCCCGCCACAAAGGTGGAGGCAGGTGTGTGGTAGACCTCTTCGGGTGTGCCGAACTGCTCCACATTGCCGCCGTTCATCACGACCATGCGCTGGGCCAGGGTCATGGCCTCGACCTGGTCGTGGGTCACGAACAGGCTGGTGATGCCCAGCTCGGCATGCAGCTTCTGGATTTCCAGACGGGTCTGGCCGCGCAGCTTGGCGTCCAGGTTGGACAGGGGTTCGTCAAACAGGAACACCTGGGGCTGACGCACGATGGCGCGGCCCATGGCCACGCGCTGACGCTGGCCGCCCGACAGCTGGCGCGGCTTGCGGTCCAGCAGATGGCTCAGTTCCAGAATCTTGGCGGCCTTGTCCACACGACGCTTGATCTCGTCTTCGGGCACCTTGGCGAGCTTCAGGCCGTAGGCCATGTTCTCGTAGTTGCTCATGTGGGGGTAGAGCGCGTAGTTCTGGAACACCATGGCGATATTGCGCTTGGCGGGCTCCAGGTCGTTGACCTTGTTGGTGCCGATCAGCAGGTCGCCATCGGTGATTTCTTCCAGGCCGGCGATCATGCGCAGCAGGGTGGACTTGCCGCAGCCCGAGGGGCCGACCAGCACGATGAATTCGCCGTCGTTGATCTCGACGTTGATGCCGTGAATGACGGGCACGGCGGACTTGCCCGTGCCATAGCGCTTGACGATGTTCTTCAGGGAGATGGATGCCATGGGAGGTATTCCAGGTATTCGTTCAATGGGTCAAAAGAAGGTGGTGGAGGTCGTGGTCGAGAGCATTACTTCTCGGTATCCACCAGGCCTTTGACAAACCACTTTTGCATCAGCATGACCACCAGTGTGGGTGGCAGCATGGCCAGGATGGCGGTCGCCATCACGATGTTCCAGTCGATGGCGGCTTCGCCACCGCCAGCGACCATCCGCTTGATGCCCACGACCACGGGATACATGTCTTCCGAGGTGGTCATCAGCAGGGGCCAGAGGTACTGGTTCCAGCCGTAGATGAACTGGATCACGAACAGCGCAGCAATCGAGGTCTTGGACAAGGGCACCAGGATGTCCTTGAAAAAGCGCATGGCGCCGGCGCCGTCGATGCGGGCGGCTTCCACCAGCTCATCGGGCACCGTCAGGAAGAACTGGCGGAACAGGAAGGTGGCGGTTGCCGAGGCAATCAGGGGCAGCGACAGACCGGCGTAGCTGTTCAGCAGGCCCAGTTCGGCCACGACCTTGTAGGTGGGCAGAATGCGCACTTCCACGGGCAGCATCAGGGTCAGGAAAATCGCCCAGAAGCAGATCATCTTGAACGGGAAGCGGAAGTACACGATGGCGAAGGCCGACAGCAGCGAGATGGCGATCTTGCCCACGGTGATGATCATGGCCACGACAAAGCTCACCCACATCATGTGGACGACGCTGGTGTTGGAGCCCAGCTTGCCGGAGCCCAGCAGTGCTTCCTTGTAGTTTTCCCACAGGTGGGTGCCGGGCAGCAGAGGCATGGGTGCCTGCACGATCTCGCTGGCCGTGTGGGTGGAAGCCACCAGTGCCAGATACAGCGGAAAGGCCACGATGGCCACGCCGACGACAAGCACCAGGTGCGAGAAGAAATTGAGCCAGGGGTTGCGGTCAACCATGATCAGTACTGCACTTTCTTTTCAACATAGCGGAACTGGATCACAGTCAGCACAACAACAATCAGCATCAGGATCACGGACTGCGCAGCCGAGCCGCCCAGGTCCAGCGCCTTGAAGCCGTCCAGATACACCTTGTAGACCAGGATCGACGTGGACTGGCCGGGACCACCGTGGGTGGCCGCATCGATGATGCCGAAGGTGTCGAAGAAGGCGTAAACGATGTTGATCACCAGCAGGAAGAAGGTGGTGGGCGAGAGCAGCGGCAGCTGGATGTTCCAGAAGCGGCGCCAGGGGCCGGCGCCATCAATCGAGGCCGCTTCGATCAGGGCCTTGGGGATGGACTGCAGTCCGGCGAGGAAGAACAGGAAGTTGTAGGAAATCTGCTTCCACACGGCGGCCAGAACAATCAGTGCCATGGCCTGGTTCTCGTTCATCAGGTGGTTCCAGTCATAGCCGAGCTTGCCCAGGAAATAAGCCACCACGCCGATGGACGGCGAGAACATGAAAATCCACAGCACGCCGGCAATCACGGGGGCCACGGCATAGGGAATGATCAGCAGAGTCTTGTAGACCATGGCGAAGCGCACGATGCGGTCCGCAAAAATGGCCAGGGCCAGCGATGTGGCAATGCCCACGCCCGCCACCAGCACCGAGAACAGCGCGGTGCGGTAGAAGGAGTCCAGATAGGTGGGGTCGGCGAACAACTGGCGGAAGTTGTCCAGGCCCACCCATTCGGTGCTCATGCCGAACGCGTCTTCCATCTGGAATGACTGGAGTACCGCCTGACCAGCGGGCCAGAAAAAGAAGATGCCGATGATGAGGAGCTGGGGTGCAATAAGCACCCAGGGCAGCCACCTGGATCGGAAAAGAACGCGTTTTTCCATGAGGAGTCACAAATAAAAAAACCACCGGAGCCTGGGTTCAGTCAACGTGGCATTCAAAGGGCTGTGCCTTGGATGAAGGCACAGCGGGCCTGAGGGTGCCCTGCGGCACCCTCAGGATTACTTCTTGTAGGAACGCTCGAAACGGGCCAGCAGCTCGTCGCCACGGGTCACGATGGCGTCCAGAGCCTGCTTGCCGGTCTTCTTGCCAGCCCACACCTGTTCGAGTTCTTCGTCCTCGATGGTTCGGATCTGCACATAGTTGCCCAGACGGATACCGCGCGAGTTGTTGGTCACCTTGCGGATCATCTGCGTCACGGCGGTGTCGGTGCCGGGGTTCTTGGCATAGAAGCCGGACTTGTCGGTCAGGTCATAGGCGGCCATGGTCACGGGCAGGTAGCCGGTGCGCTGGTGCGAAGCGGCCTGCACCTTGGTCTGCGACAGGAATTCGAAGAACTTGGCCACGCCCTTGTAGTGCTCGGCATTCTTGCCGGACATCACCCACAGCGAAGCGCCACCGATCACGGTGTTCTGGGGAGCACCCTTGACATCGGGGTAGTAGGGCAGGGCAGCCAGGCCGTAGGCGAACTTGGCGTTCTTGGCCACATCGCCGTAGAAGCCGGACGAAGTCTGGATCATGGCGCATTCACCGGCGGTGAACGAAGCCTGGGGAATGGAGCCGCGGCCCTTGTAGACAAACTCGCCGGCCTTGGCAGCTGCGGCCAGATTGTCGATGTGCTTGACGTGCAGAGGCGAGTTCACCTTCATGCGTGCCTTGTAGCCGTTGGCGCTCAGGCCGTTCTGCTCGGTGGCGAACTCAACGTTGTGCCAGGTGGAGAAGGATTCCAGCTGGGTCCAGCCTTGCCAGGCCAGGGTCATGGGGCAGCTGTGGCCGCTTTCCTTGAGCTTCTTGGCGGCAGCAAAGACTTCGGGCCAGGTGGTGGGGGCCTTGTCGGGGTTCAGGCCGGCCTTCTTGAAGGCGTCCTTGTTGTAATAGAAGATGGTGGTCGAGCTGTTGAAGGGGAAGCTCAGCATCTGGCCGTTGGGGGCGGTGTAGTAACCGGCCACGGCGGGGATGTAGGCCTTGGGGTCGAAAGCGACACCGGCGTCCTGCATCACCTTGCCCACAGGCACGGTTGCGCCCTTGGAAGCCATCATGGTGGCAGTGCCCACTTCGAACACCTGCAGGATGTCCGGTGCATTGCCCGAGCGGAAGGCTGCAATAGCGGCTGTCATGGACTCGTCGTAGGCACCCTTGTAGGTGGGGACGATCTTGAAGTCCTTCTGGCTCTCGTTGAACTGCTTGGCCAGGTCATTGACCCATTCGTTGTTCACGGCAGTCATCGAGTGCCACCATTGGATTTCGGTGGTGGCTTGTGCCGAGAAGGCAGTTGCGGCGACGGCGGCGGCCATGGCCAGTTGCTTGAATTGCATGAAGGCTCCTCTAACTTTCGTTGACGAAATATGCGGTGATGCACATTAAGTCATTCGTATGACATATGGATGTCATTGTTTGCATGGGCTTGTGCGCTTCACCATGGGCAGAACCCGCAGTCAAAAGCCGTTGCATGACGATCTGGTGACAATTGATGGTGCGCGAAGCTGCGCCATTCTAGGTCAACGGCATTTCGTTTGTTGTTGGTAGTCTTTCGTATTGAGTTGTTTTTGATTCGGAAATGTATGATTTTTGTCTAAATAGCCTATGGAAGATTCATCGATGATTGGGAGGCGCCTGCCGTGAACGAATTCGCAGTGCCGCGCGGTGTTGTCATGCAGCGAAGCTGCCCGGGGCTTGCTGCTGCTTTGGCGATAGCAGGGCTGACCACTCAGAACCCATAGCAAAGCATGGCTGAGCCGCCGTCGCTTAAAATCGCCATCCCACTGGCTTAGGGGCGCCACACAGAGGGCGCCCGATACGGTCTACCCCATGAATGTACCGATTGCGTTGGCTGCCGCCCTCCAGGCCCAGGCTGCCGAACCCGCACGACTGCGCGAGATTCCCTATAACTACACATCGTTCTCTGACCGTGAGATTGTGATTCGTCTGCTGGGCTCATCCATGTGGGATGTGCTCAATCAGCTGCGTCAGGAACGCCGCACCGGCCGATCCGCCCGCATGCTCTACGAAGTGCTGGGGGATATCTGGGTTGTGCAGCGCAATCCCTATCTTCAGGACGATCTGATCCACAACCCTGACCGCCGCAAGTCGCTGGTCGAGGCGCTGGAGCATCGTCTGGCCGAGATCGACAAGCGCCGCGAGCCCAACGAGGATGCCGTGCGCGATCAGCTGGTGGGTCAGCTGGTGGAGGCTGCCCATCGCGCAGTGCATGAATTCAATGCCACGTTTGTCGAAGCCGAGCAGCTGCGCCGTCGCGCGCAGAAGACACTGCGCCGCTTTACCGCCAAGGACAACATCAAGTTTGACGGCCTGTCGCGTGTGGCCCATGTGACCGACGCGACCGACTGGCGCGTCGAGTACCCGTTTGTGGTGCTGACGCCCGATACCGAAGCCGAGATGGCCGGCCTGGTCAAGGGCTGTATCGAACTGGGCTTGACGATCATTCCGCGCGGAGGCGGCACGGGTTATACGGGTGGTGCCATTCCCCTGACATGGCGCTCGGTGGTCATCAACACCGAAAAGCTGGAGGCGCTGACCGAAGTCGAGATGCGCATGATTCCCGGCGTGGACCACGAAGTGCCCACCATCTACTCCGAAGCCGGTGTGGTGACCCAGCGCGTGGCCGATGCGGCCGAGCGCGGCGGCTTTGTGTTTGCCGTGGACCCGACCTCCATCGAAGCATCCTGCATCGGCGGCAACATTGCCATGAACGCGGGCGGCAAAAAGGCGGTGCTCTGGGGCACGGCCCTGGACAATCTGGTGTCCTGGCGCATGGTCACCCCGGATGCGCAGTGGCTGGAAGTCACGCGCCTGGACCACAACCTCGGCAAGATTCACGATGCCGAGATGGCCTGCTTCGAGCTGAAGTACTTCGAGGCGGACGGCAAGACCCCTGTGCGCACCGAGCGCCTGGACATTCCCGGCCACACCTTCCGCAAGGAAGGCCTGGGCAAGGACGTGACCGACAAATTCCTCTCGGGCCTGCCCGGCATTCAGAAGGAAGGCACGGACGGCCTGATCACCAGCGCACGCTGGGTGGTGCACCGCATGCCGGCGCACACGCGTACCGTGTGCATGGAGTTCTTCGGCAATGCCAAGGATGCCGTGCCCTCCATCGTCGAGATCAAGGACTACATGTTCGCCGAGCAAAAGCGCTCGGGCGTGCTGCTGGCTGGTCTCGAACACCTGGACGACCGCTACCTCAAGGCCGTGGGCTACGCGACCAAGAGCAAGAAGGGCAACGGCCGTCTGCCCAAGATGGTGCTGTTGGGCGATATCGCCGGTGACGACGCCGACGAAGTGGCCCGCGTGGCGGCCGAGGTGGTGCGTATCGCCAATTCGCGCAACGGCGAAGGCTTTACCGCCGTCAGCGCCGAGGCGCGCAAGAAGTTCTGGCTGGACCGCAAGCGCACGGCAGCGATCTCGCGCCATACCAACGCCTTCAAGATCAATGAAGACGTGGTGATTCCTCTGCCGCGCATGGCCGAGTACACCGATGGCATCGAGCGCATCAATATCGAGCTGTCGCTGCGCAACAAGCTCAAGCTCTGCGACGAGCTGAGCGGCTTTTTCAAGCATTCCGACCTGCCCCTGGGCAAGAGCGACGATGCCGGCGATATCCCCAGTGCCGAACTGCTGGAAGACCGCGTGCAGCAGGCTCTGGCGCTGGTGGGCGAGGTGCGCGAGCTCTGGCAAGGCTGGCTGGACGGCGTGGCCACGCTGTTCCCCGAGCTGCAGGATCACCGCCTGCGTGCGAGCTGGAAGACCCAGCTCAAGGAGCCGCTGTCCAAGATTTTCGCGGGCGCTGCCTTCCAGCCGCTGCGCGAGTCGGTCAACGAGATTCACCAG
>Ga0209370_1002847_pt1 | contig 11800 bp, 7 predicted proteins | sample AgamicAtPrz_FD_187164 | JGI IMG/M metagenome (GOLD analysis project Ga0209370, IMG submission 187164) | Agave microbial communities from Guanajuato, Mexico - At.P.rz (SPAdes) (version 2) | ecosystem: Host-associated > Plants > Phyllosphere > Phylloplane/Leaf | place: Guanajuato, Mexico... | reverse complement strand
CCATCTTCGGCGCGGCCTACGCGGTGCAGCCGGCCTACGGCATCGGCTTCGACAAGAGCGTGTACCTGTGGATCCCGGTGGTGGGCAACATCGTCGCGGTGCTGGTGATTCCCTTCGTCGGCAACCTGTCCGACCGCATCGGCCGCCGTCCGACCATGATCGCCGGCTGCCTGGGCTCGGGCCTGCTGGCCTTCGCCTACCTGTACGCGATCAGCATCCAGAACGTGCCGCTGGCCTTCACCGCCTCGATCCTCATGTGGGGCATGGTCTACCAGGGCTACAACGCGGTGTTCCCAAGCTTCTACCCCGAGCTGTTCCACACCCGCTACCGCGTCTCGGCCATGGCCATCGCGCAGAACATCGGCACCATGATCACCGCCATGCTGCCGGCGCTGTTCGCCGCCGTGGCGCCACCGGGCTCGGAGCATATCTGGCTGGTGGTCGGCGGGCTGGCATTCCTGGTCACCTGCCTGTGCGCCTTCGCCGCGTACCTGGCGCCGGAGACCCATCGACTGGCCATGGAAGACCTGGGCAACCCGCAGGCACGGCCGATGGCGCGTGAAGCCTATGAGGCCAGTCGCAAGGGCAACCTGAAAGCGTTCGGCCACTGAGACCGTCGGGGCCGCCTTGCGGCCCATCGCTGGCAAGCCAGCTCCCACAGGTACAACGCAAGCCTCGGGAGCGGCGCAGTCGGCGTGGGAGCCGGCTTGCCGGCGAAAGGGCCGTGAAACGGCCCCTTCGCTCAGTCAGACAGGCAACCGATAGCGCTCGGCGAAGTACCGCCGGAAGAACTCCACCGCCACCCGCACCTTGGCCGAGCCGGCCAAGGGCGCGGTGTACACCGCCCAGATGTCCGCCGCCTGCTGGTAGTCCGGCAGCACCTGCACCAGCCGCCCCTCGGCGATGCTGTCGTGCACGTCCCACCACGAGCGCAGCAGGATGCCGCGCCCGTCCAGGCACCACTGGTGCGCCACCTCGCCATGGTTGCTCGACAGCCCGCCGGTCACCCGCACGCTCTCCTCGCCCTGCGGCCCTTCCAGGTGCCATAGCCCGAACGGGTGGTCGCGCTCCTTGATCACCAGGCAGTCATGGCTGGCCAGGTCCGCCAGCACCCGCGGCGTGCCATGCTCGGCCAGGTACGCAGGCGCCGCGCACAACACCCGGCGGTTGCGCGCCAGGGGCTTGGCGATCAGGTGCGGGGCGATCACGTTGCCCACGCGGATGTCCAGGTCGACGCCTTCGGCGATCAGGTCCACCAGGCGATCGTGCACATCCAGGCGGATGTCCAGGCGCGGGTAGCGCGCCGCCAGTTCCGACAGCGCCGGCGCCACGAAGCGCCGGCCCAGGCCCAGGCTGCTGGCGATGCGCAACTGCCCGACCGGCTCGCGCTGCCCGGCGTTGAGATCGTCGTCCATGCGCTGCAGGGTCTCGAAGATCTGCTGCGCCCACTGGTACACCCGCTCGCCCTCCTCGCTCACCGTCACCCGCCGGGTGGTGCGGTGCAGCAGGCGCACGCCCAGGCTGTCCTCCAGCAGGCGGATGCGCTTGCTGACGAACGCCGCCGACATGCCGCGCTCGTCGGCCACCGCAGCGAAGCTGGCGCGGCGGGCCACCTGCAGGAAGATATCGAGGTCGTCCAGGTTCGGCAGATTATTCACGATTCGTGCACCAAGAATTAATTGATTGCCTGATTATCTCCAAAGCACAGCCTTATAGCATGGCCGCATCTTCCCTGAACACGAGAGCCGCACCATGACCAAGACCTTCAAGATCGCCGCCATTCCCGGTGACGGCATCGGCAACGAAGTCCTCCCCGAAGGCCTGCGCGTGGTGGAGGCCGCCGCCCGCAAGCACGGCCTGAACCTTGAGTTCGAGTTCTTCGAATGGGCCAGCTGCGATTACTACCTGGCCCACGGCAAGATGATGCCCGACGACTGGTTCGACCAGCTCAAGGGCTTCGACGCCCTGTACTTCGGCGCCGTCGGCTGGCCGGACAAGGTCCCGGACCATATCTCGCTGTGGGGATCCTTGCTCAAGTTCCGCCGCGATTTCGACCAGTACGTGAACATCCGCCCGGTGCGCCTGTTCCCCGGCGTGCCCTGCCCGCTGGCGAACAAGCAGCCCGGCGACATCGACTTCGTGGTGATCCGCGAGAACACCGAGGGTGAATATTCGTCCCTGGGCGGGCGCATGTTCGAAGGCACCGAAAACGAGTTCGTGCTGCAGGAGTCGGTGTTCACCCGCCGTGGCGTGGACCGCATCCTCAAGTACGCCTTCGACGTGGCCCAGACCCGCGAACGCAAGCACGTCACCTCGGCAACCAAGTCCAACGGCATGGCCGTGAGCATGCCCTACTGGGACGAGCGCACCGCCGCCATGGCCGCCCACTACCCGGAGATCAGCTGGGACAAACAGCACATCGACATCCTCTGCGCCCGTTTCGTGCTGCAGCCGGAACGCTTCGACGTGGTGGTGGCCTCCAACCTGTTCGGCGACATCCTCTCCGACCTCGGCCCGGCCTGCGCCGGTACCATCGGCATCGCGCCGTCGGCCAACCTCAACCCCGAGCGCAAGTTCCCGTCGCTGTTCGAGCCGGTGCACGGTTCGGCGCCGGACATCTACGGCAAGAACATCGCCAACCCGATCGCCATGATCTGGTCCGGCGCGCTGATGCTCGAGTTCCTCGGCCAGGCCGACAACGACGCCCGCTACCAGGCGGCCCATGACGACATCCTCAAGGCCATCGAGACAGTGATCGCCAACGGCGACACCACCCGCGACATGGGTGGCAGCCGCTCGACCCAGGAAGTGGGCAAGGCCATCGCCGAGCTGCTCGGGGCCTGAGTCGGCGGCGCCTGCTTCGCGGGTAAACCCGCTCCCACAGGATGGATGCGAACCCTGTGGGAGCGGGTTTACCCGCGAAAGGGGTGAAACCCACCATCCGGATTGTCCGACGATCCTATTGCCACCCACTTCGATTCAATGCAGAATCTGTAAACCAAAAGATACTTGTTACCTAATAGTTAACAGAAAGGAAAACCCAGCCTCGATACGGACTTCCCCAACGCCTGACGCCTACTACAAAAAAAATGCTCCAGGAGACAATTGATGTCCCCCAACAACAAAAAGATCGACGTGTTCCTGATCGCCGTGAGCCTGTTGGCCGTGCTGCTCACCGTGATCGGCCTTGCTGCCTTCCCCGCCCAGGCCGAAAGCCTGGCCAACCAGCTGTTCGAGGTGGCCACCCGCACCTTCGGCACCAGCGTCCAGGTGCTGGTGTTCGGCAGCTCCCTGGCCGTGCTGTACCTGGCCTTCAGCAAGTACGGCAACATCCGCCTGGGCGCCGGCAAGCCGGAGTATTCCACCACCACCTGGGTGTTCATGTTCATCTGCGCCGGCATGGGTTCCTCGACCCTGTACTGGGGCGTGATGGAATGGGCCTACTACTACCAGACCCCCGGCCTGAACATCGCGCCGATGTCGGCCAAGGCCCTGGAGTACAGCGTCAGCTACTCGTTCTTCCACTGGGGCATCAGCGCCTGGTCGATCTACGCCCTGGCCTCGCTGGCCATGGCCTACCACTTCCATGTGCGCAAGAAGAGCGGCCTGAACCTGGCCTCGATCATCGAGGCGGTCACCGGCTTCAAGGCCACCGGCCCCGTCGGGCGCGCCGTCGACCTGATCTTCCTGCTGACCATGATGGGCGCGCTGACCGTGTCGCTGGCGCTCACCGCCTCGACCCTGACCCGTGGCCTTGCCGACCTGGCCGGCACCCCCAACACCTTCACCGTGCAACTGCTGGTGATCGGCGCGGTGGCGCTGCTGTTCTCGCTGAGTTCGTACATCGGCATCGACGGCGGCCTGCAGCGCCTGTCGAAGATGGTCTGCATCGGCGCCCTGGTGTTCGCCGCCATCGTCCTGCTGGTCGGCCCGACCCAGTTCACCCTGAACAACACCGCCAATTCCATCGGCCTGATGCTGCAGCACTACGTGCAGATGAGCCTGTTCACCGACCCCGCCGGCGATGGCGCCTTCACCCGCAACTGGACGGTGTTCTACTGGCTGTGGTGGGTGTCCTACGCGCCGGGCGTGGCCATGTTCGTCGCCCGCGTCTCGCGTGGCCGGCTGATCAAGGAAGTGGTGTTCGCCCTGCTGCTGGGCGGCAGCTTCGGTTGCTGGTTCTTCTTCGGCGCGCTGGAAAGCTACAGCATGCACCAGTTCATCAACGGCCAGATCGACGTGCCCAAGCTGCTCGGCACCCTCGGTGGCGAAGCGGCGGTGACCGACCTCTTGCTGGCCCTGCCGTGGGGCACGCTGTTCCTCGCCGCGTACCTGTTCATCATGGCGGTGTTCTGCGCCTCGCACATGGACGCCGCCGCCTACGCCGTGGCCGCCACCAGCACCCGCAACCTGCGCGAGGGCGAGGATCCGAGCCCGACCCTGCGCCTGTTCTGGTGCGTGGTGCTGACCCTGGTGCCGCTGGCCATGCTGTTCGCCAAGGCCTCGCTGTCGACCATGAAGACCGCCGTGGTGCTTACCGCGATCCCGTTCATGGTGATCCTGCTGGTGAAGATCTACGGCTTCTTCAAGTGGCTGGCGGCCGACTACGGCCAGGTGCCGGCGTACCGCATCGAGGAAGAGGCCACCCGCCTGGCCGGCGAGGAGCCGCAGCAGCAGGCGCCGCGTAGCGCAGCGGCAGTGCATTGACCGTGTAGGAGCGGCCTTGTGCCGCGAAAGGGGCGCGAAGCGCCCCCCAGGATCTGGGGTCTACCTCGAAATTGCAGGGGCTGCTGCGCAGCCCTTTCGCGGCACAAGGCCGCTCCTACAGGAATCAGCGTCACGCAGCAGTACAAAAAATTTTGCCCAGCTTGTTAACCATCAGATACGCGTTAACCAATAAGAACCGAGATAGAGCCATGAACGATTTCAAACGCCTGCCCGCCGACTTCTGCGCCAACCCCGAAGAGGCCTTCACCCTTCCGGCCACGTTCTACACCCAGGCCGCCGTCTTCGAGCACGAGAAGGAAGCGATCTTCGCCCGCAGCTGGATCTGCGTCGGCCACCGCAGCGAAGTCGCCGAGAAGAACGCCTACATCACCCGCCAGGTGATCGGTGAGAGCATCATCGTCGTGCGTGGCCGCGACGACGTGCTGCGCGCCTTCTACAACGTCTGCCCGCACCGCGGCCACCAACTGCTCGAAGGCAGCGGCAAGGCCAAGAACGTCATCACCTGCCCGTACCACGCCTGGACCTTCAAGCTCGACGGCGAGCTGGCCCACGCGCGCAACTGCGAGAACGTCGCCAACTTCGACAAGGACAACTCCACCCTGGTGCAGCTGCGCGTCGAAGAGTACGCCGGCTTCATCTTCATCAACATGGACAACGACGCCGGTTCCGTCGAAGACCAGCTGCCCGGCATGCAAAAACGCATGCGCGAGGCCTGCGCGGTGATCGACGACCTGCACCTGGCCGCGCGCTTCGTCAGCGACACCCCGGCCAACTGGAAGTCGATCGTCGACAACTACCTCGAGTGCTACCACTGCGCCCCGGCCCACCCCGGCTTCTCCGACTCGGTGGACGTCGGCCAGTACAGCCACAGCCTGCACGGCAACTGGACCCTGCAGTATGGCCTGGCCAAGCCGTCGGAGCAGTCGTTCAAGTTCGACGAAACAGTCAAGGATCCGTCCTTCGCCGGCTTCTGGGCTTGGCCGTGCACCATGTTCAACGTACCGCCAGGGGCCAACTTCATGACCGTGATCTACGAGTTCCCGGTCGATGCCGAAACCACCCTGCAGCACTACGACATCTACTTCCTCAACAAGGACCTCAGCGAGGAGCAGCACAAGCTGATCGACTGGTACCGCGAGGTGTTCCGCCCCGAAGACCTGCGCCTGGTCGAAAGCGTGCAGAAGGGCCTGAAGTCCCGCGGCTACCGCGGCCAGGGCCGGATCATGGTCGATTCGCAGCGCAGCGGCGTGAGCGAGCACGGCATCGCCCACTTCCACAACCTGATCGCCGTCGCCCACCTGGACGACTGAACACGCTCCCCGCCCCGCGCCAGGGCCTGGCGCGGGGCTTCGTTGTCGAGGTACGCCATGGCCAAGCAATACGAAATGTTCAAGGTGCGCGTGACCGACGTGGAACAGGCCACGCCGCAGATCAAGCGCTTCACCCTGGCCCGCGCCGACGGCGCCGCCCTGCCCGCCTTCAGCGGCGGCAGCCACGTTATCGTGCAGATGCAGTCGGCCTGCGGCAGCCAGTTCAGCAATGCCTACTCGCTGATGAGCGACCCGCGCCAGTTGCACAGCTACCAGATCGGCGTGCGCCTGGAGGAGCAGTCCAAGGGCGGTTCGGCGTTCATGCACCAGCAGGTCGAGGTGGGCAGCGAGCTGACCATTTCCACCCCCAACAACCTGTTCGCCCTCGATCCAAGCGCCGGGCGCCATGTGCTGATCGCCGGCGGCATCGGCATCACCCCGTTCTTGGCGCAGCTGCACGAGCTCGAAGGCGGCAGCACCCCCTACGAGCTGCACTACGCCTTCCGCGCCCCCGAGCACGGCGCCTTCCAGGGCGACCTGGCGCAAGGCCCGCATGCCGGCAACACCCGCTTCTACATCGACAGCCTGGAGCGCAAGCTCGACCTCGCCGCGCTCTGCGCGGGGCTCACCGATGACGCCCATCTCTATGTGTGCGGGCCCAAGCCGCTGATCGACGCGGTGATCGCCAGCGCCGCCGCCGCCGGCATCGCCGAGTCCCGCGTGCATTGGGAACAGTTCGCCGCCGCCGCGCCGGCCGCAGGCTCGGCGTTCACCGTGGTACTGGCGCGCTCCGGCACCGAACTGGCCGTCGAGGAAGGCATGACCATTCTCCAGGCCATCGAGAAATCCAAGGCCGCCAAGGTCGAGTGCCTGTGCCGCGAAGGCGTGTGCGGTACCTGCGAGACGGCGATCCTCGAAGGCGAGGCCGAGCATTTCGACCAGTACCTGAGCGACGAGGAGAAAGCCTCGCAACAGACCCTGATGCTGTGCGTCTCGCGGGCGCGCTCGGCGCGCCTGGTGCTGGATCTCTGAGCCTCGGCGGCAGATCGCCTGCCCGCGCGGATTCGCCGGTGAGATGTAACTGATTACTGCCAATAAGCGCTGAAAAGGAAAATCAGAGAAACGTCCTACGTGGATTTGGGAAGCCCTGTCGACCACCCACAATCCGTTCCTCGCTAGTGTTTCAGGTCTGCGTAGCGTCGCCCGTGGCTGCAACAGCCAGCCACGGGCCTGCACGACGGTACGGCCATTGCCAGCGAGGACCTTATGCGAAATTCCCCCGGAACACTTCAGCAGGTAATCAACAGCCCCGACGCGGCCCTCGGCCATCAGCTCGACAAACCGGCCATCCAGCACGACTGGTCCAAAGTCGTCGCCGCGCTGCCCCAGTCTCGGAGCTATCCATGACCCTCAGCCTCAGTCAATCCATCCTGGACGCACAACGCCAAGCCATCCCCGTCCCCAAGCCCCGCTGCTCCGCCTGCCAGCGTATCGGCCTGCCCATCCTCCTGCTGCGTACCGCCTACGCCCCCAGCCCCAAAACCCTGAGCACGCGCAACCTGCCCAACTACAACGGTATCGCCGGCATCCCCATGCACAACGAACAGTTGCGCATCCTGCGCCAGGGCTATGTCTACGTGCTGCTCGACCAACGGGTCTGGCACGCCTACCAGGTCACCCCCGAAGGGGCACTGCGCCAGTTCCCGGCCTTCCAGCCACCCCCGCAAGCCGGCAAACCCTTGTCCACGGCCTGCCGGCAAGAACATCACGATGTCATCGCGTCGTTCATCAACATCAACACCCTGCTGTACTCGACCGCCTGGATCGCCTTCGCCAACGATCCCTGGCCCAAGCCCGTGCTGGACCAGTACAAGCACGCCATCGCGAACAACGACCCCGAGCTCACCAGCCGCTTCCAGGCTCTCGACCTGAAAGCGGCCCGCGAAGCACCCGCCAGCGTGGGCCGGGCCATGCACGCAGACCGCCTGCAACTCGACGAGGTCCTGGAATATGCCGTGCCAAGCACCGGCCCCTTCACCAGCGCCCATGGCTTCTACCCTCGCCTCGAGCGCCTGGCGGCCACGCGTACGTACATCGGCGCTCTGATACAACGCGAAGAGCTCGCCGACGGCGTGCTCGCGCTGACGGTGCCAGACCCCGTCGGCATGGTTCAGGAGTGCAACGCGCAACGCCTCGCCTGGGTCCAGGCCCTGCAGACCTGGCGCGCCGAGCCGCAACGGCACTTCGAGCATTTCACCTCCCTGGCCCTGCTCGGCATTCGCGAGCTGAACGCCACGCTGGCCGCCGGCGAGGCCGCCGCCGAAGTCGAGCGAGAAGCACGGGAGGTGGAGCGCTGGAACAGCAGCCCCCTGCTCGCCGCCAAGGCCCCCCTCCCCGCCGTGGACGTCGAGGCCCAGTTGCCGCGCAGGATCGAACGCAAGCAGCAGGAGGCACGGGAGCGCTTCGAGGAACGCTACGACGAGGGTGAACGCAGCGCCTTCGCCAGCGCTTACGAGACCGAACTGCACAACCGCCAACAGTTGATCGACCAGCTGGCCACCTTGTACGCCGAGCTCTACGCCGGCCCGGCGTTTCAACGCATTGCCTACAACGACTACAGCGCCACCGACTGGCGCTCGGCGGAGTACTTCGTAGGCATGATGGGTTCCTGCCTGTACGGCGGCCCCAGCGAAACCCAACCGCAGGACGGCGCCGCGCTCGGTGCGAGCCAACGGCTGTGGCAACAGGAACTGGAAAACCCCGACAGCCTGCTGTACCAGGCCCTGGTCGCCAAGCACCAAGGGCTGCTCCGGCAACTGCTGGAGGCCTTGACCAGCCAGGACCTGAGCAAGGTCTACGACACGGTCAAGGGCCTCACCACCAGCTACGAGGGCCAGCAGTTGATGGTCAAGCCGGTGCGCGACGCCATCGGCCAACTGCTCGCCGCCACCGCCAATGCCGGCAACACCCTCCACCAACACCTGTCCGACGGCGCCCGGCAGATGATCGGCTACGTGCACAGCGCGGCGCTGCTGCGTTTTGCCGGGCAGCACATGACGCAGCTCGTCGTGCCGCTCAGGGCAGGCGAATACCTGAAGCTGCTCAACGAAGGCCTGCAGGCGCGCACCGATGCCCTGCTGGGCCAGCTGGACCAGGCCTTTCGCAAACCCGCCGCGCACAAGGTCAACGCCATGCTGCTCAGCGGCGCCATCACCGCGGCGGTGTCCGGCAAGCACGGCAAGGTCGTGGAACTGGTGCTCTGGACCATGGAGAGCGCCGAGGACCTGCAGGCACGGTTGCAGCACCTGCAGGCCAGCGCGGGTACCGGCGCTGGCGAGGCCTTGCGCAGCGTGCGCATAGGGGCAGACAGCCTGCAATACCAGGCCGCCCACAGCCTGCGCCTGCTCAGCCTGAGCGCAGAGCAGACCCGCGCCCTGGCCCGTGAAGCCATGGGCAACCTGCGCAGTGGCTTGTCTGGCCTGGGCCCGGGCCGCGCGGACCTGATGTTGAGCCTGGGTGGGTTGTGGTTTCAGCAGGACAGCCTGCGCAGGAATCATGACGCACTGACCGCGATCCCGGGCAATGCAGAGGCCGAAGCGTTGGCAGCGGTGTGGTCGTCGTCCATTGGGGTTTTGGGGTTGAGTATTGAGGCGACAGGGAAAGCGATCGAGATATTGCGACCTGCCCGGGTCGCCGTGACGGCGGGCTCGACATTGATGCAGGGGACGCAACTTGTGAAGTACGGTGGAGCCATTGCTGCCGTGGCCGGCTTTGCTGATGGAGCTAATTATGCATTAGCTGCTCAACGAACAGACTTACAAGGTGATTCAGCATCTAAACTCCTTTACATCACAGCGGGATTTCTTTCAATAGGCTCGGGAGCTGCAGGAGTTAGCACACTTTACTTTGGTAGCGCATTCCTGGGACCTGTAGGGATACTAGTACTTGCACTTTCAGCCTACACGCTTGCTACGATCGCCAAGAAAAACGAATCATCTCCACTGGAAACCTGGGCGCGCCAGTCCAGGTGGGGGCTGCCAGCTTCGCATCGTGACTGGCAGGTCGCAGAAGACAATGACAACGCTATAGGTGCTCTCAATGCTGCCCTATTGGGCATCACTGCGCATGCCTCAATAGATATAACATTCAAAGAAACACACCCTCCGAAAACGATAGAGCCGTTCGTTACGCTCAGGGATAGCTTCTCGGTTCCACTCGAAACACGCCTGAACTACACAATCACCATTCCTAACTTTGTTCACGGACAGGCAAGGTACGAATGGACGCTGGTAGTTTATTCGCCGGGTAGAAACACTGTACCGACCGTGTACTCAGGAGACAGCGACAAGGAAAAAACCGAGCTATATGAGAACACTGGCATTCCAGAGAATAGTTCTCGCCAAGGAAAGACCCTAAGAATAGAAGGAAGCACATCAACTGCGAACTTAAAAACTATCGACGCTTTTGAGTTAACAGTCAGCTATTGGCCCGACAAGGACGACACCATAAATCTCGCGAGGCTCATAAAAAAACAAGACAAACTAGATACAGGGGAATATAAATGAAACGACCTGCCCTAATCCCCCCGTGCTCTGGTTGGAAAGAAGATTTCAATCCTCCGGGGTCGCCCCGTAGAGTCGAGCCTTCTCCCAACCTAATAATCTCCAATCATCAAGACAACATCTATCTAGAGATACCTCGAAACTCGGTCAACACGGGAGGACTGCTATTTCTATGCCTACCGCCCAGCATATTTTCACTATTTATAGCTATAACAATAATAATAGACAGCATTCAGGATAGCGCTTACAGCTTCTTACCTATTGGATTTGCGGCACTATTATTCGCAACCTGGCAGGCAACCTCATTTGCTCGCCCAATTCGCACCGCCCCGCGCGACGAACCCATACGATTCAACCGGGCCCGTCAAAAAATCTACGCTTACAACTTTACTTTCTGTTGGTGGAACCCTTTCATTCCATGGCCAATAAAAATTGTCAGCTACGACTGGAAGGATGTACGCGCCGAACGCTGGAGAAAACAGGCTGTCACCCACCAAGGCTCGCACCTCGTGAAGACAGGAATCATGTTGTCCGTCGTCGAGCCGGGCACCAACAAGGTCATCGACCGGTTCTCGTTGAGTAATACGTATGGGGAAGAGTCCATCTGGGCCTACATCTGCACTTACATGCAATATGGTCTCGATGCTGTTTCACCTGCCCCACACAATGAAGATCACAACCTTCTCCTCTGGTATCAGTTCGCCAAGCGTCTGGGAGCAGAGGTCAAGTGGCCAGAAGCGATAGACCGCGAATCGCGAACGGCCCCACAATCCGCTCCACTGGCTGAGTTGCCATGAAGCCTGTCGTCTTCGTCGATCATCGAGCCTGGTGCCACGCCAGGGAGACACGAGTAGCCATGGCGGCGTCATGATAGAAGGTGATCCGGCCTGGCTAGTCGAGTCGCATCGAAGAAGCCCGCTCACCGTCAGCATTACTGGCTGCAACGCTGCCCCAGTTAAGCGGGACTACCTACCATCAATCACAGAAAAGTAAACACCTCAGCCGCCGCCAACCGCGACTTGCTCAACCCGGCATTGAAATCCTCCTCGCTGCGATAGCCCAGGCTCAGCAGGACCACGCTGGTGAAGCCCTGCTCGCGCAGGCCCAGTTCGGCGTCCAGGGCCTTGGCGTCGAAGCCTTCGATCGGCGTGGCGTCCAGGCCGTGGGCGGCGGCGCCCAGCAGTGCGGTGCCCAGGGCCA